>Ga0302140_10009791_pt1 | contig 11867 bp, 7 predicted proteins | sample I_Bog_E1_1_FD_202095 | JGI IMG/M metagenome (GOLD analysis project Ga0302140, IMG submission 202095) | Peat permafrost microbial communities from Stordalen Mire near Abisko, Sweden - I_Bog_E1_1 | ecosystem: Environmental > Terrestrial > Soil > Wetlands > Peat | place: Sweden: Abisko, Stordalen...
CCAGACTTCCGGCGGGGTCCTGACGGTCTCATTGTCTTCCGGCGGATACGCTCAACGTAACAACGTCACGGCCTGTACGTACACGAGCGGACTCAGCGTTACTGGTACGACAGGTCAACTATGCACTCTTTCCATGGGAAACGCCGTGGGAACGGTACTCCTTACTGGAGCCAACACCATAGCTGGATCTACAACGATCACAATTCAGCAACCCGGCGGCGGATTCGCAAGCGCTCCCACTGCCGCATCGGTGTATGGTCCCAGCAGCAGCGCGTCTTGCTCTGGCTCCGCGAACGTATCGTGCTCTATTGGGACCAGTTACGTGATTTATGACACGGTGGTTGTGAGCAGTACCGCGCAGGGCGCCGCAACGTACACGTTTACCAAAACAACCAATCTGAGCAGTTACTACAATCCCGGTGATGCGATCATGGGGTATAACGGGTGGGGGAACAACTTCCACTTGTGGAATAACATGAGCTACGTCACGTCGGTGGGATCGAATACTTTATCAGTCATCAATGGTGGCGGCGTGACAGCCTTGGCATCGGTTCCGTCGATGGCATGGCAGGTTCCGGCGTGGCAGGCGGGAGATTGCGGGTTGCAGTGGGCAATGAAGCACATCGGCCCAAACGGTTATGGCGTGAACTCCGCGGTCTATCCTCCCATAGCAGGAGTTCCCGTTGGAGTGGATTCCGGAGGCAACGTTCTCCCCAATTCACTGATGTCGGAGGGAGGCAACTTTGGAGCGGGCGATCCCGGAGACGAACTTGTCGCCGACCTGGCTCTATCTAACGGCGATCCCCGCGCAATCAGAGATGCCGCCCGCATGCAATCATATCTGTTCGATTATGAGCACCGGCATTATATGGACTACAGCGGAGGCTGGGTCCATTCCGGGACGGGATATTCTATCGACAGCATCACGGGAAGCCTCGACCTGCAAACGTGGATGCTCTCGCAATCGATTCCCGGATTCCCAAATGAGGATCTCACGGGTCCCTGGTTGCAGGGCACAAGTCTACAGAAAATGTTCGAGTATTACCCGGATTTGCAGGGTGGGCTGCCAAACTTTCTCGTCTGGGGCGGTGGTGTGGCCTACGCCTACGATGCCGGTGGCGTGTTGGCACAAGGGTTCCCCTTTGACGGCGCCCTACTTCGAGCCCCGCAAAGCAACAATGCCAAGTTCCTCCGGAATTGGATGGAGCACGTTACGGATCCATGTGTCTCTATTGGTACGTGCCTGGGAGGCACCACCAATTATTGGGGCGGAAACGGGGTTGAAGGCGATCGCGTCGGACTGGCATTCCTGCACAACGACCCCCGCGTCGGGGACGTTGATTACACGACTCAACCGCATCAATATGCGTGGACGACCAGTAGCAGCGCAAGATGCGCGTCGTTGACTGGATGGCCGTGCTCGCAGTTTATTGGCGATGCGATGATCTCGCGCACCGGGTGGACATCCTCATTCGACTCTGTTCTTTTCTTCGATGCGCGGACGTTTACAACAGACTACGATGCCCCTAATGGCTCGTTGCGTCTGTACAAGAACGGTTGGCTGCTTGCTCCTGACACGAATCCTCCAGGCTCTATGTGGGTTACGGATTCCAGCATTATCGGGGATACTCCGCAGTTCGGTGGGGCACAGTCAAGGTGGGACAACGAGTTTCTATCTGGTCTGGGGAGCACGGCCAACGTGGGCAAAATCCAGATCACGGCGTGGGGAGGCACTGCAAACTCAGGCTCGTGGAGTACGCAGTACGGGGATGCCCAGAGCCGATACGCTTACGTATGCACCAATTTGGCCCCAGAGTATAACACTTCCAACCTGGGGATCACGATTAGCTATGTAAATCGCTGTGCTGCGCACTTTAAAGAATGGGGTAAGGATGAGTTTGTGTTCGACCTTGTAGATATTTCCAGCAGCTCAACCCAAGTGGCCACGCATATCCATTACAATCAGACAGGTCAGACGATTTCCGGAGGTAAGGTCACTGGATCGACCACCTGCATTAACTCCTCGGGGTCTCAAGTCTCTTGTCCATCTGCGCTCAATACGAACCGGATTATCAAGTCTGTCGAACAAGGGGGAGGGACACCAGCGGAAATCAACGGTGTCATAACGCATGTAGATTCTCCCGGCGCGATCACGCTGAGCTGGGACTGTCCAGGGTCTGGGAACGCACCGCAATGCACCAACAGCCCATTGAACACCTACAGCGGCGGTAACGGATGGACAGACCGCGTGACCATTGCAGGGGGTTCGTCGGTAGGTGCGAGTGTGACGGGTATGACGGCGCTCATCGAGCACAAGGTCATGCAGTCCTTGACGGACGCCACGTTTAGCACGACAGCGTTAAACCCGGACGCCAACTGGACTGGGGCGCAGGTGTGCGGGGCCGTATCTTGCGCGGTATTCGTGGGCGCCATCGGCGGGACAACCCATTCCATGATGAGCAGCTTCACTACGACTCACACGGGGATTGCGCAGTACCTCATCGGGGGAGTGACGACGGGAAATTATACAGTGAAGGTCAACGGGTCTACCGTCTTCAGCGGGGCTGTAGCTGCCGGAGACAACTCGGTGGCGTTCGATAGCACGAGTGGCACAGTAGTGGTATCGGCCGGGTTTGCCGCCGGAGGCGCAAGCGCGATCGGCGGCAACGGCAAAATTGGAGGAAACGTAATTATTCACTGATTGGAGTCGCGTGGCGCGGATACTCGACAGCAACGCGGTGTGCTTCGGTCGTCAGGGATGGGTTGGAGCGGTTAGCGATTGACAGGCTGCTGGCCTTCCAACGACTGCCGGTTGCGCAGCGGAATTCTCCAACTTGGGGGATAGTACCATCCTCAGGGAGTTTGCCAGGTGGGACACTGAGGCCCGGGTACGGTCAGGGTGAAAGGGGATCCGGAGGTCGCCGTTCAAAGGAATGCTGAGGCTCCAGCACTCGCTTGACTTGCCCGCTTCCTGAAATTGCGCGGTGAATTCGCGGCCGTGGACGCGCATCGCGGCGCGGGAAAATCCGAGTCTTGGCCCGTTGCTCTGGAGTGCTGCCCAGCACTCGTCAACTGAGTGGGCCGAGTTGATGACGGTTTCCAGATGGTGCATGGCGAGTTCCGCGCTGAGGGCGCGGCGGAAAACACCGCCGAGAAGAATGCCGCGAATGGAATCGAACTCCTCGTATCCGAGATATCGAACAGCCAGCCAGACGGTGAGGCTGAAGGCGCCCATGACGAGGGCGCCGCTGCAGGCGCCGGTGGTGAGAAGGATCGACAGGCAGGCGAGAAGGCCGGCAGCGGCATAGAGCGTGCAGGCGACTCGGCGAGGTGTGAACCCGCGCGAGAGCAAGCGGTGGTGGATGTGTCCGCGGTCGGCTGCGAAGATGGGCTGGCGGCGGATGGAGCGGCGAGCGATGGCTAGGGCGGTGTCGAGAAGGGGGATGGCGAAAGCGATGAAGGGCGCCATCATGGCGAGGAGAGTGGCGGAATTCTGCCACCAGATGACAACAGAGCAGCCGAGCAGAAAGCCGACAGTGTTGCTGCCGCAGTCGCCCATAAAGATGGAGGCGGGGCTGAAGTTGTACGGGAGAAAGCCGAGGAGGGCGCCGAGCAAGGGAGCGGTAACGACGGCGAGAACCACGTTGCCGTTGAGCAAGGCGCTCAGGAAGGCGGTGGCGGCGGCGAAGAGACCGACGCCGGCGGCGAGACCATCGAGGCCATCAATGAGGTTGAAAGCGTTGGTACACCCGACGAGCCAGAGGACGGTAAGGGGGATGTGCCACCAGGCATTCTCGATGGAATAGCCACCGACGTTTCGGATTTGAATGCCGGCAGCGCAGGCGAGGAAGGCCGCAAGGACTTGACCAGCGACTTTTGTCCAAGGCTTCAGGTTGACGAGGTCGTCAAACAGGCCGGTGCCGAATGCGACGAGGAGAGCGGGCAGGAGGGTCCAGAGGCTCTGCGCCGAGGAATACGCGGGGGTAAATCGCACGAGGATGAGGGCAGTCGCGTAAGCGAGAAAGATGGCGATCCCTCCGGTACGAGGAATCGGGGCGCGGTGGAGTTTGCGGGGATCGGGATGGTCGACCCATCCGAGGCGCCTCGATACAATGCGGCAAGCCGGGGTGATAAGAAGCGTAAGCAGGAACGCGGAAGCGGCCAGGATTGCGAGAGACATCACGACAAGACTGCGGCAGCAGGGAGCCGCTGGCCGGCTAGCTGGCCGGCGTCTTCGATGACCGAAATCATTCGGGTAACCACGGATGATGAGGTGAACTGCTGTGCCAAATCGGCGTTGGCGGGACAGCGGCGAGGACCAAGAATGGCAGCGCGACGGATGTGATCCATTACGGAACTGACATCGCCGTGGCTGGCGCAAGATATTGTGCTGGGCGGAAGGGATGCGGCGATCTCAGTGATGTGGCTTGGAAACGGGCCAATGTAAAGGCAAGGGCTGCCGATCGCGAGGATGTTATAGATCTTGCAGGGATGGACGACTCCGACGAAGGGATCGCCCATAACGACAAGGTGCAGATCGGCCGCGGAGAGCGAGTCGGCGAGAGTTTGCAGGGGCTGGTAGGGCAGGCAAAGCACGTTGTTGAGAGAGTGGAGTGCGGCGAAATCGACGACCTTGCGGAATTCGCTGCCCCCACCGACGAAGACAAACGCGAGATCCGGTTCGGCGCGCATGGCGTGGGCGGCCCGGAGGATGGTATCGAGCGGGTGACAGGGGCTATGGTTGCCGGAGTACATCACTACGAACTTGCCTGTGAGACCGTGTAAGGCTCGAAACCGGTCGCGGCCATGTGGGTTGTAATGGACGGCCGAAGAATGGGCCCAGGGCGGCAAAAGCGCGATGTGAGATGCGGGGACGCCCTTGGCTTCGACGCGGTCGCGCATGAACCGGTCGAGGACCACAACGCCGGACGAGGTCGAAAGACTGAATCGCAGGAGGCGCGAGAGACTGGAGGCGAGGATTGAATTCTGCCGCAAGGCTCCGGCGGCAATGGCTTCGTCGGGGTTCAAATCCATGATCCATGAGATCAGTGCTCCGCCTTTGACACGAACGAAGAGAGCCGCGACCACGGCTATCAGTGGGGGGCTGGTCATAGCCACCACGACGTCGAAGGGTGGCAGAAATGCAAGTCGAACCATAAGGGCCACCAGGAATGAGGAGAAATCGACCGCACGCCGCCAGAGCGCGGACTTTCCCAGTGCGGTAGAGGGGACGCGAAGGATATTGAGATTGTGCAAGGACTCCTTGGCGGGGAAAAGATGGGAAGGGGAATCGTAGGCGCGGCGGGAGGCTACAACAGTAACTTCGTGCCCGGCGGCGGCTAAGTCGGCGGCTAAGTCTGCTGCGTGTTGGGCGGTGGAGACTACGTCTGGGTAAAAGGTTTGGTTGAGGAGTAGGATGCGCATGGCAGACCTATGCTGCGTACAAAGCGTCGGTTTCCGGCATTTGATTGCCGGCGCGCACGGCGGGGAAAGTCCCGCGAAGATGAGCATTTTCCGCTTTTAGAAGGAAGTGACTACCGATGACGAGAACGTCCATGCGCGTGCGGAGGAAACAGTCGATTGCCTGGGCGGGGGTGTTGACGATCGGCTCGTTCTCGTTGAATGACGTATTGAGAAGGATGGGGACTCCCGTCAGATCGCCAAAGGCGCGGAGTAGCTTCCAGTAGAGAGGATTGACATCCTTCTCGACGGTTTGCAGACGGCCGGTGCCGTCATTGTGCACCACGGCGGGTATTCTCTGACGCATTTCAGGTTTGACTTTGTACGCCATGACCATGAAGGGTGAGGCGTAAGAGGTTTCAAAATACTCGCCAGCGGATTCGGCCAGGATGGAAGGACAGAAGGGACGAAACGGCTCGCGACACTTGATGCGGCTGTTGAGGATGGCCTTCATGTCTGGACGGCGCGGGTCGCCGAGGATGCTGCGATTGCCCAATGCACGCGGTCCAAATTCACTACGGCCCTGGAACCAGCCGATGATTTTGCCGTCGGCGATCTGGGCCGCGGTGCGGCTGACAAGCTCGTCCTGAGCGTGTGTGTGAAAGGTGGCGACGGCGGATCGGAGGTCTTTGGCGATCTCCGAATCGACGTATTCGGTTCCATAGTAGACGTGGCGCATGACGAACGACCGGGGCTGCTTCAGGATTTCATGTTGGACATAGAGGGCCGCGCCGATGGAAGTGCCGGCATCGTGGGCAGCAGGCTGCACATAGACGTCGCGAAAATCGGTCCTTTCAAAGATCATGCCGTTGGCGACACAATTCAGGGCGACGCCGCCGGCGAGGCAGAGCTTTTTGAGTCCGGTCTTACGCTGCACGAAATTGAGGACGGCGAAGTAATTCTCTTCGAGGACTGCCTGCACGGATGCGGCAATGTCACAGTGCCGCTGCCGCAACTCATCTCGCGGAGCGCGAGCCAATCCGAAAGATGCGAGCATGCGAGGTGAGTAAACCCGTCCGACGGTTGGTTCGCAATCGTCCCAGGACATTTCGACGCCAGTAGTGTGATGGATGAAATAGTCGAGATTAAGCCGCACTTGATCGCCGGAAGTAGCGATGACCTGGCGGACCTGAGGAACAAAACGGGGTTCGCCGAACGCGGCCAGACCCATCATCTTGTACTCGTCGCCGAACTTGGGGAATCCAAGGAATTGCGTAAAGGCGGTGTAAAAGAGCCCGAGGGAGTGCGGGAAATGCACACCGCCGCGGACTTCAAAATGATTGGCGCGGCCGACACCCCACATCAGGCTGCTAAAATCGCCGAAGCCGTCGATGGAAACTATGGCTGCTTCGTCGAATGGAGAAGGAAAGAAAGCGCTGGCAAGATGGGCGCGGTGATGTTCGACGTGGTGGATACGGACCCGGTCAGGGCAGGCGATCCCGGAGGAACTCAGATCGGCGGCGAGACCAGCCACTCTGATGGTGTTGTGCGCGCGGGAAGCCAAGCGACGCCAATCGCCGGGGCGAGCCGCAACGCGAGCGAGTTTCCGCCAAAGATGGGCGCGCGGATCCCGAGAGATGGCGACGTGACCGAGGGACGCCGGATCGATGTTGGAAAGACAATAGCGGGCGGCTTGCACTGGAAAGCCGGCCCAGTGTTTGAGTCGATTGAAGCGCTCCTCTTCAACGGCGGCGATGAGATCGCCGTCGGCGAGCAGTGCCGCGGAGGCGTCACCGTGGAAGGCGTTTAATCCGAGGATCTTCATAGAGGGTACCGAGCGGTTTCGGGGTCGGCGAGTAGCCGGGCCAGCAGCGCTTCAAAGACCATCCGCTCTTGAGCGTATGCGCGCGACGAAGGCCCTTTAAACGGACCGCCAGCGCGGAGGTACGCGTACCCACCCCAGATTGCAGGGCTTACTCCCGCCCAACGCAGGCGGTCAATAACAGCTATGGTCGGCGCGTTCCTGATGCGCTCCGCCTCGAGAGACGCGTATTTTAACTGGTTGGCCAGCCACCTGCTGAAAGGCTTGCGGTCTTCGTGAATCAGCTTGGAGCGGAAGCGATACAGAGGGCCGGCGACACTGAACACTTGCGTGTGACCCCGTTGTTCGATTCGAATATCTTCCCCTCTGAAGACGCGGACCTGTGGAGGATATATGGACCCCGGCAGCGGCCGGCCATGAATTCTATATTCGAACGGCACAATCGCGGCTTGATCGGACTGATCCGTGAAGTGCGCCAATTCTTCCTGAAAGCCCGGCCCCGGACGCATATCTGCATCGAGGGCCAGAATGTAGCCGGTGTCAATCGCGGTTTGATGAACAGCGTATAACCATTGCAACTTGTGCGAGTCAAACCGCCTGACAAACCATTCCACATTGCCAAACGACCCGGCGATCTCGGCGGTACGGTCCGAAGATCCGGAATCCACGACGACGACGCGCGCTGCCCACGAAAGCGACGCGAGTGTCGCCTGTATATTGGGCTCTTCGTTATAAGTGAGTATTACTGGCGTTATATTCATGGTTACTCCCTGCCTGCGGATACGGCGGATAGCTGTCCACAACCGAGTCGTGAAACTGCCGCCTCGATTGCCTCCCAGACGATTTCAACGGTGAGGCCTCGCATACAAGGGTGGCCTTCGGTTGAGCACTTTTGCCGGAGGCATCCCTCGCACGGCACAGCAGCACGAAGCACCGAGTGGTTTTCGCCCAGGGGGTCCCAATTGCCCGGAAAGCTACTGGCACTTTGAAGAACGACACAGGGCACGCCAACCGCGGCAGCCAGATGAGTTGTGCCCGTGTCGAGCCCAATTGACAGGCTACAGCGGCTCAGCAGCGCGGCAGATTCAGCAACAGAAAAGCATCCCGCCGCGTGAATCGCCTGGCCTTTCAGGTCAGCAGTCAAGCCGTCGGCTAGGCTTCGTTCCGCGGAGCCGCCCAGTATGACGAGTTCCACCGCATGCAAACCAACCAGTCGACGCGCGACCTCGAGGAATCGCTCCGGGGGCCAGGCGTTGCCTGGTTTCTTGCATCCCGGACACACTGCGATAAGGGGCCGCGTCGGGAACTTCCTGCGATGCTGCAGCCAGCCATCAACCATGGTGCGGCACTCGCGGCTGACAGAAAGCAGCGGCAGTTGTAAGTAGTCCTGGTCCGCGACGCCGACTCCGTCTGACAGCAGCCGCTGCAGGCGAATGACAGCCTCATTCTGCATCCGGGCTGGCCGGCCGGCCCAAGTCCGTGGATGAATCTCCGACTCGCGGAATCGGCGGAAACCAATCAACCGCGAAATGCCGCACGCACGATAGAAGATGCGGTCGCGCAGGAGGGCCCAACGCGGCCGGTCACTCGGCAAAACGCTCACAACCGCATCGAAGTGTTGCCGCCGGAGGCGGAGCCAAAGACTACTCATCGTCCGCAGTTTCCCGACAATGGTTTTCTCCGGCTCGTAGGGGATGAACTGGTCAACCAGACGAGAGTCCTGGAGCACCATTTGCGCAGTAACTAACTTCTCGGCCGTATCGTGAAGCAAACCAATCCACGCGCCCGGTCCAAAATGACTGCGGATGGCTCGCAGGGCGGGGACGGAGACGATCGTATCGCCCAGTTGGCCGATCTGATGAACAAGAATTCTTACTGACGGCATCCGATCTCCTCGTACAGTTTTATTAGTTGCGCAGCAACGGCGTCGGACTGGTATCGGGATTCGACCAGGTAGCGGGCCCGAACTGAGAGGCAGGATGCCAATTGGGCATCGTTCAAGATGCGCTCCACGGCGCCTGCCACCACAGATGCGTCAGATCGGACCACGAGACCGGCACCGCCGAGCGCCACTTCGTCCGCGATCCCGACGTTCTCGGTGATGACTGTAGGCACGCCCGCGGCGAATGCTTCCACTGCCGCCAGCCCGAAACTTTCCGACTGTGACGGTACGACAAATACATCCGCGTCGGCCAATGCCGCTGCTTTGGTCGCTCTGTCCAGAAACCCGGTCCAGACAACCTCACCGCCAATGCCGAGATTGTGCGCGCGGGCGCAGAGGTCGTCAACATATCGATCCTCGCCGGATCCTGCCACAACCAGGACCGCTTGCGGGTTTCTTCTCCGAAGCATTTGAAATGCATCCAGGAGAAGTTCCACGCCTTTCACCGGAGTCAGCCTGGCGAGAAAGAGAACCATTGGCCGGTCGCCAATTGAGGGATAGCGCGCCCGGAAAAGTCCGCGTTCCGCAAGGGGAGCGAGGTCAACCGGGTTCGCAATCACCACCGCTCGGGCAGACGGACAAACTCTCTCTGTTTCCAGCCGTTCCGTCACACTACTAAACTGGACGGCCGCTGCACGGCGGATGATCCCGCTTTCAATCAGCCGTATGGACAACTTCTTCACCCATGCCCGCCCGCTTCGAAGTCCCCAGCGATTGAGAACACCAAGTGGCCGCACCACGTAAGGAATCGACCTTCGGTATGCGACAGCAGCGGCCGCCGTCGCCGGATAGGTGAACACGCTGTGGATGTGCACAAGATCAAATTCAGCCGTATGATGCAGCAGCCACGACGTAAGCCCAATCGAAGACTGATAGGTTCGAGTATTCCTCCTGAAATACCAGTAGGTGGCACCGTCCACCGATACGGGCATCCCAAGCGGCACGCTCTGCCGGCCCCGATCGTCGTCGTCCGTTGTTGCAACATGCACTTCCACGCCGGCATGAGCCAGATGAGAGGCCAACGTGTTTACGACGAAGGTAGGGCCACCACGCAGCCGGGACAGAGATGGTATTACGTGGAGTATTCTCACGTTATTGGGAGACTGCAGGACGGAAGCGCGTGCGCCAGGACGTCGGCGCCGAGGAGGTGCGCGTTCCGAAATGCAAAACTGGCAAGAAAATGATGAACGTCAGTCCAATGATCTGCACCATGCCGCCAAAGTATGCCGCGGCTTGTCCATTGAGCTCGAGCAGTTGGAGGACATAGGCAAGCCCCACTGCGGAGGCAAAGGCTCCAGCGCGCCGGCCCAGAAAAAGGCTCTCGAAAGCTCCCAGAACGACTCCGCCTAAGAACATGACGAACGGAACGCCGAGCCACCCGAAGTTCATATAGGCCTCGGGGATAAGTCCCGCGCCAATGGCCACATGATCCAGATCCTCCTGCTGTGTGACACCGTAGGACACCTGGTAGAAGCGATTGGAGTCGTTTACCGACGGCTTGCCGGGCCATACGAATCGCGGAATCCAAGTGATCAGAAGGTATTGGTAGGTTGCCCCGTACTGGTATGGCACGTACAAAGGCGTCTTTTCGTAAACTGTCGCGGCTTCCGACGCCAAGGACGATCTTGTCAAAAAAGGCGCTTCGAAAAGGTCCCGGAATGATTCGGTACCGGGCTGGAGTATGAACCCCGAAAGGTGGACGGCGGAACTTTCTATCCAGAACCGCGCCTTTTCGGCGACGCCCGCCTGGTCGCCGCCATACCAGTATCGGTCGCGGAACTCAGACTTACCAGCCTGAAGAAAGAGCATCACGAATGCGACTCCAACCAACGGAATCAACGGAATCCGTCCACGGACGCGGACGAATCCGACGCCGGCCAGAATGAAAACGCCAACGCTCGACGTAAGCCATCCCGATGCCAATCCTCCAACGACGCTAGCCACCAGAAAGACAACCACAACGGCCTTGTCCGAGAGTGTGGCCTTTCCTTTCAGCCACACGTCCCACAGGAGCAGGAATGCGACGAATGGAACAAAGCTGAGTAGTATCGCGATCACCTGGCGGAATCCGCCGCCGGCCCCGACGGGCAAGAACGGCACGATGATCTGGAAAGCCGCAATGGCCCGGATAAACCACTGTTTTGAGATGTCAAACGGAACATCGGGCAGGGTAACCCGTTGCACCAAGAGGCTGGAAGCGCCAGTACGCATCCCGACGAAAAGGCTGCAGACCCCTAAAAGAGCCATTCCGAGGACCGCGGTACTCGTCCGCTCTGCCGATTGGTCGAGAAGTCCCGTCGACAAGACACTCACGCAGTAGAACACCGCATGAGCAGCGGCGAGGACGGCAAAAAGAGGGATCTGCGTACGCCGCGTTTGCCGCCAGTCCGCATAGGCGAAGCATGGAATCGCGATCAATGCGAAGGCAATCGCGGTTTGAAACTGGGTAACAGCACTACCTGACGTGGCCACCAGCAACAAGGTTACGATCGATGAGAAGACAAGGGGAGTTACCCACAGGCCCATTCCGTTGGGTCGTGGCAGGTTGCCAGGCGCGATCTGCCTCGAGGACTTACGGCTCACAGGAAGTCGCATGGATTGCTAAGTCGTTACACCCGGCTGAAGCGTACTTATGCCGCCTCTCGACGGTGTTGACAGCACTCAATAACGCCTTCGCGGCAGCTTCTACCGAATACGACTCAA
>Ga0302140_10009792_pt1 | contig 11867 bp, 11 predicted proteins | sample I_Bog_E1_1_FD_202095 | JGI IMG/M metagenome (GOLD analysis project Ga0302140, IMG submission 202095) | Peat permafrost microbial communities from Stordalen Mire near Abisko, Sweden - I_Bog_E1_1 | ecosystem: Environmental > Terrestrial > Soil > Wetlands > Peat | place: Sweden: Abisko, Stordalen...
GGTCGATTCTGGAGAAGAACGTGTTGCTGGCGGGGCAGGTAGGGATTTCGGGGCATCTGACGATTCACGAAGGCGCGATTGTTTATGCGCAAAGCGGCGTGGGGCATGACGTACCCGCGAATACTCGAATTTCAGGTTCGCCGGCATTCGATGCATCGGAGTGGCTGCGGGCCATAACGGCGTTTAAAAGCCTGCCGGAGATTCTTAAGACCGTACGTGAGTTAAAGAGAAACCAGACTCATGAGTGATTCCCCGGCGCGTCCTCCGCGTCCTCCGCTTGCATATAAAAACGAAGAGTTTCTGAATGGGCCGGATTCGCGGCCTTTGCGGATCATCTCCGAATATCTGGAGCCGTTGTCGCATTTTCGGCGGCAGCGGATTCGCGACACCATCGTGTTTTTCGGTTCGGCGCGTATTAAAGAGGACAGCCCGCTGGGCCAGTATTATAAGGACGCGCGCACCCTTGCGGCCATGGTTACTACGTGGGCTAAGACTTTTCGCGAACGTACTTTTCGATACGTGGTCTGTTCGGGCGGCGGACCTGGAATCATGGAAGCGGCCAACCGCGGAGCGATGGATGCGCACGGTAAGACGGTAGGGCTCAACATAGGTCTGCCTTTCGAACAGTTCCCTAACCCTTACATCACTCACGAGCTCAGCTTCGAGTTTCATTACTTCTTCATGCGCAAGTTCTGGTTCGCTTATCTGGCGAAGGCGCTGGTGGTGTTTCCGGGCGGGTTTGGAACCATGGATGAGCTGTTTGAAATCCTGACACTGGTTCAGACGAAGAAGCTGGCCAAGAGGATGACGATTATTCTCTATGGCACTTCGTTCTGGAAAGAGATTGTCAACTTTGAAGCGCTGGTGAAGTATGGAACGATATCGGCCGACGACATGAAGCTCTTCCATTTCGCCGATACGCCGGAAGCGGCGATGGAAATCCTGCGCGAAACACTGACGGAACAGGAGGCTGTGCCCGAGCCTGAGGTACCGGCCATCTCTCACACATCCAAGCCTGATGAACCGGGGACTCAGTAAGCTGTTAGAGGGATGAATTCCGTTCACAGGAAGCGCGCGCGGCTTTACATTCTGCTGGCGCTTGCGTTGCTGGATGCGCTGCTCATCATTACCGGGAAGGCCAGCGCGCTGGCAGTGCTGCTGACCCTGGTAGTGGTGAGCGGCGGCATTGTGCTGGGCGCGCGGCTGGCGCTGCGGCATTCGCGGCTGATCTGGCGAGTGCGCGACCGGCTGATTGTGACTTACGTGTTCGTTGGAGTCGTGCCGATCGTGCTGATCCTCGGGCTGGCGTTCTTAGGTACGTGGATTGTAGCGGGACAGATTGCCACTTATCTGGTGAGCTCGGAGTTATCGCGGCGGGCGATTTCGCTGGAGAATCCGGCGCGCTTCCTGAGCGAAGCCCCGGCCAATGAGCGTGGAGACGTGATGAAGGAACTGGCTCCTCTGCTGGCGGGCCGTTATCCGAGTTTTGAGGTGCTGGTGACCGGCGATCAGGTTTATCGATACCCTGCCGACAGTGTGCTCGAGCCGCCTCCGGAGGGCTGGAAAAGGTATACGGGGCTTGTCAGCAAAGAAGGCAAGTATTACCTGATGGCGCTGGCGACGACGGGGCATACGCAGGCGATCGTGCTTGCGCCGCTGGGTCCGGAAGTTCTGTCGCGCCTGATTCCAGGGCTGGGCAGCGTTTACCTGGGCGGGCGTTGGGCCGGGCTCACCCCGGAAGCCGCCAATTCTGTCGATTTCGAAACCATCTGGTACAACGACATCGAGGCAACGCGGTGGGATCAGCCGAATACGCTGCGGACTACGAGGCTCGAAGTGGGCACGCGGCCATCCGCCGTGCTGGCGGTTGTGTTTGGGGATCGCGTAGATTTCGCGCAGACAATTCTGATCGGCTTTGTGCTGGTTTCGATTTTGCTGGCGATTGTTGAGTTGCTTTCGGTCGTGATCGGCGGCAGTATGACGCGGACGATTACGAACGCGGTCGACAACCTTTACGAAGGCACGCAGCAAATCGCGAAAGGCGACTTCGCGCATCGCATTCCGGTGAAGGGCCGGGATCAGTTGGCGGCGCTGGGGAAGTCGTTCAACCAGATGTCGTCGCAACTGGAATTTCTGGTACGTATAACGCGAGAGAAGGAGCGGCTGGAATCCGAGCTGACCATTGCGAGCGAAGTGCAGAAGCAGTTGTTTCCGCGCAATGCCCCGCCGATGCGTACGATTGAACTTATCGGAGCGTGCGAACCGGCGCGTTCGGCTTCAGGCGATTATTACGATTATTTGCTTCTGCCCAATGGGAACCTTGCGGTGGCGATCGGCGACGTTGCGGGAAAAGGCATTTCGGCGGCGCTGCTGATGGCTTCGATCCAATCGATCATGCGAACGCAACTGGCGCAGGGCGTGCCGCGTGATTTTTCCACCGCCGCCATGGTGTCGCAGCTCAACCGGCAGTTGTACGCGAACACTTCTCCCGAGAAGTATGCGACTTTCTTTTTTGGCCTGTACGACGAAACATCGCGCTCGATGACCTATACGAACGCCGGGCATTTGCCGCCACTGCTGGTTTGCGGCAACAATGCGACGCCGCTTGAGGTTACGGGAACCGTGGTCGGGCTTTTTCCCGCGATGAACTACGGGGAACACACCATCACGCTGCACTATGACGACATGCTGGTGGCTTATACCGACGGGATTACGGAGCCTGAAAACGCGTATGGCGAGGAGTTCGGAATCGAGCGGCTGACCGAATCCGTGCTGCGCAATCGAGCCTGCGAGCCGTGCGAGATTGTAGCGAAGGCGATGGAAGCCGTGAAGCACTGGAGCAACGCACCGGAGTTGCCCGACGATATGACTGTATTGATTGCGAAAGGAATCGCGTGATTAAGCCTCGCAAGGTTTTGACGGCGGCACAAATGGGCGCAGTGGACCGCGCGACGATCGAATCGGGAATTCCCGGGATCGTTCTGATGGAGAATGCCGCGCATCGCTGCGTGGAGTTTCTGGCGGCGAAGTACGGGCCGCTTTCGGAGCAGCGGATCGTTGTTGTTTGCGGCAAGGGCAATAACGGCGGCGACGGGCTGGCGATTGCGCGCCAGATTTATATTCGCTTTCATCCTCGGGAACTGCGGGTGGTGCTGATTGCCGAGCCCGCTGAGCTGAAAGGCGATGCGGCTTTGAATTACCGAATGCTGATGGCCGCGGGGCTGCAGATTTATCAGGATTTCGGCACGGAGATGCGGACGTCTTCGCTGGTGATCGATGCGGTTCTGGGTACCGGTTTAAGCGGTCCTGCGACGGGTGAAGCGCTGAATGCGATTCGCGAGATCAATACCGCATTTCCTTTGGCGAAGGTTTTTGCCGTGGATATTCCGTCGGGACTTTCGGGCGACAGTGGAGTGCCTCCGGGCGATTTTGTTAGGGCTGACGCGACGGTGACATTCACTGCCCCGAAGGTTTGCCATGCGGTGCCGCCGGCTTCGCATCTGATGGGCGAGCTTGTGGTTGCGCCGATCGGTTCGCCTTCAATGTTGTATGAAGCCGACGACTCGATTCAGCTTTCGCAGATTATGCCGGCGAGCATTGCGCGCCTGTTTGCGCCGCGGGAACGCGATTCAAACAAGGGCCGGTACGGGCATGTGCTGGTTGTGGCGGGAGCGCGCGGCAAGAGCGGGGCGGCCGTGATGTGCGGGCTTTCGGCGCTGCGCGCGGGCGCGGGGCTGGTGACGGTGGCATGCCCCGAAGATACGCTCGATGCCGTAGCCGCGGCGGCGCCCGAGTTGATGACGGAACCTCTGCCGCCGCGCGGCGCGCTGAACCGAATCGCGGAACTGATGGAGAAACGAACGTTGCTGGCCATCGGGCCGGGGATCGGAACCACGGACGAAACGCGGCAGACGGTGCGGCGCTTGTTCGACGGCTTACGGAAGCCGATGGTGGTGGATGCCGATGCACTGAACTGCATTGCGGGCAGCCATTGGGAGGCGGGGGACGACCTGCGCGTGCTTACCCCGCATCCGGGTGAGATGAGCCGGCTGAGCGGGCATTCGATCGAAGAGGTGCAGGCTTATCGCATTGAAGCGGTGCGCGATATGGCCACGGATCGGCGCTCGATTATAGTTCTGAAGGGTGACGGAACGCTGCTGGGGTTTCCGGATGGACACGTGTGGGTCAATCCCACCGGTTCTCCGGCAATGGCGACAGGCGGGACGGGCGATGTTCTCACGGGCCTGGTTGCGGGACTGCTGGCGCAGTTCCCCCACGATGCGGAGCGTGCGATTGCCGGCGGGGTTTATCTGCATGGTTTGGCGGGCGAGATCGCGGCGCGGCATTTGATGGAGCAGCCTGTGATTGCGACCGATCTGCTGAAGTTTCTGCCTGAGGGCATTCGTGAAATCCGGAACCTACCGCACGGAGTCTGAGGAACAGACGATCGCTTTGGGGCGCGAACTGGGGCGCGATCTCAAGGGCGTGGTGTTGCTGATCGGCAATCTGGGCGCGGGGAAGACGACGCTGACGAAAGGGATTGTGGAAGGGCTTGGGGTGGCTTCGGCGGACGAGGTTTCGAGCCCTACATATACGCTGGTGCATCAGTACGGGGGCACCGCAGGCCGGGTGTTTCATGTGGATTTGTACCGGCTCGACGAGGCGCGCGAGGTGGCGAGCATGGGGCTGGAGGATTTGTTTGCAGGGGACGACGTGGTGTTGCTGGAGTGGGCCGAGCGATTCCCCGAGTTGATGCCGGCAAAGCGAACGGAGATTCGGATTCGGGCTTTGGAAGGGGACGCGAGAGAGATTGGCGTTCAGGCTCAGTAGTCGGCCGGGATCTGGCCTTCGGCAAGCAGTTCGCCTTTTTCGAGGTGGCGGATTTTTGTGGCGAAGCGGGCGGCATGCGGGTCGTGCGTAACCATCACGATGGTCTTGCCGAATTCTTTGTTGAGGCGGCTGAGCAGGGTGAGGACTTCAGTGGCGGACGCAGCGTCGAGGTTACCTGTGGGTTCGTCGGCGAGGATGAGATCGGGATCGGTCACGATGGCTCTGGCGATGGCCACGCGCTGTTCCTGACCGCCTGAAAGCTGCCTCGGCAGGTGCGTCATGCGGTCTCCCAGGCCGACCAGTTTCAGGGCGGTGGCCGCATGGTCCATGCGTTCTTTCTTCTTCAGCGAGGTGAGCTTGAGCGGGAGTTCCACGTTCTCAATGGCGGTGAGCACGGGGATGAGATTGAAGCTCTGGAAGACGAAGCCGATGTGAACATTGCGCCAGTGCGCGATCTCGCGGTCGCTGAGGGCGCGCAGGTTTTCGCCCAGTACAAGAATTTCGCCATCGGTGGGGCGGTCCATGGCGGCGATGAGATGAAGGAGGGTCGATTTGCCGGAGCCGGAGGGGCCCATGAGCGCGACGAACTCGCCTTTTTCGATCTCGATATTGGCGTTCTTGAGCGCTATGACGTGGAATTCGTCGCGCACAAATTCTTTGGTTAGATCGCGTGTCCGGATTACCGCTTCGGTCATTTCTGTTTCACCCTGTCGCCCTCTTTGAGATCGGCCGGCGGACCGACGATCAGGTCTTCGCCGCCGATCAATCCTTCGTCAATCTGAACGCCCTGCGCGCCGCCGGCGAGCGTGGCGGTCGCACCTGTCTTTACCGTTCGCTTTACCGCTCGGCCATTGGCGATCACGAAGACCGACCCGTTTTTCACTGAAGACATCGGGATTACGACGGAGGGCTTTGCGACCGCGCCTTTGTCGACCGGTTTGGCATCCGAGATAAACGCGACGCTGGCGTTCATTTCGGGCCGGAGGAACTGGTCGGCATGAAGGATTTTGACCTTCACCTGCACTGTGGCCTTCTGGCGATTGGCTTCGGGAGAGACTTCGTCGATCATGCCGTCGTACTTGCGGTCGGGAAAGGCGTCGGTTGTGACGATGCCTTTCTGATGTGGCCCGAGCTTCGCGAAATCGTTCTGGTTGACGTCGATTTCGACTTTGAGATCGTTGAGGTCGGCGAGAGAAACCACGTAGCCTTTAGCGCCTTTGTCGCCCACCATTCCGGTGGTGACGAATTCGCCGATTTCGACATTGCGTTCGAGGATGGTGCCCGTTACCGGAGCGCGGATGATGGTGTTACTGAGCTGGGTTTCAGCCAGCGCGAGTTGGCCCTTAGCCTGTTCTACCAGGCCTCGCGCGGAGTCGATATCTTCTTTGCGGGGTCCGAGTTTCACCAAATCCCAGGTTCTTGTGTAGGAAATAGTCTGGGCTACGGCGCTGTCGTATTTGGCCTGGGCGTCGTCGAGATTCTGTTTGGAGAAGACGCCTTCTTCAACCAGCCTCCGGGTGCGGTCCAGGGTGACCCTGGCGTTGACTTCACTGGCGCGGGCGTTATCGAGATCGGCTTTAGCTTTGGCGACTTCTTCAGGACGGGAGCCGTTGACGGCGCGAGCGAGCGAGGCTTCCAGATTCGCGAGACCGCCGCGAGCCTGCTGCACCTGAGCGCGGTATTCGTCGTCTTCGAGGCGAACGAGCTCCTGATCTTTCTTCACCGCGTCACCCTTTTCAACGCCGATCCATTTGACCTTGCCGACGACTTTTGCGGCAAGCTCGATCTTGTGGGCCGCAACGATGTAGCCGGTGGCGTTGAGGATCACGTCGCCGGCGCGCGCGGCGTCACTGGCGGAGGCAGCTTTCACGCGGAGCACATCTACTTCGGTGGGGCGCGTGAGGGCGGTGTAGGCGTAGATGGCGCCGCCGGACGCGGCGATGAGCAGGATCGCGCCGAGGATCCACCGCGTGGCTGCACCGGCGCCTTGTGGCTGGCTCTTTCTGCTGCGGTCGATGCGAAGACTCTTCAATTCCGCTTCCATGCGATTCGAGTTAGATGTCTCTCAGGGCAGTGAGGATTTCTTTCCTCGCCGCCATTCTGGCGGGAAAGACTCCGCCAATCACGCCCATCACGAGCGCGAAGAAGATGCCCAGCGCCATGGCCCGCGGGCCGACGCGGAAATTGAAGGCGATTTCGCTGAAGCTGGTAAAGCTGGTGATGCCGGTGGTGACGCTGTTGAGCGGCAGCGCGAGCAGGCAGCCGAGAGCTCCGCCGAGCAGGGACAGGATGAGCGATTCGAGGAAGAAGCTGAGGAGGATACTGCCTCGCGAGAAGCCCAGCACGCGCAGGGTTCCGACTTCTTTGGCACGGCGCGCGACGGCGGCGTACATGGTGTTCATGGCGGCGAAGCTGGAACCGACCGCCATAACGATGGCTACGAAGATCCCCAGATACTGCACTGGCGCCGCGGAAACGGTCTGCGCGTCCATATATTCGACCTCGGTGCGGGCGCTGGAGTTGAGGCGCTGGTCGTCATTGATGGAATTGACGAGGGCCTGGGCGGAGACCAGGTCGGTGGCGCGAATGAGCGCGGAACTGGGACCGTCCTGGCGGTTGAAGTCGCCGGCCATTTGGTTAAGGTCCGCGTAAATTTCGCTGTTGGTGGCGCTGGCATTGGAGTCCATCACGCCGACCACTTCCCAGTCGCCGCGACCGAAATGCAGCTTCTTACCCAGTTCGGCATCGGGATAGCGTTTGGCTACCGAGCTTCCCACCACCACTTCACGCTGGCCGGCGCGGAACCAGCGGCCCTTTACGATTTGGGTCTTCTCGCGAATCGCGAGGCCCACCTGAGTCAGGCCTCGAAGGGTGATGTTCATGCCTTCGGGATTTTCTTTACCGGGAAGGTTGATGACGGTGACGAGCTCGAGCGAGGCCAGAGGCAAGCCATCGGCGCCGCGCGCAATGCCGGGCTTGGATTTGAGAGCTTCGAAGGCTTCGCGCGTCATTCCGCCGCTGAGTTCGGCGTTGGAGCCCTTGCGCATCACGAGGATGTTGAGAGGATTGCCGGAAGCCTGGAAGGCGGACTTCAGGCCATCGACCAGAGCAAGCACCGCGACCAGCACCGCGACGGTAAGCGCGATGCCGAAAGCGGTCATGATGGTGGTGGTCTTGCGGACCGTAAGGTTACGCAGATTGTAGGCGATCGGGATTGCCATATGGATTAACCGGAGTTCCTGAGCGAAACGAGAATCGAGGTTCTCGCGGCGTTGAATGCGGGGATGAACGAGCTTGCCACGCCGATGACGAGCGCAAGACCCATTAGTCCGGCGCCTACGTCCGGCGTGATGGTGAGCGTCTTCATGGCCTGCAGGAAACTGGGACCGTGGCGGACCAGATCCGTGAGTCCGAAGGCGAGCATCAGACCGACGAAGCCGCCGAGCAGCGACAGCGCGCCCGCTTCACCGAGGATCAGAAACAGAATGGTGCCCTGGGTGTAGCCGAGGGTTTTGAGGATGCCGACTTCACGAATTCGCTCGCGCACAGACATCGCCATGGTGTTCGCGGAAACCAGCAGAACGGTGAACGTGACCGCCGCGCAGATGCACATGAGGAAGACTTTGACATTGCCAAGGAAGGAAATGAACTGGAGTGTGAAGGCCTGTTCGGATTCCGATTTCGTCGGGGCGGTGGAATTAGCGAAGAGACTGTCGATAGTGTTGGCGACGCCCGCCACCTGATCGGCCAGTTCGACCTGCACCTGGAACGAGCCTACTTCATCCTGACGCGGATTGCCGGCGCCGAGCATTTCGCGCAGGTAGGTCTCGCTGAAGAAGAGCGTCTCGCTGGTGTTGGGATCGACGAAGATGCCGGTGAGCGTGAGTTCGGGGTTGACGGGAAAGATGTCTCCGGTGAGGAAGATCTTTTCACCGATCTTCCAGTTCATGCGTTCGGCGAGATCGGAACTCGCGATGGCCGCGGTGCGGAGGTGGATGAAGGTTTGCTGCTGGTCTTCGGGGAGCGCGATTTCGGGACGTACGCGGAAGAATTTTTCGGGCTCTACGGCGAAGCGGGCGAAGAAGTTTTTCTGATCTCGCGCGTCTTTGTAAGTGCCTCCGAACCACTGCCAGATCATCTCTTCCCGGACGCCGGGCACCTGACGAATCTTATCGCCATAGCTGGCGGGCATGGACTGGGTGATCGAGACCTTGTGATGTGTGATGAGACGCAGTTCCTGACCCGGGGCAGGCGGGGCGAGGAAGAGGCCTCGATAGAGAGCACCGAGGACGCCGAGGAGGCAGAGGGACATTCCGATGCTGATCATCGTGAGGATGCTGCGCCTGCGGTTGCGCAGAGAGTTTTTGAGGATCAGGGACAGATAGCGGAACATAGGAGTTATTGTAGTGTAGTCCGCCAGAGAACGAGCCGAGTCCACGTCTCGGGGTGCCCGGCTGCGCAACAGTGCGCAGGTGGAACGGGGTTGGCGTTAAACGTGCCGAGGCCCCATCGTGAAAAAGACAGGCACCATCGAAGCTCTCAACGTTAGTCCCGAAGGGTTCTATGAAGGATTTCAGAACCGGCAGGAAAATCGTTCAAATCAATCTGCCGAAAGGGAATCGTCGATGGCGGACAACCGGATCGGTGTCGGGGAGTAGGTTACCGTCAAGGTGGAAGCAGAGGAACCGCGCGGCGAACCGTCGCACGGGGTGTTTCGTCTGATCACGGAAGGAACGGGGCGCTTCAATTTAACCCAGGGCGCGATCGGCACGGCGGTGGGCATTGGCGCTTCACTCAGCCAGACTGTTGCCGGGTCTATCGTGCTTCACCTCGGATACAACGCGGGGGTCCTGTTTCTTGCCGGGATCGCGTCGGCCGCATTCGGGATCCTCTTTTTCCTGATGCCCGAACGCGCAGGACCGAGTCGGCGCACGCGTGAACGCGCGGACCGAAGTCAACGGTTCAGGTACTTGATGAGCAGAGCTTCGTTGCCCTTCTCGTTGTAGATGAGTTCGTCGACGAAAGCTCGGGTGAGCAGAATTCCGAAGCCGCCGGGACGCATCCCCATTTCGTCTCTGTTTAGCGCATGCTCGACGGGGGAACCGGGGTTCGATACCGCCGCATGCGCGAGTCGATCGAAGGAAAACCCGGGGCCGGGGTCGCGCACCATGAACAGAAGCGCGCCGTCGGCCCGCATATAGGTGATGGTGACGTAGGTGTTGGGATCGTTGCCGCCGCCATGTTCGATAGCGTTGAAGAGGATCTCGCGGAAGGCAAGAGCCACGTTTTCGCGCTCGGCTTCGGGCAGGCCGGGATCCATCTCGCGGACGAAGTGCAAAGCGCGAGTGGCGGTTTCCATGTGACAGCGCAGGCGGAGTTGGAGCCAGCGCGGAGTGGCGGAGATAACCTCGATATCGTCTTCCAGGCGCTGCTCGGTGAGGCCGCTCTCGACCATATCGCGCACGGCCTGGATGGTGAATGGTTTACGGAACCAGGAAAAGGCATGGTCGCGTATGGCGGAGATGATTTTTTCGGCGGTGCTGTCGACGGTCATGACAACGACCGGCGTTTCGGGTTTCAGGCGGCGCATGCGGTCGAGCAGTTCGAGGCCGTCCATGCCGGGCATGATGACGTCGGTAATGACGAGATCCCAGTGAGCTTCCTCAAATTTCTTCAGGCCGTCGAGACCGTTGAAGGCGCTTTCGAGATAGCGGCCGCTGTCTTTGAGAGCGACAGTCAGGAGGTGATGGACGTCCGGGTCGTCGTCAACGATGAGGATTCGCTTGAGCTCGATGTCCATGATTGTTTGCGATCGGTCCAGGAGTAATGGTAACTCGTCGGGCCAATGTAATAATGGGCCGTTTACGCTATGCGGGAATACGAGTCGCCGCCTGAGCCGGAGTACAGCGAGGATGGCGTGGATTTGACGCTGATTCGCTGGATGCTTTCGCTGACTCCGGCGGAGCGGCTGGAGTTCTTGCAGGGTCATGTGAACGCGATCGAGACTGTTCGGGAGCTGAATGGCGGGAAGTGACTTTCTCGGTTTGTTGCGGCTGCTGCGCGAGGCAGGCGTGGAGTTTGTGGTGGTGGGCGGTCTCGCTGCGGTTCTGAACGGGGCGCCGGTGAACACGTTCGATGTCGACATCGTGGCGGCTCGCGATGCGGTCAACGTCGGGAAGTTGATAGGCGTGCTGGAGTTGGTGGATGCGGTATATCGAATGCAGCCGGAGCGGCGGCTCAGACCGAATGCGAGTCACCTCAGTTCGCCCGGTCATAAAAATTTGATTACCCGTTACGGTCCACTGGACGTTTTGGGGACGATTGGCAAAGGGCTCGGGTTTGAAGACCTGGCGCAGGAATCTTCCGAGATGGAAATCGGTGGGGGAGTGCGAGTTCGCGTCCTCGGTCTCGAAAAGATCATCGCACTCAAGGAAGAGTTGGGGGGCGAAAAAGACAGGGCGGTCCTGCCGGTCCTCAGGCGCACGCTCGAACAGAAACGGCGCGGCTACGGAGTAACCGGGGAGAATTCTTTGTAGCGCTTTACGGGTTCGATCCAGTCCTGCTCCACTCTTACCGAGACGGACCTTTGCAGCAGAGTTACCGAAAGAACGATTCGGTTCTCGGTCGCCTCAGTGAGAATGCCTTCAACTCCGGCGAGCGGGCCCTGCGTCATCCTCACCTTCGAGCCGACGGTGAGGTAGGGACACGGGACGGCCTCGACGCCGGATTTACAGACTGCCTGGAGGGACTGGATTTCGGCGTCGGGTATGGGTTCGGGAGTTTTGCCCAGGCCGGCGACTCCCATTACGGTGCCGACCTTAAGAATTGGCAAGCGGATCTTCGGGTCGAAGCGGCAGAAAACATAGCCGGGGAAGAGCGGCATTTCCACGACTTTCATGCGGTCCGACCAGCGCTTCCGCATAGAGTACATGGGAAGAAACTCGACGTAGCCTTTGTTGCGCAGGGTTTGCGCGGTCGCTTTTTCTTTTCGGGGAACTACGGAAAGGGCGAACCAGGCTTCTTCAGAGGTGGTTCCA
>Ga0302140_10009793_pt1 | contig 11865 bp, 9 predicted proteins | sample I_Bog_E1_1_FD_202095 | JGI IMG/M metagenome (GOLD analysis project Ga0302140, IMG submission 202095) | Peat permafrost microbial communities from Stordalen Mire near Abisko, Sweden - I_Bog_E1_1 | ecosystem: Environmental > Terrestrial > Soil > Wetlands > Peat | place: Sweden: Abisko, Stordalen...
CTAGTCCAATGTCACGCAACCAAGGTTTTGATTTTGTAGGATGTAATCACTTCAATCTTGCTAATTTCTACCTCGCTGAAAATGGAATTAGACCGATCAATTGGCAAGTCAAGTAACTACTATAATTCCAGATTTCATTTTTGAAATAAAAATGAAAAAATAAATAACGGGGTACACCATCTAAAAAAGAGATGGATAATACTGATAAAATCTTATTAGAAAATAAGATTTGCAGGAAAAGGTTTTCAGACTTGACTAAAGATAATATTGGCCAAAAGATAATAATATCTAATTATGTAATGAAGGAACATTATGGATATTTTATAATTAGTGCATTAAATGTTCCGATGTTTCAATGTCACTGGTGTAGAAAGATGGAAGCTGAGATGAAATGTTGTGCTAGTTGTCATAATTTTTCCTTCTGTTCAAAAGAATGTCAGAGACTTGCATGGAAAGCTTCAGAACACAGAGAATATCATCATAATAAACATTCTTGCGGTTTTTGGCAAAACCGAGGTAAGTTAGATCTCAGAATCCATTGCTTAGAGGTTATCAATTCAAAAAATGAGAAACAGTACTTTAAATTAGATGGCGGTTATTATCATTGGATGAATGTCAACGAAGTAATAAAATGGTTAAAAGAAATAAAAGATGAAAATATAAGAGACGATATCCCCTTTGATGTTTTAATTTATTATTTACCGAAGTTTTCTTATAGCAGGGGGACAACAACCAGTGATATATTTGATAATTTTATCGATTCGTATGGAAAACAAGAGTCTTTCTTGTATTAACAAAACAAAATCTAACTATAAATCAAATAACAGAATAAAATACTAGAAAATGAAATAAAAATTTTATGAAGACTACTTCATAAAAAATCGATTCCTTTTCTTCAAAAGACCAACTGAAAAGGGAATCAGTCTTTCAGATTTTGTTATTGTTATTTAAAAGAAAAAGCGAGCTCTTTTTCGACAGGTTTTATTTCAGAAAGACTAAAAACGAAATTTTAAATTCTTTTAACTCAATTAGAAAAGCTAGTAGGTGACGCAAGAAAATGAGCACCTATTTTACTTACAAGGATGGACAGAACTTAGTGATTCAAATACCTTATGAGCAATTTAAAGACTTCAAGAAAACTTTTAATATGATAGTCAGTGATGGCTATAGTGCTGTTTATGAGACAATGACACCAGAAATAACAATAGTATCTAAAATGAGATTTGAGTTTGAAGAATCAATAGGATATAACGCAGTCGATAACGATGCAATCGGAAAATTGGTCTATGTTCACCAGGAAGTTATTTCTCAGATTACGGGCACCACTACTGCTAGCGATCTTACCTGTTTTGTTATGACCCATCCTCAGTCAGAAGTAAATGGACGATATTTTGAAGAAGTTTATTTCCAATTCCCGTACATTAAAGCACCAGTTGAGATCATCGCTGGAAAGATTTTACCTAACTTGCGACACTTCTTTAATGAAACTGGAATGCATGAAAACATGGAATCGAATCCAATCAACGGTATTGATGATATTCTTTCTGGCGATGTTTATCAAAGTGGAATATGGCCAATGCCTGGTTCTTATATTAACGGCAACCTCTTAACTTTTACTCACGTAGTTGAAAGAATTACTTCTGAGCAAATTAAAGAGGGTAGCTTTAATGGCTTTCCACCTGAGGCTTACTTTGCTACTTTTCAGATTCCAGATGATAACGACTACGACTATAGCAACGCTTTCTTCTTTGCTAATCTTAATGGCTTTGAAGCTCAGAAGAAGAAAAAGAATCAAAGAGAGAAGAATCGAGATGTTACGACTAGATTAATTGAAGAACGACAGAAAGAAGTGAAGAGAACACCAGCCGAAATGTGTAAAATCTTTCTTGATATGTTAAGCTTTGATCGATTTTCTGAAGAAATAAAACGCAATAAAGTTGGTCAAGTTCTATTTAACGTTCTTAAATCTAGTGAAGAAGGTTTAGCTCTTTGGAAGGATTCTGTTGCTTATAAGTTAGAGCTTTTAAATAATTCTTTTCCTACTCTTCAACAGGCAGCTATTCAACTAGGTGTAGATCAAGAATTGATAAGAAATGGTACTCACCAAATTGCTCTCCAACTAGACGATGATGTTCTTAATAGAGCAATCGATTCCATTAAGAAACAATGTGATGAACAATGGGTCTATATGGAATATACCGAAGCAACAATTGGAACTCTTCGGTACTGGGCTCAGATGGATAATCCTGATCAATACAAAGCTTTCGTGCAGAAAGATGTTATAACTCTTGCATGGAAATGTCTTAACGCTACTTCTAGTCATACTGATGTTGCAAAGCTCGTTTACGCAAAGTATTCTAATCAATTCGCATGTGCTAATATCAAAGATAGTTTATGGTTTGGTTATTGGAACCATCGTTGGCATGAGTTGGATACCGGTCATGCTTTGCGTATTAAGCTATCTGAAGAGTTACCACCGATTTTCGAAAAGATTTTGAATGAGTGCACGTCTGAGTATCGAAAGGCCATTAGCGATGAAGACAAAGAGAAGTGGTCGAAACTTATGACGGCTTGCGCTAAGATGATCAAAGAGCTCAAGACGGTTGGCTTTAAGAATAACATCATGAAAGAATGCGCAGAGAAGTTTTATGATGAAGACTTTGTTCAGAAGTTGGATGAGGATCGTTGTCTAATTGGTCTTCCAAACGGTGTCTATGAGCTAGAAACAAACATGTTTAGACCTGGCAAACCAGAAGATTTCATTACTTTAAGTACCAGAGCTAAATACAATTCTAATTATAGTTGGGATCATCCCAGAGTCAAAGAAGTTACTTATTATTTCAAAACGGTCTATCCTGATAGAGAACTACGACACTATGTTCAAAAGGCCTTCGGAACGATTCTAGAAGGAGGAAATATGAACAAGGATTTTTATAACATGGTTGGTGAAGGTGATAATAGTAAATCGATGATGGCTAAATTACTTAGATTGGCTTTAGGAAAATATATTGGCAAAATGCCCGTCTCGACTATCATGGGCAAGAGAAGTAACGGCGACAATGCTACTCCTCATCTTGCTGACAAGAAAGGCGTTAGAGCGCTGTTTGTCGAAGAGCCTCCTAAAGGACAATCTAACGTCTCAGTCGTGAAAGAGTTTACAGGTGGTGATGATATTTTATCTCGAGCTCTATTTAGAATGCCAATCGTCTTTAGTCCCCAATGGAAACTCTTCGTCTTTACCAACCATTTGCTCGAAGCTCCAGCAGAAGAGAAAGCTTACTGGAATCGTCAAAAGGTTATTGATCATGAGTCTACTTTTAGCTTCGATGCTCCTCTCACTCAGGAAGAACAATTTAGATTAAAAATCTTTCCTAGAGATCCCTTCTTTGATAGAAAATTAGCAGCAATGGCCGAACCCTTTCTTTGGTGCCAGATTGAATGGTACAAGATGTTTAAACAAGAAGGACTTAAGCCTCCTCAACGAGTCGTTGAAGCTACTAACGCTGCTAAAATGCGCAACGATATTTATATGCAATATATTCGTAACAGTCTCGATCCTGGTACCCAACATGATATCATCACACTTGATGGTATGTACGAAGACTTTAAGTCTTGGTACACTGGTGCTGGTCTGAGAGTTGGCATTCCCATGAAGCTCGATTTTGAAGACGAAATGTCAAAAATTGGCCATCTTGGCAGTCGTCCAGTTGGTCAAAGATGGGCCGGTGTCAAATTCAAGACCAAGACCGTCCAGTTACCAACATTTGCTCAATCTCAGAGCGTTGATCCCAATCAGCCCGTTCCAGGCATTGGAAGTGGTGGTGGTCCTCGTCTCATCACCGCCCACTAAACCTTTTTCTCTCTTACCCTCTTTTTCTCTTTCTTCCCCTTTTTTAAAACTTTTTCCCAAACAACCCTTGTCAATCTTTTTCAAACCTTCTTTCTGCAACGCTTTTTTACGTTTGCTTTTCGTGATTTTCTAAACCCTTTTCAAATTTTTTTGAAATCTGGGCAGAAACTTACACGTTAACAACTCACGTGTAATCTCAATTTTCCATTTTTTCTTTTGGTTCCTTTTTTTTTATTGCAACAAAACCCAATAAAACTTTTTGACTTTTTAATTGTTTTCCATTAAAAAGTTTTTGAATTTAGCTTTAAACAGAAAAAGTTCCATTTAAACTTAGATCGCGATGGACCCTGAAGAAGAAAAATTAGGGTTTGTAAGGCAAATTGTTAATAATCCCCGTTTCGTCAATGGAACGGAGGAGCATCGACATGAAATCATTCAACAAATGGCTCAGTTTGGAGTTAGTCAAAGCGACATTGATAAGGCAATTGCTCAGACTAGAACAAAACTATTGCCACCGTGGCCTCAGGGTTGTGTAGTTGAGGACAACTCTAAGTATGGCAATCTTAATGATGTTCTTGTTCCCTGTGATCTCGACGAAGAAACTAATTTGCCGATTGATGTTATTACTGATGAACCGATTCCCAAAGAAAAATTGATAAGAATTAGATGTAATGGTATTCTTCGTTGTTATAATATTGATACTTTAGTTGATACTCTTCAAAGACGAGCCGAAGATCCATTCACTCGTACACCGGTTAGTCAAGAATTTATTAATGAAGTAATAGAACGACAAGCTGGAAAATATAAAAGACCAACTTCTCAACCTACAACCCCTCAAGCATCTTCTCCTCAATCTCCTATTTCTCCGGTAGGCTGGTATGATCCTTATGCTCCTCAAAGAAGACAAGGAGAGACTCAACAACAAGCTGAACAAAGAATGACTAAAACCTATGAACTTCGAACTTTACTCGATGCCCTCGAAATTAGTTTTAATACCCTGATAAGAAGATCTTCTTATCTTAATGGTCGCCAAAGCTCAATTCCAGCTCTCCAAGAAGATTTAGACACTGTTAGAATTTTGAAAGAAGAACTTAATGGAGGATCAGATTTAAATGTAATAGAAGAAATGGCAAACCAAATTTCTTCTAATTTAGCAGTCGAGGATCGAAAGATAAGGGAATCTCAGCAAATAGTTATTCCTAGCATTCCGGTCCAGCAACAACGATATGTAGATCCGGCTCCTACAAGTCCTAATTCATCTAGCAGCAATTATAGTGAAACAGAATCTTCGGATGATGAAGTTATTCTAAGTACTCCTGTCAGGGGTCAGAATATTCCAATTCTGCAACAGCCGTCAGTAAATTATAATCTTCCATCTATTAACTCTAATATTCCAATTTCTAATCAAAACGATCCATTAATGACGAGAATAAACAACCTTTCAGATAAATTTTATTTAATTGGTTCAATAGCTATTCAGAGTGGAAATCCGAACATCGAATCGAGTGTTAACTTTGCTCGTTCACAATTACAACAGCTTCGTAGTAGTATTCTTAGAGGGGAAATAATCGGCAATATTGAAAGACAAATTGAGAATCTCGATGTTTTAGCTGATACTCTTAATAATGAAGTAAATCATCCAATTCCAATAAATTATGTCTATGCGAAAAGTAAGAATCCTGTTAATGTACAAGCACCTCTACCGAATGTAAACCAATTACCTAGTTTATCCAATCATAAAGAACCTCCTAAATCTATTTCTCGTGGTTTAAAATATAACCTTATCGATTCGCGAAAGAGGTCCCCTTCAAAAAGCAATCCAATTCCAGTCAATTATATTCAACCAAAAAGATCCTATCCTCCTAGTGTACAGCCATCTATTTCCAATTTACCTAACCAACAACCTGTCATTGATCAGGTAAGAGATATGGTGATGGTAAAAGTATTAGAAAATCGAGCTCAAACATTAATAGACAAAATCGATCAAATTTTACCTGGTCTCACATTATACGGTCCCAGAACAGATATTCTTCGTGGCATAATGAACAGTGCTCAAAGAGTATTGCAATCGATTAGAACAGCAGAGAATAATTTCGACAAAATCCACCAAATAACGGTTGAACTGACCCAGTTAGAAAACGACTTTAAGGCTTTTAACAATAACTAGATGTTTAGTCATATAAAAAATAATTTAAAATTTTTCTTAAAGTGTTAAGAAAAACAATCAAGAGTTCAATTTAAAATTAAGAGTAGAATCAAAAACGATGAGGCCGATGAAACATTTAACGCTCGAACAGCTTAACGGTAAGAGAGATAAGCTTATGAAGTTTAGTACTATTACTGAACAAGATATTCAGAAGACTTGGAGACAAAACAGTGAAAAAGAGTATAACAACGAAGAATTGAAAGAACTTAAGTATAGTTGGGATCTTCCTCTTTTCTGTAAAATTATTTTTAGACTTAGACAAGAAGGATGTTGCACAGGAATGTTTAGGGGTCTAGACCTTAACAATCAGTCAATCCTTCTAAGATATTTTGGATTATCGTTTGAAGATGGGCATCCCTTAGTAGAGTTTTTGCACTGGACTCGCTATAGTCTAGGTCCTTATGATATTTGTATTTTAGAATTCGGAAGCTATAGTGAAGAATTAATGAAGAAGTGTTCTTATGTTGAGAAATGGAAGAATAATGAAGTCTTGTTTTTCTTCTTTGTGCTAAATGATCAACAGAGAGCAAAATTAATTGAGAATTATAATAGAGATTCGGTCGATAAGTATAATGAATTAGTTTCTAATAAAAGCTTAGACGATTGTTATAATTAGCTGTAATTGAAAGAGATAGAAATAAATAAAGAGAAAAGAGATAAAGAAAATGATATTAAAATTTTGTTAATATCATAAAGAAAGTTTTGGAAGATGGCTACCACGGTAAAATACCCTCATCAACTGGATTCTATCACTTTTGGAGATCTTTACATCAAGTATCGAAGAGACCCAGATTTTGTCGGGAAAATTAAATATCATGTCCTCTTCATTTTAGAAAATTTAGTTAATGGGAAAGGAGGGCAACGTAAGAATTTTAATGTAGATGATCTTACTGATATCTTTTATGGAGGAACGATTGGCATCATAGCACACAGTAAAGAACCCAGTGGAGGAGTTATAAATTTTACTGATATTAGAGATGTAACATTAAATGACTTGTGGAATTTGCATATTGATATTAAAAATTGGCAAAATGATCCTTTACCAGCTGAGTTTCTCGAGCATTCAGTTTCCGAGAAGCAAATTCTACGGGAAATATTTGCAGAAATGGAATATTTTCAACGTCCTATAAATAATTTTGTTTATTCTACCGAGAATCCATAACAAACAAGTTGATATTTATATAAATATCAACCAAAGATAAAAACTAGAAGAGGTCCTGGTCGCCATCTTCGATTTGTTCTTGTTGAATTTCTTCTCTGATTTGGCCATTAATGTCGAGATTATCGTCTATTTCTCCCCTATAATCCGGAATATTTTGCTGGTCTGGATTTTGTTCCTCTAGTGCATTATCGTCAAAATCGAGCCTTCCTCGTCTAAAATTATTACGAGCGACAATTCGTCGGCGAGTGATAGATAATTCTAGATCTCTAACTGCTTGTGCCAGTTGTGGGTCATATTCGTGTAGTCGTCTCAAATAATAAATAAACTGGGGCGATAGATAGTTCCAGTTGAATATTTCGATTAATCGGTCATGAGGAATAGGATTATCTCGCCATCGTTGGTCAACCTTGACTAAATCATATTCTCTTCTGAGAACTTCAAGTGGAAGTTCTCGCTTAATTAAGGCAATGTTAACGATTTGTTCAAATATATCATCTTGAATTGGTTCAACGTAACGCGGATCTTCGTCATCATGAAGTTGCCTAATTAGAGGGTCAAATAAATTAAAAGCATAGCTCGGAGAAGAAAAATCTAATAATATTTTTCTTTGGAGGTAATAATCCTTCCAATTTAGGTCTGACGGTTTTTGATCTTCGACAAGTTCTCCAAAGTCTAGTCTAACCTTTTCATGCCAAAAGACATCATTTTTACAAAGTTGACGATTAAAAACCTTTGATGTTTTACAAAAGTTCAATAAATCTTTTAAGGGCATATTAAGACCCATTATTCTTAAAACGTCTGGTGCAACGCTTATAAAAGGATCATAGCCAGGATTGGTTTTAGAAGGAGAATGAGATGGTGATTGCAAATCGGTTCTTCTAACATATTCTTCAGATGCTGTTACTAAGCCAGGAGTTGATGGCTGAGTTAACTCTCTTTTTAAAACTACATCAAATTCCTCTCGTCTGTCGGTTAGAAAGGCAATGATCATTGCAGTGGTAAGATTAGGTCTATTTCTACCTTCTAAATTGTAATACCAACCTGCAATTATATTGTTTATCATCTGTTGAAAAGCAATCGAATCGATCTTGAAAGATGCTAAATGAAAGAGTAAATCTGACTTGCAGATAATATAAGCAGTAAGCTTTCCCATAACATATTGAGGTCTGTCAACATCATAACCCTGTTCAATTGCAACATCAAACGGAACTACATAGCCGTCAGATCCTTGAAGAGATTGACAGTCTTGTTGAATAGTTTTTCTAACATCCTCAAGTGAAACAGGAGTATTAATAACTGACCTTAGATTCGTTTGTCCAACAAGTCCTGGATTAATAACAATATCTTCGTTAAGAACAAAAGTATTTATATATAAATCATATTGGTTATTAATATAAATAAAATCGAGGAGATCTTCTTCTGGATCTCTACCAATAGAAAGAATATAATAGGGATTGTATTGAGCCTTATAAAGAGAGAGCAATGCCTCTTCAGCTGATGTAAAATATAAATTAACCATCGGATTAGAAATATCATTGTTAAGAGACAAGCATCGAAGCTTAGTTCCCTTTTTCAAAATAAAATTTCGTTGGGCATCCATCTTTTTAATTATTAAAATAATACAACAAAAAAGAAATGAAGTTAAAAATAAATTAAAATCTAAATTGAAAATGCAAGGAAATCGCCAAGCTAATTTTGAAATAGTCAAGAAGGTTGTTGACTCTCCAACCTTCACTGAATTGAGTAATGCTGAAATGACTGATCTTGCCAAGTATGCCGTCACCAAAGGAGCAAATCAACAAGACGTTGTGGCTTATATCAATAAGAAAAACTCGAAGCAAGGGGGATTGGTCGACATTAATAGTTTTGATTTTTCTAAAATGGTGGTTGAGAAATTAGAAAGTGCTGGAAAAGATGTCCAAGCAACAGCAGATGATCATGGTTCGACGATATTCTTTTCACAGACTGGTCTTATCCCTCGCAATAGACAATTTTTAATTCCGATTGATGCCGCCTATGATGCTTTTTTGCAACAAACTGGAATTGATTTGAGGAGATTAAAACGAGGTGATAAAATTTTACAGGAACTCTTACAGGCTCATATTATCGATCAAGCTGAGCCACTGGTAGCTGGGGGTACTTATAAAACTCGTTATGGAAATTCTGTTTTATTTCAAGGGCAAACGATTGGTACAGCTGCGATGGGTTTTGCTAATATCTTAGCTATTGAAAGTCTTGGTGTACCAAAATTTAATTGGAATGGTTATTTTATTGATCGCCTTCTTATTCCTAACGATATTCTTTACAAATTAAATTTGATGAAAAATGTTAATCCCCAACAGAAATTCACCTATCCGGTATCTGCTGAACTAGCAGGAAAGGTTGACAAAAATTTATATAGTCAATTAAAACGGCTAGGCGTCGACTCAGTAATCGATCCTTTGCAATTTAGGGTGGCTAGAGGAAGGGAATGGGATGGTCCCTCGGTTTGGGTTAATAGTAAAGGAGGTAGCTACAGTTTCAATGCTGGAGGAGGAGAAGTTAACTATCAGAATGGAGTTCTAGATGCTTACGAAGAAGAAGGAGAAAAATATTTGCGATTGTTGAGAGAACAAAATGATCCTCAAGCTGCAATCGCCAAAGCAATCTTTCGTAATCCTGAATTTATTGCAATGCCAGAAAAGGCAAGAATAGACTTTGTCGAAGGAATGCTCAATGTTCCAAGTGCCAGCATTGATCGCAAAGATCTCTATGAGCTGTATAATAGGGCAGAGCTTTATAACATGATTGACCGAGGAGTCAGAAAATAAATTAGAATTGAGAAAAGCCATAAAAAATAAACTTTTATGCTAGTAGCTAACATAAAAACAATAAATCTTTTAAAAAATGAAACTAAAAGATTTTAAAATTTAATCGAATTAAAACTAAGGAAAAGGTTGTAGAAAATGAGTGATATTTTTGGAAACTCTCCACAAGCAGCAATAACGAGTCTCGATCGAGCAATTGAATTATTAAAACGGGATGGTATTGAAGAAGCTAAGAATGCTTTAAGAAATACTAAATCTCATCTTCAAGCCGTCCAAGATATTGCTCAAGAAAAAATTAACGAAAATGTAGGTGTAGCTTCGATGATAATGTCATCCATGTATTATCAGATTGGTTTTACTACTAAACACATCGGCGTTATTAATAATTGTCTTGCTACTCTACCAGCTAGGAAAGCTCATATTATTAAAGTGTTAGAGGGCAAAGAACAATTCACAGATCTTTAAGCGAGTGAATAATGATTATAATACTTTAATATTATAACCATTAGTTATTTAAATTGCCTTTAGATGAAAAAGTAGAAGATTAGTTTTAAAGACCAAAAAATGAAAATAAAACTTTTCTGTGAAGGATAGAAAAAAGAGAAGGAGGATAGAGTAAAAGAAGAAAAAGATAAGGGGGAAGATAATTAAGAAAGATGAGCGAGAGTGATGAGACCAAGGACGACTACAAGAAGAGGGTGAGGTATTTGAAAAGGTTTGATCCTCTCGAGTTTGAAGATACTTTTCTGGAAGTATTGGCTAACAATCCTGACCTTCTTAGAGATCTGATTACTGCTGCTCACTTTCATGCTAATATGCATGACATTCATGACGAATGTCCTTCAGGTGAACAACAATGTGACAATTGCTACAGTGGAGATACTGAAGCCGATAATAACGCTCTTGCCAAAAACACTTTGAAACAGCTCTGGATCAATACTTACGATATGACCTATGTCTACAGTGATGGAGATGATGCTTCAGAAGACGAATACCAAGACGGAATTAAAGTTCCAAAGAAAGACTCAGAAAAGGATTATTTTCATGATGACAATAACAATTCCAATGACGAAGAAGAGGATCAAAAAGAGGTTATAGGGGTTGTCGAAAAGAAAGAAGAACAGATTGAGAAAGGAAAAGAGGGAACGGTTGAGAAAGGAAAAGAGGAGATCGTTTCCAATTCTAATAACCAATAATAAGAAATTACAAGAGACAATTTGATATTATGAGCGATATCAAATTTTATTAAATAACCAATGACTATTTAGGAAATAGTTTGGTAGTAGAAACAAGTTTGCCGATTAATTTGCATATATCCTTTGGTACTCCTATAAATCGTAAACATAGCATAACTGTAACAACCACTTTAATATCGTGTCTTATATCGATTAATTGTTTTTCTAATTCCAACGAGTTACCGTTTAATTTCGAATTATCCAGAAAATCATCGAACATGATTGATAAATCATAACCAAGTGGTCTATCAAATAAATAATATAAAGGTTCAACTAAAATAATCATTAATTGATGATATAGGCCATGCTCACTTGGATCACAGTATCCGGATCCAGGACATGATAATTCTTTAATGTATTTATGATTATCGGTAAGCTTAATGTGATTAAAGATGTTTTTAATAGTTCGCAGTGAAAATAAGCAATTGTGATTCTCTTTTGAAATGCTATACTTTACGCAGGTTTCACCATAGGATACTTCTTCATCATTATCACCTCCGCTACAATATCCATCATGAGTTGCTCTAATAAATTCAACTTTCCAGATTATGTAAATTTTACAGCTATTATCCATTTTTAATTTTAAAATCTTCGAGAGTCTAAAA
>Ga0302140_10009794_pt1 | contig 11865 bp, 12 predicted proteins | sample I_Bog_E1_1_FD_202095 | JGI IMG/M metagenome (GOLD analysis project Ga0302140, IMG submission 202095) | Peat permafrost microbial communities from Stordalen Mire near Abisko, Sweden - I_Bog_E1_1 | ecosystem: Environmental > Terrestrial > Soil > Wetlands > Peat | place: Sweden: Abisko, Stordalen...
GTAAGCTGCGCGGCGGGGGCCGATAGACGTTGTGGAGCGAGGTGATCCTTTGCCAGCGGTCTCCAGCAGCACGAGCGCAACACGGCAGCCGGGCAGCTCATACATTCCCGGGCTGGACGGCATCCGCGCCATTGCGTTCCTGCTGGTCTTCTGGGCGCACGCTCTGCCCGCCGTCAGCTTCTACATCCCGGCCACGCTGGGGGTTACCATCTTCTTTTTTTTGAGCGGCTACCTGATTACCACGCTGCTTCGCCGCGAGTTGGAGCGCACCGGAACCATCTCGCTGCGCGACTTCTACATCCGCCGTACGTTGCGCATCTTTATCCCGCTGTATGTGGTGTTCGCGATGAGCGCAGCATTCGCGCACTTCGTGATGCATTGGCCCGCGGGAAACCGCATCGGCATCCTGAGCCTGCTGTTCTACTTCTACAACTACGCCGTGGTGCTGAAGCTGGATGCGTGGCTGCCGCTGGGCATGAACGTGGTATGGTCGCTCGCGGTAGAGGAGCACTTCTACATCCTGTTTCCCCTGCTGTACCTCGCAATGGTCAGGAACAAACTCTCCAGACTCACGCAAAAACGTATTCTGATTGGCTTTTGCGTCGCTGAGTTGATCTGGCGGTTCGTACTGATCGCGGTGCTTCACGACCAGCGCCTCTGGACCTATTACGCGACGGACGCGCGGCTGGACTCGATTCTGTGGGGATGTCTGCTGGCACTCGTCGGCAATCCCGTATTCGGAGACCGCCCGCTGCTCCCAAAACGCTGGCAGTTTGCGGGCTTCGCATTGGCGCTATTGCTGCTGTGCGCCTCGCTGGTTCCGCGCAGCATGATCTATAAGGAATCACTGCGCTACACCGTTCAGGCAATGGCTCTGTACGCCATCTTCAGCTTTGTAACGGCCAACTCCAGGCATTGGTCGGTGGCGTGGCTGGAATGGACGCCGCTGCGCTACATCGGCTGGATCTCGTATGTGCTGTACCTGTCCCATGACTTCATCCTGAACGTCGTCGGTGTCCGCTATGGAGGCCGCCAGTGGCTGACCGGACCGCTGGCGTTCGTCATCTCGATAGCGCTTGCGACCGCGATGCGCTACGCGCTGGAGCTGCCTCTACAGCGGCTGCGGGCGCGCTTCCGCAGGGTTCCGGAGGCCGATTCCACGGCCGCCGATGGGCACGGCCTGGTCTCCTAAATCGCCAAGAAACGGCCCATTTCCTGTAGACTGACCGTGACAGATTGGTTCGACTTTCTCCCCCGGTCGAATGCTCAGGAAGAACCCTCCCGCATGCTGAAGATCCGCTCCACACCAGCCGTTTTTGTCGTGGCGTCGCTCGCATTGTTCGCCGGTTGCCGCAAGGGCCCGCAGGATGGCGTTGTCGCTACCGTCAACGGAAAGCCTATCCTGCGCACCGATGTGGACAAGATCTACACGGCGCAGCTGGCCAACAATCCCCAGCAGCAGTCACCTACCACCGACCAGGAAGACTCATTGAAGCTCAACATCCTGCACGAGCTGATCGTGGAGGAGATTGTGGAGCAGCGAGCGGCCAAGCAGAACCTGACAGCGACCGACGCTGACGTGGACGGCAAGCTGGCCGAGATGAAGGCTCCGTATACCGAGGAGCAGTTCCAGGCGCGGCTAGCGGCCTCCGGGCGCACACTCGATGACCTGAAGCGCGATCTGCGCCGCTCGCTGACCATCGACAAGCTGCTGAACAAAGAGATCAACTCGCGCATCACTGTGACCGACGCCGATGTGACGCACTACTACCAAGCGCACAAAGCCGAGTACAACCTGATCGAGACGCAGTACCACCTCGCGCAGATTCAGGTAACGGGCCAAGGCTCGGGCGACACCGGCAACCTGCAGAACAACAAGGCGGGCAACGATTCTGAAGCGCGCAAGAAGATCCAGGCGCTGAAGAACCGCGTCGACGCCGGTGAGGACTTCGGAGCGCTGGCCATGAACTTCTCCGAACGGCAGGACACCGCTCCCAATGGCGGTGACATGGGCTTTGTCTCCGAATCGCAGATGAAGGCCGACCCGGCGACCTACGCCGCCATCCTGAAGTTGAAGCCTGGCGAAACCACCGATATCCTGCCGCTGCTGGACGCCACCACCCGCAAGGTGGGCGGATACTCCATCTACAAGCTCATCAGCAAGGAACCCGCCGGCCAGCGCGACGTGAACGATCCCCGCGTGCAGCAGGCCATCCGCCAGCAGCTTCACGACAGCCGCTCGCAACTGCTGAAGACGGCATACTTCGAGATGCTGCATGATCAGGCTAAGGTGGAGAACTTCCTCGCCGAGCAGATATTCCGCGATATGGGCAAGTAGCCAGATGCGGAGATTGGGTGCGCAGCCTGTTGTCCTGATCGTAGCGGCGTTGCTGTTGGGTTGCCACTCCACGCCGGCGCCAGTCCCGCTCTCGGAGCTGAATCCCCAGCAGTCACGCGGGCATCAGGTCTTCGCAGCGCACTGCGCGCTGTGCCACTATGACCGCCAGAGCGGACCTTTGCATGGCCCGTCGCTGCTGGGCATCTACAAGAAGCCATACCTGCCCAGCGGAGTTCCGGCCAACGACGAGCGCGTCACCGCGACCATCCTGCACGGACGCAACCTGATGCCCGCCCAACCGGAGTTCGACCCGCAAGACCTGAACGACCTGCTGGCCTATCTGCATACGCTGTGAGCCTTCCATGACCGACAAACCGGACAACACGAGCGCGCCTTCAGCCGAAGATAGCGGCTTTCGCGCAAGGCATCTTCCGGGAACGCCCGCCGGCGAGAACAAGGGAATCCTTCCCGGCATGGCGCTTATCGGCATGTACCTGCTGCTGTTGGCCATGCTCAACGCCTTTGCCGCCATGCGCGGGACCTTTGGACAGAGTGCCGCAAAGTTCAGCATCCTCAGCGTCTGCACGCTGCTGGTGGTCGGCGTCTTTGGCATGTTTCGCCTCCTGCGCTGGGGATGGGCTCTGGTCACCTCTGGCTGTCTATTGATGGCAGCGGGTTACTTCTATGGATTCCACCGCACCCATATTCCGCCGTACATCGTAAACGGACTTTTCGCTCTGGTCTTCTTCCTGTACCTGAGCCGGACCGAAGTCCGTGAGCGCCTGCGTTAGCTGCGGCGATACAATAGAAGCAGACGATGGCTCCGTTGCTCCAGACCGATGCGCTTGTTCAGATTGACCTCACTCCGCACAAGCCGGTTGCCAAGCCTGCTTGGCTGAAGGCGCGAGCCCCGATGGGCGAGACCTTCCACAACCTGAAGAAGTTGGCGCGAGAACTGAACTTGCATACGGTGTGCGAGAGCGCTCAGTGCCCCAACATCGGCGAATGCTGGAACCAGAAGTCCGCGACCTTTATGATGCTCGGCAACCTGTGCACGCGACGCTGCGGCTTTTGCGCGGTGCCCAAGGGCAAACCTGAGCCGATTGACCAAGAGGAGCCCGCGCGCGTGGCCTACGCTGTTGCGCAACTGGGCCTGAAGCACGCGGTGATCACCAGCGTTAACCGAGACGACGACAACCTCGGCGCAGCACAGGCGTTTGTCAGCGTCATCACGGAGATTCGCCGTCAGGCCCACGGCTGCCGCGTTGAGGTGCTGACACCGGACTTCCAGGGCGTGGCTGAGGCGCGGCGGCTGGTAATGAACGCTCGTCCGGAGATCCTGAACCACAACATCGAGACTGTGCCGCGGCTGTACCGCGTGGCCAAATCCGGCGGCCGCTACGAGCGCTCGCTGGAGTTCCTCGATGCAGCCAAGCGCGAGTCTGCTACGCACGTGGAGGGACCCCTCGTCACCAAGACCGGCATCATCGTCGGCATGGGCGAGGAGATGCACGAGCTGCTCGGCGTCTTCCGTGACCTTGCCGACCGTAAGGTGGACGTCCTCACAATCGGACAGTATCTGCGCCCCTCGCGCGATCACCTGCCGATGGCGCGCTTCTACACGCCGGACGAGTTCGCCTTCCTGAAGCACGAGGCACTCGCGATGGGCTTTCGCCACGTGGAGAGCGGGCCGCTGGTGCGCTCCAGCTACCATGCGCAGGAGCAGGCCGAGTCAACCGGGCTCGCATAACTCAGTCTGCGGCGGTCTCTTCCAGCCGCGACACTTCCACCATCGTCGAATAGAACGTCGCTCCGCCGCCGATGTCTGTAAGGCGCTCGCTGGTAAGTGTGTTCACGTTTGCGCCTTTTGCCGATAGTTTTTGCCAGTCGAGCCGTGCCGCGACCACACCGGCTGCGACCGTATCTCCGACACGAGCGGTGAGTTTGATGTGGCCGCGATGGTTCCTGACCGAAACACGATCTCCGCTACGCAGGCCGCGCGCTGTGGCGTCACTCGCGTGCATCTCCAGAATGCCCGCCGTCTTGCGCTCCATCCGCTGATGCGTTGGCAGGTTGGCGAACGTGGAGTTCATATAGTTGTCTGCCTTGCGCGGCAGAAACTCCAGCGGGAACTCACCGCGACGATCGGCACCGTTGCGCGATTCGCTGGGCGCGACCCATTGCGGGGCCGGGGTCAACTCACCGCGACCGCCGGGCGTGCCGAACCACTCCGCGGTGCTGAAGGGCAGGCTCTCGCTGTGCGCGTTGGTCGGCAGCGCCAGCGGGGCGTGGCCTTCGGCTTCCAATCGCTGCTTGGTGATGCCGGCAAGCCACGGATGCTGTGTGTCCAGCGCCTGCGCGATGAGCGCGTCCTCATCGTCGTGGAAGGCAGCCTCAGTGAATCCCATGCGGCGGCCGAGTTCGGCAAAGAGCCGCACGTTACTGCGTGCCTCGCCGAGAGGAGCAATCGCGGGCTGCGAAATCTGCGCGAAGAGATGACCATACGCTCCCATCAGTTCCTTGTGCTCCAGGAAGGTCGTCGCCGGCAGCACGATGTCCGCGTAGTCCGTCGTATCCGTGAAGAACTGCTCGTGCACAACCGTGAACAGATCGTCGCGGCGCAGCCCGGCGAGTACACGCGAGGAGTCCGGCGCGACCGCAGCAGCATTGCAGTTGTAAACAAACAGCGCCTTCACTGGAGGATCGTCAACCAGCGTCAACGCCTCGCCGAGCTGCGTCATGTTGATGGTGCGTGCGTTGCGTTTCAACGGGCTGGCCAGCATCAGCTCCGGCATCTGTAGCTTCGCCGAATCAAACGGAAACGATCCGCTCGTCGAGAACAGGACACCACCGCCACGCTGCTTCCAGCTACCGGTAATCAGCGGCAGCATTAAGACGGCGCGCGCGGCAGTGCCGCCGTTCTCACTGCGCTGGATGCCATAGTTCAGGCGAATCGCCGCGGGGGGGTGGCCGTTGCGTCCGGCATCAGCATAGGCACGAGCCAGGCGCTCGATGGTCTCGGCGTTGATGCCGGTGATCGCAGACGCGCGCGCAGGCGAGTGCTCCTCGCACAGGGCGTGCGCACGCAGTTCGTCCTCGCCGGTGGTACACGCCGCGAGGTACTCGCCGTCCTCCAGACCCTCGCGGAAGATCACCTGCATCATCGCCAGAGCGAGCAGGCCGTCGGTGCCGGGACGGATCGCCAGGTGTTCATCGGCCAGCGCCGCCGTACGCGTGCGGTACGGATCGATCACCACCAGCTTCGCACCCTTCCGCCGCGCCTCCTCAATGAACGGCCACAGGTGGATGTTGTTGCCGTGGATGTTCGCGCCCCAGGCGATGATCAAACCGGCGTGGGCGAAGTCCTGTGGAGCGGTGCCGAGCTTGATGCCGTAGACGCTCTTGAGCGCGGCACCTCCCGCGCTGGAGCAGATCGTCCGGTCCAGTTGTGATGCGCCCAATCGATGAAAAAATCTGCGGTCCATCGAACCGTAGCCGAGCTGGCCGATGGTTCCGGCATAACTGTAGGGCAGGATGCTCTCCGGCCCGAACTCCTCCGCGATGCCGGCAAGCCGCGTGGCGATGCTGTCCAGCGCCTCATCCCAGGAGATACGCTCGAAGGCCTCGGCTTCGCTGCCCTGCGGCAGCAGGCCTTTGGCCACTCCGGCGCGGCGGCGCATGGGATACAGCAGCCGCTCCGGCGAGTAGACGCGGTCGAGGTAGCGTGCGACCTTTCCGCATAAGAAGCCGCGCGTAACCGGATGCGCCGGATCGCCCTGTACCTTGGCCGCACGCCCGGTCAGCGAGTCCACGGTGACCAGCACGCCACAGGAGTCCGGACAGTCGTGGGTGCAGACCGCGTGGACCTGTCTGGTTCCGGACGGATTGGCCTGCGCGCTGGACACGACTATATTGTAGGCACTTCCTCTCTGCGTTTTACCAAGGAGTTTGCCGTGCGCCGATCTTTCCTCCTGCCGCTTGCCGTCGCCCTGACTCTGCCGCTTGGCGGCCAAAGCCCGGCATCGCCATCGTCACCAGAGTCCGCGGCCATCGTCGCCATGATGGAGCAGTCCGTCGCGGACTGGAACCGCGGCGACCTGGACGCCTTCGCGACGTGCTACAAGAACTCGCCTGACATCCTGTTCATCGGCCACACCATCAGCCGCGGCTATGCGCAGATGCTGGCCAGCTACAAGACCGGCTATCCCACGCGCGAGAAGATGGGCACTCTCAGTTTCTCGCGGCTGGAGACGCAACCGCTGGACGCGAGCTTCGCCACCGTCACCGGCCACTTCCACCTGGAGCGGAGCGCTGCGGGCGGCGGTAACGCCGACGGCTACTTCCTGCTGGTGGTGGAGAAGACTTCATCCGGCTGGAAGATTGTGCGCGACGATACCACCGCACTGCCACCGCCGCAATCCAAGTAGTACAGCGCGCGTATTCTAAATAGCAGCAAAGCCTCGGCAAGGAGACTCTCATGCGCTGGATTGCTACGTTCATTCTTGCACTCTGCGTCCCGGCGCTGGCGGCGCAGCAAAAGGACCAACTGTTTACGGCCACGCGTCAGCAGCTGGACGCGACCAAGGTGCTGCTGGCGCAGGAGACCGCGTGGAACCAGGGCGACCTGGACGGCTATCTCTCGCACTACAAGGACGCTCCGGACACGCAGGCCATCCTGGGCTCCGCAGCGCGCGGGCTGGACACCATCCGCAACGCCTTCCGCCAAAACTTTCCCAACCGCGATTCGATGGGCCGGCTCGAAAACTCGGAGGTAGAGGTGCGTGCGCTGGGCGAAAACTTTATCCTGGCCACCGGCCGCTATCATCTGTCGCGCTCACGCAAGGGCGGGGGCGACGCCACCGGCACCTTCACCGAGATCCTCGAAAAGACCGCCGCCGGCTGGCAGGTGATCTTCAGCGAGAACACGTGAGCCACAACCCAGAGCAACAAATCTCTGGCCTCAAAGCTCCACCCATCCTTGAGGCGCGCGGCCTGGTCAAGCAGTACGGCGACGTGCGCATCGTCGACGGCGTGGACCTGCACCTCTTTCCCGGCGAGACGCTGGGCCTGGTCGGCGAGTCCGGCTCCGGCAAGAGCACCGTCGCGCGCATGCTGCTGCGGCTGATCGAGCCCACCAGCGGCAGCGTGCTCTATCGCAACGCCGCGGGAAGCGAGTTCGACCTGCTGGGCGTGCGGCGCGACGAGATGCGGCGGCTGCGGCGCGAGCTGGCCATCGTCTTCCAGGACCCGTACTCCGCGCTCGACCCACGCATGACAGTGCGGCAGATCCTCGCCGAGCCGTTCGCCATTCACCGCGAGCGGCCCGAGCAGGGAGTCGAAGCACGGCTCAACGAACTGCTCGCCGAGGTCGGGCTGGACGCCGCGGCGCTGCGGCGCTATCCGCACGAGTTCAGCGGCGGACAGCGGCAACGCATCAACATCGCGCGGGCGCTGGCGCTGCGTCCGCAGGTGCTGGTGCTGGACGAGCCGGTGAGCGCGCTGGACGTCTCGGTCGGCGCGCAGGTCATTAATCTTTTGCGCGACCTGCAGGCGCGCTACGGGCTCACCTGCCTGTTCATCTCGCACTCCATGCCGCTGGTGCGCTACCTGTGCGACCGCGTGGCGGTGATGCAGCGCGGGCGTATCGTGGAGACCGGAACCTGGCGCGAGGTCTGCGAGTCGCCCCGCGAGCCCTACACCCAGCAACTGCTGGCCGCGACGCCGGAGCTGCCGGAGGTAGCTCTGGAGTGGTAAAAATGCCCGGCCAGCCCCCCCCCGGGCTTTTTGGCCTAAGAACCGCAGCGATAAGGACTTAGCGGTGGTACCCTCCCGTTTCGGGCCGCTCGACGGGTGGAGGTAAACCCTTTATTTTCAGCAGAGAGTCCGGAGCATCTATCTTAAAGATATTTCTTTAAGATATGTTGTTCAGCAATCTCTCGACGAGCTTGCAATGTCAAAAGGTCCGTTTTACATGTCGGCACTGGGCCGGTGCGAGAAGAGCCCGGGAGCAGCCCGCGCGGTCTTCTCGACTGCTTTCCATTGTAATAGGGGTGTCAAGAGGCGGAACGAGTTTATGGATGGGGCACCCGGCAAATGGCGCGATGGAGGGTCATCCGGCTGCCGGAGTAGCCGGTGAGAAAAGGTTTACCGACCTGCCCGTGTTTGGAGTATGGTTAGCGATAGACACGGGTCATTGAGCAACCTTGACCATCGCTTCTACCCTCTCGCTCCACGACACCGGTATCAGCTTGTCTCTTAGCGGACCGGTCTCGAACTTCCTGACAAAGCACGCACCGCGCCTCTACTGCTATCTGGAGACCCCGCACCTGCTGTGGGCCAACGTGGTGATGGATACGCTGATCGCCGCATCGTATGCGGTGATCTTCCTGTGCCTGCTGTGGATCTCCCGAAGGCTGCATGGTCAGCCGAAGTTCGCACCCTATCTTTGGGTGTCTCTATCGTTCGGGCTGTTCATCGTGGCCTGCGGCGGTACACACCTGATGGACGTTGTGGACCTGTGGTGGCCCAGCCTGAAGCTGGCGACAGGCATTCGCATTCTGTGCGCGGCGGCATCGGTTCCCACGGCGATCCTCTTTGCCCGGGCCACGCCAACGATTGAATGGGATATACGCCGTTACGTTGAGATGCTGGCCCATACGCGGCTACAGAGAGATTTGGCGCAGAGCGCGCTCACCGCGGCGCAGGGGGTCGCCGAGGAACGCGGAGAGGCAGCCGAGGGAACCGCCACGGTGAACCGGCAACTGAACTCCGTGATGAACTCCACTACGGAGCTGATTCTTCAAGTAGGCCCGGACTGGAAGATTCTTTATGGAAACCAGGAGGCTGAGAGAACCCTTCCCGACTTTCGTGTAGGCGCTGATTTTTGGAGATGCTTTCCTGGGCTTAAGGGAACCGAGGCCGCACAGCATTTTTTGGAAGGGATGAGGACTCATGAGGAACAGCAGTTCAGCAACTACTACGAGCCGTACAGCAAATGGTACCGGGTCCATATCTTTTCGGCCGGATCCGGCATCAGCATCTTCGTCAACGACATCACCTTAGAGAAGACCCTGGAGGAAGCCCTGGCAGAAGAGATATCTCTACGGGAGAAGCATGTTGAACAGTTGAGTCACATGGCCGCCGGACTGGCGCACGAGATCAGCAATCCTCTGGCCATCATCCATGCGCGCGCGAGCGACCTGGAAGAGATGGCCGCCGACGGAACGCTGCCTTCGGCCGAGGCGGTGCAGAAGACCTGCCACAGCATTGTTCTGACAGCGGAACGGGCCAAGCGCATCCTGCATGGCCTGAAGGGGCTGTCGCGGGAGGCGAGCAAAGACCCGATGGAGCAGGCCGACATCGGCGAAACATGCAGGCAATGTGTGGATCTGCAGAGCTCGCAACTGCTGCGCTACCACATCGCGATGCGGCTGGTGGTGGCTGAAGATCTCCCGAAGATTCTGTGCAGGGAGACGCAGATCGGCCAGGTCGTCTCCAACCTGCTGAGCAACGGCTTTGACGCTGTGGTTGAGTCCGGCGCGGCTGGAGGCTGGATTTCGGTGGAGGTAGAACAGCGCGGCGGACATCTCTGCATACGGGTGTCCGACAGCGGGCCTGGGATTTCCAAGGACATCCGCGGCAAGCTGATGACGCCGTTCTTCACCACCAAGCCGATGGGAGCGGGGACCGGCGTGGGGCTCAGCCTTTCAGAGTCGATCGCCAGAGACCACGGAGGCAGCCTGACGCTGCTGGAAGGAACAAGCCATACCTCGTTCGAACTGTTGCTTCCGGTTCCGGCATCGGACGAGATCACGTATCCGGAGTTAGTGGTGTCCGCATGAAGACAGCCGCGATTCTTGTGGTGGATGACGAGCCCAGCATGCTGGAGATACTTGTCGAATGGCTGGTCAGAGGAGAATACGCCAATGTCCGCTCCGCCGGCGACGGACAGGAGGCGTTGGAGATGTGCTGCGCTGACTCATACGAGCTTGTGATATCGGACGTCAACATGCCCCGGATGGACGGGATCACACTGCTGCGGAACCTGAGGGAGCTTGGCCACCGTATGCCGGCCATCGTCTTCGTCAGCGGACTGGACTCCGTTAATCGGAAAGAGCTTCTGGATCTGGGCGCCAGCGCGTTCTTGCTCAAGCCGTTCCGGCGGCAGGAATTGCTTGTCGCCGTGGAAGATGCACTGCGGGGACGGGGCTACGGAGCGGAGTGAAGTCCACGGAGCGGTCCGAGATTTAGAGTGGGTACCTCCGGCTACAGCCCGCGCACCGCAGGGCCACACATGTTGCGCAGGTAGTCCCAGGAGTAGAGGCCGGCCTCGTGGCCGTCGTTCCATTTGAATGGGATGTCCGCGGCGCATGTGTCGCGACATCATCGCGGTGAGCCGTCCGTCGTTCGGCCTATGAGTAGAACATCCGCTCCAGGATGCACTGCTTTTCCAAGGGAGCAAAGGTGATTTTAAAGTGATCGAAGAAGCCCTGCATCCCCAGGAGGCCGGCCACTGTGAGATTCTCCTTGAAGCCCGCAGAGATTTTCAGGGCGCCGCCGGGGGCAAAGAGCATGATTTCATGCACCCAGGTTTCTTCTGGGCCGCCGATGCCGTTGGTCACACGCAGCATACCCGACTTGAGATCCAAGCCAAGAAATCTGGCGATGTCGGCATGAAGAGGCAGCTTGAGGCCCCTGAATCGATCATGCACTCGATTCGTTTCGTTCGCGGGGCGGTGGGCTTTGGCAACGAAAACTGCACGTTCAGGAACACCAAGCTAAAGCTGCCCCCACTGGTTGCGTCAGGAAACTCCCGGTATGGCACCTTCGTCGTCAATTAGACGAAGACCTGATCCCATGTGGGTGGCGTTTTTAAGATGAGTGGATCCGATACGCCGGCTTCATCGCTCAACTTGACCACGTCTGCGTAGCTTTCGGCCACCGCGACGATGCGCGACTCATCTTCCGACAGCGCGATCCAGCTATCCAGAGGAGCGGAGCGAAGCAGTGTCAAGCGAGTTGTTGATGGCGATGACATCAGATCCCCTTGATCCCTAGAAAGTTAACGCTAATCGGCTGATTCCCGTGTGTCAATAAGCTCGATGTTGATACACCGACTGAGGTCACCTCAACCCCCGCACAGCGGGGTCGCAGACGTTGCGGAGGTAGTCCCAGGAGTAGAGGCCGGCCTCGTGGCCGTCGTTCCACTTGAAGCGGATGGCGTAGTTGCCGACCGGCGTGACCTCGACCGGGACAGGCGGAGCTTCGTACAGCGGCAGCAGTGACGCGGGCTTAGGCTTGGGGGTGCCGGGGGGGCGGCCGTCGGCGTCACGCTCCTCGTGGCAGGTGGCGCAGGGGCAGGCGGCGCGCAGCCACGCGAAGCTCCAGTGGCTGCTGTGGCCGTCGCGCCAGTCGATGGCCATGCCGGTGCCGCCGCTGCGGTCCACGCGCACCTTAGCGGGTCGGATGGCGTCGCCGGTGAGCTTAGGGGCGTCTGCGTCTGAGTTGTGCGCGGCCTGCTCGGCGGT
>Ga0302140_10009803_pt1 | contig 11860 bp, 13 predicted proteins | sample I_Bog_E1_1_FD_202095 | JGI IMG/M metagenome (GOLD analysis project Ga0302140, IMG submission 202095) | Peat permafrost microbial communities from Stordalen Mire near Abisko, Sweden - I_Bog_E1_1 | ecosystem: Environmental > Terrestrial > Soil > Wetlands > Peat | place: Sweden: Abisko, Stordalen...
TTTATTTTTCAGGAAAGAATACATCAGCGCAACAGATGTAGTACCATCCACATCATAGTCGCCATACACCATGATGCGCTCATGCCACTCTATCCCTTCATTTATCCGTTCCACTGCTTTTTTCATTCCCTTCATCAGGAATGGGTCATGCAGGTGCGATAATTCAGGGCGAAAAAACAGGCGGGCACTTTCATAGTCAGTAACACCACGCAAAGCCAGCACACGGCAAACTGCGGGATTGATCTTTAGTTGCTCACCAAGTTTAGTTACGATCTCTTCATCGACCGGTTTGAGGGTCCATCTTTTCTCAGCCCTCATTTCCAAAATCTAATTGCTGCACCGCATTGTAATAATCTGTCACCCATTTGCCTAAGTTATCACAAAATCCGCTTTTCTCCACATTTGCAAAGAAATCGCCTTCATTCATTATGCGCTCCAACAACTGGTCTTGTGCCTGTATGCACTGTATAGTAGTATTATATGGGGTATGGCTGAACGACACCATTTCATATACAGAAATGAACTGATCAGGGTAACGTTTGCCCAGGTCTTTTTCTATTTTTTTACGCTCCAGGAATTTCGGATCAGCTACTTTATCGCGCATCTCAATAAAGTTGTAAAGCGCCAGCTGTCTTACCGCATCACCATTGGGTTTCCTCATTACCTGGTATTCGTTGAGTATGGTATCCCAATCTTCGCCATGCTTATCCATAAGGGAAGACAATACTGTACAATCTTCAAAACCCGCATTCATGCCCTGCCCGTAAAATGGCACAATAGCGTGCGCAGCATCGCCTATCAGCGCGCTCTTATCACTATAATGCCATGAACTGATACGTGTAGTAATAAGTGATGATGTGGGGTTAGTGAAAAAGTCCTTCAGCATTTCCGGCATCAGTTCTTTTGCATCAGCGAAATATTTATCAAAGAAAGCAGTAACCTCAGCTTCTGTTTTTAATTTCCCGAAAGATATGGCGCCTTCAAAAGGCATGAAGAGTGTGCAGGTAAATGTGCCGTCAGTATTGGGTAGGGCAATGAGCATAAAGTTGCCACGCGGCCATATATGCAGCGCGTTTTTCTCCATCAGCCATTCGCCATTCTTGCCCGGTAGTATACACAGCTCCTTATAAGCATACTCCAGGTATACCTGGTCGCAGTCTACCCTGTTGAGATGGGTATAAGCCTCGCGCAATGCACTGAACGCACCATCTGCACCAAAAAGCAGATCGGCATGAACAGTTTTTTGCGATTTATCCGGGAGTTCAAAAGTGATGACATTGCTGGCAACATCCACATTCGTGCAGCGATGCTCAAAATGTATTTTAACACCATGCTTTTCGGAAAGCGTCATGAGTTTTTTATTCAGGTCACCGCGGCTTACCGAATATATGGCTTCATTGTTCTTACTATACGGCTGGAAAGCAGTATTACCATCCGGCTGGTGCAGGTAGCGGCCATACATGGGTATTGCCAGTGGCTCCATTTCTGTCTTAAGGCCTGCAAGCTCCAGTGCCTTCCATCCGCGGTGGCTGGTAGCAAGGTTGATAGATTTTCCGGCAGAGATCAATGCATTACGCATATCGGGGCGGCGCTCATAGAGGTTTACTTCATAGCCGCGTTTGCGAAGAATGATTGCCAGTAGCGACCCTACCAGCCCGGCACCTAAAATTGTAACCTGGCGCATAATTTATTATTTAGGCAGCAAATTAAGAAATAATAGAGTAATGATATAATGAGAGTGGTCATATACGCAATGGCAACATTTATTAAATGTTATAGCTACTTTTATATTGCAATTCTGCAATAATTAATTCTTGTTCTGGTATCAGTCGACTTTGCATGAAAAAATATTACCCACATTCCGCAATATCTGCCCTTTATGTACTGCTGCTTATAACAAGCTGTTCAGAAACAAACCGTAGCGACAACGGAATCGCCGCTCAAAGAGACACAATACCATTTAACTATAATATACCAAATATATACGTGTTCTCCGTAAAGGCTTCCGATAGTACAGATAAAGGTGTATACAGTGACACATTAGGACTAATGTGTACTAACAAAATTGAGAACAAGGAAACGGGCCAAACAACAAGCAGCTGGCTATATTTAAGCAAGGCTGCCAATGGGAGTTATGTAACAAACCCCGCAAAAATAAATAACTCTTTTTCAGGTACACTGAGTAGTAAAGAGACAATATTTATACATCCTCCCAGAGTGGAGCAGTATACGATCTTAGAGATTTGCCCATACCCTATTTTACAATTTCCATTATTTATTGGAAAAAAATGGGATTGGGATCTTACAGTTGGCGACCAATGGAATCCCGGAGGTTCTGTGAAATGGGGTGGCAATAAGGATTTTAGATCTCAGTATGAAGTGGTCGATACTACGCACATAGAAATACCTATAGGTAAAATATCCTGTTATCACGTACATGCAATTAATACATCGGAATTGGGCACTTCGTCCGCAGATTTCTATTACAATAACCAGCAGGGTATCATAAAACTTTCTTATCAACCATTAGATAAGACAAAAATCGAGTTCAATCTGTTATCAACAACAGACGATACGGCATTATTTCAATACATACTGCCTCATTACCAGGCACACCAGGAATATTTAAATTTCATTAAGGATTCGTCCTATTTGCAATAACGTGTGTAAAACAGGTCCAAAACGCAGGGAAATCACTTTAATAGTTTGGCTTACCTTTGCAAAAAACATCCTTTATGGCTGCCTTTTTCTACGAACATGAAGTAAAATCGGGATTAAAGAATAAACGTAAACTTTCGGTTTTCCTGGATACCATTATCAGCAAGTATCTGAAGAATATAAAAACAGCAGAAATGAATGTCATTTTTTGCAGCGATGCTTTCCTGCTGGAAATGAATAATAACTTCCTGGACCATGATACGTTCACTGATATTATTACCTTCGATCTGAGCGAATCAAAAAACACGGTGGATGGTGAAATATACATTAGTGTGGAGCGGGTAAAGGAGAATGCCAAAATATTTAAGACCACTTATAACGATGAGCTTCACCGGGTAATATTTCATGGGGTGCTGCATTTATGCGGGTTCAAAGACAAGAAAGAAAAAGAGAAAAAGATAATGCGCGAGAACGAAGATTACTGCCTGGAACATTATAAAAAAGAATTAGCGAAATGAACATAGAAAAGCTGTATGAAGATGATGACCTTATTATAGTAAATAAACCCGCAGGCATGCTTGTGGTGCCTGACCGCTTCAACCATGAGTTGCCAAGCCTTAACCGGACCCTTGAAGCAAAACTGGGGCAAAAAATATGGGTGGTGCACCGCCTGGACAGGGATACAAGCGGCGTAATTTGTTTTGCAAAAAATGAGCATGCGCACCGCTATTTGTCCATGCTGTTCCAGGAGCGGGATGTAAATAAATTTTACGCAGCCCTGGTCATTGGTATTGTGAACCCGCCGGAAGGCCGTATAGAAGGGGCTATAGCCGAGCACCCTGCTGCAAATGGCAAAATGATAGTGGCCAAAAAAGGGAAGTTAGCTGTTACGGATTATAAAGTGGTGGAGCAATGGCCGCTGTATTCATTGATGCAATTCCAGATACATACCGGGCGCACGCACCAGATAAGGGTGCATATGCAATCTATAGGCCACCCGATAGTTTGTGATGAACTATATGGCGACGGGCAACCATTCCTGCTTTCCAATATCAAACGCAAATACCGCATGTCGGAAAAGGATGAACAGGAAAAGCCTTTACTGAGCAGGTTGGCACTGCACGCCTACAGGCTGGAATTCAATAAAGAAGATGGAACGCACATTATTGCAGAAGCGCCATTGCCAAGGGATATGGCAGCTTGCGTAAAGCAACTTAATAAATGGGCGAAGCCAATGGGCACAGAGGAATAGGCCATTGTTTCAGACATATTTTACTACATTTACAATCACATTTTGACATTATATGAAATCACACATCAACATTCAAATAGACCTTGCTGAAGACAAAATGCCTGAAGCAATACAATGGACCGCGCCTGATGGCGGTGTAGCCGATTGGCAAAACGCAAAAGCCATGCTGCTGGGCCTTTGGGATGGACAGGAAAAATCAGCGTTGCGCATAGACCTCTGGACCAGTAAAATGATGGTAGATGAAATGAACGATTTTTACTACCAGACTTTTTTCGGCATGGCAGATACTTATTTACGCGCCACAAAAAATGCAGAACTTTCTAACGAGCTGAAAGAGTTTGCAAAAACTTTCCTCAAAAAAGCATCTGACGCCATTGAAGCAGAAAAGGTATAGCCCTTATGAATTGGGAATTAGTAAATTGGATTGATTGTATTCTTTTCTTTCCAGTTTCACGAAATTTTCAATTTCTTATTCAATAAAGCAATCCGAATTCCTGATTACAAACAACTAATTCCACATAAACATGTCTCTCGAAACAAAAATAATGGACGAACTGAAGACAGCTATGCGCGCAAAGGATGAAGCCGCATTGCGCACACTTCGGGCCATAAAAGCAGCTATAATCATTGAAAAAACATCTGAAGGTGCAAATGGCGAGATCAGTGAAGCAACAGAATTAAAGATGCTGCAAAAGCTCGCCAAGCAACGTAAAGACTCTTTGGAGATTTTTGAAAAACAAAACCGCGAAGACCTTGCATCGAAAGAAAGAGAAGAACTGGCTATCATAGAAAAGTTCTTGCCTAAACAAATGTCTGGCGATGAATTGAAAGCTGAAGTGAAAACCATCATAGACCAGGTAGGTGCAAAATCGCCTGCTGATATGGGCAAAGTAATGGGTGTAGCCAGCAAGCAACTCGCTGGCAAAGCAGATGGCAAAGCTATTTCAGAAATGGTGAAGCAGTTACTGGCATAAATAATCAAGCACAGTCAGGTCAAAAGAAAACAATAAGATAGTTTTTGGTTTTGACTTTAAACTTTTGACTTTGAAATATGATCCTTGATGTAATAGGCATTATCCTGATTATTTTATTTTTTATACGCGGCTACTCCAAGGGTTTCATTGTAGCCGCGTTTTCCGTATTGGCAATATTGCTGGGCATACTTTGCGCGCTTAAGCTTTCTCAGTCGCTTGCCACCTGGTTACTTGCCAAAGGATATGTAACTTCAGGTTGGGTACAGATCATCAGTTATGTGCTGTTGTTTGTTGCCGTAGTTATGATCGTGCATCTTATAGCGCGGCTGGTAGAAAAAGCTGTGGAAGGCCTGATGCTGGGCATGGTGAACAAACTGATAGGCGGTATATGCTATGCATTTCTTGGCGCAGTGCTGTGGAGTTCTCTTTTATGGATAGGAGGCAGGATGCACATCATAGCAGATGAAACGATCAATGCCTCCAAAACCTATTCATGGCTATCAATGTTAGCACCATGGTTTTTTGAGCAGGCGGGCAAATTATTACCATTTGTAAAAGATACTTTCGACAAGCTATCGCACTTCTTTGATACAGTAAATCAAAAAATTCCCGGCAATGTGGGTGCTCATTGACAATTACGATTCATTCACTTACATACTGCATGACTATCTCTTGCAGACGGGTAACGAATGCCGGGTGTATCGCAACGATGAAATATCCCTCTCACAATTAATTGAAATCGCCCCGCAACGGATCATCATTTCTCCAGGGCCTGAAACACCGCTACAAGCCGGGATTACTATGGATGTTATAAATCACTTTCATAAACATACACCCATCTTAGGTGTATGTCTTGGCCACCAGGCGCTAGGCATGTACTTCGGTGCAAAGCTCATACACACACCCTACCCTATGCATGGGAAAACGAGCGAAATGCAGCATACCGCACATCCATTGTTTAAAGATATACCATCACCATTCACAGCTATGAGGTATCACTCGCTTGCTGTGAATGAATTTAATGACACCCCTTTAGAAATATTAGCAAATACAGAGGACGGAACCATCATGGCGTTAAGCCACAAAGAATATCCCTGTGTTGGTGTACAATTTCATCCTGAATCCGTGGGCACGCCGTATGGTCTCCAACTTTTAAAGAACTGGGGTGAGATCAGCTATTGACACCTTTACTTAATCTTAGCACCCGGTTTTAACAGCCCGTCATATTCAGCAGGTTGAGATAGTATAGACAATGCTTTGTCAAGTTCTTTATCATGCTGCATACCCTGGGCTATACGCCCACGGGTATAGTAATACCTGGACGCTATTTCGTTCTCCAGCATTTCCTTCACCTGTTCTTTATTCTTCAGCAAATCTTGTTTTTTATCGTGCGATACTTTGCTTTGCAGGGATTCAAATTCACGTTCAGCATTGTCATAGTACTTCTCGCGAATGGCTACACTTTTCAGCGAGTCGAGCTCAGTTTCAGTTTCAGTCTTGTAAGAATAATCTTTGTTTTCCAGCCATTTTGCAAAGTCATTAAACTCAGCATCTGTCAGCGTGAACTTATTTGCCGGGGCTATTGTCTTGTGTTTGCTGGCATAATCGGTTGCATAATCAAAGAGGTAATTCTTGGTGTACAATGCCACGGCTATCATACTCATTGGTTCATCTTTCACATTTACGTCTACCGCTATACCACCGCCACTCAATACGGTACGGCCACCTTTTGTTTTATAGGCTTTCTTAAGCGAATCCGGTATGTACCCTACACTACCATCAGCGTTACGGTGCGCATAATCTATCATCTGTATGCACCTGCCGCTGGGTGTGTAGTACTTTGCTATGGTTAATTTCAGGCGGGCATTAAAGCCAAGTTGGTGCACCACCTGCACGAGGCCTTTGCCATAAGAGCGCTCTCCTATTATCACGCCACGGTCCAGGTCCTGCATAGTACCAGCCACGATCTCTGATGCTGATGCTGATGAATGATTTACCAAAACAGTAAGCGGCAAATTTTTATTCCATACCAATCCCGGAGTTTTATATTCCTTATCCAGGTCAGCGATCTTGCCCTTTGTACTCACAACAAGTTGTCCTTTATCGACGAATATATTGCATACACCCACTGCTTCATCTACCAGGCCGCCCGGGTTGTTTCTCATATCCAATACCATTCCTTTCAATGCGGGCTGTACTTTTTGCAAGCTGTCAAATGCATCTCTTACCTGTCTTGCGCAGCCTTGCGTAAACTGTGTAAGGCGCACATAAGCAATATTGTTTTGTGGCCCTTCCAGGCTTGCATAAGGCACACTGGATATTTCAATTTCGCTCCTTGTCACTATTTTTTGCGAAACATTGTTGGTAAAAGCATCCCTGATCTTCAGTGTTATCTGTGTGCCCGGAGATCCCTTCATCAGCATCCCCAGGTCATCTATACTTTTCCCTTTCACCGGCTGGCCGTCTATAGATTCTACCTGGTCTCCGGGATGTAATCCAGCTTTTTGTGCCGGACTGTTTTCATATACATCACCCACAAAAATATCATCTCCTTTACGGTGCATGTTTGCGCCTATGCCGCCATACTTTCCGGTAGTCATGAATTCGTATTCCTCAATATCAGACTCCGTGATGTAATTAGTATACGGGTCGAGGTCTTCCAGCATTGCATCAACACCGGTTTTAACCAGCTTTCCCGGTTCTATGGGGTCTACATAATACGTGTTCAGCTCTTTTATTACATTGGCATAAACATCCAGGTTCTTTGATATCTCAAAATACTGGTCATTTGAGCGGGCACGGATAAACAAAAAGGCCGTAGCAGTAAGCGCCACGCCGGCAAGAAACCCTTTCGATGCCTTTATTCGATTCAACAACTTCATAACACGATCCGTATTAATTATAACAAAGCAATGTACGAATTTTAAGCTTTAATAATCTTGCAAACATTAAGAAAAGCGCTAAGAATTTGATAAATTTGGGTTTTAATGCTGCATTTATCGAGTGTATCTTCTTTCAATCATAGATTATGAATTACAGGGCCACTATTTTTTTCCTTATCTCATCTCTTCTTGTGTCAATTAGTGGTATAGCCCAAAAGCCATTTACTGAAGGCACTATATCCTACAATATTAAATTGACCTCAGCAGACCATACTGAATATAATGGCGTTTACACTTTTACTTTTAAAGGACCTCATATAAAGAAAGAGCTTAAGCTGGACAATGGATTTAGTGATGTTGTCATCATGGACTGTGGTGTCAATACGGTTTATTCTTTGCAAAACAGATCTGGCAAAAAATATGCTATACAATTGAGTATGAACGATGTGTTTAAAAGGCAAGCACCATTTTCCACATTTACACTGAACACTGAGGAAAACAGTAGTAAAAGTATTGCCGGTTACCCGGCATACAAATGCAAAGTGAGCTACAAAAACGGCACCACATCAGACATATACTATTCCAAAGACTGGTATCCGGCACAAGCTATTACTTTCGAACGTTTCCCTGGTGCAAAATTTTTGCCAATGCAATATTCATACACGGATGAAAACGGCACAACAATGGAGTTTGAAGTATCCTCAATTGAACTTAGCCCGGTGGAAAATGCCGTATTCAGGATACCGCCCGACTACAAAATGATCTCGTACGAAGATTACAAACAGCTAACCAGATAGTGTGCTGCGAACATTCTCAATAATCAACTTTTTTTGTAGCTTCGTATCATCCCAAAGCACGATTTTTGACACGATCATTCCCTTTTAAATATTGTTTCAGCAGGAAGCATTTTGCTATGCTTATACAGTGTTTGCTGTTGTTCTCACATTCGTGGGGGCAGGTAAAAAACAAAGCCGAAAAAATTTTACAGCCCGACAATGAACCGCGCCCGCGAGACGTAAAAGTACTTGAAGAACATAAGGACAAGAACGGAAACACTGTGCGCACCATAGAATACTATCAGGGGAGAAACCGCGTAACCGAAACGGTTACCGTTCGCGCTGATATTGGCATGCATCAACCTATAAACCCAGATACGCTGAATAAAGATTCTGTGATGCTTGTGGTGAACAAATCGCGTTATGACGTTGAGGTCTATTACAAGCGAAAGAAAATACGATCTTATAAAGCAGTTTTTGGCCCGAAACCGCTTGAGAACAAACGTATGGCTGGCGACCGCTGCACACCCGAAGGCTGGTTCCAGATAAAAAGCAAAAACGCCAGCTCAAAGTATAACAAATTCATGCTGCTGAATTACCCTAACGACTCAACAATTGCATATTTCAAAGAACTTAAAGCCAATGGCACAATACCAAAGTCGGCACAACCGGGTGGTGACGTGGGCATACACGGTATCTGGAAGGGCGGCGACGATATGATAGAAAAAGGCGTGTGCTGGACGGATGGTTGCGTAGCGCTGAAAAACAACGATGTTGATGAACTCTACACATTTATAAACGTCGGCACGAGGGTCTACATCAGGAAATAGTTTTTACTTTTTTGCCAGCTCCACAATATCTTTTACGCCCAATATTTGCTTTTCGCCTCCTTTGTTCACAGTATTTATCATTGCTATACCCACTTCTTTCAACGTACAAAAACCGGCAGGATAAAGCACTCTCCCAATAGGATAGAGCCACGCAAAATATTTGTAATAGCTCAGTACGTTTTTCTGGCCGGGTGTTGCTTTCATAAAGCCGGGGCGGAACATGTATGCCTTTTTAAAAGACAACTTCATAATGTCATTTTCGGTTTTCCCTTTCACACGTGCCCACATGCTTTTTCCCTGCTCTGTGCTGTCAGTTCCTGCTCCCGATACATAACAAAAGCTCATGCCGGTGTTTTGTTTTGCGAGTACACCTGCCACATGCAAGGTGAGATCGTAAGTGAGGTGTGTGTATTCCGGCTCTTTCATGCCGATGGATGAAACACCGAGGCAAAAAAAGCAAGCGTTATAACCCGTCAGCTGATCTGCGACAGGTATGATATTGAAGAAATCTTTGTGTACGATCTCTTTTAGCTTTTCATGCACTACACCGCAGGGGCGGCGGTTGATCACCAGCACAGCTTCCACATCGGGGTGCTGAAGGCACTCAAGAAGAACACCTTCACCTACCATTCCTGTTGCTCCTGTTATGATCGCCCTTACTTTCATTTCTCTTTATTTTACAATTGAACTATCTCTGTAGCTTTTGTTTGCTCCTGCATAAAATGCTCGTATGCCTGCCGCCAGCCATTCCACTCGGCACTGGTGCCGAGCGAGAAGTTGTGAAATACCGTGATCATTGTGCCCCCTGCCTGGTGCAAACGTTTGCTCATGGCATCGAGTTTTTCAAAGGCTTCGGTTGCTGAAAGCTTTAGTTCAAAATGTGCGGCTGTATCCATGAAACAAAACGGATAGATACGGAGTGGCATGATCACATCCCTTTCGGCATCATACCATGGAAACGAGCTGCCAGTGCCAGCCCTGAAACCCAGATGTGTGCCGTAACCCATGCTGTAGTCTTCCGTAATGCCATTCTCCAAAAGCAAACGATATGTTTGCGGCATTTTCAATTTTATATAGTGCTGGCGGGATATATTGATGCCCCGCCCGGACACCAGTTCGAGGAGCTTTTTCTCTTTACCAAATGTATTGCTGCGATCAGAAAAATAAGACGGGTGCAGGCCTATGGTGCTTTCCCTTGCGAGGTTCTTTATAACCCTGAGCATAGCAGGATGTTCAGGGTGGATATTCTTATCAAAAGCCGTGCGCTTAAAAGACGACAACACAAAATAGAGCGGTTTGTAATCATACTCTTTATGCAGTTGCCGCAGCCAGCGGAAAGAATCATAAGGATCCTTCTGTTTTTTCTTCAGCACCTGGATACGCTCGCTCAGTTGTTTTACATCCCCTTTTAGCAACGCCCTGATATATGCCCCGGCTATGCGGCCGAAGCCTTTGTGCAAATGCGAATAGGCCATATCTATGTCGTAGGTGGGCAGATACAGGAAATGTGCTGCATCAATATGTATGCCGGCCGCCTCCTGCACCAACTTTCTAAAGGCGGCCACCCACTCATCAGCAAGGGGCCGCATAAGCCAGCCCTTTTTATACAGCACACTGTTTGTAGCCGGATAGCGCTCGTGTTTATCAGGTGTGTATGCGTTGTACTCTTCATAGCGCGACAATAAAAAGAAGAGTGCTGAAAACAGATCGAACGGCAAACTGAACTCATTTCCCGAAGCGGGGAAAAGGGTAGGTATGTCTTTCCATGTGCCTGTTTTAGGATCGATCTTATGGACACCACGCTCAAAGAGCAAATGCTCGTTGGGGATCGAAATACTGCCGGGCAGGGCCTTGCCATAAGAGATAAAAAACGGCAAGCCCGTAGTATCTGCAATGCTTGAAGTGATGCTATAGTTGAGATGCAGCCGCTCTTTGAGCAACCAGTCTAAAACGAATTTCAGACGGACACTATTTTCGGCGCTATATACAACTATAGTTTCCATGGCGGTGTTAGTTTTTGTTGCGGGCCTTCCACATTTTATTAAAAGACCGTTCTGCAAAATGCAATTCACCCCTGTGCTTTCCCCAGCTATCTTTAAAGAGCTTATTCACTACTTTATCTTTTATACCCGGGCCTGCCATATTCATCATGCGGCGGCTGAGCATGGCCCGCTCCCAAAATTTCCAGGTGATATTTTCAGAGAACCCGTTCAGGTTTTCATCTACTGCTATGGTGCGGTTTTCCAGCAGCATCTCGTGTATGTTTATTTTGAGCGGGCATACCTCTGTGCAATTGCCGCACAGGCTTGACGCATAGCTCAGGTGCTTGTACTCCTCCATGCCCTTGAGGTGCGGTGTGATCACCGAGCCTATGGGGCCGCTGTAAGTAGCGCCATATGCATGGCCGCCAATGTTCTTATAAACAGGGCATGCATTGAGGCATGAGCCGCAACGGATGCAATACATACTCTCGCGCACCTCGCGGCGC
>Ga0302140_10009804_pt1 | contig 11860 bp, 9 predicted proteins | sample I_Bog_E1_1_FD_202095 | JGI IMG/M metagenome (GOLD analysis project Ga0302140, IMG submission 202095) | Peat permafrost microbial communities from Stordalen Mire near Abisko, Sweden - I_Bog_E1_1 | ecosystem: Environmental > Terrestrial > Soil > Wetlands > Peat | place: Sweden: Abisko, Stordalen...
TTCTGAAGACGCACTTTCAGTTGCTCGAAATCCCCAGAGTAAGACGGCCGGAGCCAAGGGCCGAGGCCCATCCATGATCTTCCGATTCGCATTATTTCTACTTGCCGCTTCTGGGTTTGCTTCCGCCCAGGTTGTCATTGAGAATCACGCTACCGGAACCGCGCTCTCCAGTCCGTTCATTCTGCCGGATGCTCCCGTCAACGATACCGAACAAGTCCAGATCGACGTCGTGAATACCGGAACCGCTCCGGTGACCATCCAGAGTGCGGCGGTCTTCGGTGAATATTACACGCTCTGCTGTGAAACCGGTTTTACGCTGGCGCCCGCGGCCGTTCAGACGCTCACGCTCAAGTTCAGCCCACAGGCTATCGGGTTCAGCTCCGGATCGTTGCAGATTGACGGGCAGGTAATACTGCTGTTCGGCCAGGGCTTACCGGCCGATTCGCTCTTCCTGCAGACCGCCGCCGGAACTGTGCAGGCGCACGAGGGCACGCCGCTGACGTTTACGGCCGCGTCGCCCGCGCCGATTACTTGCGTCCTGGCCGACAACTGGTCGGGGCCAGTCACGGTCAATTCGATTTCAGTCACCGGCAACTGGACCATCGCGGGCGCACCCTCATTGCCGCTGATTTTGCAGACGGGCCAGCAGGCAAAGTTCACCCTCACGCCGGCCGGGGCTGCCGCGGATGGCTCTGTTTCTGGAGTGATTGCAATCGATCAGTGGAGCTACGCCATCGTCGCGGAGCCGAGCCAACCGAATCTGCAGATACAGTTTGCGAGCCCGCTGAAGAGTGCGGAGCAGAGTTCGGTGTCGATTCAATTCCACCCCGTGCCCGCGTCCGCCGTCACTGGCACTCTGCAGCTGTCGTTTGACGCGACCACCAGTACCGCTCTCACCGACCCGGCGATTATCTTCCCGTCCACCGGAACCACGAGTGTGCCATTCACCAGCGTGCCCGGTCAGGCCGCCGCTAGTTTTAGCGGCGCAGCGTCGGCGATGTTCCAGACCGGAACCACCGAGGGCATCATTCACCTCACCGCGACATGGGGAAATGACAGCGAGACTTCCAACGTTGCGATCACCGCTGAGCCGGTGGCGATTGCAAGCATGACTGGCTCACGCCAGTCGAATTCGCTCACCGTCACAGTCACCGGCTATGACAATACCCGCACCGCGGGCCTCGCGAGCTTCTCGTTCTATGATTCGCAGGGTGGTTTTATCGGGAATATAGTCAGCGCCGACTTCAGCTCCGCCTTCAACACGTACTTCTTCCAGACGGCCTACAATGCGGGTGGGATGTTCAAGATGACGGCGCAATTTCCTGTCACCGGCGGCACCAGCCAGATCAGCTCTGTACAGATGGACTTGGAAAACAGCGCGGGTGACGCTCAATCGAGCCTCACCCCTTTCTAGAATTTTGATTCGGCGGGTTTTAGGCCGCTGACGCCGGTTGCCGCAGCCAGTCGCGCATCGCATCGCGATACAGCATGATGCCCTTGCGCGAGTAACGCAAATAGCCTTGTCGGCGGAAGTGGTTCATGTAGTGCGTTACAATCTCGCGCGACGTCCCCACGTACTGGGACAGCAGTTCATGCGTGAATGGAATCATCTGAACCGAGCCGTCGTCCGTCATACTGCCAAGACGTTCCGAGAAACGAATCAGCGTGCGTGCCAGCCGCCGGGCGATGTTATCCACCGAGAAGCTTTCGATCCTTTGGCCGAAATCCATCGAACGCTGCACCAGCAACTGCATCAGCGCGATGGCCAGCTTCGGCCGTCGCATCAGAATGTCTTCGATGTCCGCGGTTGTCCATGTCATCACCTTTACGCTCTCCAGTGCGACCGCGACCTCCGATCGGCGCGATAGGCTAAGAAAAGCGGATTCGCCGAAAAATTCGTCGGGCTGGTAAAGGTCGACAACCACCTGGCGGCCGTCTTCGGCGAGCCGGGATACTTTTACTTTACCTGCGATAACCAGGTAAAGGTTGTTAGAGGGTTGGTCCTGGTCGTAAACAGTCTGGCCCTTCTTAAAAGCCAGAATTGTCGAGCAGGGCAAATGAGCTAGCGGGTCTTCCAAGTCTCGTTGAGGCGCGGAAACGGCGATCTGAGTGGTAGTTGAGGCCATGAAACTCTCCGACAGTATCGATTCTAACACTTCCGATGGTTTTTCCCTGTCGGAAATGCGAGTTCTTGCATTACTTTCAACGGTGATGCAGTTTCCGTACCAAACAGCACTGGCCTCGAATTTGGGTCGAAAGGTAACATTTACTCCATACTTTGCTCGGATTCCTCGAAACCATTTGGTATTTCTTGGACTGATCCCGCATTTGCGTGAGGTCAATTGGTAAAAAATTCACAGTTTGGAAGCTTCCTCGCCGCGCCATGTGTAATTTTATGTACGGTTTTAGCATTCTCGGTGTGGGGAGCGTACCGCCCGCCGGCCGGTGAAAAGACCGCGCTGCGAGGTCCCAATGGCTCGTCGATTCTGCCCGGTGGTCGTGTGGTCCAGCCCCTTGGAGATCAAGTCCCGACGGGTCCGGGACCATGGGCAATCGCGGCGAGTCCATCGGGACGGCGGGTCGCCACTGCGAATCTGGGGCCCGACCGATCTTCGGTGACCATTCTGGAGCAGGACCGCAAAGGCGAGTGGTCGCTCCGCAATGTCCTGACTCCCGCATCGGGCGGGATCGCGTTTGCAAACGAGAAATCCATCTGGGTCTCGGAAGGCGCAGGCGGATCGGTCCGGCTGTTGGATGTCGAGTCCGGCTCGCGGAAACGATCATTGGACCTCGGAGAAGGCGGCTTCTCCGGAGATCTGGCATTCGACGCCGCGCGAAGCTTACTGTTCGTCGCTGATCAGGCGCATGGCCGGGTGGTGGCGTTCGACACGGGCGCCGCGCACGACGCGCGTAGCGGGCGTCCCGTGGGCGAGATCAAGACCGAAGGGCACCTCCAAGCAATCGCTCTGACGCCGGAGGGGAAGCGCGTCTATGTGCTTTCTTCGAACTCAATCGCGGTGATTGATGTCACCAATGCAGCTTCGCCGAAACCGGTGTCCTCGATCGCGTCGGAAAATCCGGGCGGCCGAATTCTGGTCACAAGAGCCGCTGTGTTCGTTTCCAACCCGCGCGACGATTCCATCCTTGTCATCGACCCCGTGACCAATCTGGTTCGGATGACGGTGCCGCTGCGAATCCCCGGCCTGGAGTCTCTCCGCGGCATACAGCCTCTCGGTATGGCTTACGACGAATCGCGCCACTGGCTGCTGGTGGCCGAAGCCGGCATCAACGCCGTAGCGGTCGTCGACGTCAGGGGCGCCATTCAGGGCCAGGTGCTGGGTCATCTTCCCGTGGGCTGGTTCCCGACTTCAATTCTGTATTCGAATGGAATCGCCCTGGTCGCCAACTCACGAGGCCACGGAGCAGGACCCAGTTCGCTCCGTCTGCGGGCCGACGACTTTGAGTTCGGTGGGGTTTTCCGGCGCGGCAGCATTTCTCGATTTGAACTGCCCGCGGGAGACTTTGCCAAATCCACGCGCCTCGTCCTCGCAACCAACGGTCTGCTCGAACTGCCCGATCGCCCGTATCCAAATGTTTCGATCCGTCACGTGGTCATCATCCTGAAAGGAAGCCGCACCTTCGACGACGTACTGGGAGATATCCAGATTCCAGGTTCGGTGGTGGATGGTGCTCCGGCGCTCGCCCGGTTCGGGATCGAGGGCTACGCCGACGGGGGCCGGAAAACATTCAGCCTCCAACAGATTCCCGTCACTCCCAACCATCATGCGCTGGCCCGGCAGTTCACCTTCTCCGACAACTTTTACGCGGACCCCGACCAGCCCGGTGACGGCTTGCGCGAGCACCTCGCCCGGTATCACGTTTCGTTCCTTGATTTCGGCGAAGCTTTTGACAGCAAAATCCAGGATCAGTCTCGCGCTTCACTCCTCATCGCCGGGTTGGATCGGAAATACAGGAAGACGGGCGTCACGTTTCCCCAGGTGACCTTGATTCACCTGCCCAACGACAAAACGGCGGCGCCCCGTCCGCAAGACGGATATCCTTACGCCGCATCCTACGCGGCCGATAACGATTTGGCGCTGGGACGCATTGTGGACTATCTTTCGCATTCGCCCTGGTGGCGCGAGACGGCTATCTTTGTCACGGAGGCTGACGCATCGGACGGCCGCGATCATATCGATGCGCACCGCACCATATTTCTCGGGGTGGGTCCCTTTTTCCGCCGGGGGTATTGCTCCCATGTGAACGCCGATTACGCCGCCGTTCTGAAGGCGGCATTTCGGCTGATGAATGTCCCGCCATGGACTTTGGCGGATGTTTCGGCCGCCGATCTGGGAGACATGTTCACCACCGAGCCGGATTACTCTCCCTATGTGGCCCAGCCCATCGATCCACGGCTTTTTGACCCTTCTAAATTGACTTCGCCATCCGAATGATCGGGAGCGATTCGCCGTTCCCGAGCGGCACGTCCAGAGGTTCCAACTCGGCATATCCCCTCGCTTTGTAAAGCGCCACGCCGGTTAGAGTGGATCCCATCTCAAGCCGGGTGAAGCCGGCGCACTTCGCGGCGCATTCGCAGGTTTCGAGAATCAGGCTGCCGATGCCTCGGCGCACCCATTCCGGATCAACAAAGAAGGCCCGAATCCTGGCGGCATCTTGTGTGGGATCGAGAAGCGAATCCTCGCGCCCGCGCCATTGGTCGCCGCCGTAGAGCGTCTTCCGCTTGCTCCATCCACCGCAGCCCACAATCAGGATTCCAGCCTTAACCACGAAGTAAGTGCCGTCCGCGATCAACTGGGTATCCACGCCGTAGACCGATTCGAGAGCGCCCTCAAGCTGCCGCGGTGTATAGTCCCGCGCCTGCAGCGTGCGGACGCTAAGGTCGATCAGCGCGCGGAGTTGCGGTAGGTCCGGCCATTCGGCTTTGCGGATTGCAAAACGGTTCTCCATGGACCATCATCCGGCAAGGCCATGTCGATTTCAAGGATTTTCCGGGGCTCCGACGACGGCGATTCGCCCAGTTGCCGCCCTTATCCGGGGCGCAAGCTTACGAGGACCAGACAGCGCAACCCGTGATCCAATTTCGAAGTTCGAAGGCGAAGCTTCAGAAGCGCTACTGATCGCTCCCTCGTCCTAGGTGGCGGCGCGCTCTTCAAATTTCACAATATCTTCACAACGCGCCAGTGCCTACCCCATTGACTCGACTCTCGCTCGGGCCTTACCCTCAATCCGGGGGCAATGATTCGTGCAAACTATTTATAAAACCGGGACCGTCGTGCTGCTGTGTCTGGTAGCTTCGGCCCAGAATCCTGCAACCAACAGCTACACCCAAACCAACCTGGTCTCGGATATTCCTGGGATGGCGGTCGGCGCCGATCCTCATCTTGTAAACCCGTGGGGACTCTCGCGTCCCGCGTCGGCAACGTTGACGGAAGCGCATTGGTGGGCCTCCGACGAAGCTACCGGGATTTCCACCCTGTACGACGCCAATGGCGCCATCGATCAGCTAACTGTGACCATTCCGCCCGCAAGCGGCACGGGAACCGGAAGCCCGACCGGAACCGTGGCCATCGGCGGCAATTTCGTCTTCGTCACCCTGGATGGCGCCATCACGGAATGGTTGGCCGCCACCGGACCGCCGCAGCCAAACTTCAGCCATTTCTCCGCGCCCGCGCAGGCATGCACCAACTGCCACACCACTACTTCCACCATCAAGGTGAACCATTCCAGCCAGAAGACCTCCTATACCGGGGTTACCCTCGTAGGCAGCACCCTCTACGCCGCGGCATCCACCGGCATCGAAGCCTACACCACCAGTTTCGTGCCCGTAACTCTCGGTGCTGGCGCATTTACCGACCCGAACGTCCCGGCAGGATACACCCCATATGGCATCCAGAGCGTGGGTCAGAAAATCTACGTAACGTTCTCGCCGCTCCCGCCCGCCAGCGGCGGCTATGTGGATGTCTTCAATACCAGCGGCAAACTCCTGCTCTCGCTCCAGAACGGTACCTGGTTCGATGAGCCATGGGGCATCGCGCTGGCTCCCGCCAGTTTTGGAGCATTCAGCGGCTCCCTTCTGGTGGGCAACACCGGCAGCGGCCAGATCGCGGCATTTAACGCCACCACCGGAAAATTCCAGGGCCTGCTGAAGAACTCCAGTGGACAGCCGCTTTCGAATCCAGGTCTATGGGCCATTTACTTCGGCGCTGGAAATACCCAATCCGGTCCCGTGAACACGCTTTACTTCAATGCCGGCATTCAGAATTTTGCGCACGGCCTTTTCGGAGCCATTGCGGCGAATTAACTCACGCGGGAAGCGCGCCGCAGTTCGGCTCGCATATGCCGGCTCAGTTCGCGGGCGCGCTCGTCGACGTCAAGCTGCTCCAGCGTGAATAACATCTTGCGGCCCCAGTTGGGATATTGCGAAGTGGTCCCCGGAAGGTTCTGCTGGTTCGGTTCCAACGTGAGATCTTCCTGATTCAGCACCATCAGCATGGAAGGCGTCGAAGCCAGGAAGGCAATGATGGCGTCGTGCACCGGCCCGGTCAACTCCTTTGAGTTCGTGGCATCCTCGTGAAAGGATGCGGGCAAAATTCCACTGCGCTCCAGTGCTTCCAGCATGCGCTGCTTATCGCGCGTGCGGTCCGCCCATTGGGCATTCCGGCCGTTCTCATCGAGAACTCCGGCCGCGTAACGGGCTTCGATATCGGTTCCGTGCCAAAACCCGGTCAGCGTGGGTAGGTCATGCGTCGTAGAGGACACCAGCGCTTGCCGCGGATACTCTGCCGGCAGGCGGTAGCCGCCGTCGCCCTGCCGCTCGAAATAGAACAACCGGTAACTGAGTATTCCGAACTTGCCCAGCATTTCACGAATATAAGGCTCAACGGTACCCAGGTCCTCACCCACTACCAGCACCTGGTTGCGGACACTCTCCAGAGCCACAATCCGGACCAGATCTTCGGCGCGGTCGCGGACATAAGCGCCCTGAGTCGCGTCCATTCCATCCGGAATCCAGTACAGGCGGAAGAAGCGCATCACATGGTCGATGCGCAGGGCCCCGCCGAACTGGCAGGTTCTCCGAATCGATTCGCGGAAAAGATGGTATCCGTCCTCGCGGTGCCGGCGTGTATTCGGCGGCGGGAATCCCCAGTCCTGCCCCTGCGGGGAGAAGTCATCGGGCGGCGATCCGACGCGGCAGCCCGAGGCGAAGAATTCGCGATGCGCCCAAATGTCGGACCCGAAGCGATCCGTCGCCAGCGCCAGATCGTGGTAAAGGCCCAGCAGCAGCCCCACCTCTTTGGCATGCTTCTGCGCCGCGTCCAACTGCACCGTGGTCTGCCATGCGGTCCATTGGTAGAACAGAACCGAACGCCAGTGTGTGCTCGCGAACTCGCGCGATTGAGCCGATGCCGGGTCCTGATATTCCTGCGGCCAGTTGGTCCAGATCCACAGATTCGCATCCCGGTCGTGCAAGTACTCATTCAACGCGCAGTACAGCCCAAAACGCGAAGAGAGTTCGCCCGCTTCGTCCAGGAAGCGGCGGAACTCCAGATCCCGGGCCGTGTGCTTTGACCAGTGGCGTTTCAGAAACTCCTCAAAGAGCAGCTTCAGAAAGCGCGTCTTGAGTTCAAAGACCCGCTCATACTCAACCTCAGGCGACTCACGCAGCAGGTGCAGTTCGCTCTGCGTTTTCTCTCCCGCGAATAGCCGCCGGGCGCGCCCGCAGTCGCCCCACTCCTCGATCGCTTCCACATCCAGGTACAGGCTGTTCTGGAAAAAGATGCTGATCGGAAGGTAAGGGCTGGTGTTGTAAGGCCGGCGGTTATTGATGGCGTGCAGTGGGTTAACTGCCAGGAAGCCGACGCCCAGTTCCCTGGCCGCCCAGCCGCAGATGCGGCGCAGGTCCGTGAAGTCACCCACGCCCCAATTTCGCGCCGATCGTAGCCCGTAAAGGGCCACCGCGAACCCGGCCATCTTGCCGTCATTCGCCAGCGCCCCCGGTTGCCATGCGTGCGCGGGCGTCGTGATCAAACACGCGGAGGCTTTTCTGGCGCCGAATTCAACCTGAATCTGGTGATAGCCCAATACGTCGCCGACAGGCAGGGGAACCAGAATGCGGACCCACGGCACGCCCTCGATCACCGCGCGCCGCTCCACCGGATGGCCGGCGAGCGGCCTTTCCAGATCTAGAATTTCGCCGGATTCGAATGTCACGCGAAAGCGCGCCGTCGCCTGCCACTCGGCTTCGGGCAGCGCAACCGGAACAGCGGCCGTTCCGTTCTCGGGCGTCACCACAATAGCGGCATCGAGAACCCGCGTCCAATCCTCCCGTTCGCGCTCGGCCAGATCTGTTTCGAGAGATTCCACCGAATCCGAACGCACGCCCAGCGCAGCGATGAGAGCCTGCAGCGCGGCCGTGGACGCGCGATGCTCGTGCCCGAAAATATCCCAGAAGCAGGGTTCGACACCGCACCTCTCGGCGGCTCGTTCGAGAGCGCCCTGGAAGGCTTCAACTGGCATGGGGAGTCATTCCGCAGTTTAACAATCTTCCCCGGACCCGGATTTGCGACAATGTTCCCATGCAGGCACCGCTCGCTTCCGGACCCGCGGAACTGTTTTCCCGCATCGACAATGAAACCGTGGAACAGGCCATCGCGCAAGCCGGCCTCATCACCACCACCATGGGCAACGCCGTCAACTGGGCTCGTAAGAATTCCCTTTGGCCGATGTCGTTCGGCTTGGCCTGCTGCGCCATCGAGATGATGTCCATGGGCGCATCGCGTTTTGATATCTCGCGGTTTGGCGCGGAAGTGTTTCGTGGTTCACCCCGGCAATCCGATTTGATGATCATCGCCGGACGTGTTTCGAACAAGATGACTAGCGTCATTCGCCGTTTATATGAGCAGATGCCCGAGCCAAAATGGGTGATCTCCATGGGCGCGTGCGCCACCTCGACCGGCGTTTTCAACAACTACGCGCTGGTGCCGGTGAATCAGGTTGTTCCGGTGGATGTCTATGTCCCGGGCTGCCCGCCGCGGCCGGAACAGTTGATTCAGGCCATCCTTCTTTTGCAGGACAAGATTCAGGGCCAGAACGGAACGATGAAGTCGATTCTGAACCTCTGAGCCACTGCTGTAAAGAGAAAACCCGACCAATATGGTGTCAGGGAGAGCCTATCGCTCTTCAAGGTGCTTCAAACGTGCGTCGATAACCTCTTCAACCCGCCGCAATTCGGCTCGTCCACCGATCCCGCGGATCATCCAATCGCTTATTCAGCGCCCCCGACACGAGGAGCAAGACCGCCACCAGGACGCTCGCGTTCACCAAAATAGGAACGCCAATCGCGAGATAAAGCTGCTGGTCAGTCATGTCCAAGTCCTGTTTACAGACTACACTAATTATGCGTTGAGCGATCCCGCATCGTTATCGTAAAGGTTTTGCAGATTGAGCCAGAACTCCGAACTCATGCCGAAGAAATGCGACAGACCCAACGCGGTGTCCGATGGTGCCTTGCCCGTTTAGTAACTTCCCTCCGCTGAGAGTAACTATAACGTTAGCTCGCGCCCTTGCCCGTCAACACCTGCGGTATCGTCCGCAGCAGAATCTTGCAGTCCAGACCCAGCGACCAGTTATCGATATATTGCAGATCCAGCCGCATCCACGTTTCGAAATCGCACGCATCCCGCCCATTCAAAGCCCACAAGCACGTCAACCCCGGCCTCATGCGCAGCCGCCGGCGCTGCCAGCGCTGGTACTCCGCCACTTCGCTCGGAATCGCCGGCCGCGGGCCCACCAGCGACATTTCGCCGCGAATCACGTTGAACAGTTGGGGCAGCTCGTCCAGCGAAAACCGGCGCAGATACCGGCCCAGCGGCGTCAGCCTGGGGTCGTTGGGAATCTTCGGCGCCGTCCGCCGCGTACTCAAATGGACAACTTCAGCCTTGTGATCTTCCGCGTCCGCGCGCATCGATCGGAATTTGTACACCCGGAACTTGCGCCCGTTCAACCCGCAGCGTTCCTGCCGGAAGATCGCCGGACCAGGGGACGTCATCCGCACAGCCAGCGCGATCGCGAGAAAAATCGGGAACCCGATCGCCACCCCGACGACGGCTGCGGAAAAATCGATGGAGCGCTTCACCAGCAAACGCAGATCGTCATCCGGCGCAGCGGAAAACGTCAGCAGCCGCGTGTCGCCTAAATTCTCCAGCCGTATCTGGCTATTTACGTGAGGAAAGAAATCGACCGCCACGCGCGTGCGCACGCCCTCCTCGTCGCAGTGCAGAAAGACTTCCTCCAGAGCCGCCAGTTCCGGGCTCTCCACGGCAAACAGAATCTCATCAATCACGTGCTGCCCCAGCAGCTTCGGCAGTTCCGCCAGAGTGAACATCGGATAGGTTCGTTCCAACTCCACCGGCGCGCCGGCCGCGCTGGTCGAGATGAATCCGAAGATGCTAATGCCATCGTCCGCCGCCTGCTCCAGCATCCGCCCCAGGCGCAACGCCCGCTCGCCCGTCCCAACCACCAGAACGAAGCCCTTACCGGACTTCCGCATCGATTCTCCGAATTGCATCGCCGCGAAACGGAACGCCACCAGGAACAACGTGCTGTAAACCGCAAACAGAGCAATGAAGAAACGGCTCAGATCCAGCCGCAGCAGGAATTCGAAAATCAACAGGCTCAACGACCCCAGCATGGCTTGCCGGAAGGCATCCCGCAGTACGATGCGCCAACCCCTGCGGCCCAGGCGCGAATTGACGTCGAGCCACCAGCCGGCAGCCACCCAAGTCACGATGCAGAACACCAGCACCAGCGAGCGGGCCGGAATATCGAAAACGTACGATCCTGGTAGATTTCGGTGCAGGGCCAGCCGCGTGGCGAACGCGGCTTGAAAAGCAACCGCCGTCAAAGCCAGGTCCGCCAAGGCGAAAAGGATACGCGTTTTTCGTGCCTGGCTGCTGAACATGTTCGGCTACTGAGCCTCGTCCTTGATTCTAAGTTACTTCCGGTAATAGCCGGCTCGCGCCAGCACGGTCCACTCCTGAGGGCGCAAAGGCGCATCGGGCGAAAGGGCCACCCGCAATCGGCAGAACGTTCCGGGCGGTTTCGCTTGCGCCGGATGGAAGCCGATCGTGTAACGCGAGCGTAGATCGTCCAGCACTTCGGCGAGGCGCTCTTCCACGTTCTTGCCCCGCATCCCCACCGCAAGGCCCCCGGTAAGCTCGGCGTATTTGTGGGCGTCGCCGGCGGGATACCGCTTGCGCGCGGGCGCCTCAACTGCCGTGATCATTTCCGCCCACGGCAGCGCCAGCGGATCTTTCAGCAGCATCGGCGTCACCACCGTCCCCGACTCGTGGAGAAGCCGGATCGCTTCCGCCTCCGTATGCGGCGCTCTGCAGCCCAGGCTGCTCCCGAAGTGCTTGATGTTGAATTCGGATGGCGCGTTGGGAAGATTATCGGTGAGCCACACGATTACGCGGCGGCTGGACGGATTGCGGGATTGCTGCAGCAGCGTGGCGGCCTGGTAGATCGCCTCGTTGAAAAAAGAAGCTTCGCCGGATTTCATGGTTGCCGCGCGAGCAATGGCCGCTACTGTCTTCTGCCGGTCGGCCGTGAGGCCCTCGATCACGTTCGCCGAGGCCGCGTACGTGACGACGGCCACCTCGTCCTCCGGTTTGAGATGCGTGAGAGCCGTCTGCGCTCCCCCAGCGAGCCGGTGCAGCACTCCACGCACGCTGTCGGTGAGGTCAAACAAAAACACGATCGAAAGGGGAAGCTGGCCCCGCCCGAAGTAGGCGATTTGTTGCACAGTGCCGTCTTCGAATAGTTGGAAATCCTTGGCCTG
>Ga0302140_10009806_pt1 | contig 11860 bp, 9 predicted proteins | sample I_Bog_E1_1_FD_202095 | JGI IMG/M metagenome (GOLD analysis project Ga0302140, IMG submission 202095) | Peat permafrost microbial communities from Stordalen Mire near Abisko, Sweden - I_Bog_E1_1 | ecosystem: Environmental > Terrestrial > Soil > Wetlands > Peat | place: Sweden: Abisko, Stordalen...
CCCCAGCGGGGTCAAATATCGGTAGAAAACGAGCCAACGAAAATGCCCGTGCCGTAGGTACGGAACACCGCCGTGCAATAGCGCAAACATCAGCTGGCTAATTGCGTACCTACGGCACGCTAATTCCATTTTTTATTTTTTTCTACCGATATTTTGCACCTACGGCGCAAGGAATCGCTTTGGTTCCAATCGTTCAGAACTTATAAAACTCCGCATATCTACGGCTACCGATATTTTGCGCCTGCGACGTAACGACTCGCGTTAAATTTAACAGTGCCCTATTTCCTAAAACCCCTGTATCTCCGGCTGCCGGTATCGCCACATTTTATGCAGCAGCTTTATTTCGTAGGGGTATTTATAGATATTAGTTTTGAACCGCAAACCGGCAACCACCTGCAGCGCCCTTCGCTTCAACTGGCTCAGGCGGATGTCGGTAACCGTCGGATAAGCCCCGTTCAATACCGTTTCAAAATCACGTATCTGGTCTATCATTTCCGGTTTCAGCCATGGGGTAAGCGGGTTTTTCCGCATATCAAAATTTTCCCATGCCGGGCTTATCCAATCTTCCAGCACCTGCGGGTATTTAAAGCCCAGCGCCTGCACCTGTTTATACAAGGTCGACCCTTCGGTGGGCACCGGGCTATAGGTATATAATACGATCTCGGTACGCGGGTTTACCGCCTTTACCTGTTTGATAAAATCTATCTCGAAATCAATCTGGGCCTGCACCTGGGCTTCAGTAGGCGCGGGTGTACCAAGGACAAATGAATATTCAGGGATGATGTCGAATTTCTTCAATCTTTCCGCAAAGCGGATGATCTGGTCGCCGGTTTGCGTACCGCCTTTGTCCAGTTGTTCCAGGATGAGGTTGTTGCCGCTTTCCGCGCCGAAAAAGATGATCTTGCAGCCCGCTTCACGTATCAATGCAAGGGATTCGTCCTTAAACTTATCCATGGTATCGATGCGGGCCATACCCCACCACGACATTTTTTCGGGCCTGATCAGCTTCGAAAATTCAACCGTGCGTTTTTCCGAAACAAAAAAATTATTATCATGGAATTCGATGGCATCGGCGCCCCATTTATCCTTAATGTACTTAATGTCGTTATAAACCAATTGGGCTGATTTGGCTTTCCACCTGGCTTCGAAAATGGGCACCACCGCACAAAACGAGCAGGTAAATGGGCAGCCAATGCTGGAGTGATAGGCCAATGTACGCTCGCCCAAAAAAGTTTTGCCAAGGTATTTTTTTATATAATAAATTTCGTTCAGCTTGTCATAAGGCAGCGGCGGCAAGGGGTCCTGCTCCATCAGGTCTTCCTTCTGCGTCTTTACAATATCATTCCCCGCCTTATAAATAATGTTTTTAATAAACTCATAAGGGGTATCAAGCTCCAGCGCGTCGATCAGCGCGGGGAATGCATGGTCGCCGGGACCGTTGATCACAAAGTCCACATAGCCTGATTCCAATATGACTTTTGGCTGCGTGGAAGGAAAGTACCCACCCCAAATCATTTTGGTCCATGGGTATTTCTCTTTAATTGCCTTTGCGCACGAAATAGCCTGTCTAAGCTGCGGGCCGGGCATCACCGTAAAGCCAATGTATTTGTACTGGCCAGTGTTTAAGTAACCTTCCATTACTTTCAGCGGGTCCGGGTCGCGGTTGCCGTCGACGATCGTCCACTCGTATCGGCCCTCAACCGAAGCTGCTATACTCAATATGGAATTCGGGATGCGGTATTTGCCTTCGGCACTTTTAGGATTGAACAGGATTATCTTATTCATTTTATCAATAAAGGAGGTATTTTAATGTGGGGTTGAACTTATGCATTGCGTTTCGCCTCACCCAAACCCTCTCCAAAGGAGAGGGCTTCAATGCAAGGCGAAAAATTTCTGCGTCTAAAGCCCCTCTCCTTTGGAGAGGGGTTGGGGTGAGGCAACTACGGCGCTTGTCTCGAACCCACGTTATTTCAGCCTTTGGTATCCCCGTTATACCGGCGGACCTCCGCCCGCCGGTATTTTTTCACCCACTGAAACGGGGATAGCAATAAAACAACAAACCCAATTAAAATCAAACTTCTAACTGTTACAAATACGCCCGCCAAAATAGAAGGGTTGCCAAGGGGTTTAAATATATCTGCTGGCAACCTTTAAATCCTGCAAACCGTAACCCAAGTGGAAGACAGTTTATTGCATGTTACTTTTAATTGATTAAAACCTTGATCAAATCCCTGAAAAATTATATTAGCCGGCACGTTTTTTCACCCACAGTGAAAGAACATGACGTGGTTGAGGCTTATGACCTGTGGGCAGACAGCTATGATGCCCAGCCGGGCAATTTAATGCTTGATTTAGACGAAATACTCGTTTCCTACCTGCTTTTCTTTATCGATATATCCAATAAAAACGTAGCCGATATTGGTTGCGGAACCGGCAGGCACTGGCATAAGTTACTGCGCAAAAACCCCGCGAACTTAACCGGTTTTGACGTTTCGCCGGGAATGCTGGAGAAACTCAGGGGGAAATTTCCGGAAGCTGAAGTCCACACTATAGTCGACAACAATTTCTTAGTCGTTAAAGACGGCGTTTTCGACCTTGTTATTTCAACGCTTACCGTTGCACATATAGCCGACATTGAAGAGGCCCTTGAAGCCTGGTGCCGGGTGCTAAAATTTAAGGCCGATATCATAATCACCGATTTTCACCCTGACGCTTTAGCGTTTGGCGGCAAAAGAACTTTCAAACATGAAAACACGCAAATAGCGGTGCGGAATTTTGTTCACCCGGTGAGTCTTATTAAAAAAATATTGCTGCGCAATGGCTTCACCGTTGTTAACGAGGAGGAAAAAAGGGTTGACGAAACGGTAGCGCATTATTATACTGCCCAAAATGCAGGGCATGTTTACGAAAAGTTTAAAGGCTTCCCGGTAATTTATGGGATACATTTCAGGAGGGGCTAATGATCCTGAATAACCTGGTAATGGCCACAACGGACGATCCTGTGAGTATCAGGATCGATGACGGTAAAATAACATCCGTTTCCCCGACCGCTTTTGCCGATGATGCGCTGACTTTACAGTTCGACACGGCCATGGTGTTTCCCGGCCTGGTTAATTCACACGATCATCTCGACTTTAACCTTTACCCCAATTTAGGCCACCGCACTTACAATAACTATACCGAGTGGGGCCGGCACATTCATAAAACTTATAAAAAGGAAATAGCCGCGGTGTTGAAAATACCGTCCATTTTGCGGTATGAATGGGGCGTATTTAAAAACCTGCTCTGCGGCGTTACAACAGTGGTGAACCATGGCGAACCGTCAGGTTTAAAGGATGACCTGATCACGATTTTCGAGGAATTCCAGGCGCTGCACTCCGTAGGCTTCGAAACCGCCTGGCGATTTAAATTAAATAATCCCTTTAATACCAAACTCCCCGTTTGCATACACGTTGGCGAAGGGGATGACTGGCCATCATTCAGCGAAATTGACCAGTTAACTGCCTGGAATTTATTGGGACGACGGCTGATTGGCGTACATGCAGTAGCCATGTCAGAAAACCAGGCCAAAAAGTTTAAGGCGCTGGTATGGTGCCCGCAATCCAACTACTTTTTGTTGAATAAAACGGCGCCGGTAAACCTCCTGAAAAAACATACTGAAATATTATTCGGAACAGACTCCACTTTAACCGGCAGCTGGGACATTTGGGAGCACCTGCGTCTGGCGCGGCAAACCCGGATGCTTAATGATGAAGGATTATACCATTCACTAAATAAAAATGCCGCTGAAGTTTGGGGATTAAATTCGGGCACGCTGGAACCGGGTAAAGACGCCGACATCGTTATATCCCGGATAAAAACCGGGTTGCGTGGATATCACGCCTTTTTTGCCTTGCGCCCCGAAGACTTGTTATTGGTGATCCACAGGGGCAATATCCGTTTGTTTGATGAGACCATGACGGCGCAGTTAAAAGCGGTCGACCTGGATAATTTCAGCAGCATTTATGTTAACGGGGCCTGTAAGTACGTTCAGGGCAACCTGCCGGGCCTAATGGCACAGATAGCGGAGTACTGCCCGGAAGCACATTTTCCGGTCAGTCCAGTAGTTGAGCGTCAAAAAAAAGAGCATATATGAGCCGCATACGAAAACTGCTTTTTAAGGATGAGATCATCAGGACCTTCTCGATAAGCCGCCTGCATGAAAACGAAGTGCTGGAAAGCGTCCTTCTGAAAAACGGCAGCCACAGCGTTGACGTTACCAAACACCATGCGATGATCTGCCTGGACCCTTTTTGCGTGGCGGCCTGGCTTACAAATGAGGAAGCCGCTTTGATCGATCCCAAAAAAGTTAAAATGCTGTTTAAAACCGAAAACGGGTTAAATGCCGAAATAGGTTTGTCACTTATCGACAAAATAGCCACCCCCAACGGGCAATTGTTTTTATACCAAATTGAACACGTAAAAAATTACCAGTTAAGCCTGCTGCACAGGTTGACGCTGTTTGGCTATTTTCTTCGCTCAAAAACCAATACTTTTTATAGCCGCAGGGTGATCAGTGCGCTTTACTCCTACCCGCGAAGGATCATTATTGTGAGCTATAGCGATGAAAGCTACTGTAACATCTTCCCAATGGATATCCAGGGGTTTATTGCCGAAGAAAACATGTACCTGTTGGGCTTGAGGACGACCAATGTTACCCTGGATAAAATACTCCACGCAAAAAAAGTAGTGGTTTGCGACACAGATACCGTTGACCTGGAAACCGTTTATAAGCTTGGTAAACACTCCAGCAAATCGCCAACCGGTAAAAGCGAACTTCCGTTTGGGCTTGCAAAAAGTGAGCAATTTGGCTTCCCGGTACCCGACTTTACCGGCTCGTACAAAGAGATCGAGATCATTCAGCATAAAAAAATGGGCTATCACATGCTGATGATCGGTAAAGTTGTAAATGCGAAACAGATCAAGTTTAACCCGTCTTCGCTGTATCATGTGGGTTTCCTTCAATTTAAAAAAGGCAGCTATAAAGCAATCGAAGGTTTATACTAAACAGGCACCGGCATGAAATACGTGTTTATCAGCTATAATTACTCGCCGGATTTTAACTCGCCCGAAAGCTGGATCAAACGAACCGAAATGTATGGCGGCATGCTGGAATGCCTGGGGCGCGAAAATGAAGTGATGAGCATCAAACAGATAAATTATGAGGGGAAATATTTTCACAATGGCGTCGATTATCATTTTGTGCGCTTTTATCAGCAAAAAACTTACCTATCCCTGCGGCTTAACCGCTATGTAGCTGCGTTGAAACCTGACGTGGTTGTGGTACAGGGACTGCATCATCCCTCGCAATTGATTCAATTGGGTATAGTTCTAGGGGGCCGGGCGAAGATCATCGTCCACCATCATGCAGAAGTACCATTTTCCGGATGGAAAAAATATATCCAAAAAGCGGCCGACCGCTTTGCACAAGCTTACCTGTTTGCATCCCATCAAATGGGTTTGGAGTGGGTAAAAAAAGGCATCATTTCTTCAGCTGCAAAAATACATGAGGTAATGGAAGTGTCCTCACCGTTTTACCCGATCCAAAAAGAAGCGGCGAAATTAAAGACCGGGATTTTGGGAAAGTCCGTCTTTTTATGGGTGGGCAGGCTCAACAATAACAAAGATCCGCTGACTGTGGTGAAAGCCTTTTTACAACACGCCGCCTTTAACAAGGAGGCCCGGTTGTATATGATATACCATACCGATGAGCTGCTGCCGCAAATAAAAAGGTTGTTAAAGCATGCACGGGCCGGGAGTAAGGTAAACCTTGTTGGCAAAGTTGAGCATGGCGAGCTGGGCTATTGGTATAACAGCGCCGACTTTTTTATATCGGGTTCGCACTATGAAGGAAGCGGCACCGCCCTGTGCGAAGCAATGTCATGCGGCTGCGTACCTGTTGTTACCGATATTGCTTCGTTCAGGATGATAACGGACGAAGGGGCCTGCGGCTGGTTATATGAACCCGGGAACGAAGAGGAATTGTTTTGGGCCCTGGCTGAAACCAAACGCCCCGGTTTGCAGGCAAAGCAAACCGGGGCATTGGCCTATTTTAAATCCAACTTATCGTTTGAGGCAATCGCGCAAAGAATCAGCACGATTTCGGAATCGCTGGGTTAATTATTTCGCCGCACCAGGCATATTTTTTAGTATTGCCTTTTCATAATCCATCATCACGGGCATCAGCCTTTTCGACTCATATGCCCAATACTGAGCAAATTTCATTGCTTCCGCCGGGTTCATTGCAATCTTTCTTTGCCAGGCTTCAATCTGCGGTTTTATTGTCGAATCTCTTTGCCTCCATTTTTTGTCCAGTTCGTCTCTTTTTGCTTTTGCAGCGGCGCCGGTATCGGTGGTAAGGGTTTTTATGTTGGTTAAATAGTCGGTAATGGCATCGTCGTATAATGCGCATATTTTCTTTTCATCTGGATCAGTAATGTTTAACGAATCCATAACAGAATTGCCTTTGGATGATGCCGCAGCAGTTGAATTAGTAGCCGATACGGCATCGGAGCCTGATGAGCCGGCCTTTGGCTTGCACGAAACGGCAACCACCGCGATGGCAGCCAATACAAAGAAGTTGAATTTTGACAGCGTTTTCATGGTGTAAAATTGTGAAGTTTACGAATTAAGAACAGTTTTTAACTGAAAATCAAATGGTTAAGTCGATCTTCTATCAAATATCCAAATTAAAAACGACAATATTTATAATACATCCTGCTTATTTTTTTTTACTAAAAAAAAGATCGGGATGAATAATGGAATGGTTAGTCGGCAAATAAACTGATCACATTTTTGGCGATCTGCTGGATGCTGCACGTAAGTACCGGGTCGTGTCCGCGGTGTACGTTTTTGAGAAGCCGGACAATTTCTTCATTCATTTCATTTACATCCCCTACCACGTGGTGATGACGATAATCCCTATTCATGGGTTTACAAAACGACACAACATGGGCGCCTGCATAGAGCGCTTCGGCCATGACCGCCCCGAACCCCTCGTAATTTGAGGTATGTAAAAACACTTTCGAACGCTGCATCATGGCCAGCACTTCGGCGTACGGCAATTCGCCGGCGAAAACCAGGTTGTTTGATAAATTCAACCGTTCCGACAGCGCCTTTAGGTTTTCAACTTCAGGGCCCTTCCCGCAAATTACAGCCTTGATGCCCGGGAAAAACTTCTTTAAAAAACCAACGGACTCTACGAATAAATGGTACTGTTTTAACGGGATCAACGAGCCCGCACCCATTAGGTCAATATCTCGCTTGGTGGGCGCCGGACCGTACAATGAGGTATCTATCCCAACCGGGATCACCTGGGTAATCCAAATTCCGTAATTCCGCTTAAACTCCCGGGCGATGAAATCCGACAGGGCGATCAGCGTATGCGTTTTAGGTTTTATCCAGTTCACATATTTGTTCCCCTGTTTAGCATCCTGGCCTAATATCCAGGTGTAGTGCGTCAAACGGTTTCGTTTTGCAAAATAATTGCCTACAAACACGCATTCCCCGAGCCAGAAGCTTAGCAGGCCCATCAATTGGTGTTCCCGGTTCAATCGGTGTAACGCCGTCCACGCCTTCTGCCAGGTTCGCAAACGATGCAGCCGACCGCGGTTATGCCCGCCCAGCGCGATTATTTTTATGCCATTCCAATCATATTCGCCTGCGTGATGAGGATACTGAAAAGCGATCACAATAACATCCAGGCCTGGGCAAACTTCTTTCAGCGCTTTTACAAAAACTTGCATCGGCGGCATGCAGGTAGTATCTCCATCATCTGCAGGAAAACCGGGGCTAAGAATAACCAGTGTTTCGGGTTTATTCTCCATCCAGCGAAAGTGTTTTATTACAAAACGATAAACCCGATTTATTGTGTGTGATCAGCAATATCATTTTTCTTGCCCTCGCCAGGCCCTGTAGGTGGGTGAGTATAGCTTTTTCGGAGCAATGGTCTATTTCGCTAAAAGGTTCATCCAAAATCAAAAGGTCAAAATCATGATAAAGCGCCCTGGCCAGCATGATGCGCTGCCGCTGACCGCCGCTGATGTTTTTGCCGTTTTCGGTAATCGTCTTTTCGACACCTTCGGGATATTTTTCTAAAAAAGAACCAAGCCCGCAAATGGCGATGATATTATCTAATTTATCGTGATCAACCGGTTTGTCGCCGAGAGTGATATTTTTGAGCATGGTATCGTGTATGAAAAATGGCTGCTGTTTCACATACGATATGCGCTGACGATAGGTTTTAAGTTCCTTACTATTAACGGTTTTGCCATTAATGCAGATATTTCCGCAAACAGGCTGCAAAAAACCCAGCAAAAGGTTAACAATGGTGGTTTTGCCTTTGCCTGAAGGAGCTGACAATCCCATAAGATCGCCTGGCCCCAGTTGAAAACTTAAATTGTTCAATATTTGATAGTCACCATGTTTGAAATATACCTGGTGAAATCCGATGGATCGCATTTGCAGGGATTGCGGCCCAGCGATGGAAGGAGACAGATCGGCTGTTGGCGCCAAAAGATCGTCAATGACAAATTGATATGTCTTGATCTGGCCGGTGCAGTTTAGTATTTTGATGATCCCGGGGATGATCTTATAAGCAGTTGCCATGAAGATTCCAATCGTAAGCAGATCGAATGCCGGGCTATTTGCTGATAGTTTGTTTATAGCGATCAGCATAAAAAAGCCCACGACTGCAAACACTTCGATCAGGCGGGATGGCAGGCTTTGCAGGGTTTGCTGGGTAGCGATATTTTCGTCGAGCTGTCGCTGGTACTGATGAAACCGTTTGGTAAAAAAGTCACCTTTATTATAAATATTACTTTCGACGTATCCCCCCAGCGACTCATGAAGATGCTGAAGCGTCTTCTCCCCCGTTAATTTTATTTCCGAACGGATATGTTTCAGTTTTCGGCGGATAAACCAGGCGAGCAAAACCACCGGCGGTGCAAGCAGCAAAAACAAAACCAGGAACAAAGAGGGATGATAAAAAAGGATCGCCGCCACGGTGAAAACGATCAGGACTAGCTGGGAAACGACCTGCTGAAAATTGGTTAGGATATAGCAGCTGAATTCGATGGGCTGCTGGCTGATATGCCGGGTATAGACGGATGAGTCGATGTTAACGAATTGCGCATAGTCATTGTTAAAATATTGCCTCATATTCCGTTTCGATAATCGCGAAGCAACTGCATAAAAAAAATGATGCTGCGATTTCAGGCCGCTAAAGCCAAACCAATTTTTGAGGCCGAAAAGAATACAGAACAAGCCGATGAGCAACAGTGAGTCAGGGTTAAGCAAGGCGGCGGGCAAAAACGAAACCTTTGGTGAGACGCCGCCTTTAGTATAAAAGTTCACGATGAGCAGCAGTGTACCAAGAAAAACTATGTCCAACAGCCCGATCACCAGGTCAAAAAGAATAAGCTTGTAAAGCGTTATCCTTTCGCTGCCCGTTAAAATAGCGAAAATACCTCTTAAAGTTTGCCTCAATTTTGTGCGGTGTGCGGTTGATTACCGGAACTGATTGAGTTACGAGGCAATTTTCGGAATGGTTGCCTTAGGCTTTTATTGCAAACACAAAAAACCTCCGACCGGTATAAAACCAATCGGAGGTAAAAAAGCCTTTAGCCTTGAGCTTTGGGCTATAATTACAGGCGGTTAATTGATATGTCTTCGTGAACTTCTACCGTCTTTTTGGTAACCTTATCGTTTTCATCCAATAACAGCTTATAAAAGCCGGCCGCCACCAAACCGCCTACTATAGGGGCAACAATAAACAGCCACAATTGCGACAATGCCTTACCACCCGCAAACAAGGCCGGGCCAAGGCTTCGGGCCGGGTTTACTGATGTACCAGTGATTGGGATCAGTACCAGGTGGATCAACACTAATGACAAGCCTATGGCAAGACCGGCAAATGCCGGGTTTGCACGCTTTGCGGTAGTGCCAAATATTACAATGAGGAAAAGGAAGGTAAATACCGCTTCGCCAATAAAAGCTGCCTCAGTAGAATACTTGCCGAGGTAGTCGGCCCCCCAGCCGTTTGCGCCCAGTGCATACTCACCCATAGAAAAACCGCTATTGCCGGAAGCCAGCAGGTACAAAATACCCGAAGCAGCGATGGCGCCAAGGCACTGCGAGATCACGTAGCCGATAGTGTCCTTAACCGAAAGCTTGCCCGCAGCCATCATTGCAATAGAAATGGCGGGATTAATGTGGCAGCCCGAAATTGGCCCGATGGTGTAGGCCATCACGACAACGCTAACGCCAAATGCCAGTGATATGCCCAATAGGCCGATCCCCGAGGCGCCCACGCCCGGAACATTTGCGCCGGCAATTACCGCCGCGCCGCATCCAAAAAGCACCAGGCAAAAAGTGCCCAGTAACTCCGCAACATACTTAGTTAGAGGTTTTGTTTCCATAATTTAATTTGATTAGGGTTTATAATGGATTAAAGTTATAACCAATTTCTTATTATCACAACCTTAAACTAAATAAAATGCTCACTGAAGACTATAGTAAACTCGGTTTGCTTTGGAGTTATGGCTTTTAATGAGAAGTCAAACCCATGGTTGATGAGTATGTCGCGAACCGGCGGCAGGCACATACCCCTTCCGCATTTTTGTATTTAGGTTTGCGGCTTCGTTGTCAGTCTGAACCGTTGATTCTGTTTAATCGCCTAAATCAGCTCAATCAAGGGTTCAGACGATTTTAAAAACATCCTTCAACGCTCTTTTTGCGGCATGATACCCGCACATCCCATGAACTCCTCCGCCGGGCGGCGTAGATGAGGAACAGATATACAGCCCCCTTACTGAAGTTCTGTACGGCGACCAGCGCAGGGCCGGCCGGGTAAATAATTGTCCGATATCGATCACACCGCCGTTGATATCGCCGCCAATGTAATTGGGGTTATAGTCTTCCATCTGTGCGGCGTTCATTGTATGTTTTGCCAGTATCCTTTCCCTGAAACCGGGAGCGAAACGTTCAACCTGGTTTTCAATAGCCGCTGTCCGGTCAGCTGTAGAGCCATTGGGCACGTGGCAATAGGCCCAGGCCGTGTGCTTGCCTTCCGGCGCGCGCGTCGGATCGAATACAGAAGGCTGTGTCAACAAAACAAAAGGCTTTTCAACAATTTGTCCATCGGAGCTTTGTTGTTCCGTATCAGCAATCTCTTCAAACGTATTTCCGACATGCACTGTACCGGCTTCGCAGCATTCCGGCGCAGTAAATGGGATGGGCCCGTCTAAGGCCCAGTCAACCTTAAAAACGCCCATGCCATAGCGGTATCTTTCCAGCTGCCATTTGTAGATAGCTGAGAATTTATGCCCGGCGATTTGCAGCAGCTGTTTTGGTGTGATATCAAACAGTACAGTATGTGCGGAGGGCAATTGTTCGAGTGATTTGATATACAGATTGGTTTCAATCTTTCCCCCTATCGATACAAAATAGCCCGCCAATGCATCGGCTATCCGGTTTGATCCTCCCTTAGGTATCGGCCAGCCCTTCAAATGCGCAGCGGCCATTAAAACCAGCGCTTCGGCAGATGTGGCGATGTTGGTTAAAGGCTGTATGGAATGGGCAGCCATGCCGGCGAAAAGGCCCTTGGCCTCTGGTGTTTTAAAACGTTTTGATAAATGCGACGCGGAGGTCAGCGCTTTTATTCCAAAACGCGCCATCGCAAACGGGTGCTTTGGAAAGTGCAGGGGCGCTAATACGTCTGCGGCGATCAACGGCCAATCCTGCACGATCGGCTGCAACAGATCCAGGTAAGTGCTTTCGTCCGCCTCCAGCAAAGCAGCGGTTTGCATGATGGACGATTTGA
>Ga0302140_10009807_pt1 | contig 11860 bp, 9 predicted proteins | sample I_Bog_E1_1_FD_202095 | JGI IMG/M metagenome (GOLD analysis project Ga0302140, IMG submission 202095) | Peat permafrost microbial communities from Stordalen Mire near Abisko, Sweden - I_Bog_E1_1 | ecosystem: Environmental > Terrestrial > Soil > Wetlands > Peat | place: Sweden: Abisko, Stordalen...
AAGTACCGCGCCGGCCTCGCGCAGGATCTCAACCACGCTGGCCTCTTCGTCGATGGTTTGATCTTTGTAAGCGCCCGAGCCCCAGGTGGTCTTGTAACCCTTCACCGCGATAATGTCTTTGGCTCCCCAGGGAATGCCGTGCAGCGGTCCGCGATGTTTGCCCGCTTTGGTTTCCGCATCGGCCTGCTTTGCCTGCGCGAGGGCGACGTCGTCGAGGAAGGTGACTACGCAGTTGAGTTTGTCGTTGTAGCGATGCAGGCGGGCGAGGTACATTTCGGTGAGTTCGGTGGAGGTCACCTGGCGAGTGCGGATCAGTTGCGAAAGCTGCAGGAGCGGCCAGAACGCGACGTCTTCGAGGTTCGCCGGCCGCTTCACGCGATGCGCGCTGAAACGCAGCGGCAGCTTCGCGCGATTGACTTTCATGCCTGGCGATAAGGGGCTGAAGTAGAACGGCGGCGCGACATCGTTCGGAATATGCACCTTGCGCAGGTCTTCGAATCGGGTGAGGTTTTGATTGGCGGCCTGCAGGAGGCCTCGCTGATCTTCTTCGGTGAAGGTGAGGCCGCTGAGCGCCAGGGCATCGGCGAGCATGGGCTGCGTGATTCTTTGCGCGCCTTCCTGCTGAACCTGGGCCCAAAGCACTCCGGGCAGGAGCGTGCCTCCGAGGCCGATTCCGGAGAAAAAGCCCAGGAAGCGGCGGCGGGTGTCTTCGATTGTTTTCATGCTGGTGGTCTCCTTGTGTTTGCACTCGAGCGCAGGACAGGGAGCCCGTTTCGTTCTATTCTAAACGCAGTTTGCTGCCGTCCGGAATACGCGGCTTCCGCCGCGTGTCCTGACCGGTCGCTACAATGATTCGGACCGCCCATGCGACCGAAATGGCAAATTGCGATCGTCGCAATCCTTGCCGCCCTTACCCTTTCCCTCGGCATCTGGCTCTCGCTGCATAACCGGCGCGACCGTTCGCAGTTCCGCGCGCAGCTCGATGCGATCACCGAAAACTACCGGCGCATTATCATCCTGATGGATGGCGCGCAGGATCTGGATGTGGCTACGCGTGCACGCTGCCGGGCTGCGGGGCGCGAGCTTTTCTGGAATAAACAGGTGGCCCTCGAACAGGTGGAAGAGACGCTTGCGGCCGATCCCGGCAGCATCCATCGCCTGATAGATTACGTCGCGTCGAAGTCGCTTCGCGATGCCGACCGCCTCGCCTTCCTCGACACCTTCGAACAACTCGCCGCCGCACCCAGGGCGCTCCCCGCGGTGCAGGCCGAGCTCGGCGATCTGCACTCGATCCAGAACGCTTATCGCGAGGAAGTCACCCGGATCTTCTCGCAATTCGCCACTCGTGGCGCGCCTGCCGTCCGCGAGAAATGGGTCGCTTACGTGAAGTTTCTCCGCGGGCGCGAAACGCGCGAGAAAATCCTCTCGCAGATGGGCGATCTGCCTTCCGACGAGATGGACTCCGGCATGCGCGGGAAGGCTGCAAAGGACAAGCCCGGCGAAATTTCCGGCATTGCGTTCGAGCCGAAGACGGTGGCCCTCACCTTCGACGACGGTCCGCATCCGCGCTACACCGAAGAGATCGCCGCTCTGCTTCGTAAGTACGGGATCCGCGCGGCGTTCTTCGAGGTTGGTCAGAACCTGGGGAAGATTGGCCCCGACGGCGCTGTAACGCTTTCCAAAAACGCCGAGATCTCAAAGCGGCTCGCCGATGCCGGCCACATGGTTGCGAACCATACCTATTCGCATCGCGTGCTCGCCAAACTTCCCGAAGCCGACAGGACGCGCGAGATCGAAAGCACCAGTCAGCTGCTCGAAAAGGCCCTGGGCGTAAAGCCGGCGCTCTTCCGCCCGCCTTATGGCGCGCGCAACCAGGAGGTGCTGGACCAGATCGGCCACGAAGGTCTCGAAAACATTATGTGGACGATCGATTCCGAAGACTGGGCCGACCCGATTCCGGAATCGATCGCGATGCGCGTGCTGCATCAGCTGGACGAATCGCACAAGGGCATTATTCTTTTCCACGACATTCATAAGCAGAGCATCCTGGCGCTGCCGATCGTGGTCGACGAGCTCCACCGCCAGGGCTATACGTTTCTGGCGTACAACGACGGCGGCTTCACGAAGTCGGAACCACCCATCGGGGGCGACCGCGCCGATCAGGCTCCTCCGCCCGCTCCCGCGCAAACCGTGGCGGGCGAGAAGATCAATCCGTATCGGCAGAGCTTCGCGGTGATCATCGGCATCAACGACTATCAGAACTGGCCGAAGCTTCGCTATGCCGTTAACGATGCTAACGCCATTGAACAGGCGCTGGTGAACCGTTTCGGCTTCGCGCATGAGAACATCCGCAAGCTCATCGACGGCGAAGCCACCCGGTCGCGCATCATGCAGGCGCTGGGCGACGAACTGAGCGACCCGTCGCGCGTCTCGCACGACGACCGCGTATTCTTTTTCTTTGCTGGCCATGGCGCCACGCGAACTCTCGGCGATAACCGGCAGATCGGCTTCATTGTGCCCGTCGATGCCGATGAAAAAAACTACTATTCGACCGCCATCAGCATGACCGAGATTCGCGAGGCCGCCGATCTGATTCCCGCCAAACACGTTTACTTCGTGATGGATTCCTGCTACAGCGGGCTCGCGCTAACGCGGGGAGGGCCGTCGGAGTCGTCTTCCGCTACGTGGCTCGATGAGGTGACGCGGCGCACCGCAAGGCAGATCCTGACCGCGGGTGGCGCCGACCAGGCCGTTGCAGATGACGGGCCCAATGGCCATTCGATCTTCACGTGGGCGCTGCTCGAAGGCCTGGATGGCAAGGCCGATCTCGACCACAACGGCATCATCACAGCGTCGGAACTGGGCGCGTACGTCAGCCCGATTGTGGCTTCATTCTCGCATCAGACGCCCGCCATGGGAAACCTGATCGGCAGCGAAGGCGGAGAATTCATCTTCGAACTGCATCCGGTGGCACTCACGCCGCTAACGCAGCAGTTCGAAGGCAAATCGCTCGCGCTCAACCAACAACTGGCAACGCTCGATCGCGAGATCGCCGCAAAGCAGGCCGAATTGCTTAAGCTTCAGCAAAGCATCCAATCGGAATCGGATAAGCTCTCACAGACGGCTACTCCGGTTCCTCTACCGCCCAATGCGCGCGCGTACGATCTGGACCGGATGGCGACAGGGTTTTATCGCGAGAAGAAGTATCCGGAAGCCGCGCAGGCTCTGGAACGCGCGGTCGCGCTCAAGCCCGGAGATGCGGTGCTGCTGAATAATCTCGGGTTTATTTATTACGAAATGGGCAGGTATGCGGATGCGGTTTCGTATCTGGAGAAGACGCTTGCGATCGACCCGGGCCGCAAGGAAGCGCACGGCAATATCGCTTACGCTTATCTGAAGATGGGACGGAAGGCGGATGCTAAGACGCACTTCCAGCGTTATCTTGAGCTCTATCCCAATTCGCCGAAGGTGGCGGAAATTCGCGAGATTCTGGCGGGCTTATGAGAGCGCCACGTAGTTACGCTACCGGATCGCACCGGTCGATTCGAGCATTCTCTGCTTTGCCGTTTCCGACAATTCCCGGCGCAGATCCGGGTATTTATCGATGAGGCGCTCGAACTGTCCGCGGCCTATAGAGATGCAGGTGCAGACGGTCGTGGTGCGGACCGTCGCGGTGCGCGGGAAGCCCGTGATCAGGGTGATTTCGCCGAAGTAATCGCCGTCCTGGAGCACTGCCATGCAGGTATGCTCGCCAGTGGATTCATCGTTGCGCCAGACTTCCACGCGGCCGCGCACGATGATGTAAAACTGGTCGCCCGGATCGTTCTGGTGAACGATCTCGCGGCCGGCAAGCCACGTCGCGGTCGTAAAGTACGGCGCCAGTTCCGCGAGGATTTCCGTATCGACCTTCTCGAGAATGGGCAGCTGCTTAAGCTTCTGCGCGTCCACATCGACATGGCTTCCGTCGGCTGAAAAATGGAACCCCGCCTGCTTGTGCCAGAGCTTGGCATAGAATCCGCTTGCCGCGATCAGCTCGAAGTGGCTACCCTGCTCCACGATGCGGCCTTCGTCGAAGACATAGATGAGATCGGCATCGGCCGCGCTCGATAAGCGGTGAGTCACGGAAATCACCGTCCGGTCTTTGGCGAGAGCGCGCAGCGTCTGGTTAATGGCGGTTTCGCCCACTGCGTCGAGAGCGGAAGCGACCTCGTCGAGCAGCACGATATCCGGGTTCCTGAGCAATGCGCGGGCAAGGGCGATGCGCTGCATCAGTTCGCCCGAAACTCTCGATCCGTTCTCGCCCACGGGCGTGTCGAGACCCTGCGGCAGATCGGCCGCCGCCGCCGCGATCCCGCATGCCTGAACCAGGTCCTTGAGCTTCTCTTCAGTAGCCGCGGGGTTAGCAAGGCGCACGTTTTCCAAAACCGAGGCGCTGAAGATGAAGTTCTCCTGCAGCACCACCCCGATCCGGGATCGCAGCGACGCCTGCGTCACCGCCTTCAGATCGTGGCCGTCGATCGTGACCCGGCCGCTCGAAGGGTCGTGGAACCGCATCAGCAGTTTCATCATCGTGCTCTTGCCCGAGCCGCTGGGTCCCACGAACGCCGTGTAACTGCCCTTCTTCACGCGCGCCGTCACGTTGTCGAGAGCAGTCGTTTCTCCATAGGCGAAACTCACATCGTTGAAAAGAATTTCGTTCTGCAGCGGCGGCAACTGCTTCGCATCGGCCTTGTCGAGCACCGGCGAGGGGTCTCGCAGCAGCAGGCGGATGCGGCGCCACGCGGCCCTCCCGTCCTTGAGAGCGGGCGCATACTCGGCGACCCGCAGCAGGGACTGGGCCAGCATGTAACTCAGAATCGGAATGCTGACCAGCTTACCCGCGGTCATCCGATCGTCGAAGGCCAGCAGGGCGCTCAGCGTCAGAATCGCGATCTGCAGGAAGAGGATGCCGGTCTGCGTAAACCGATCCATCGACGCCATCAGAAAGCCGGTGCGGCGCAGTCCCTTCCGGAGCAAATCGCCGCGCTTGCGGAACAGGCCGATGCCCAGATGTTCGAGCGAAAATGCACGGATGACCAGGCGCGCCGTCAGGCTCTCTTCGACGATGCCGAGCATGCGCACTTCTTCGTCCCGGCACTTGTCGGAGGCGTTGGCCACGTGCCGCGTGAAGGCGTTCTGGGCGAGAATCGTCCACGGCCACAACAACAGCGAGACCAGGCCCACCCGCCAGTCGAGCCACAGGATCGTGCCCGTAAACAGCACAGCCTCGATGGCTGGCAGAACTCCCCAGTTCGCGACCATCGCAAAGGCGCTTTCGACAACGCCGATGTCCTGGCCGAAACACTCCATCACTTCCTCGTTCGCGGTCTTTTCGTGAAATGCCTGCGAGAGCTGCTGCAGGCGCTCGAACATGCTCTGCCGGATGCCGGCAACGGCACGGCTCTGCAGTCGCGCCAACAGCGAATCTCGTAACAGGCCCGCCAGCAGCGCCGCCAGGAACCCACCCAGCAGGATGGACAGAATCGGCGCCAGGGCATCGCGGTCTTTCGAAACCAGGACCCGATCCACAATCAGGCCCGCGCTGAAAGGCAGCTGTGCGTGAAACGCCGCCTCGATGGCCATGGCAAGCAGAATGAACAGCTTCGAGAAGGGCGCTTTGGGAATGGCGCTCAGGCGGCGCCGCCCGATGGTTTTCTCTTTGGCCAACCCGTAGGGTATCGCACAGAGCGATGCGGCGCGCTGCTCAAAGCGGACACGATGATATGATGCGTTTCGCTCATGTGGCAACACAATTACACGCCCCTTTCCCATAACCTTGCCCTCTCCAGTGCCGTGGCAGCGTTCCCCATGCTGGTGCTGCTCATCATGCTGGGAGTGTTCCGTAAGCCCGCGTGGATCTCATCCCTGGTGGGTCTGTTGGGCGCCGTGGCGGTTGCCCTGTTCGTATATGGCATGCCGCTTTCCCTGACGGTTTCGGCGATTACCTACGGCGCCGCCCAGGGTCTGTTCCCGATCGGCTGGGTGGTGTTCACCGCGATTCTGCTGTTCAACATCACGGTCAAGACCGGCAAGTTCGAGATCGTTAAGAACTCGATCGGCAACCTCACGGCGGACCGGCGCCTTCAGGCTCTGCTGATCGCCTTTGCGTTCGGAGCGTTCATCGAAGGCGCTGCCGGTTTTGGAACTCCCGTCGCGGTGGCGGCCGCGATGCTGACGGGTCTTGGATTTTCGCCTTTCTTCGCGGGCGGCATCTGCCTGCTGGCCAACACCGCGCCGGTCGCCTTCGGCTCGATCGGCATCCCGATCGTGACTCTGCAGAAAGTGACCGGCCTTTCGCTGGCGCGGTTGAGCGCGGGCGTCGGCCGCATCTGCGCGCCGGTCTCGCTGATCGTTCCCGCGTATTTGATTCTCGTGATGGGCGGCTGGCGAGCTCTTGCAGGCGTCTTTCCGGCCGCGCTGCTCTGCGGTGTGATGTTCGGCGGCACTCAGTTCCTGGTCTCGAACTTCATCGGTCCGGAACTTACGGATATTCTTTCGTCGCTGGCAGCGATGGGTTCGCTGGTGGTTCTGCTCAAATTCTGGAAGCCGAAGGATAAGTTCCAGCTCGCGGGCGACGGCCCGGCGCGGCAACCCACCGCCATTGCCACCGGAGAGGCTCTGCTCGCCTGGACGCCGTTCATCCTGCTGGTGGTGATCGTGCTGGCATGGGGCCTCATGAAGCCTACGCTCACTAAATACAGCATCGTGGTGGAATGGCCCGGCCTCCACAACCTGATTCAAAAGATGCCACCGGTGGTGCCGAAGCCCGCCTTCTACGATGCAAAATACACTTTCGACTGGCTTTCCGCCGCGGGCACTTCGACTCTGATCGTGGCCATCCTGTCCGCCATCATTCTCAGGATGCCTATCGGCACGTTCTTCAGCGTTCTGGCCGGCACCGCCAAACAACTCGTCTACGCTGAAATCACCATCGCCACCGTGCTGGGCCTGGCGTTCCTGATGAATTATTCCGGTTCCACCGCCACCATGGGGCTGATGCTGGCCGGCACGGGCGCGGCGTTTCCGTTCTTCAGCGCGATGCTCGGCTGGCTCGGCGTGTTCCTGACCGGCAGCGACACCTCGGCCAATGCGCTGTTCGGCAATCTTCAGGTGGTGACCGCTCAGCACCTCGGCATGAACCCGACTCTGATGGCTTCGTCGAACTCAGCGGGAGGCGTGATGGGTAAGATGATCAGCCTTTCGAGCGTTGCGGTGGCCTCAGCCGCAACATCCATGGGCGGTGGCGAAGAGAGCCGCCTGTTCCGCTTCACCCTGCGCCACAGTATCCTGCTCGCCGTGGTGATCGGATTTATTACGCTTTTCTACGCTTACGTGGCTCCGTCGCTGGCGCCGTAGTTAAGCTCCTCGGGCAGCCAGAACTTTTTCCCGCACGATTCGCAGGACCACGGGCGGCGATCGCTAACAGCGACAGCAGCTTATCGATCAGGTTTCGCCTGACACGATCGGTATATTCATAAGCGAATTGCGGACAAAGCGGACGGCCATCCATTTCCCCAACAGTTTACGACAAACAGCGCCCCCTTATCATAGGGTCAGCGGATGAAAGTCTTTGCCACAGCGCTTCTACTCGCCCTCTCGCTCCGCGCGCAGCCAGGCGATCCGCGCGAGGCCCACTGGGTCCGCCTCACCACCTCCGACTTCGATCTCTACACGTGCGGCGGCGAAAAGGAAGGCCGCGAACTGCTGCGCACCTTCGAACAGATCCGTGGATTCTTTCAGAAAGCATCCCCGGTCCCGCTGCTGGAGGACTTCCCCATACGCGTGGTTGCTTTTAACTCCCCCGACCAGTTCGCCTTCTATTCACCGAGCGGCAAAGCAGTCGCCTATTTCGCACCCGGCCCCCGAACCGACTACATCGTCATGCGGGACCCCACGCGCGCCAGTTACGCGTTCGGAGTTCACGAGTACATGCATCTGCTCATCAAACACAGCGGACTGCATGTGCCCCTGTGGCTCAACGAAGGCTGGGCCGACGTTTACTCCACCCTGCGGCCTGTGCATGACGGCGTTGCCGTGGGCGATCTGATTCCCGAGCGCCTGACCACTCTGAAGACGTCTCCCTGGCTCCCGCTTCAGGCCCTTGCCGCCGTTAACACCGAATCGAAGCTCGTGAGCGAGACCCAGCGCATCGGCATCTTCTACGCCGAAAGCTGGGCGCTGGTCCACATGCTGTTTCTCTCGCCCGAGTATTCGCCCGGCTTCCCGAAATTCCTTTCCGCCCTCAATCGCGGCCGCGGCATGGCGGAGGCCTTTCAGTCCGCATTCGGCCGGACCGACGACGAGGTGTTTGGCGACCTTCAGAACTATATGACGGGCCGCAGGGTGAACGGCCGCGTCTTCGAAGTTTCCCTCGGCAAATCGGACCAGGCCGTCGAGTTCTCGAAGGTCGATTCGTTCGATGTCCGGCTCATGCTCGCCGATCTTACGATCGCTCTCAACCGCAGGACTGAGGCGGTCGAAGAGTACGAAGCGCTGGCGAGGCTCAGATCCGACAACATGCTGGTGGCCGAAGGGCTGGGCTTCGCCGCGCTCTCGATCAAAAATTACGAAGAAGCCCGCGTCAATTTCGAGAAGGCCTTTGCCGCCGGAGACGCTAACGCGCTGATGTGCCTCCAGCTCTCGCTGCTCGAAGGCCGGGTTCATGACGGCGCCCGAGTCGAGTCGGCTCTGAACCGCGCTCTTCAGACGAAGCCCGACTACGTCGAAGCGCAGTTTGAAATGGGCCTGTATCGCATTGCGCTGCGGCAGTATCCGCGGGCTCTCGACGCGCTCCTGAGCATCAAAAAGATAGATCCGGCCCGCGCCGCCAGCGTCTTCTCAAGCATCGCCTATGCGTACTTCGAGACCGGCGACCTCGAGAGAGCGCGAGCCAACGCGGTGGTGGCGAAGGAGTGGGCGACGAATCCGCGGCAAACGGCCGGCGAAGACGGCATGCTCGCGACGATCGACGCTAGAGCGAAGAGCCCCTTCGCGCCGCATCCCGGGGAAGGGACACAGCGCGTCGATGGGATTCTCACGAACGTGGACTGCACCAGCCAGGCCGGCCAACAGAGAATCGTACTTAATGTCGCCGAGAAACCGCTCGTGCTCATCCTGCCCGATCTGAAAGCCGTGGAAACGGTACACCGCGGTCCCGACAGAAATCTGAATCTGACCTGCGGTCCGCAGAACCCGGAACATCTGCTGATCGATTACGCTCCGTCAACGGTTCTGAAGGCGGGACCGGCGGGCGTGATCCGGCGGATCGAATTCTGACTCAGGTATGTACGAAATCTAAGTCATCCAGCCCAATATCGCCAGCACGGTACCCGATATCGCCGCAATCACTCCGACCACCGGAAACAGCTTCGACTTCGAGATGAAGTACAGCGAAGTCAACACCAACCCGATCTCCAGCAACCCTTCGCCGAAATCGTAGCGGAGGGCTTTCTCTTCCACATGCGCGGCTTCCTTGTCTGTCTCCTCGGCGTCCTGCTGCGCGGTTGCCGAATCCTTCGCATAACGTTTTTTCTCGGACGCATAGTGAGCCAGTGTCTTGTCGGCGGTGTCCGTTTTGCTCGGCAAAGCGTTAATAATGTCCTCGCCCAGTTCAAGGCTGTGGAACTTGATGCGCTTGGACTGATAGAACGACCATTTGTCGTTCGCCTCCGACTTCAGCAGCACCGCGCCCGTGTGAGCCCGGTGCGAGACGATCGTCACCACGGCCAGCAGCACCGCGAGCACAGCCGCCATAATTCCCACCGCCTTGCCCAGCGGGTCCGCTTCGTGACCTTCGTGATGTATCTCGAGTTCAGCCATTTTTTCTTTCCATTCTCCCGATCTTAATCGAATCGCTCCTCGGGGGAGTTTACCACCTGCGTTTCCATATCTTTCGATCTTATCTTTCGGGCAATCTTTCGATATCTCGCTATTGCCGGCCAGGGATGCGAGAATAGCGCTTTCACGGGTATGTTTCGTCTCGAGGCGATTTGGGAGAAACGCAACCGCGTGCGCATCCTGCTGCTTGCCGCAACGCTGGTTCTGGTTCTCGCGGTCGTCGACTGGTGGACCCAGTCGTACATTTCGCTCGGCTTCCTCTATCTGTTTCCGGTTATGCTCTGCGCGGGCATCCTGCCACGCTGGGCCATTGCGGCCCTCGGCGCCGTCCTGCGCCTGCGCCCCATCATGATGACCATGCTGGTAGCCACGCTCGGCCTGCTCCCCGCCGCTCTTTCGCACGGCATCGGCTCCGATTCGCAGCGGCCGTTCGCTATTGTGATTGTGGGCGGGCTGATCTCCGATCTTGTGATGAGCATCTTCCTGCTGCCGACCCTGTATGTCTGGATCGCGGGAAACGGCGACGTTCTTCCCGCGGCCGAGGGCGATTTTGAGTAACGGAGCCATCGAGCAAATGACGCGCGAGCAGGTAAGAGCACTGATCCTTGAGACCGGCATCATCCCGGCGATTCGCACCGAATCGATGGACGACGCGCGCTTCGCCGCCGAAGCCGTTTTCAAAGGGGGCATCCCGATTCTCGAGCTCACCATGACCGTCCCTGGCGCGCTCGACCTGCTGACCGAACTTCGCCACAAACACCCGAAATCCATCGTCGGAGCGGGAACCGTTCTCGATGAAGAAACCGCTGCGCGGTGCCTGGACGCCGGCGCGCAGTTCATCACCAGTCCTGGCCTCGACCCCGCCGTAATCGCCTTCGCGCACGCCAAAGATATCGCTATGATCCCTGGCGCGCTGACGCCGTCCGAAGTCATGCTGGCCCTGAGATCGCGGGTGGATTTCGTCAAGATCTTCCCCTGTTCCCTGCTCGGCGGCCCGGCTTACATCAAGGCGCTCAAAGCTCCCTTCCCCGAGGCCCCGCTGATCGCCTCGGGCGGAGTCAACCAGGTCACGGCGAAAGACTACCTGAACGCGGGAGCCCCGGTCCTCGGAATCCGGGGCGAGTTGATCCCGAAGCAAGCCATTGAAGGGCGCAACGAACTCTGGATCCACGAACTCGCCGGCCGCTTCTTAAAAATCGTCAAGCACCACCGCGACAAACATGCGGTGAATCAGGGCTAAAAATGGTGCGCCGGCGGCGGCCCATGCCTCAGGCCGGTAATGCGGCGCTCTCAGCGTGCTCTCTAATGGAAATGTCATTCTGAAGTCCTGCAGGTCGGACCCTGCTCCAGTTGCCGGCAGAAGATCGTGGTAGCGCACAGCCGCCCGTCGGGAAACAGCGCGTAGTCGGGGATGATGCCGACTTTGGTCCAGCCCAGTTGGGCGTAGAGTCTTTCGGCGCCTTCGCCCGTTACCGTATCGAGCACCAGCAGCGTTTTCCCTTCCCGGAGGCTGACCTCTTCGACGCGGCCCATCAGGAGGGTGGCGATTCCCTGCCCTCTCGCCGAACGCAGCACCAGAAGCTTCGCGATATCGGCCCGGTGCGGTTGATTGGGCGGGGTTGCTAAGACGATCTGGACGGTCCCCACCAACTGCGATCCGAGGAACGCCGCGAGGAGGATGCGTTCGCCTCGTTCCACGCCCTCCAGACATTTCGTAAAGAATTGCTCCGCTTCGGAACGTGTGAGCGAAGCCATGAAACTCACCGAAGCGCCGCCCTCGACGCAGTCGAGCAGCACTTCGGCGAGGGCTCCGATGTGCTCCCGTCCGTTGGCCAGGCTGAGTTCCCGGATCTCCTTCGCCATCAGGGACAGGATAGAACAGGCAGGTTAGAATCTAAGACTGCATGATGCGCCATCGGGAAGAATTTTCCGACACGGATCCGCGCGCCAAAGAGGTATGGCTGGAAGTACTGCGCTCGCAAAC
>Ga0302140_10009812_pt1 | contig 11856 bp, 12 predicted proteins | sample I_Bog_E1_1_FD_202095 | JGI IMG/M metagenome (GOLD analysis project Ga0302140, IMG submission 202095) | Peat permafrost microbial communities from Stordalen Mire near Abisko, Sweden - I_Bog_E1_1 | ecosystem: Environmental > Terrestrial > Soil > Wetlands > Peat | place: Sweden: Abisko, Stordalen...
TAAAGACAGGTCTCGAACAGCGCTGAGCAGAGGATCAACTTCATCGTGGCCTACTGCTTGGAAGCTCTGAGCTTGTTTCCAGTGGTCATCCCCGACTCCGGCTTGTCCGATGCTTGACAGGTAACTTTCCAGCTGAGCAATACGGTCTTCTAGTGCGGCGATGTAGATCTTCTTGTCTTGTGGCTTGGGTGTCAGAAGCATAATGTACCGGCATTCCACATCCATTCTCTTGCATTGTGCACATGAGGGTTGGATGCCATCACACTAATTGAGTGAGCGTCGAACATATACGTGAAATTGGAGATTCAACCTTCTGCTTTCTGGTCTTGCATCTCTGGCACGCGAGGTTGACTCTTGCTCTCTTTGCAGGTGGACGAGGGTCTGGCTCCTCTTCCGGTGAAGTGCCTCCTTGAAACTCTGTTTGGGTATCCATAGCCCGATCTGTGTACTGAAAAGCTGCCAATATCAAGACATCAGGCAGGCTTGATGAAGGTTGTTATTTCTTCTTTAGTTGTTCACTCAGGCAACCCAACGTAGATCTCCCATCAAACTTTAAATAAAGGATGGAAAGCTTTCTGACAAATATTAGATATCATCCCACTCTTCTTTATTAGCTTCTGAGCCGGATGTGAAAGATAAGATAAGAGGTCGAGACACCATAGGACCCAAAGTGGGATGCCCTTCCCTGCAGTCGCTAAGCGAGTTTACCCCTTTTTTAGCCGAACTTACCACTTTCTGAAGCAGTTCATTTTCTCAGGCCGCTTTCATAGTGTAATTCTTCAAGTAGAGTGTAGCGATTTTGTTTACAAGATGTCTTATGCTCAAACTGTACTGTTTTCAGTGAAACCCGTTGGCTTTCGGCGCCAATTTCTCTAAGTGAGCTGAGACTGCAGCGTTGACTTCCTCCTGCTTACTCATAAACGTAGACAAAGTCTTGGTCAAAGCAGCTAATTGTTGTTGCACTGTCTCGGTCTCTTTCGTATCCACCGATTCCTTGCTTTCCTTCACTGAACGAGCTGGAGTCTCTTTCAAAATTTCCTTCCCGTTCTCATCATGGTTTCTCTCCCACGCAAATTCGCTCCCGTAATGGTCCCTCCTCAAGTGTGCTTGCCCAGGTTGTCTCAGCAGATTCTCTCTCAACGTTCCACCAGGTATAGCATATTCCTTCTGCATCAAGCCTCTCTTCTGTAATTCCGGAACTAGAAGCTCGACAACGTCCTCGAAACTACACGGATTGGAAACGTAAGCCACGTTGAAGCCGTCCACGTCGGCGATGTTGATCCAGTCTTCAAAGACATCTGCCACCATTTCGGGTGTACCGACCGGCATAGGATGGAACTTTGCGTAAAAGTATCAGCATTCTAGTCAATTATTGTGGACCAGAAGAGTACTTACGCCGCCCATAGCTTGAAATAGCCCGATGCGTCTTGGTGTCCACGGTAAACCACTTTCATCCCCCTCTCGCAATGCCCTGATGATAGTATGCTGTTGATTTCCTGTCAGTATCTTGCGAACAAAAAACTGGGGAAATGAGTACAATCTGATTCCCCCCCTCCTCGACTTTGTCCATGTTGAAAGGCTCATCGAAAGGGTATTTGCTCAAATCCATCCCTGAATACCCACAGAACTGCGCGAGGCCTGCATGTGCATCTGCTGCCTCTTCCGCCATCCTGTATTTCTCTTGCGCCTCTTCCAAAGTTCTACCTAGAATTGGAGAAATGCCAATGAAGGCTTTGATGGTGCTAGGATCTCTTCCAATTGCAGCTGCCTGTTTGCGAATCTCCTTGATCCCATCCACAGTACCCTCAGGCCGGATGCCGCCTGTATAAATTCCCTCTGCATGTCGAGCGGCAAACTCCATGCCTTTCTTACTCGTGCCGGCTTGGAAAAGAAATGGCGTTCGCTGCGGACTTGGATGACTCTGAAATCTTCCCTCGAAATCAAAGTACTTCCCATCAAATTTGAACTTCTTCGTCTTTTCGGGATCATATGCAACGTTATTTTTGGTGTCCCAAACCTTCGCATCGTCTGACCATGATCCATTCCAGAGGTTGTACATGAGATCCATGTATTCTTCCGCCATATCGTATCTCTCATCATGGCTGACTGTATCCTTGTGACCGAATGCCTGAGCTGCAGATTTGCTAAAGCTGGTGACAATGTTCCATCCGATTCGTCCATTGCTGAGATGGTCGAGAGCAGCAAACTGGCGCGCGTTCTGATTGGGAGGGACATAGGTTGTGCTCCCTGTCACGGCAATACCAACACTTTCAGTGACCGTCGTCATGGCGCTGGCGACAATGTACGGATCGAGAAAACCTGCTTGCGTGCCGCCTCGCAGAACTGGGGCCATCGATCCCGTGTAGACTTCGTGTCCACCGTACGTATCTGCCAGGAATATGCAAGATATCTTTCCCTTTTCAGCTAACTTTGCCATCCATAGCCAATATGGAAGTCGGTCTTTGTCTTTTGTTGTGTCGCCTTCTCGTTTCCATTGCCCTGCGTTCACTGGACTTACTCGTCAGAATGTCCCTTTGTCTTCTCGAATTCTGTTCTTCAGCAAGGATTTACTCACTATGATTTCCCGCACAGCACGTATCAAAGAAGCAGAGATGAATCATCTTCTTGGGCGGAGCGAGAGAACCCATTTTGAGATTTTTGACGGTCGACTTTAGCCCCGAACCAGCAGCAATATATTCTTGTTTTGTAGCACGTCGCTCCAAAGCCAAAATGAAAGTGTTGGACCGTCTCTAGTCCGTCAGGAAGACCTTCAATTCAAGTATTTGTATATGGCAGATCTTCTGTCTTCATCCCACAATTGAGCTGGGATGGAGCTGGAGAATCTTCATCACGCTACCAGGGCAGCCGTCGATCCGTGTCTTCCACTCCCAGGAAAGAATCTCCTTCACATACGTTGCACATTCGAGATCGTATCCTTCCTATCAGCAAAGTGGGGGAGAAAGCCTGTGGGCTCGTGGGGATGATAGAGCAGGGATATCGGGAGCGCTAGTACCGAAGACCCCGCCATCTCAATAGGACCCACTACAAAGCGTCAACGTGCATGATACTATGATTGTTGGTCATACCTGATAGTTTGTTGGCGATGCCATCAGGTGGAAAATGCAACAGTCGCCGGATATGTTTAGTAAAACTTACAAAAGTTTTCTGCAATGGCTCGAGTCTGTGGATGCCCGGGAAAAAATCTCGACAAGACCAATAGCATGGAAAAATTGTTTTGCAAATATTTGTCTATGAAAAAATATGATTCTATATATGTGATTCTGTCTATGGTCTAGTTGGAAGGTTCTAGTGTTCTATCCTCTCGAGAAAAGTCAATTATCCCCGCACTCTCAATAAGTCCGTCCTCTTAGATTATGAACCTGAAGTCAGGATGGTCATCACCAATCTTGCCCTCGTCAATCCACTTCTGACGCTCTTCTGGTGTAAGAGCGTCTCGAATAGTATTTTGGCGCTTGAGATAGAAGTGTAAGATGACGATCAAAATGGCACAGAGGCCGGAAGCAGTAAGTGAAACAGCTTCGCCAGTAACATAGCGTCCTTCTTTCGTATGGTTCTTGAAGATTTGTCCAATCTATCGAACGTTAGAGATTTTTAGGGATCTGTCTTGGGAGAGTGTGCATACAATAAGACCTGCGGAGTTGCCCATCGTCATGTTGATACCAATTGCCGTGGCTCTTTTGAAGTAGCCGGCATGGCTGTTGAGCATCCATACATAATTCAGTCCCAGCATGCACTTTTTATAGTCAGCATAATAAATACAATGTAGTTGAAATGACTTACATAGATTCCTGGATTCAAGAAGAACAGTGCAAAATACATGACTCCTTTCAAACGGAACGGAACACCAAGCAGCATAGCATAAGCTACGATGGCTGACAGTGCACCAGGTACCATGAAGTATGCCCGTCTCTGCACTCTGTCTGACCAGAAAGATATCGCGATGTATACACCAATGCCCCACGTGAAGATTGGGACGGTCAGCAACTGAGTCGCAATAGTCGGAAAGCCAAAGGCTTTGATGATAATCGGCAGGAAAGACGATGTACCCAGCGACATGATATCACCCAAAAACTGAATCATACCGCTCATGTAAATCTTTGGATCCTTAAACGTCCTCCAGATTTCACTCTTGTCGAATGTCTCATTGAGAGCCATATACCGAGCGTGCTTCTCCAGGCGTAGAGCCATGATTTTCTTGTCCTCGGCATTCAGAAATTTTGCGGATGCAGCATTGTCCGGCATGAAAGCCCATAGCAGGAGAGCGATGCCAACACTGGTGATTCCCTCAACGATGAAAAGCCACCTCCAGCCAGCAAGTCCGGCTCTCCCATCCAGTTGTAAGAGTCCATACGCGAAAAGTCCACCGAAAGCTCCGGATAAGCCGACTGAGAGATAGAGGTATGAGAAACGGACACCTTGTTCCTTCGGGGTATAGAAGGTCGTAAGAGTAATGGCCAGCGCAGGGTACATTCCAGATTCGAAGATACCCATCAAAATTCTGGAGACGTAGAATTGGGGGACCGTTTTCATGAACCCCGTGCCGAGACAAGTCAAACTCCAGCCTAACATGAAAAGAGGCAGTAGTCGACTGGCGCGGATCTTCTTGACCAGGAGTGATCCGGGTAACTCGAAGGGAACGTATGAAGCGAAGAATAACAGAACAGCATCTGTATTTTAGTTAGTATACGTCCTAAGAAAAGGCATGTGAAGGACTTACTCGCATATTGCTGACTTGACATGTGCGTATCAGTCAATAGTCCAGCTGTTGCTGCATTCCCAATGTTTGATCGGTCGAGGTAGGCAGACAGGAATGCAATCGTCAGAAGCGGTACCAAATACATGTCACATTTTCGTAGAACCTTGGCTTCTGCAACAGGATCGATGTAGATCTCGCTTTCTTCAACGACCTGCTCCGAGGGTGGTGTTCCAGTGGCATCTTCCGAGACGAGCGGATCTTTCTTTTCGAAAGACATTTTGGGAATTACTGTACAAGAGAATTCTTCGTGAAGACCGTACGGAAGGACTTGGAGACCTGGATCCCACTGAGTTTATGGACAACTTGTTTTCAAGCACAATTACTATCGGAAACTTATTCTCGGTCCAAGTGATCCGTAAGCTCAAGCCCAAAGATAAGGTCTTAACACCGATCTGAAGCCGAGTCAAAACATCGTGGCCAACCCTTGTCTGACCCGGTCGAACTGACCCGGCAGCTCGAACTTCCAGATAAGAGAATGAGATCTTCGTAAGGGTTGATTCCCAGCTAGCCTAATTCTCAATTCTGGTGCACTCGAGGAGAACCCAACCTTTCGGGACTCATGTGGACTCTGGAACATACTTCCGAAGTACGACGTGAAAGCCGAAAGAGCATCCATGGGACCCTGGGTTCTGGAATTCCAAGTGTGGATGGTTCATGTTTTCGGACCCTTAGTCCATGCAACTTGCGAAATAGTTCGTGATAGATAAGAAAGAGTAAGGCACGCATTGGGCAAGTCATGTGGATATCTGCAAGAATGGGGGATTGAGCGGAGCTGAGCGGTGCACCAGCAGGCCCCACAATTGAGCAGGGCAATTCCCAGGACCCAGTTCTTCGGAAGCCCACTTCCATGTCATGGACTTCATATTTGAGAATGGGTTCTTGGGAATAATGCGATGGTAAAGAGTGCTGCATGCAATTAAAGTTCTTCCAAACATCTGGCTTAGCACCACTCGAGTTGAATTGAAACAACATTCTCAAAAGCTTCTATTCACCTCCCAGTTTACTCTGCTCTCTTCGTTATATTAGCAGTATTGCTTCTGTATGAAAAGATGGCTCCTCTCAAGAAGATCCACTTGAACATTTTCGAAACTGCATGCACAGGCAGTCACATGAGCGTGGGAATGTGGAAGTAGGTTGTTATTTAACATCAAAAAGAATGGCGATTAGCTAAATATTTTCAGAGATCCAAAAGACAACTCCCGCGTCAAAGATCGTTTGGCATACTATATATGGCTTGCGAAATTAGCAGAAAAGGGAAAGATTACCTCGATCTTTTTCGCTGATACTTACGCTGGCCACGAGACTTATGGCAACGACATGGATGCAACTTTCAGAGGCGGCTCGCAGGTGGCACAAATGGATCCTGTGGTGTTTATCTCTGCCATGGCTGCCGTTACTGAGAGTGTGGCTTTCGGTGTCACGGGGTCGACCTCATATATTCCACCGTATATTCTGGCTAGAACCTGGAGCACGCTGGATCACGTTACCGATGGGAGAATAGCATGGAATGTCGTGACATCCTACTCAAATTCGGCAGCCAAGGCTATGGGCCGGGAACAAGTCATGTCTCACGATGAACGATATGCCGGTATATTCTTTCAATCCTATTCTGGATTTAGTTTTACTAATCTTCATAGCGGCGCACGAATACATGGACCTCACATATCAAATGTGGGAGGGCTCTTGGGAAGATGGAGCACAAGTATGGCAGTCAGAACCTACAATGGCGGTACGTCTACATCTATTGATTATGCCTCCTTATACTAACACTCGAATATAGTATGATCCAAGCAAAATTCACAAAATCGAGTACAAGGGCAAATATCATAACATGTCTGGTGCGTACTCCTAGCACTATTCTGCACTCTCTAGTTCGCTACCTAAGGCCCTCTGACACTTCCTACTACCCCCCTTTCACGGATTGCGAAGCTAATACCTCGCTTAGGACGCCACCAAACACACCCCTCTCCTCAACGAACACCAGTCATCTTCCAAGCAGGCGCCTCAAAGTCCGGTATCGAATTTGCTGGAAAGCACGCAGAAGCTTTATACTGCGGCTCTCTCTTGCCTCCTTCAACCGCAGCATATGTGAAGGCTGTCAGAGCCGAAGCCCAAAAGAACGGGCGGGATCCCCAGTCAATCAAATTCTTTGCTGGAATCTCGCCAATCGTGGGAAGAACATTAGAAGAAGCTCAGGTAAAGTATGAAGCTTGTCGGGCAAATATTGACATTATCGGCGGGCTTGCCAAATTCTCCGGATATACCAACCTTGATATGAGTGTTTACCCTTTAGATGAGCCGTTTGAATTCAAAGGCGGCCCACAAGACAATACCATTCAGGGTATTGTCAACAATTTCAAAGCTGGGTACTTGGATGACAGACCTTGGACACCACGTAGATTAGGAGAGGAAATGGCTTTTGGTGGTTTGGTAAGTGCAGTCTCATTTCTAACGACCAAGCCCTAATCGGAGTTTCTAGTACCCCATGCCGGTCGGGACAGCATCCATGGTGGCGGATGTATTTGAGCAGTGGATCCGAGAAGCAGATATTGACGGCTTTAACATGGCGTGTAAGTCGGTCTTTCCACTCTTTTCGAAAAGCGTCTGATGAGGATAGATGTTTCCAACCCGGACAGCTATGAAACTGCTGTTGAACTTCTGGTGCCTGAGCTACAACGCAGAGGATTAATGTGGGATAATTATGCCGTATCAGGGGGAACGTTTCGAGAGAACTTATATGGCATACCAGGCCAGACACACCTGCCAGATCATCATCCTGGCACAAAATTCAAATGGAACGCAAAGGAAGCGGCTGACAATGATGAAGCAAGAGAGGATGAACAGATGGCCAATATTAGCATCAAGCCCACTGACGCCGTTGAAGCACATGATGTGAATTGCTTCACGGCGGTGAATGGAGTTGCCGTGCTGTGATAGTGATATCACTAGTGGCTGTCAGAATTTGTGACGGAACGTTTTCAATGTACTATAACTCAAGTAACATTCAGGCCTATGTCATTTTGCTTTCTCGAATGTTCTCTAATCTAGAGAACAATCCAAACGGCACCGGCTCGTTCTTCTATGAATGCTTCTTGACTTATGGTACATTAAGATTTAGCCTTGCGCCGTGAATTCCGAACCCCCTAGACCATAAGGCTTTTGAATCTGTTTTTGTGAGTCATGCCAGCAAAGATAACAGCTAAGTGCTACGCTAGCCTAAGGATTTGCTTGTGAGATATTTGTACCCGAGATATACGTACATTGAGATAATGGGGTCTACAATTCTTTGCGACTGAATGCGGCATACTGCGAAGACGTATCTCGTGATGGTGGGAGCTTCGGAAATTTTCGCGTGGGGATTCAGCATGTTCAGGTGCAATTTATACATGCATGGTGAGGTTGAGACAATGGTGGGGTTGATAAAATTGTCGGTTCCTTGCCAGCTATCGCACGGTGTGAGAACACCAAAGTAACGAGTAAAAAGTGTGCAGAAGATGGCACACGGATGCCCACTGATCAAAATCAGAAGATGAAAAATCAAGAGAAGAAAATGTGTGGAAAATATAGAGTGTTTGAGGCCGCAAGGACACGGCACCTTAGCAAACAAGCTCAGAGGTATACAGGCTGCCAGCGACAGTCAGAGATTGTTGGTTGGCCGCTCTGAATCCAGTCATATATGGTTGAAAAATTTCACACGCAGAATATTATTAAGAGCCAAATAGTGTCTGTGTTATTTATGTTTTATTTCTCTAATCAACCCTGTGAGTTTCTGAAAATATCGGTCTTGAAGTATTATTGAAGATGGAGCAACCAAAGAACAGCCGAATAACATAACCAAAGCCATATACTTGACATTAGCATCATAGCCCCCGACTTTTGCGTCTTAGATGTAGAAGCAGATGTGGCAGCTGACGAGGTTGTGGAGCTTGTATTCGGAGTCACGCTGACTACGTAGGATATATTGATGCTGTTTTGGTTTGTGTACGCAAAGACTCCGACGCCGTATTCCTCGTAGTCCAAGTCAAAATTGAAGGAGCTTCCTGTCGTTGATAGAGACGATAGTGATATTTCTTCTCTATCAAATGATTAGCTTCAGCTTCCAAATTACAGGGATACCAGAGTGAGGAAATAAAATTCTTACTCATCTAATTCAGTTCCGACATTGCTGTACACTGAGACTGAATCCACCTCCCCGGATGCAAGACAAAGACTAATGTTGTACAGGCCACTTCCATCTAGCAGTGACATGATAGCTGCCTTCGAATTAGAGCTATTGTCAAGAGCTCGTACCTGGTCTGTAACCTGTTAATCCCATGCCAAAAACGAAAGCCATGATCGCGTTTACCTGTGAATCCTGAGGCACTCTGCACCCCATTATCTTGCCGTTTTAATTTCGAGGCGTCGTTCACGCAGCCTTGTAAATCGGATTCCTGAACATCTGCACAATTAATTCCAACGACCCGTACTATGAACTGCTGTCCATAGGTCAGTTTCTTCATAAACGGGCCTAGCTGTCCACCTTGCAAGCTGTTCTCAAAGGCGACGACGCAACTCTTGTGAGCTCCCGTTCCACCCTCAGCGGTTGAGGCGAATGGATACTCGTCACAGCTAGTGGGGAATCCTTTGAACGGCCCAGAGTCCTTGAGCAAGTCTTCATCCAGTTAGCGAATCTATTGCTATGAATCTTAAGGGTAATACTCTACACTTACTTGTACAGCAGCCGCCACACTTGACTTCACTGCGCCGGTCCTTGTAGCATGGGTCTTTGGAGCCTGCATAGGTGAGAATATCTTGGTTGCCTACCACACCTCTATCTTTCATGCCGAGGCACATGCTCTTCACAATATCTCCGAAAGGCTCGTAATCGGTATCAATATAGACGAATTCGATCACGGGCAGGCTATTGATTGCTGCCCCAGTCGGGCTTGGAACTGCGGTGACGCAAGATTTAGTGGTCGAAGTTATTGTAGATGAGGACGTAGGCAATTTTGGTGTACTCAAATTTGGCTCTGATTGCGTTTCCGTCGGAGATGGTGATGGTGTGGGACTTGATTGTGTTGCTGACTGGCTGCTTGATGTGGAGGCGCTGATACATGTTCCGTCTTCTGCAGAACATTCTGAGCCCGGAGGACAGCCTGTTACGCGTCAGCAATCCGCCATGGTAGGGAAATCATCCTCATACAAGTATCTCCGCAGCATTGCCACTCATCAGGACAACATCTGGTTTCTCCAGAGCAACAAAAACTTCCCTCTGTGCAATACTTCTGCCCACAACACGTATTCCCCGAACCAGCGGGCATACAGCCGTTTGGACAGCAGGCTTCGTCACTATCACATACTTTAGCGCTACTGTCGCTGCAGCAAACAGCGCCCTCTATCCAGCATCCTGTCCCTTCACAGGTCTGCGCGTTTTTGGGACAACATTTGCCGTCTAAGCAGTTCTCAGTATCAAGGCAGGCATAGCCGGTACAGCATGTTGCACCAGCAGCATAGCAGCCTGTGTCGTCGCAAGTTTCATAATCCTTGTCACAGCAGCCGGTGGGGATCTAGCAATACATTAGTTGGCGCAATCCGTAAAGAACTAACTTTCTCGCTACATACACAGTTCTCAGTTGGAGAGCAACAACCAAGTTCGTCTGAGCAAATAACTAAAAATAGTTAGCGATCAAGTGACGCAATTGCGATAGATGAGGAATCATACTATCCCCAGGAACATCGCATTGCAGCTGTCTAAGCGACAAGTGAGCGAAATGAAGAGAGCGCGGAAAGATATCCAGGCTTGAATTTCCATTGCGAAATGCGGTTTCAGAAAAAGAATTAAGAGAAGCCGATTCAATAGCCAACGTAAAGGTCAAGAAAGTTGCGAAGGCTATCACTCGTAGATAATTTGAGGTCGCCATTATCTTCAGGCAGATATTGCGATGGTACCGAGATGCTCCAGCAAGAGCTGTTGTTCGACGAGCAAACAACTTATAAGCCTGCCGTTCCCCAGGCCACAATCCTCTAAGCCACCACCTAATTTCCTGACTTCTGTTACACAACCTGGGGGCGGCAATCTTTGCGCTCGCCGTGCCAATCGTTAACGGGTTTGCCGATAGCTTGAATCCTTCAGAAGCACAAGGCACCCACTTTGCTTCGCAGATACGAGCCGTTGCCAAGGCAAGGCTGGGGTATCTGGTGTATCCATGATAGGTCCTGAGTCAAGTCCGAGTCCGAGCCAAGCGCCTCCGAGATTTAATTTACTGTTGACGGGAACTCGACTCAGCAGGTCTATGGGGCCCTTCTATTCTGTATCATGTGGTGCATATAACGAGTGTATATGAAAAACAGGTGAAGAGCCGCCCAAAAAATATTAAATAAACACAAATTTCAAGTGAATAAGAACTTGAATTTTTGTCACTTGACTTATATTCACGTGCCTTGAGCTGATTTCCGATGTTACGAATTAGATGAAGAGAAGCTCATGTCTCGAAATTCGGGTTGAATTTAGCTCACGAGTCAGAGTCTCGAGAATATATCTCGGAGGCGGCTCGGGCGATCTTGATTTAGAACTCATGTCGCATTACTCTAGCTTTGTACTGCCACCGCCCGACGAAGCTGAAAACTAACGGGACCATCTACGAAGCGTCGGCTTTGGGTCTTTTGAGCTTTAACCTCCCAAAATTCATCTGAAACAGAAGGAACGGCGAAAACGTATAGTCGAGTATCGGAAAATCATTGAGTGTACAAATACGAAGCCGATCTTGAATTCTATTGTCTTGAGAAGTTAAGTGAGAAGCGCTACGCAGGTACTATACAGTAGGTCAGTTTGTGTTATGGAACTAAAAATATTGCAAGGCATGAAGATGGTGATTCATGCTCAAGGTGGCGTAGCAGGCGAGGGAGGCAGGTAAGGGGACCAATGACTAGATCTGCTTAGGGTGCTCAGGGTGCTTATAGTCGTATGCCAGTTAGGCCCGTTTTTTACATTTCACTTTTAGTAAGGAACACGAAAACTAGCAATTCTATAGTTTTATTTATAACTTTAATAAATCACGACTTTCTCTAATTATTATAGGGGCATTTAATTGCGCTATAAT
>Ga0302140_10009815_pt1 | contig 11855 bp, 9 predicted proteins | sample I_Bog_E1_1_FD_202095 | JGI IMG/M metagenome (GOLD analysis project Ga0302140, IMG submission 202095) | Peat permafrost microbial communities from Stordalen Mire near Abisko, Sweden - I_Bog_E1_1 | ecosystem: Environmental > Terrestrial > Soil > Wetlands > Peat | place: Sweden: Abisko, Stordalen...
GAGGTTCCGGTGTTGGCGCTCATGCAGCCAAAGTACAACCATACCTGCTTACATCTATGGGAATATTCGCGGGAAGGAATCCAGTTTCTAACACAGTAGTAATAGGAGTGTTGGTGCTGTATTTGGTCTCAGTGGCGCTAGTGCCGCTCGGACTCGTGAGAGTGAAGATGCTCCAGTTCGACAACAAGAGCGAGTTGCAGGTGGTCATCAACATGCCCGACGGCACACCGCTGTGAGAATCAGATCGTTCGCCACGATGGGAAACGTTGCCGTTATTGCACTCGTGTTGATTCAATCTCCCGCACGGGCGCAGTCCGCACTCCCGCTCGCTGCGACAGCCATTCCCTCCACCCAACTGATACAGCCGGAAGAACTGAAAGCAATACTGAATTCCACCAGTCCGGCCCAGCCGTTGATTCTGCAGGTCGGCTTCCGCGTCATGTTCGATCAGGCTCATATCCAAACTTCGGAGTACGCAGGATCAGGCTCACGCGAGGACGGCCTGGACGTGCTTCGTGATCGCGTGAAGACGTTGGCGAAGAGCAGGTTCAGAGTGCTCCATTGCGGTTGCCGCCCATGGAACCGCTGCCCTAATGTAGGAGGCGCATTCAAGACTCTAAACGACCTTGGCTTTACGAATGTAAAAGTTCTTTACATCGCTGATAACTTCGGGAGCGACTGGGTTAGCAGAGGGTATCCGGTTGCGCATTAAGCGTTTTAGCGGAACAAGCATTCTTGTGCTCCGATGGGCATTTACGTTTCTGCTCCTCACCCTCGTGCAGAAAGCGAGCGCGCAGACCAGTGGGACACAATCGCTGGTGGGTCGCAGCGCTCCGGAGTTTGTAAGGCGCGACCTCACCGGCCATAACCTCGATCTGGCTCGACTACATGGCAAAGTTGTGCTGCTGAACTTCTGGGCCACCTGGTGTGCACCATGCCAAGTCGAAATGCCTATGTTTGCCCACTGGCAAGAGCAATATGGGCCTCAACAGTTGGCGGTAATCGGAATTTCGATGGACGACGATTCAGAACCGGTCCGCAGGATGATACACGCACAACGCATCGATTATCCCGTTGCCATGGGTGATGCGACGCTCGGTGAGCGATATGGCGGCGTACTTGGCCTGCCGTTGACCTTCCTCATCGATCGGAATGGGATAGTGCGTGCGAAGTTCCAAGGCGAAACCGATCCCGGTAAGATCGAAAACTCGCTGCGGAGTCTTCTCACTACTCATTGACCTTAAACATCTCGGCCGCTGGGTATCGCGGATCAGGCCTAGACCGCTACTGATATTTCGCACCCAAGATCGACCTGTCATAGAGCCGCACCGTCATAGCACGCAGTAAAATGTGTTTCTAATTATCGAATCGCGAATCTTGAGAATTTTCGTCTCGTGGTCTTCCGGGCAGTTGCGGAACAGCTCAGCTTCCGCAAGGCTGCTGAAGAACTGTATCTCACGCAGCCAGCCGTGAGCCTCCAGATTAAGGCGCTGGAGGAGGATCTTGGCGTTCAACTGTTTGACCGATCTGGCACCCACATCACGATGACCCGAGCCGGGCGGGTACTCCTCGATTACGCAGCCCAGGTGAATGTGCTCCTCGTCCAAGCTGAACACAAAATCGCCACCTTGAGCGGAGAACATTCTGGACAACTGGCACTGGGCGCCTCCACAACCATTGCCCAGTATGTATTGCCCCGGCTCCTGGGAGAGTTTTGCCGGGAGTATCCTCGTGTTCACCCCACCCTGGTCAGCGGCAACACGGAGCATATTGTAGAAGCCGTGGAGAAGCAGAAGATTTCGCTGGGGTTTATCGAGGGCCCGGCCCGCAGCCGGGAGGTCAAACCAGAACCGTTTCTTGAGGATGAACTTGTGCTTATCGCGTCCTCTGCGCATGAGTGGACCGAGCGAACTTCAGTTTGCTGTTCTGAAATCTCCTCAATTTCACTGCTGATGCGGGAGCGTGGATCAGGAACGCGGCATGTAATTGAATTGGCCCTGGAGCGGCCACGCGTCAAGCGGAATTCGCTGCACATAATGATGGAACTCGATTCGACCGAAGCCGTCAAATCCGCCCCGGAAGCTGGGCTGGGTGTCGGATTTGCCTCCCGCTGGGCAATTGCGAAAGAACTGAGGCTCGGTAGCAGCTTCAAGATTGTCGAGGTTGAAGGATTGAGTATCGAACGCCAGTTTCTGGTTATTTACGCATCCGGCCCAAAGCCGCAAGGGCTGGCCTTTGAATTCCGCGGGTTTATAATCGCGCGCGCAGGCTTGCAAAGAACTTTGGGCGGAACCAGACGACCATGACTCACCAAGCCCGTAAGATTCACAAATAGGGCATGATTACTTCTGCTTGGACGGCGACGCGTCTTTCGGAAACACTGGATGTGTGACTAAGAACGTACTCTTCATCCGCTTGATTATTGCGGCAAGTGGCCTGGTACGACCACCAATTGCTTTGGTAGGCGGTCTCATCTACGGATTCAGTTTCGTTCACCCCTTCCATCTTGAGGCAAAGAAGTTATCGAAGTTGCTGCTCCAGGCATCGGTGGTGGGGCTTGGGTTCGGAATGGATTTGCAGCAGGTCATGCAAGCGGGCCGCTTCGGCTTTATCTATACCGCAGGCAGCATAAGCATTGCTTTGCTCTTGGGTTGGGGACTGGGAAGATTACTGCGCGTGCGGCAACGAATCTCGTATCTCATCTCGGCCGGCACGTCCATCTGTGGCGGCAGCGCCATCGCCGCTATCGCCCCAATCACCAATGCGACCCAGGAAGAGATCGCCGTCTCGCTCGGAACGGTTTTCGTGCTCAACTCGATTGCCTTGCTGACGTTCCCGGTAATTGGAACAGTGTTGCACGTGACGCAGACGCAGTTTGGCCTGTGGTCAGCGCTGGCGATTCATGACATAAGTTCAGTCGTCGGCGCAACAGCGAAGTACGGAGCGGTGGCTCTCGCAGTCGGCACGACCGTCAAGTTGGCCCGTGCCCTATGGATCGTGCCCCATTCGGTTGGACCGCATGGGCTAACAAGAGCAAGGCGCATATCCAATGGACACGGTTCATTCTCTTTTTCTGTATGGCGGCGGTCGCCAATACCTGCATTCGCATCTTCCAGCCCGCGTATCCGGTGCTGAAGCAGTTTGGCGTTATCGGCTTGACTGTCACGCTCTATTTGATTGGGACGGGGCTTTCCATGAAGACTCTCCGCGAAGTTGGCGTTCGACCGTTGCTTCAGGGTGTCCTTCTCTGGCTCTTCGTCGCAGTGGGATCGCTTTCCCTCATACTCGGCGGCCGGATTTATCTCTCGCCATTTCTGGCGAATGTTTGCATTGAATGCCGCAACGGCTTGACCAGGTGCCGACGAATATGCGAGCAACCTATACCGGCAACCGATAATCCAACAACCTGTTGGGGTCCCGTGGAATTGGCTAAGGGCTGAATTGAAACGCACGTCTCAAACTCGGACCTCGGGACCGAAGGGCTTGCACTCCCATTACGGTGTGCTTTGCCTGTCCCTCGCATTTATGGTTTTTGCATGGGGGACAAATTACAAGCTGTCCCTCTACAAAGCTGGACATCAAGATTCTCCAGCTAAAGTTTGTACGCGCGGCAGCGACCCTTCGAAGAACGCTTTAGACCATGCTGAAGGTGGCAATGCCTTAGCTCAGGCGTCTCCAAGCATCGCGGTTCTTTTTTCTCTTCCCCAAGGAACTGAAGACTACCCCTTTGATCGCCTGAGCGATGAGGCTGTAAGCGATCTGTCGCCACTCAGCGGGGCTCCGATTCTCTTCCTTCGGCCGCCACCCTACCAACGAGTCTCGTTCGGTTAACTGCGGGAGAAAGACTCTCCTGCGGATGAATTTAGACATCCATTCGAAGGAAGATCTCTGATGCCGAAGAAGCGTCTACTCCTGAGTGCTGCCGGTCTTTTTGTTGCAATCTTACTATTGTTGTATTTTCTCCATGTCCTTCATAGGGCGGACGCTGCCACAGACGCCCCGGCAGCGCCTCCGGCCGTCTCGGTTGCCACAGCCCACACTGGCTTTATTGCGAATCCGCTGACCGTCGCCGGCGTGTTCCAGGCGTTTCAGGAAATCGACGTTCACGGAAAAGTGTCCGGTTACATCCGGCACATCTATGTGGACATTGGCGACCGCGTACATCAGGGCCAAACCCTCGCAGTGCTCGAAGTCCCCGAATTGCAGGCAGAAGTTGCCGGAGCACAGGCAGGTATAACCCAGACCGAGCAAAACATATCGCGTTTGCAAAATGAAGTCGCCCGAGAACAAGCGACCTATGCAGCCGTTCACGCCAATTACACGCGCTTGAAACAGGCATCGGACGAACAGCCCGGCCTGGTTGCGGCGCAAGAACTTGAGGATGCCCTGGCGAAAGATAGATCGGCGGCCTCACAAGTCGACGCGGCCAAATCTGCCGTAGCTGCCGCCCAAGGGCAGTTGGGTGTTTCGCGAGCCGAGAACTTCAGGGTTACCAGCATGGAGCAATACGCGACCATCATGGCTCCCTATAACGGCGTCGTCACAATGCGATATGCGGACACCGGTTCGCTCATTCCCGCAGGAACTGCCGAGGGATTGAACCAGGCCGTGGTCAGACTGGCTCAAAGCGATGTCCTCCGCCTTCGGATGCCTGTTCCTGAACGGGATGTGCCACTCGTGCACGTCGGCTCGCAAGTCACTGTCCATGTGCAGGCGACGGGGCAGCAGTTCCCAGGAACGGTGGTTCGTTACACGCGCGACGTCTCCAATTCGACGAGAACCATGTTGACTGAAGTGGACGTGAACAATCCGGATCTAACGCTGACCCCTGGGATGTACGCGGATGTGACCTTTAATCTGGAGCAGAAAAATGATGCACTCATTATTCCCGCAAGCGCCATCATACAAGGCGATCAACCGTCAGTGATGCTTGTCGATGGAAACAATCGAGTGCAGAAGCGGCCCATTGTGCTGGGCATCAGCGGTGCAAACTCTCAGGAAGTTACATCTGGGCTCCAACCGGGCGACAGGATCATCATCGGCGGCCAGTCCGAGCTGCAGCCCGGTCAGCAAGTCGCGCCGCAGCCTGCGAAGAGCGACCTTGAGAACTATCAACCAACGAACCAGAAGGGCGGCCAATAAACATGTCCTTCTTTGCGATTCGTTACCCGTTCTTCATCCTGATGGCCTGCATGATCGTCGTCGTCGTCGGGGTAGCAGCTATCACGAGCATGCCCGTTGATCTTTTTCCTCCCGTGAATATTCCCGTCGTGGTGGTAGCGACCTTTTACGCAGGTATGCCGCCTGAGCAGATCGAATCCGATATTACAGACAGCGACGAACGATTCTTTACGCTCGGCAGCAATATCGACCACATTGAATCGCGCTCGTTATCCGGAGTCAGTCTCATCAAGATCTACTTTCAGCCGGGCACTGATCCAACTGCGGCCGTCAGCGGCATCTCGAACCTGGCAATGGCAAACCTGCGCCGTCTGCCTCCCGGCACTCTGCCCCCTGTAGTGCTCAGCTTCGACGCTGCAAATCTTCCGGTATGTCTGATTACGCTGAAAGGCGCTGGGATGAATCAGACGGAATTGAAAGATGTCGCACAGTTCAGCGTACGAAACCAGGTGGCTAATGTTCCAGGCGCTTCCGTCCCTCAGCCATACGGAGGAACGTATCGCCAGATCATGATCTACGTCGATCCCTTGAAGCTGCAAGCTTCGCAGCTCGGCGTCATGGATGTTGTCCGCGCGGTAAACGAATCCAACCTCATCCTGCCAGCAGGAGACGTCCGTATTGGCCCTAAGGACTACAACATCTACGCCAATAGCCAGGTGCCGACACCTGACGCCGTGAACAGCATTCCGCTCAAGACAGTCGGTAACGCGTCCATCCTCGTCGGCGACGTTGGAGATGCCGTCGATGGCGGCCAGCTCCAGACCAACATCGTGCGCGTCGATGGACAACACTCGGCCTACATTCCGGTCCTCAAGCAGGGTGGCGATTCCAATACCATCACCATCGTCAACGGCATTCGGAAAGCTACAGCCCATCTCCTCGATATCCCGCAACAGCTCAAGACTGCTGTAGTGTTCGATCAATCGGTCTTCGTTAAGACCGCAATAAAGAACGTAATCAGCGAGGGTTTGATCGGCCTTTGCCTGACCGGACTCATGATCCTTTTGTTCCTCGGCAACATGCGTGCCACCGTCGCTGTTCTGCTGTCGATCCCGATCTCGTGCATTGCGACGTTCCTGATTCTGAAGGCATTCGGCGCCTCAATCAACACCATGGTTCTGGGTGGTATGGCTCTGGTGTTATCCCGCCTCATCGACAACTCGGTCGTGGTGCTTGAAAACATCTTTCGCCACTTCGAGATGGGCTCAGACCCGGTCACAGCCTCGCAGGTGGGCGGCAAAGAGGTTCAACTCGCCGTATTGGCGGCTACATTCAGCACGGCCATTGTCTTCTTTCCGGTTGTGCTGCTTACGGGCGTCAGCAAGTATCTCTTCACTGCGCTCGCGCTTGCCGTGGTCATTGCGCTCTTCTGCTCTTACGTTGTCGCGATGACCGTCGTGCCGCTCTTCTGCTCTCGTTTTATCAAGCACACGAGGCACGAGCATGAGCATGAGTCCGCACAGAAGGATGACCGTGTCCCGGAGCATATGAGAGGTGGTCACGGTCAGACGAATATCTTTGCCAAGGCCGTATATTACTTCAATGAGGCATTCGGCTGGCTTGAGAAACGTTATGACCGATCGCTCCACTTCAGTATGGACAGGCCGGCACTGATCGTTATCGCGTTTTCTGTCTTCGTGTTGCTTAGCTTCGCACTGGCTCCATTCTTGGGCCGCGCCTATTTTCCGCGCACAGATCCGGGACAATTCGTCATCAGCGTGAAGGTCCCAACCGGTACGCGTATTGAGCTCACCGACCAGTACATCGCTCGCGTCGAGCAGGATATTCGTGAAGTCGTGGCTCCAATCGATCTCGACATGATCGTCTCCAACATCGGAGTCACACCCGATCTTTCGGCGATCTACACCTCAAACTCCGGAATGCATACCGCGTTTGTGCAGGTGAGCCTGAAAGCAGATCACAGTCTGAGCAGCTTTGCGTACATGCAGCGCGTGCGAATCAAGCTCGCTGCCGATCTTCCTTCCATTCAAACCTTCTTTCAGTCAGGAGGCCTCGTCGATTCGATCGTCAATCAAGGACTTCCCGCACCGTTTGATATCCAAGTCAGCAGCAACGACATGAAGGAAGGCTATGCCGTCGCACAGCAACTCGCGCAAAAGATGCGAGCGCTTCATGGAGTCAGCGATGTGCTCATTCCGCAAGATATCGACTACCCAGGTCTGGCGCTCAACATAGACCGCGAGCAGGCAAGCCTCGAAGGCCTCACACCGAAGACTATCGTCGACAGCGTCATCACGGCCATGACGTCCAACGGGATGGTCGCCCCGAGTTACTGGATCGATCCGAAGACCGGCAACAACTACATGCTCACCGTGCAGTACCCGGAAACGCAGATTCAAACACTGAATGACTTCAAGCAGATTCCATTGCGATCTGCTGATGGCAAGACCACGACTCCACTGGAGACAGTCGCGTCAATCAAGTCGATCAACACTCCAACTGAAGTCGACCACTATCAGCTTCGGCGGGTCTTCGACGTCTACGTAATGCCAAGGGCGGAGAGCCTTTCCACCATCAGCGACGGCGTAAATAAGATCGTCGCTGGGATTCACCTGCCTCATGGAACAGTTTTGACGGTCCGAGGCACAATCAACAATATGAACAACTCCTTCAGGGCCTTTGCCATCGGGCTCGTGATGTCGATTGTTCTGGTGTTCCTGATCCTGATGGCTCAGTTCGCCTCCTTTGTTGACCCCGTCGTCATTCTGCTCGCCATCCCTCCAGGCATCTCGGGGGTGATCCTCTTCCTGCTTGCCACCGGCACCACCATCAACATCATGAGTCTCATGGGTGTCCTTATGACGGCGGGCATTGCCGTATCGAACAGTATTCTAATCGTCGAGTTCACGGGCCAATTGCGAGAGCGAGGACTCAAGCTCGAAGACGCAATCATTACCGCCTGCAAGGTGCGCCTGCGTCCCATTCTGATGACCACGCTCGCCACTGTGCTTGGGCTCATCCCGATGACCCTGGCGATAGAGGCGGGGAGCGAACAGTACGCTCCGCTCGCCCGCGCAATTCTTGGCGGCCTCACCGTTTCGGGCATAGTGACGGTCTTCCTCGTACCCAGCGCCTACCTGATCATCCATCGCCGCATCGAGGCTCGTAGAGAGCATGCGGGCAATGCCTCTTTTGGAGATACCGCGCAGTCTGGTGAGGTGATCGCATGAGAAGCTTACTCCTCAGTCTCTTACTCACCGCCCCTCTGTCTGTGTTGGCCCAGAGCAACACCCAGGCCAGCGCCGCCGAGCTCCCAGCAGCCCCGCTACCCTCATCCACTTATTTGCTTGCGGCTGCAGCTGTTAGCCCAGGCTTGCCTCAGACTCAAGCCGCGCCTCCGAATCAACAGCAGCCTCTAGTCGATCCGTCAACTGCAACGACCTCCATTACGCGCACGGATGCAGAGCGTCTCGCTCTTAAGAACAATCCCCGTATCACCGCGAGCCATCTTCTCGCTCTGGCAGCCGGACAAGTCACGCGTGAGACCCGGTCGGGGGAACTGCCCCAAATCTCAGCCGCCATCACTGCGGAAAAGGCAGAGGACGGAAGCCGTATCGGCTCCGAGGGCCTAACCGATTCGCGGCTCTACACCCACGCCGGAACTGGCGGCTCGCTCTCGCAATTGATTACCGACTTCGGTCACACGCACAATCTCGTCGCTACCAGCAAACTGCAACAAAAAGCACAAGACCAGAGCGCACTCGCTACGGAGCAGGATGTTTTGTTGGCGACGGACCAGGCCTTCTATCGACTTCTGAATGCACAGTCTTTACTCGATGTGGCGAAGGCAACGGTTGCGGCCCGTGGCGATGTCCAAAGCCTCACTTCCGCGCTAACCAAAAGCGCACTCAAGAGCGATTTAGATCTCAACATTGCCTCTGCCGATCTCTCGCAGTCACAACTCCTGGAACTGGATGCTGAGAACGGGGTCGCCTCTGCGAGCGCCGCTCTTGCGGCTGTCCTCGCTGCCCCCGCGGACACTCTCTATCGCGCTGTGGAAGACACCGAAGCCGCATCACCGCCTCCGCCGTCGCCGGGAAGCTCTGCATCGATCAGCGCCAGCGCTCAAGCCCAACGCCCCGACCTTCAGGCACTTCGCTTCAACGCCGCAGCCGACCGGAAGTTCGCTACCGCACAACAGCTCCAACATCTGCCGACCATCTCCGCATTGGCAACCAGCGGATTCACGCCGGTAGCCCCGGATGGAATCTTTGTCCCCAACTGGTACGCGGCAGCGGGAGTGAATCTGACGCTGCCCCTTTTTACCGGATTCCGCATCGACGCGCGGGCGCAGGAGGCCCGCCTTCGCCAGAGAGCTGCCGAAAAGGAGGCTCAGGATCTTTCTGACTCGATCGCCCGGGACGTGCGCGTGGCAGTCTTGAATGCCCAAACGGCCTTTCGACGCATTGCGGTTGCTGACCAATTCCAGAAACAAACCGCTCAGGCGCTCGCCCTCGCACAGACGCGTTACAAGCTTGGCCTGAGTTCCATTGTCGAACTCAGCCAGGCACAACTGCAAAGCACCCAGGCCGCCGTCGCGGCAGTCAATGCGCGATACGATTACCTTCTGTCCCTCCGCTCGCTGGATTACGCGCGAGGCCAACTTACCCCATAGAATGAGTTTCTTTCATTGGCGAATCAGGCATTCGCATCTACGAACAACGGACAGATCCCTACCTCGCTGACAAGTCCCGGAGCAGCGAGGTTCTGGCTCTCTGTTTGTTTGATCGGCGCGACTACCGGGTTAGCAGCCGCGGCGCTGACTCGATTGCTTGAAGTTATCCAGCACGCGGCGTGGCATGGTTCGGGCATGAACAAACTCGAATCTGCTCGCCAGGCAAGCGCATTGCGGCATGTCGCCGTTCTGCTTGCCGCCGGCATCCTCGCTGGGGTTGGGCAAGTTCTCCTCAAACAGCTTTCGAGTGGCAACGGGATTGAGACGACCGAGGCGATCTGGTTTCACGCGGGTCGCCTGCCGGCGCTGCGAACTCTTGGCAGCGCCCTGTTATCAATTTTTGCCGTTGGTATGGGGGCATCTGTGGGCCGCGAAGGTGCGCCCAAACAGGCTGGCGCGGTTTTTGCAAATTTCTTCGCCGACGCTGAAACTCTCTCCGACGAGCAGCGGCGGTTGCTCGTGGCTTGTGGCGCGGGAGCTGGAATGGCAGCGGCTTATGGCGTCCCTCTCGGTGGTGCACTCTTCGCCCTGGAGGTGATGCGCGGAAAGCTCGCCTTGCGCTTCGTCCTGCCGGCGCTCTTTACGTCGCTCATCGCGACCGGGGTTTCCTGGGTGGCGCTCCCCGACGCGCCCACATACAACATCCCATCTTTTCCGCTTTCGGTTTCCGTGGTCCTGTGGGTGATCGTTTGCTCGCCCATCTTCACTTTTGGGGCCATTCTCTATGTCCGGCTCGTTCGCTGGGCAGATAGGAACAAGCCCCGCGGATTGCAGCGATTCATAGCCCCGGCAATTGCCCTCGGGCTTGTAGGAGTGGTGTCGGCGTGGTTTCCGGACATACTCTGAAATGGCAAGGACCTTTCCCGGCTACTTTTTACCGATCAAGTTGGAGTGCGACTTGTAGTGGCTTTACTGATATTGAAGCCGCTTGCCACCATTGCTTGTATCCGAAGCGGCGTGCCTGGCGGACTGTTTACGCCTTCACTGACATTCGGCGCTCTGCTCGGCGCTGCGTTGGGTCAGGCGTGGAGCGCACTTTGGCCGGGTACGCCTGTCGGATTCTTCGCGCTGCTCGGCGCGGGCGCGATTCTGGCCGCTACCACCCAAGGACCAATTTCGGCCGTTGTACTGCTCATGGAACTTACCGGCAGAGACCGGTCATTCATTTTGACGCTCATCTTGGTTGCGGCAATTTCGACCCTGATCTCCCGCTCAATTGAGCAGCGTTCCATCTGTGACGCGCGCCTAAGCGACGAGCAGGTAGCGCTGAGACAAAAGGTGCGTGAGGAGGAATCGAACCAGATTGGTGCACCACAATAGGCGAACCTCACAAAGACAGCGAAAGCAAGAGGATGGGTTTCTGTGCGGATCGCATCCCAGCGTGGCACAGCCGCGCCAACCCTGTGCGGCCATGACTTGAGAACCACCTGGACCTTGAGTGGCCCGTTCTGGTCGGCGTCGAAGTTCAACTGACAGATCTGCGGCAGATTCCCCGCCGAACTCTCGATGCTGATGACGCCGGTTGTCTTCTCCCCAGGTGCAAGATCGCGCGTGCCGGTTTCGGCCTGCGTTACTGGAATGCCAGAGACATTTCGCGCTTTGAAGGCTGCGAAGGTCTGGGAAGTGATCTGGTGATTCTTGAGACTCACGAGCGAGATGGGCTGCTCGGTAGGGAGCGGGGTGCACACATCCGGAGTCGTGACTCGGAACGGGCTCTTACTCTGATTGGCGACCGAATAGCGAATGTATATCCGATCCTTCGTGTGGTAGACCTGTTCGAGTGCAACCTGCACGCGGTCAGCTGACGGCTTTGTCGAATCGTGTGCCATTTCCTCAACTCCCATCAGCGCCTGACCTCCTCGGCGGCCGCATGGCCGCATATTTGCGAATCGTGAACTGCCGCCGGACCGCCAGCACGTAGGCCACAACGTCCGGGTTGTGATAGTTCAATTGCTCCCGGGCGATCCCATGGTCGCCC
>Ga0302140_10009820_pt1 | contig 11851 bp, 14 predicted proteins | sample I_Bog_E1_1_FD_202095 | JGI IMG/M metagenome (GOLD analysis project Ga0302140, IMG submission 202095) | Peat permafrost microbial communities from Stordalen Mire near Abisko, Sweden - I_Bog_E1_1 | ecosystem: Environmental > Terrestrial > Soil > Wetlands > Peat | place: Sweden: Abisko, Stordalen...
CGCTTCCCCCTCCAGCCCGAGACGGCCGGCTTCCGCCTCGCCGCACGCCGTCACGCAGGCTTCGACCCCCAGCGCGTGTTTGCGCAGGCTCTCGCTCAGGGTCCACTCGGTCAGCAGTTGCCAGGCCTGTTCGCGTCCGTAGCTGTTGCCCGATGCATCATTTCCAGTGCCGTTATTCATTGTTTCTTACCCCTCGATGTTGCTCAATCTGGTTCGCGCTTCTCACGGTTTTACCGGCCATTCTAACGGTATGATCCGTGAATTACAGGTTTGTATACAAGTTTTCACTTGACAATTATGGTTCGCCTCCCCGAAAGTAACACACACGTGGTGCTGCAACGCACCGCGGGGTTCCTGCTCTGGCACTCCGCGCACCACTCATGGCAGCTACCCTGGCGAGCGTGGAAGCACGCGAAGTTGTCCGCTGCAATTTTCCCGATTGCAAACTGGTCCAATTCAAACCCAGCAACTCTCTTTGCAGAAGGTGCCACAGGCCCCTGGACATCGAGGAGCCGGTTCGCCCTGGGCCGGTTGCGGTCGAGAGCCGCCCTGCGGATCCGTCTACTGAAGCCGGCCTGAAAGTGGCCGGGCAGGTGAAGGAAATCCGCCACGCGCGCCATCTCAGCCAGCGTCAACTGGCCGGCCGGATGCAGGTGCCACGCACCTACATTTCGAAGATCGAAAATGGCAAAGCCATCCCCACACTCAGCTCTCTGGAGCGGCTGGCCTCTGCTTTGGGCGTGGACGTGCGCCAATTGCTCCGCGACGCCCGCAGCTGCCGTGACGAAGAGGTAGCCTCGATTCTGGCCGATCCTTTGTTGGCCGAGATTGCGGCCTTGCTGCCATCCCTGGACTCCTTGCACCGTTCGCTCATCATGGGCGCGGCGCATGACATGACCATGGACCGCCGGCGCATCGCGTAAAAGCCACGGCGTCAGGAATATTTCGTTCCGGTCTTGCGGCGAATGGCCATCGCGCTCTGGGCCCGGACGCTCCGGCGCTCGCGCGCCTTCGGTTTGTGCCGCAGGGATAATTGCGAGCCATGGGCGCTTGTGCTACGGTCGAGATTGCAGGGCCCTGATTCCCGGCGGCTGAGAGATCAGCGCGCTGAACCAGCTTCGAATCGGGCGTAACCGCTCCGGCCCCTGGCCGCGGGTTGCGCCCATCCGGCGTCCCCGAGGCGCCCATCCGGAGTATCAAGAGCAACTGTCGAGGAAGGTCCTTTGTATTCTGCTGCCACGCTGCGCACTGATGAGTTGACCGCTGAGGAGCGCACCGTCTACGAGACGCTCAAGCCCGACCGCATGCCGCAGCATGTGGCCATCATCATGGACGGTAATGGCCGCTGGGCCGGCCACCGATCGCTCAAGCGCTTCTTCGGCCACCAGCAGGGCGCTAACAGCGTCCAACTGGTCACCGAGACCGCATCCCGCATTGGCTTGCCATGGCTCACCCTCTACGCCTTTTCAGTGGAAAATAATCTTCGCCGCCCCCGCGCTGAGGTTAACTTCCTCATGCGCTTGCTCAAGTCTTATCTGGAGTCCAACCTTCAGCGCATGATGGACAACAACGTCCGCATGAAATACATCGGCCACACCCATAAGTTGCCCGCCGAGGTTCAGGAAAAGATGCGCTGGGCCGAGGAGGCCACGGCCGGCAACACCGGCACCACTCTCACCCTGGCTCTCAACTACAGCGGCCGCTCGGAGCTGGTGGACGCCTTTCGCGGGCTCGCGGCGGAGATGCAACAGAAACACCTGAGCGCGGAGCACATCACCGAGGAAGACATTCACCGCCATCTCTACACGGCGCACATGCCCGACCCCGACCTGCTCATCCGCACCTCGGGCGAGATGCGGCTATCGACTTGCCTGCTATGGCAGATCGCCTATACCGAGATATTCTTCACCGAGCGTCTATGGCCGGATTTTCGCGGCATCCATCTGCTGGAAGCCATCGCCGAATTCCAGCTCCGCGAGCGCCGCTACGGCGGCCTCGGCGAAGACTGCGGCGAAATGGAAGAAGGGTAGAACCGGGCAAGTCAACGGGTTGGCTGTGAGGAGCAAAGCCAACCCGCGTCATGAAAGCTCACCTACAAGACTGGATTGTTGAAGTCGGCAATGAATTGGATGCCTGGAACATCCAGCTTCAAAAGCTGCTGGTCGCCGGTGAGAAACAGGTCGATGCCGGCGGAGGCAGCGCAGGCCAAATGGATTGAGTCGGCAACTTTCACTTTTTCTACTGATCGCAGCCGGCTGAAGGGAGCAACTGCACCTTCATCAAAAGGCAAACAAGAAAACCCCATCTCTCTGACAATCTCGCGTATAGCCTGCGCCTTTCGCGGCGTTTTTGACTTCTCCGCCCCTGCCATTACTTCGCCCAGGGCCAGATAGCTTGTATACAGCGAATCCCCCCGATTGTAGGCGCGATCAAGAAGCCGTCCAGCTCGCTCGGAAAATGTCGGGTGATCTTCCAGGAGATAGATAAAAAGCATGCTGTCCCAGAAGATTCGGCTCATGCCGCATCCTCTTCTTCCGACCGAATCCAGCGCAGAAACGCCTCGCCGCCGCCGTACTCCGCCAATTCTTCCTTCAATAGGCCGCGCATCTTCTCCGTCAATCGAAATGCCCGTTCCGAAGGAGTCTCTCCGTTAGGATCCATTGCCGCGCCTTTCCGCGGAATCTTGCTCGCGTTCGGTTGAGCGGAAGGCTCCGCCACTCGATACCGGACAACCACGGTAGTGCTCATTTTTTTCGGAGGGCCATCGACTCCTTCGATTTCAAGCCCGTTTTCACGCAGGAACTTCGAGGTCTGCAGCGCCGAACATACCTGTGGCGTATTTCTGGCTGGGAAACCGTCAGTCAGCAAATCCTCCAACAAGTTCCTCACGGGAATGGAGAATTGCCTCTTCCCTGCGAGGATGGCCGGATGCACGTACTTCGCGCGCGCCACCGCGCGAACTTGATCACTCAATCCCGTATTCATAGCTGGTCTCCCTTTGTGGTTCGTGAACCGGACGCGAAAGGTCCAACCTTCCGCAGACAGAATATCATACTTAGACAGTCTGTCAAGAATGTCTGTTCCAATAAACTGTCTTATTTGTCAAACTACAATGCGGGCACATCGACCTACGCCAAAACCAACCGGTCACTCACACTCCGCCCCGGCAGTGTATTCTCAACCCTGAATGAAACGCATACTCACCGCACTTATCCTGATCCCTCTGGTTCTGGTCCTGGTATTTTTGGGGCCAAGGTGGCAATGGCTGTTTACGCTGGCCGTTGCGGCGGTGGCCGCGCTGGCCGCATGGGAGTACCTGGGCCTGGCGGAAAACACCGGAACCCGCCCGCCGCGCATTGCCGTGCTGGCGGCTATTCTTGCGCTCTTTGCCGGCTACTTCGAGTGGCCCGGCCAGACCGCGGCCATCCTTAGCATTCTGAGCCTGGCCCTGCTGGTCTATTGCACGTTTTTCAGGCCGGTCGAGAAGCTCATGGCCGACGCTTCGTCCTCTATCTTCTGCCTGCTTTACATCGGATTCACGCTGATAGCCCTGCCCGCCCTGCGCGAGAGCCCTGAAGGCAACGGCCCGTCTCTGCTGGCCTTCCTGCTGTGCGTGGTCTGGGCCGGAGACACTGCCGCCCTTTACGTGGGCCGCGCTTTGGGACGGCACAAGATGGCGCCCACGCTCAGCCCTAACAAAACCTGGGAGGGCGCGCTCGGCTCGGTGGCCGGCAGCCTGCTCGCAACCGGCGTCCTGCTCGGCCTGGCCCATCTGTTTGCGGCGCAGTGGGACAAGGCCTGGCTCTCCTATCCCGAAAGCGTCTGGTATTGGCTGACGCTGGCCGTCGTCGTCAACGTGGCCGCACAGGTGGGCGATCTGGCCGAGTCCGCCCTCAAGCGCTCGGCCGGAGTCAAGGACTCCGGCACCATCCTGCCCGGCCATGGCGGCGTGCTTGACCGCATCGACGCCCTGCTCCTGGCCGCTCCCGTACTCTGGTACGCGCAACTGATTCACCAGTCGTTCTGAACAGGGGTCAGGAATCAGGGTTCAAGAAAGCGCAAATTGGCGCATAATTGATCAAGAGGGTGTCTTATGCCGCAGACCTCGATTCTTGTCCAACTCGATTCAGCAGTTCAGGCCCGTCTGGCGGCCCTCGCTGATGATCGCCGGCAGCCTGTCTCCGACGTAGCAGCAGAGGTCATCTCCATGTACTTTGCGCCCGATAGCTGGGAACACAAGCACATTCGCGCCGGCCTGGCTGAGTTGGAAGCGGGCCAGGGCGTCCCCAATGAACGCGTGATGGAGTGGCTGGATAGCTGGGGCACGGAAAATGAACTGCCCGCGCCGAAATGAAGGTTAGCTGGTCGCCCACGGCCGTCTCGGACCTCGAGTCAATCCGCCATTACATCGCATGGGACAGTCCCTCGGCTGCGCGCAAAGTCACCGATCTAATCAAAGAATCCGTCAACCGTCTCATCAACTTCCCTTTATCCGGCAGAGCGGGGCGTGTACCGGGAACACGCGAACTCGTCATCCCAGGAACTTCCTACATTGCCGCCTACACAATTCGAGACGACAACTTGCAGATTGCTTCTGTACTCCATGGAAGACAGCGCTGGCCGGAATTGTTTTATTGATCCGTCCCTTGGCGACTGCGACCTGCGAGTTCTACCGGAATCAGCCGAGCGATAATTAGAGTACGAGGAAAAATACAAACGCCTTGAAACGACTCGCCATTCTCGGTTCCACCGGCTCCATCGGCCAAAGCACCCTTTCCATCGTCGAGCAATTTCCTGACCGCTACTCGGTAGCCGCGCTGGCCGCTGGACACAACATCGACGAAGCCTTCGCGCAGGCCGTTCGCTGGCGTCCGCGCCTTGTCTCCATGGCCACCGAAGAGTTGGCCGGAGAGCTTTCCGCAAGGCTCAGGAAGGCCGGCGTCACTGGCATCGAAGTGGTATACGGAACCGCAGGCACTGTCGCCTGCGCCACTTTGCCTGAGGCGGACTTCGTGGTCTCGGCCATCGTCGGCGTTGCGGGCCTCGAAGCCACGCACGCGGCAATTCTGGCTGGCAAGCCGATCGGCCTGGCCAACAAGGAGTGCATGGTAGCCGCCGGCGAAATCCTCACCGCGGCGGCCCGCGAGCGCAACGTCCCCATCCTGCCCATCGACAGTGAACACAATGCCGTCCATCAATGCCTGCGCGTCGGCGCGCACTCCGAGGTCAAAACCATATGGCTGACGGCCTCCGGCGGACCATTCCGCAAGTTGCCGCTCGACCAGTTCGCCAGCATTACCCCTGAGCAGGCCCTCAAACACCCCACATGGGTGATGGGCCGCCGCATCACCATCGACTCGGCTACCATGCTCAACAAAGGCCTGGAAATCATCGAGGCCTGCCGCCTCTTCGACGTGACGCCGTGCCAGGTCCGTGTCACGGTCCATCCGCAGTCCACGGTCCATTCGCTGGTGGAGTACGTGGACGGGTCGATCCTGGCGCAGATCTCCGTCACAGACATGCGCCTGCCCATCCTGTATGCGCTCGCCTACCCGGAGCGCCCGGCTTCCACGCTGACCTTCGACATGGCCGCGCTCAGCCATCTGGAGTTCGAGCAGCCCGACTTCGAGCGCTTCCCTTGCCTGCGCCTGGCCTTCGAGGCCGCAGAAAAAGGCGGAGCCCACTGCATCGCTCTCAATGCCGCCGACGAGGTGGCCGTCGAGGCTTTCCTGGAGCGCCGCATCCCCTTCACAGGCATCCCGCGTACAATTGAAAAAGTGCTCGCATCCACGACCGAGGCGCATCCGGCCACCATTGCCGGCGTGTTAGCCGCGGATCGGGAGGCGCGCCAGACTGCTCGCGCGCTGTTGGCATAAGCACGGGACGGCTCTGGCCGGATGACCCGCACATTTTCAAGGGATAAATCGAACATCTATGCATGAATTTCTGATTTCTGTCGCCGCCTTTATCGTCCTCGTCGGCGTCATGGTCGTGGTACACGAGTTCGGCCACTTCGCCGTCGCCAAGCTCTGCAAGGTCCGCGTCGAAGAGTTTTCCTTCGGCTTCGGCCCGCGCCTCTTCGGCTACAAGCACGGCGACACCGACTACAAGGTCTGCCTGCTACCCGTAGGCGGCTTTGTCAAAATGGCCGGTGAAAATTTCAGCGAGCTCACCGACGCAGCCACCGGCACGGCCACAATAGCCCCGCCCGAGGACCCCGGCGCACTCACTTCGCATCCCCGCTGGCAGCGCATGTTGATCGGCTTCGCCGGCCCCTTCGCCAACTTCGTCCTGGCCTTTGTGTTGATGGTCTGCTACTTCGGCTGGCTCAACGAGGTTCCCACCAATGAAGTCAAATCCACCACCGTGGAATGGGTCACCCCAGGCTCCGCGGCGGCCCAGGCCGGCTTCGAACCCGGCGACATCATCCGCCACTTCGACACGGTGAACCATCCTGACTGGGAAGACATCTACGACCGTGACAAGCTGAACCCCGACCAAACTGTCCCCGTTACAGTCGAGCGCGGCGGCACAACCCTGCAACTGAGCCTTCATGTTCCCGCCTCGGCCAAATCCAATAACTTTGACCCCGGCGACGAGGGCCTGTTGCCGCAATTGCTGCTCGACCCCATTGGAATACATGAAGTGCAGCCGGGGACGCCGGCCGACCAGGCCGGCCTTCGCGCCGGAGACACCATCCAGTCCGTGGATGGTCACCCGTTCCATACAGTCACCACGCTGCTTGCTTACATGAAGGCCGGAGAGGGCAAGCCGCTCACGCTGGTCATTCTGCGCAACGGTATCGCCCTCGCGCCCGTCGTCGCCCATCCCGCTAAAATCCAGGGCGGGTGGAAACTGGGCTTCGTTGCCGCAGCTCCGGCATTTCGCAACGACCCGCTCCCCCTCGGCAAAGCGATGGTCAAGTCCAGGGAATTCTGCGCGGACAAATCGCTGATGATCTTCGATGTGCTTGGCGGTCTCTTCACACACAAGGTTTCCGTCTCTCAGCTTGCTGGGCCTGTGGGCATCGCTCGCATGGCCGGTGACGCAGCGGAGACAAAGGGCTGGGGGACAAAGATTGGGCTGGCGGGAATGATCAGCCTCAACCTCGGCATCCTCAATCTGCTGCCCTTCCCGATTCTCGACGGTGGAATGATTTTCTTCTTGCTGATAGAAAGCGCCATCCGACGCGACATCAGCATTCCCATCAAGGAGCGAATTTATCAGGCGGCATTCGTCTTGCTGGTGGGCTTCTTTGCCTTCATCATCTTCAACGACATTACCCAACTGCCGTTATTCACTCACGTAAAGCCGTGACAAAGCCGTTCTTTGGCAGCAGGTTGACCCGAAAAGTGCTCCGCGCCCTGTCATTCTGAGCGAAGCGTAGCGAAGTCGAAGAACCTGCATTTTTGCTTTTCTGGCGCAGGGGTGGGAGAGCACAAACCGCGACTATGTTCCTTGACCAAGTGCGGATAAAACCCGAAGAACCCCGGAAAAATGTGGATAAAATGGTGTTCCACGTGGAAAACCGGGTACGAAATTTGTTTGTTATCAGACGTTGATGAGGTTTATTTCATGCCTGTGACCACTGAAATTCGCGTCCGCTACGCAGAAACCGACCAGATGGGCGTCGTCTATTATGCCAACTATTTTGTCTGGTTTGAGGTGGGCCGCGTCGAGCTCTTCCGCGCTCTTGGCTTCTCGTACAAGCTGCTGGAGCACGAACACCAGTGCATTCTTCCGGTGGTCGATGCCCGTTGCCGCTACCGCTCTTCAGCCCGCTACGACGAGCAAATTCTCATCGAAACCCGGCCTTTGGTGGTGCGCGGCTCGCTCGTGAAGTTTGCCTACCGCGTCTTGCGCAAGGCATTGGATGGAGCCGAGCCTGCGCTTCTGGCCGAGGGCGAAACCACACACGTTGTCTGCGACGCCAAGATGAGCAAAAAACCGCTGCCGGAAAAGTACGCCGCCGCCCTGCGAACCATGATGGAACCAAAGCAGTAAAAATCTGGGTGTCCACCTTCGCGCGTTTTTTGCGCTAAGGTTGGATACGTCTATCTATAGCTTTGGGCGGGAAGCCCCGCTATCCTATTCGCCATGGGACCGACATTCACAACCGCTCTTGAACTGCAAGGCGTACTCGCCGAACTCTCCAGCCGCGAACCCATCTTTCACCGCCCGGAATTCGGAACCTCACGAGCTGACTTCGAGCGAATGACGACGGAGGATTACTGGGAAGTCGGAGCGTCCGGACGCCGTTACTCGCGAAACTTCGTGCTCAATGAGCTGGGGAAGCGATTCTCCGTTCCACACGCAGATGTCTGGGAGACCAGAGACTTTCAGTGCCACAGATTGAGCGAGGATACCTACCTGCTGACCTACACGCTGCTCCAGGACAACGTGCGCCTTACCCGGCGGTCAACTATCTGGCGAAGCACTCCAGAAGGCTGGAAGATTGTCTTCCATCAGGGAACCATCGTTCAGGACGCTTGAAGCGAGATAACCCGCCATCATTGCTCCGCTGGAAAATCCCCCACGGCTCGCTTGTCCTTTCGGGAGTTGCAATCAAGGCAAGCAGTGACGAGATTCTCAATGCTATTGTCCCCGCCTTCCGCGACCGGTGTAACGTGGTCCAGCGTAGCGGTAAAACGCGTCAACTGCTTCTGGCAATAGCGGCATAAATAGCCGTCCCGCTCAAACACCTTGATTCTGTTCTGCCGAATGTTGTAATGGTCGATAGCTGCGGCATCCATAAACAGCTCTGGTTCCGATGCCATCTGTTCGAAGCGGAATTTTCTGCATGCTTCAATTTCTTCCGGTATCAGAACCCGATATAACGTGCCCTCCCGGTTTGGCTCTCCCTCTTTCCTCAGCGCCCCAATGTTTTCGAGCGCCCGAAGCGACTCTTGTACTTTCCCCAGCGAGATCGTTTTCTCGTCGTCCTGACTGTGGGCAGACTTGACGACTGCTCTGCGGAGGTTGCGAGTGCTGACGCGAAGATGAGGATTGCCGTCTTTTAGGATTGAGTGCCGGAATAGAAACCAATAGAATGCGGCGTCGTAAGGTTCCAGAAGAGGCTGTAGATCGTCAACGATCTCCCGTAGGATGAGCGGCAGTTCCAGAGCGGAGAAATCTTGACCTCCTGCAGTTGCCGTCGTCGCGTTCCCCTCAACTTCCAGTTCGTTCAGAAGCTGACGGATCATCTCAAGACGCTCATTCATCTCGGACCATATCCTGCAATCACAACCCGAGCATCGTCCCCTGCTTCGGCCAGGGCGTCACTTCTCCCGCGCCACCACGAAATCCGGCACCCAGAGCAGGGCGCGCTTGTACTCGGAATCGGGCAACGGGGCCAGCGCCTGGCGGCTCTGCTCCGCGTAGCGGTCGGCGACGGCCATCGCATACTCCACCGAGCCATTTTTGACCAGAATCTTCTGAATCTGCTCGCGGCTTACATTCTCAAAGCTGCGGTCATCCAAAACTCTTTGGATGGTCTGCCGGTCGGCGGCCGTGCCGTGGTCGATGGAGTGGATCACCGAAAGCGTCGCCTTGCCCTCGCGCAGGTCGCTCGCCACAGGCTTGCCCAGAACCTCTTCGGTGGCCGTCAGGTCGAGCACGTCGTCGACAATCTGGAAAGCCAAACCGACAGTCCGGCCATAGGCGGCCAGGCTCGTTTCATCGGCCTCCGCGGCCTTGGCCAGCACCGCGCCCAGGCGCATGGACACCGAGAACAGGCAGGCGGTCTTGCGATAGATGAGGTCGTAGTACTCGGCTTCGGAGACGGCGCGGCCCAGTTTCTGAATCTGCAGCAGCTCACCCTCGACCATCTGCTGTGTAAGGCCGATGAGCAGGTCCAGCACGCGCAGGCTCTTCTCGTCCAGAGCCACTTTGAAGGCCTGCATGTAGAGCCAGTCGCCAGCCAGCACGCATTTCTCGTTGCCCCAGGTGGTATTTGCGGAAGGCCGCCCACGACGCGTATTCGCGCCGTCGATGATGTCGTCGTGGACCAGCGTGGCCGTGTGCACCATCTCGACCACAGCGCCCAGCCGGATGGCGCCCTGGCCCGTGTAGCCGAGCGTGTGCGCGGACAACAGCAGCAGCGTGGGCCGGATTCGTTTACCCCCGCCCCCACGCAGGTATTCGGCGATCTCTGTGATGGTGCTTACGCCGGAGGCAGCGTCGCGGCCCAGCTCCTGCTCGATTGCCACGAGGTCGTCCCGCAGCAGCTCGAAAACCTCTTTTGCCGTCGCTATCGCCAATGTGCTCAATGCTCTCCGGTTCCCGTGCTTTATCCTACAGTGCGGCGGCAGCGGCTGGCTCGTTGACCCGGGGAAGGCTGCCCTGCAGGTGGTCAATTGGTGCGGTAGTTGGTGAACTGCAAATCCAGGCCCAGGTCTTTGCCGCGCAGCAGCGCGATGATCCCCTGCAACTCGTCGCGGTCCTTGCTCGATACTCTGACTGTATCGCCCTGGATGCTGACCTGTGCCTTCTTTTTTGCGTCCTTGACCAGGCGAACAATCTCCTTAGCCTTTTCCGCGGGAATGCCCTGCTGCAAGGTTATCTTCTGGCGCACGCTCTTGCCCAGCGCGGGCTCCACCTTGCCGTAGGTTAGGTTCTTCAGCGAGACGCCCCGCTTGATCAGCTTCTGGCCAAGAATCTCCTTGACCGCTTCCAGATGGTATTCGCCGTCGGATGCAAGCTGAATCTCCTTGTCGCCCTCGGCCAGCGTGACTTCCGAGTGGGAGTCCTTCAGGTCGAACCGCTGGCGAATCTCTTTCAGCGCCTGGTCGATGGCGTTGCGAACCTCTTGAATCTCCACTTTGCTGACGATGTCGAACGAATTCTCTTGAGCCATGTTTCTCTGATCCTCAAACTCCTGCGCGGAGGGCGAAAGTTACCCTATGAAACCTCTGAATAAGCCGTTGCTGCAAAGTCACATTCCCTCAGGGGCTGAAGCCCGCGCTGATTTGGCAGCATTTACGGCACGGCTGAAGCCGTGCCCTTTCAAAACGCCGACTTGCTTAGAGGTTTCCTATCTTGCACCCCCGCACAGTATCACTATCAGTTTCCCACGTTCGCCCCGAGGCCAAACAACCTATTGAAGTTTTTCGTGGTTGCGGCGGCGATTTCTTCTTCTGAAACGCCGTACAAGCCAGCCAAAACCGAGGCCGTTTGCACCACCCAGGCCGGCTCATTCCGTTTGCCGCGATTGGGCGCAGGAGCAAGCCAGGGCGCATCGGTCTCCACCAGAAGGGCGTCCAAAGGCAGCCTGATGGCCACATCACGCAGCGGCTGCGCCTTGGGGTAGGTCAGATTGCCGGCAAACGAAACGAGAAATCCCAGGTCGAGCGAGCGCTGCGCCTGCTCCCAGCCGCTCCCGAAGCAATGCATCACGCCGCCGAGGCCGGTGCGCCGCCAATGGGCTTCAAGAATCTCCAAGAGGTCGTCCCAGGCGTCGGTAGTTCCATCCTTTGGCCGGCAATGGATGAGGATGGGCCGCTTACGTTTGGCGGCAATCTCCAGTTGGCGAATGAGCCCCTCGCGTTGCGCTTCGTGCGCCGCGCCCTCGTGGTAGTAGTCCAGGCCGATCTCGCCGCAGGCGATGACCTCCGGCTCTGCCAGGAGGCTGTCGAGTTTCGCAAGGACGCTATCGTCAATTTCGTGCGTGTTGTGCGGATAGACGCCGGCGCTCGAGTAGAGCTTCGGCACGCCGGGCCGCCCGTTGAACTCGCGGCAAACGGCCAGAGCCCCATCCATCCCCGCCGCCTGCTCGCCAATGCCGATGGCCAGCACCGCGCCCACGCCTGCCTCCCATGCGCGGCGCAGCATCGCCTCGCGGTCGTCGGAGTAG
>Ga0302140_10009826_pt1 | contig 11848 bp, 9 predicted proteins | sample I_Bog_E1_1_FD_202095 | JGI IMG/M metagenome (GOLD analysis project Ga0302140, IMG submission 202095) | Peat permafrost microbial communities from Stordalen Mire near Abisko, Sweden - I_Bog_E1_1 | ecosystem: Environmental > Terrestrial > Soil > Wetlands > Peat | place: Sweden: Abisko, Stordalen...
TCAAGGTGACGCGAAAGCCGGCCTCGCGCAGGGCTCGCAATCGCCCTGTAAGCGTCAGGCAGGTCTGTGGATGGGTAATGCCAATGACGATGTGGTAGGGTTTTTGCGATCCGTCAAACACCATTCCTGTAACGAATTTAGATGTGTTGGAAGCGTACATTCATTGCCTTCATTCCGGACGATCCTTAAGCAGGTTCATCGAACCTGGTGGGATGGCCATGTTTCAACGCCGGGGTGAAGGTCGCTTCTGACTCGCGATGAAATGTCTCTGCGCGGCTATTCGACCGTCTTGATAGGGTATCTTGAAGAAAGTGGAAACACTGGACCACTTCTGGACAGTATTACTGAATGAAGCAGGGAATACTGAAGTATCAAGTACCTGACTTATATTCGCAGCCCACTAGAGAGCCACACAACCACTCGCCTAACTATCCTTCTGCTCATTCCCCATCTGGGTGGAGGGGGTGCCGAAAAGGTATTTGCTCTGCTGGCGAAAGGACTTTCCCAGAAAAAGTATCAGCTTCATTTGGGCCTGATGACAGGAGCGGCGGTCCCCGCAGATGGAATTCCCGCTGGCGTGACTGTTCACACTTTGGCCGGACTACGAGTACGTTCTTCAGCATTTCGACTGCTTGCGCTGGTTCGCCGTGTGAAGCCTCGACTGATCCTTTCCGGCATGTATCATCTGAACTTCCTGGTATTGCTTTTGCGGCCATTTTTCCCTCGGCCTGTTCAGGTATTTATCCGGCAAAACGGGACCGCGAGCGCGGCATTGCTCGACGGCAAGCTGCCTGTCTACACACGCCTTCTCTATCGCCGGCTTTACTCGCAAGCGGACCGCGTGATCTGCCAGTCTACTGCGATGGCGAACGACCTGGCCCGCGAGTTCAGCGTTCCCGCGAGTAAGCTGATCATTTTGCCAAACCCCATTGAAGTAGACGCGATTCGCGCGGCGATCCCGAGGTCTCCTGCGCAGTGGACGGGCCCTGGCCCTCACTTGCTGGCTGTGGGCAGGCTTTCGCGAGAGAAAGGCTTCGACCTGCTGCTCGAAGCACTCGTCCACGTCCGTAACCAATTTCCGCATGTAGACCTGGTGATTGCGGGTGCTGGCTCGGAGGAATCTGCCTTGAAGGCTCAGTGTCGTGCACTGGGCCTGGAATCCGCTGTTTGCTTTGCCGGACACGTCGAGCAGCTTATGACATACTTTTCCGGCGCTACGGCATTTGTGCTCTCTTCGCGGCATGAAGGACTACCCAACGCACTCTTGGAAGCGGCCGCAGGTGGATTACCGATCGTTGCTTTGCCGGCTTCGGATGGGATTCGAGATCTGCTCCGAGGAAAAAAGGGGACGTGGCTTGCCTCGGAAATCTCCGCTCCTGCATTAGCCGCCGCACTGCTTGCGGCGCTCAAATCGATCGATGCAGGGCAGAGGTTTCAACATGCATTCATTGATGAATTTCGGTTCGATCGCGCTATTCGAGCTTATGAAGACCTGATCGATTCATCTCTTTCCGACGCCTCGATCAAAGGGCGAAAGTGAAAAAGCACATTGCCGTGATCATCCCAGGTCTCGACCGAATCGGCGGTGCGGAGCAGCAAGTGATCTTGCTTGCCGGTGGCCTGGTCCAGCGCGGTTGGCGGGTGAGCGTTGTGGCACTCTCCGGTAACGGAGGAAGCTCCGCCTCAGTATTGATCGCCCAGGGAGTTCAGTTCCTAAGCCTTGAAATGCGCAAGGGTCTTGCTGATCCGCGAGGCTGGATCCGCTTTCACCGTTGGATACTCCGCGAACGGCCTGATGTGGTGCATGCCCATCTGCCTCATGCCGTCTGGCTTGCGCGGTGGTCGCGACTGGGTGCGCCGATGCAAGTCCTGGTCGATACGCTGCACACTTCCTCGACAGGTGGAATGGGCCGCAAACTGGGCTACCGTTGGAGCAACTGGCTGCCGAACGAAGTGACTGCGGTCAGCCTTGCTGTGGCGGATGCGCACTTGCAGACGCACATGGCGACTGAGGACAAGATACTCGTGTTGCCGAACGGCGTGGATGTAGATCTGTGGAGGCCCGATGCCGTTGTCCGGGCCGCAATGCGAGAGGAGCTCGAGTTGAAAAGCGAATTTCTCTGGTTCGCAGCGGGGCGGCTTGATCCGGTCAAGAACTATCCGACGATGCTCCATGCAATGGCAAAACTGCCAGCGGCGGCGCACCTTGTCATTGCGGGTCGGGGGCCGGAAGAGGGCACGCTGCGCCGCATTTCAGCGGAACTCGGGCTCGATCAGCGCGTTCGCTTCCTCGGCTTCGAACGCGATGTCCGGCGATGGATGCAGGCTGCCGATGGTTTTGTCCTGTCCTCGCGATGGGAGGGCCTGCCCATGGCGCTGCTCGAGGCTGCGGCCTGTTGCGTGCCTGCCGTTGCTACCGATGTTCCCGGCACGCGCGAAGCCATCGTCGATGGAAAGACGGGCTTGTTGGCGTCGGCAGGCAGCGCGGTGGACCTTCAAGCCGCAATGACAAAGATGATGTCGATGCTGCCAGAGGAACGGATCTTAATGGGCGAGCGGGCTCGGGCTTTTGTAGTGGGATCTTTCAGCCTCAATGCGGTTCTGGATCGATGGGAAGCGTTATACGCGAATTTGCTTGAGGGGAATCCAACTCCGACCCGCTGGAGCAAATCAGAACGATGAAACCGCCCTGCGCGTAATAAACGACACCTTGTGCAACACGCGTCCTCTCGTCAAGAACTGCCGGACTGGTGGTAATCTTTGTTTCGATGAGGCAACGGAATGCGGAGACTTTGCCCACTCAATTTTTGAGGAGTCGAGCTTGGCTGTATCCATCGTTCACATCGGGCTACCGCTGGATCATCCATCGATTCCGGAAGTGGAGCGCCCCAAGATCACGAAAAGGCTGAGCGACCTGAAGGAGCGGATGACGCGCGAGGGCTATAAGTACGAGATCCTCCACGCCTCGCCCGAGACTGGGCTCGATGGCTTCAAAGATGAATTAAGAACTCAGCCTTGCGATGGCGTTCTGATCGGAGGTGGCGTAGTGGGCGACCCCGCGATGAGTTACTTTCTGGAGCAGATTATCGACGCGGCGCATGAAGTGGCCCCTCAAGCGAAAATTATGTTCTTCAACCATTCAGTCGATGTGCGCGTAACCGTGGAGCGCTGGTTCGGGTCCCGCTCGGGCGTATGAAACGGCATCTCCGATGAGGACCGGTCGCGAACAGGCTCGCCAAAAAAATGTTCTTGTAGGACGATCAGCTATGAGCACACTGCACACTATTCCTGTCGAAATCAGATTGGCTACAGTTGAAGACGCTGACGTCATTGCCAGGACGCACGTTGCAAGTTGGAGGGCCACGTATCCGGGGATCGTTCCGCAGGTTTATCTCGATTCGCTGAGTGTTGAGGAACGTGCAGAGCGATGGCGGAGCGCTCTGATCGCTTCAACAGGCATGAAGATTTATGTAGCTGAGTGTAGCGAGATGATTTGCGGTTTTGCGTCTGGAGGGCCGGCGCGAGCGGAGATTACTGGGTTCTCAGGCGAGCTGTACGCAATCTACTTGAATCCGGACGTGCAGCGCAGAGGCATCGGTTCGCAGCTATTCTGGGCCATTGTCGAAGATCTTCACTCTTCTGGACATCGCGGCATGTATGTGTGGGTTCTCAAGGACAATCCATCCCGCGGATTCTATGAACGCATGGGAGGAAGCCTCCTCACCGCCGCCGAGATTGAAATTGGCGGCAAGACGCTCACTGAGGTTTCGTACGGCTGGCAGGACCTGTCCCTGGTTGTGAAGGACCTCCCTCAATGCTGAGGAATCTTTTTCGCCAGCTTTCTTGCCAGCTTTGAGGTAAGCGTTCGCGCTTGTGCTGTGGCTTCATAGATGCGCTCGAATGGGCTCAATGCGCTGGGAGTCAACTCGTCCAAAATGCGGTCAACGGAAGTGAATTGGGCGGCATGTTTGCTTATAAACACAGTGAGTTGCTCCATCTGGCAATCGCTCGCGGTGTTCGGATGAATGCAGATCGTCCAAAGCCCCTTCGATTTTTCAACGGGCGACCAGAGTTGCTGAGGAATCCACGTCAGCCCGCCGCGTGTGAAAGCAACGCGGGCAAATCCATCGCTGAGCAAATCAATTCCTTCGGCTCGCAAGGCAAGCAACGTTTTCTGGTCGAAACCGTGACGTGGAGCGACCCAGATGCGCGGGTTGAGACCATGCCCGCGCAGTATCTTAAGGCCGGCGGCGATCCATGCCTGCTGCAATTCCTGAGGCACTCCGGCGAATTCTGATTGGGCGTGCAAGGGCACCATGCTCTTCCCAATGCTTCGGCAAGTGTGCCGATATCCATGCAGGGCAATCGTAGCGCCGGAGGCTTGCACGGCGCGCATCTGCGTCCAGAATTCCGGGGCAGGCTCGGAGCACTCCAGTTCGGAGTCCTTGTTGTCTGGAACGACAGCAATGATGGGTTGGAGGCTGAATTCGTTGATCAGCGGGAGGAATCGCTGCCAGCGGGTCCGGGAAACTGTGGGGCAGAGATCGTCGAAGCGTAGAAGATATTGAGCCGGATTTGGGACCAAGTTTGCTGCCTCCGATCATGAATTTTCAACATAGTTTGGGGCTTTCGCTGAAAGCAGTTTCCAGGCCCAATACCAGAGAAAGAAGAATGTGCTCACGGTCCAGAGCGACGTGGCGAGTGCGATGCCTGCAACCCCGAGCCAGCGCATCAGAACCACGTTCAACACCATGTCCAGGGCTAGATTGAGCAGACCGCAATAAAGTGCAAGATCGGTGCGCCGCATGGCGATAATGAAACGGTAAAACACGCGGCTGACAATAAAAAACGGGATTTGAATGGCATACATCGCCATGACCGCGGACACCACTGCGGTGTCGTGCGGTTTGAATGCGCCACGCTCAAACGCGATGCGGACAATGGTGTGCGAACCGACGATCAACAACACCGTGATTGGCACCGACACGATGGCCGTAATACGGACCCAGGTGTACAGCGTATGCTTGCAGCCAGCCCAGTCACGCTTGGCTATCATGCGCGAAAAGTAGGGCGTCAGTGCGGTTGAAACGGCTCCAGCGAGCAGCGAAATCACAACACTCACAAAGCGGTTTCCATAGACCAGTGCGGACACGCTTCCGGCCGGCAGCATGGCTGCCATTGATTGGTCGACGAGCAAGCCGCCGGAAGCAACCACGCCGCTCAGCAGCACCGGTCCATACTGTACGGCGACCTCTCGCGTTGCCTGGGTCATTCCATACCAGCGCAGACGGAAGCGATAGCCGTGCGAGTCCATCATCCACAAAACAAGCGCTGCATGAACGAGCGAGCCGGCCACCGTGGAGTAGACCATGATCCAAATGCCGAGGCGCGAGCCTAGCGTGAGAGCGCCGAGCATGATTGCGACCGGTACAGTCAATGGCGCCAGGGCGGGCAAGGCAAAGCGGTGGAAGGTGTTCAGAACGGCCGTGCAGTTGGTGGCGATGCCGGTGATTAGAACGAGCGGCAGCAGTCCGTAAAAAAGCTGGATTGCAAGGTCCATTTTGGCGGGGGAAAAATGTGAGGCGATGAATGGGAAAATGCCTCGCGCGGTGAGAGCCATGAGGGCAGTTACGGTGCCTAGCAGCAGGCACATGACGAGCATGGAACTCGATAATAATTCCTGTGCGCTTGTGTGGCCCTCCTGTTCCCTCACCCGAATCAGCGTGGGCACCAGCGCCTGATTCATTGACTCGGAGATCAGGTTGATGAGCAAACCGGGAATCAATGCGGCGGCTAGAAATGCGTCCATGAGGTCGGAGCGGCCGTAAACGCCAGCAACAGCGACTTCCTTGAAAGTCGCGGCGACCTTGACCACAATTCCAACTGCGGTGACCGAGACGGCTGCGCGAAAGATGCGGCGGTTGACGGTGCCGCCTTGGAATTGCCGTCCGAGTGTGGCCAAGGCTCCCATGTTGGCTCAGTTCACCGGACTCGGCGACAGGGTTGTATCCAATATGACCGGCGGATGCGACCCCTCTGCTGGAAAGCATTCTTCCAACTGCACCGGTTCATCAACGGCGAGCCGCCCGGCAACGGCCATCACCCCAAGCAGAAGCCAGGTTGAGCGGTTTTCTTCCACGGTGTCGACAAGCGATGCAACCGACCAGAGCACCAATACAGTTACCAGCGCAATAAGCAGAGGGCCGCGTGTTGCGAGCGCAGAACGAACTGCCAACACGACAATGGCGAAAGCGAGCGACAGCGCACATAAGCCACCTCCCACCAGGATCGAAACGATGGTATTGTGCGCTGTGTCCACCGGGTTCATTCGGGCGGCGCTTACAAACGTGCCGGCTCCGGTGCCAATTAAGGGTGATCGAACAAATGCGTGCCAGCCGGCAATCCAGATGTTCAGGCGCTCGTTAAGGTCGCCGCCCTGAAACTGGGATGGGATTGTGGCGAGCCGTTCGAAGGTCTCGCGTGGAACGATGGTCCACAGGACCGCGGCAATAGCTGACAAAGCGAGTGCCCCTGCCAGGATCGTTCTTCGGTTCGTCCGAATCAGCAGCAAGCCGCAGCCGGAAAGCGCAATCATTGCCGCCATAAATCCACCGCGGGAGGCAGTCAACACGACTGCAGTCAAACCTAAGGGAAGATAGCCAAGCGCGAGTAAACGCCAAGACCAGTGACGCTCATGGTGGAGCAGCAAGGCCGCAAGCGGAAGCCCCATGTCGAGAAAGCGTGCGACATCGTTGGCGTCCTGGCCTGTGGCGACAAAACGGATCTGGTCGGCCGCAACGGCTTCCATCGACCTGAAGTTTGCCAGCGTAAGCGCGGCCAGTACGCACGAGCCGGCCAGGTACGCGCGCATCAGGGAACGCAGGTCTTCAGGGCTCTCGACGAACTCCCATACCAGCCACACGATCATCATCTCCTGGAAATATGAGCGGATTTTTTCCGCTGTGGCCAGTGGTTCGATGGTCCAGAAATAAGAGCAGCAGAACCACAGATAGAATCCAAGCACCAGCCATTGCATGGGCCCGGGGATACGTATACGGCCGGCTTGTAGAACTGCTGGAATAGCAACCAAAATCAGCGCAACTCCGAAGATGCGAGCGATATTGCCGAAGGGTTCTCCTAAATCCAGCGAGTATTCCCACGGAATTGCAAATGCGAGCAGCAGCAGCAGTCCCCACGCTATGCGGCGCATCTCTCTAAAACCTCTGCGAGTAGACGAGCCCGGCGTAGATGGACACACCCACAGCCGATTGAATGGCCGACTCGAGCGTTCGGTTCCACATGTTCTTGGCCATTGAATCAGGCACGAACAAGATGTCGCGATCGTGTATGGGCTGGTCGGGGTCCTGGCCGTGGATCATCCGCCGCAGATTCAGCGTGGTCATCGTGCGTCCGCCTTTCTGTTCACGAATAAGCAGTGCTTTGCCTGCGCCTGCATTCGGGGTCGGCCCCCAGGCAAGGCTAAGCGCCTGCACCACTGTCAGACCCTGCGCAGGGTCAACCGGAAATCCACCGGGACGCACGACATCGCCAATGACATAGACCAAACCGGCGCGGCTCACCTCCACTGTGTCGCCAGGCATGAGTTCTGGATTGTGATCGCTGCCTGCATCGTTGCCGCCGGGGTCGAGGACGACCGGGTGCGGCGTATTGGGATCGACGCGATGAAATATATTCACCAGGCGACCGGAGTTTGGCGATGTCCCTGCCGCTGATGAGATCAGGTCGAGAAGCCGGTGATGGATCGTATACGGATAGACTCCAGGCCGAGCCACTTCTCCCAGCACGCTTACGTCCTGTCCCGAGTAGATGGTTACAAGCACCGAAACCTGCGGATGGAGCAACATACCCTTGCTCAACAACGCAGCTTCAATTGCGTGCGCGGCAGCTTGCTCGTCCATTCCGCCAATCTGCACTTGATTGAGCATGGGCAGAGTGACCGTGCCTGTTGGGGAGACGCGCACGGCGGAATGAAACTCTGGCGTGTGGGATTCCGAGACTTCGAGAAAATCTCCTGGCCCGATGGGAGCCGGCATGGGGGCAGCAGGTTGCGGCCCGCTATTCAGAAGCATGCCGGCTGCTGCTGTGCCGGTCGAACCATCCCAAATTGCAGGTGAGTCTTTGGGACTTGGACCATTCACCGTGTTCTGCGTAAACGGAATGCGAACCGTGCCGATGGGCATTCCGTCGAGGCTGGGTGTAGGCGCCTGGGCATTGGCTATTGCACCGGCGAAAATCACCGTCAGCAAAACAACTGCTGCGCGGCTTCCCGAAGAATACTGCGACTTCATAGGCTGTAGTGACTCGACCAGGAGCGCGCTCCCAACCGCCAGCCACAGACCGCCAAAAAATGTGATGGCCATGTAAAGCAGCAAATCCGGCGCTACAGGCTTGAGGGGCTGGCGTGCGCGGTCTACAACCGAGATATCTGAACTCTGAGCACCAGCGGCCAACCCCGCTTCTTCCACCTTCCCCTGGACACGCATGTAGAGGTCGTGGCTGGCCGTGGCCTCCTGACGCATCACTGCGTATTCAGTGGCGGCTTCGTTCAGCTTCATGCCTTCGGCGGTACGTTCATCGAGACTCTTCTTTACGAGTTGCTCGCGGTCAATCGCTGTTTGCCAGGCGCTGCGGAAACGCTCCAGCAGCTTCGCGTCTTCAGCATATTTCTGTGCATCCAGGTCGTCGAGCTGCCGGCGAATCTCGACGACGCGCGGGAAATTAGGCCCATGCTCGGCGCTCAGTTGTGCTTGCTCCAATTCGAAGTCGCTATGGTGCGTGTGAATCTGCGCCAGAAGTGCCGAGGCGAGATTGTTGTCTTCAGCCTGCAACTGTGGATCGGAAGCGATGACCTGTTCCGGATCCCCTTCTGAAGCTGAGCGGAATTGCGCCTCGCGCAAGATACGATCTGTCGTGGCTACCACTAACTGCCGGCCCAATTCGTCGATCTCAAGCAAGGTCGAGTTGTGCTGCGACTCGCCCGGCTCGCCGTTCGCGACTAGTTCGGGAGTGCTCAGCAGTGCGTGACTGGCTTGGAAGGCTATGAGTCGAGTTTGATCCCGCTCTACTTTGACCTTAAGGTCAGCAAGCTGGCTTCTCAGCCATTCCGACCCTTGCGTGATGGCGTGTACGCGGGCCTCGTTATCCATGGCGCTGTAGTCGCGAATCAGTTCGTTGACGATGGCTGCCGAGAGAGCCGCATCCTTTGATCGGAACCGAATCTCAACTACGAGCGAACGCGGCATTGAGACAACATGGAGTCGCTTCTCAAATCTCTCCAGCAGATAACCCTGCGCGGCTGGCGATTGCTCCCAGGCTGATTGCGAGTCGACGTGGAAGCCTGGAAAGAGGCGATCGAAGCGCCCATTGAAGGCCGCCTCATGGTAGAGCTTCAAATCTGTGATTACTTTCCAAGCCAGTTCGTCGCTGCGCAGGAAAGTTGCCAGTGTCTCCTGCTGCAGAGGTGCGGACAGAATCGATGCTGCCCCAAGCGACACAGATGCTTCCGTGGTCAGTGCGGAAACAGGCGAAGTGCGCAATGCTACCCTGGCGCCGGCTTCGTACTGATTGGGAGCGATCAGGCAATACAAAAGGCACAGCAGCAGCAAGGTCCCTTCGACAGAAAAGACGAGCCAGCGTCTGCGCTTGATTACCGATACAAGTTCGCGCAGGGATACGGATGGGCTATCGCGGCGGACGGCTGAAGGGCTAAACAATTCCGCGTGAATCGGTGGAGCGCAGGGGTCCTGCAATGCTTACGAACCTCAGCATCCTCATGAAGGATGCGTATGCGCAGATTCTGTGGGGAGAGGGCCGAAGCCAAAACAGGGGGTTGACAAAGTTCCGACCGACGCTGCCTTGTACAAAGCTGAGTGCGCGTCAACGATTCTCGGAAAATGTCTTGATCTCAAGGCCCGTCTTGCGAGGGGTTCCCAGCTTTCCCTTCAGAAACGGGTGCGGGGGAATCTTTGTTAGTGTCCTCCACTCCAGGCAATCGGTCAATGTCCGCCGTCACACAAGAATGCGTTCCAACACCGAGGTCCTCTAAGTCCTTTGTTTCGAAAAATAGCCTAAAGTCGAAATACGTAACTCCTTTGTTTTTGAAGCTCGTTTTGACGTAATATGCTTGTTTTCAGGTAGATATGATGAAATCGGTACTTGGAGGTTGTTTTTGGACGTTGGCAGGGTCGCAAGTCGGCCCGTTTAGGTCCTAAGAGGTTCCCAGGACGGGGATTTTTCTCCCTTGTTCTTCTATCGTGCGCCTTTGAGATGAATTGAACTGCAAATTTGGGAAAAGTATTTTGATGGAAGGACCTTTCGGAACTCCAAGAGTGGATGTGCGAGAAAAGATTGATTCGAGGGTGTACGTACAATGACGGCTATGTGTTCAGTCAAGAATCCGGGGGCGGAATGAGATTACGCAGAGGTTCGGTTTGCGTTGCGGTGGTTTGCACGCTTGCTTCGATGTTGCCATCGGCGGCGTGGACTCAAGGAAGTACGGAAGAGATTAACTTGCTGTCCTGGGGCGCTGGGGCGCTCGTGGTTGAGTCGCCACCGTCGGAATCCGCCACCGGCCAATGGTCAACCGAGTCGCTGCTGGATGAGCTCAAAGATACGGGCTGGGCCAACAAGCGCGGCGACCTCGCGCCCAAGGCAATCGTATTTGAGCTGGCGCAGAAGAGCGAAATTGACAGCCTTGCTTTCGATACGGCGCAGGTCTATTCGCATGACCGCAGCGCCAAAGATGTGACGGTAGATATCAGCGACCGGCAGGACGGTGGCTTCATCCAGATCGCGAAAATCACGCTGGCGGCGATGAAGGATGGACAGAAGTTTCCACTCAAAACGCCGGCGCTTGGGCGCTATATCAAGCTCACGGTGCTCAACAACTATGGCGACAGCCAGTTCATGGAGATCATGAACATCTATGCCTTTGGCAAGCCCCTGGGCAAGCGGCCGCTGGCCGACAACTCCGGCACGTTTTCTTCGGGCTACGGCGACTTCCACATTCAACAAATTGGGGTAACCGTGACAGGCTGCTATGTAGCGGGCGATGGGCTGATCGAAAACGGCGGATTCGATGGAAGAGTGCTGCGCTTCACATGGAGTTCGGGGAATCCTGGATCGCGCGATGGCGGTCCGGCGATCATCATTTTCACCGACGACGGCAAATCATTCGTCGGTCACTTTTGGCACGGCCGCGAAACTAATCCGCACGATTGGAATGGCACGCGCATCTCCAAAGATGTGGGGTCGTGTCCGAAGTGGAAGCCGGGAACGGGCAACCAGGTTGAGCAGCAGCTCAAGAGTGAAGGGCGCGCGCGGCTCTATGGCATTCTGTTCGACACCGATTCCGACCATATCAAGGATGAATCGAAGACGGCGCTCGATTCGCTGCTGGCCGCGGCCCACAGCCAGCCTTCCTGGAGCTTCTCCATCGAAGGACATACCGACAATGTTGGCGGTGATGCGCACAATCAGACGCTTTCAGAAAAGCGAGCGGCAGCGGTCAAGGCCTACCTTATCAAGGCGGGCGTGGATGAGAAGCGGCTTACAGCGAAAGGATTCGGCGCGAGCAAACCGGTCGCCAGCAACGACACCAGCCTGGGCCGATCGGAGAACCGGCGGGTGGAGATCGTGAAGCAGTAGCGGGTGAGCGGATGTGGCGAAGCATGGGGATTGAATGGGCGAGTAAAGAATAAATGCAGGTCCTTCGGCTCCGCTGAAGTAATCTTCGCTAAGGAAGACAGGTCGGTTGTCGCAGAGGCATTGAAGACAGGACTTCTAAGTCTCAGTCCGATACCACTCCACTGTGCGCCGCAGCCCTTCG
>Ga0302140_10009829_pt1 | contig 11848 bp, 13 predicted proteins | sample I_Bog_E1_1_FD_202095 | JGI IMG/M metagenome (GOLD analysis project Ga0302140, IMG submission 202095) | Peat permafrost microbial communities from Stordalen Mire near Abisko, Sweden - I_Bog_E1_1 | ecosystem: Environmental > Terrestrial > Soil > Wetlands > Peat | place: Sweden: Abisko, Stordalen...
TCCTTTACTGCTATTTGCGGAAATTCACAGCACGATAAGAGCACGTAACAATCACCGTTCAACCGATCTGGAGAGTTCATGAGCTCAATTGACTTTTGATGTAGAGCTATCTATTCTTCTTGCGAAGAAATCTCGAGTCATGCACAATGCAAGAACGAAATCGGGTATTAACCACCAAATACCTTGGATCTTACTCCAAATCCAGCTCTAGATAGGTGCATGCTCATGGTACTCCGTACGCCACCCCATGTGCCCTCTAGTAGAAGAACCCGATGATCTTTCCTGCAACGTGCTTGCGTCTCGCCTCCTCGTGGTCCATGATACCGGCCGAAGTTGTGAGGACCATGTATCCGAATTGACGGGAAGGCAGGAGCTTGACGACCCACTTCTCGAGATCTGTGAGGCGGACGTTGTATCTGGGAGAGATGACACCGGTCTTGTTGAGGCTAAGATCGAATTAGCACCTGTTCAAAGAAGGAAAACCGCCCATTCTTACCGGCCGTTCAGTTGAATGACAATCTTGCCTGATCGGTGGTCATCAACCTCTTCGAATTCGCCAATGTAGCCTGAGAATTATATGTCAGTATGTTGCGAAAGATTAAACGTTTAACGTCAGGAGGAAAATCAGAGAACGTGTAAGATCCTCGCAAAATGATATATCGGCAACTTAAAGGACTATGGTCGTGTTGAGTTGAGACCGTCATCTAGTTATCATGCCGAATAGATATAGATAGAAAATTCTTCCCTCACATACCGTGCTTCTGCATGACGCTGAGGAACTTGACAATGACCTTCGAGGATGGTCGGATCAGGACTTGTCGCTTTCCGGACTTCTCGGCGTTGTTGATGGCATTGAGCGCATCGTTCTGGTGTATCGGGTCAGTACCATTTCGAAGTCAAGTCTCGTAACGGGACAGAGACATTGTCACAACCGCTGCGGAGGACAAACAGGCTGCAAGAAATGGCAAGGAGAGGGATCGGTTGGAAAGAAATTGGAATGTACTTACAAGAACAGATGTCTTGACCATTTTGGCAGTTTGAGATTCTCAGTTCGTGGAGTGGAAAAGAGGTATCTGCAGGCAGGAGCTGGACGTTAGCCTTCATGGGCTTTGAGCATGGAGAGTGCCCTCATGATCGACAAGAGGGTTCTTCAGCTCGTCGTGTAGAGGAGAGAAGTGTCGGCATCTTTCAATTGCTGTTGTTGCCTCCACAACATCGTGTCCAGGCGAAAAGACTGTTGGCGCATCGCATTTAGGTTTTCTCAACCATGATGCAGTCGCAGATTGAGTAGATGCCGATTTCTCCCTCTGCCCATCATGAAGGTCTTTCGGATCGATCGATCATCTATTGGGATAATACATACCTCGAGTTGTTCGTTGTGGTGTTGCTTGGTGGAGAAAAAATTCGGGGATCGCGAACTTTCCAGGTGTGCATGGGCACTTGTGGGTCACGTGTGGTTCCTGGAACTTTGGTGCTCGCTTAATCCTCACAGTGCAGCGCACTTTTCTTAAGAAATAGCTTCGGTCTCGACTTTGACCTTTTCACCAAAACCAACAGTTCTTTCGAGGATCTCACGATATCACAACAATCAAGATGGTATGTCAATGCTCTATTCCCCCTCCATATTATGGACAAGTTTTACGCTTGAGTGTTGCAATTTACGCCACGAACCCACTTCAAGACTCGATGTCAATTACCTTCCACATCACTTTGCTCCCACCACAACCGACCTTAGAGCGTTGGAAGATCTTTTGAGCTAACAGTTTCTTTTGCAGTCGGACGGAGAAGAACCCCAATCCCCAGTCGTAGCCGAAGCCGACGAAGTCGAAGTTTCTGGAGATGCTGCAAGCAAAGGTCAAATGTCGGTGTTGGATGCGTTAAAGGGTGTCTTGAAGTTGGCTCTTATGCACGATGGTTTGGCACGAGTGAGAATATTCACTTCATTCTGAAAGGAATATGTTGCTAAGTTGTTGAAGGGTCTGCGTGAGGCATCGAAAGCTCTCGACAGACGCCAGGTATGTTCCCTCTCCTAGATACAAGAATCGCTCATACTGACTCCATGATCAGGCACATATGTGCGTCCTCAATGAGAGCTGCGAGGAGGAGGCATACAAGAAGCTGGTGGTTGCGCTGTGCTCAGAGCACAAGATCCCCCTGATCAAGGGTCCGGACGGAAAGCAATTGGGCGAGTGGGCTGGTTTGTGTAAGGACTCTAGCTTTGAAAATTACTGGAACATTGCTAATAAATCCCAGGTGTGCTGGACCGCGAGGGAAACGCACGCAAGGTTGTCAACTGCTCCTGCGTTGTCGTCAAGGACTGGGGTGAGGAATCTCAAGAGCGATCCATCCTTCTCAACTACTTCCAGACCGAGCAATAAAGACAAAATGGGAGGGTCACAATGGAGTTTGCTTCCGGTGGATAGATATTTGGCCATTGCTGATGTTTTCCTGCCGATGTACTCTACTTAGGATGCATGTTACGGGGGCAATTGAATTGGCATATGGGCATGAGATCTGACGTATTGACTGTGAGAATGGAGGCATGATATGGTCGACCATGTGAGGAAGGCATGCGCCGCGCCAGACCCCGCAAACTCTTGCCAGCCAGAGTCTACTTCCGTCCCTCAACCATTATGATGTGGTATCCAAAACCAGTCTTGACCTCCACGTATTTCGGGTTTGCCGTAGTGCTTGCTTCCAGGTTAAAAGCCGCCTCCTCGAAAGTAGGGTCCAGGTCGCCTCTCGTTTTCCATCCCAACGCACCACCTGCATGAGGAACATTAGCAAGCAATATCGAAGTCTGTAGAAGCACTTACCTGCTCTTGCCTTGTCCTCCGAGAACTCCTTTGCAACTTCATCGAACTTCGCGCCACCCTTCAATTTCTCGAGAGCTTCCTCTTTCTTGGCATGCTTCTCGGTCTGAGAGCTCGTCAGAATTCTGCCATCTCAGTTCCACCCAGGTCTTATACCAGAATGTGTCGAACGTTTATTTGCTGCGCGCCCTTGACCTTCCCACCTTTCTCTTCTTTGTCCTCGGCCTTGCCCTTTCCCTTCCCTTTCGCCGAGCCTCCCTTATCTGCCGACTTCCCCTTGTCTGCTCCTTTGCCCTTGGGTGGCATTGTTGAGATGGCGTGTTGAACACCAGCAATATGTTGTGAGTGAGGGGTTAAAATGGAGGGGCAGGAAGCAGCCCCACTAAAAAGTTCGGGAGATCTTCCGAGACATGCTCAACGACGACAAAGAGCAAACCTCGGGTCACTCTTTCCTAAATTCTGTAAAATAGTTTGTTCTGTCTCATGTGGCTGCTCTCTGTGTTTTATATCATACGATCATCTGTATTCACTTTCGCTATTATATATTAGAAGGCAGGGTTTCTAAATTTCTAATCCGTCTCGATCAATGGTCTTGAAAATTTGATCCAGATTTTCTATCTTCTAAGAACCTTCTTTGTCAAACTTCATGGCTTGCCAATGGCTCCTTCAATAGCTCAAGATCCCCTAGGCGCTGGCTCGGGAAAACAAGAGGTAGTCGATGCCTTTCACAGACTGGTCTCGGACCTGTCCAGAATCCTTGGACCGTCATCTGGTCTCGATTCCGAAGACGTCGACGTCCAGAAATTACTTAATCTCATGGAACACTATACGTCAAATGAGGAGCATTGGGCCAAGTATGCTTTCTCCGACTTTAGTCGTGGTTACACACGGAACCTAGTTGACGAAGGGAATGGAAAGTGCAATCTTGTAAGTCTAACTTCAAAAGTGATGGCCTCACTGACAAAAGACGCAGCTGGTTCTCGTTTGGTCCCCAGGCAAAGGCAGCCCTGTGCATGACCACGCAGATGCTCATTGTATTATGAAGGTCCTCAAGGGAGCCTTGAAAGAAACCCGGTTCGACTTCCCAAGAAACAATGCCACTCCACCGACAATCATCAAGGAGACACTGTACCAGCAGAATCAAGTCACGTACATGGCTGACGAGCTTGGTCTACATAAGATCTCGAATCCAGACCCACTGGATGCTGCTGTGAGCTTGCACCGTAAGTCGTCCTTTTTGTTGGTTGGGTCCCAATGCTAATTATGACGCTTAGTCTACACACCACCTAACGCTGCACGATTTGGTTGCAACATCTTCAGTGAGCAGACTGGCAAGAGATCCCACATCACGCAGAGCAATTTCTTCTCAATGTTTGGTCGGAAAATAGAAGCGGAAGCGGAACCTTAGAGGTTCGTTGAGTACTCGACATTATTGAATCTGCTTAGACGGTTTTTGCAGTTTGGGACAGGTTTTGGACATGACGAGCTTCTCTATTGCATTGGGAAGGGCGTTCGGAATACATTGGAGGCGCAAGCTAATCCATAGACTAGACTTTAGACTTCTCGAGGAAGAAAAGCTTCACCTGTCAAGCTGTCACTGAATCGTGTTCCGCTTCCTGAAGCCCTACACTATGTCATGATCAGTACCTCCATGGAAGGCTTCACACGTCACCCACACATACATTCTTCTAACCCACGCTCAAAATCGCTCGGCCAAAGGTCTGGACGCTACTCTAGGCCTAGCCTTCGCACACACAATCCCTTCCGCTTCCCTCTCCCTCTTCGTTTCCTCTTCATTCTCATTCTTGCTTCCCGTCCATGTCCATGTTCCAATACCACTCTCCGCTCTAACACAAAACCACCTGAGCCACCTCCCTCAAAATGGCTTCTGCCGTTGAATCCTCCGCCAACCCCCTCAACAAAATAGTCGAGGAGCAAGCCGAAATAGCCAAAGAGATGGGTTTTGACCTCGCTCCTCCTGAGGGCGAAGCTGGTCCTTCCCACTACAACACTCCATCCTCCCACAGCCCAAGCCCAGAGGAGGGAGCCTCATCCTTGGACCCCGCCATTGTCGAGGCAATTCTCACAGAACCTCTTCCTGGTCTCGAAAAGGCCATCAAGGCTGCCCTTCCGGACACCCCCACTGACTCTAAGAAGAGCTCTCGCACTTCTTCAACGAAAGGGAAGGAAAAGACAGAGGATGATGCAGCACTTGTTGCCACTGCCGACTCCGAGGTCGCAAAGAAGGAGAGCAAGGCGAAGGAGACAGTTGCAGCGGCTCCCATGCTGTCCGACGCCGAGCTGGCACTGAGAAGGCAGAAAGAGGCTGCGGAAGAGGAAAAGGTTCAATGGCTTGAACGCTACCGCTTGGCCCAGCCGGGTCAGAAGCTGCTCTCGGTCCAGGACCCGGAGTTCCAACAGTTGTTGGCTGTGTTCAGGGTTGAGAAGGAGGCGAAGGAGCGGGCAGAGAGAGAACGCAAACAGCAGGATGCTCCTCGAGAGAGAGCGAACCCCGAGCCCAAGTTGAAGTTGAGAAGAGTGCTTTCGCACCTCAACTTGCGCCGTCGTCTTTCTGATCGACGCGCTCGACATTCTCAGGCAGTTTGAAGGGTGTTCCTACCTGGAGGGATGTTTGTTGCGGAGCTTGGTTAGCAGCAATGTGTGACAGGATTCTATCTATTTTTATTTACCTCTGATTTAGATAGAGTTTCACACACGGTCGCTACAAGAGTATGGAGAATACTGTATTTCATTTGCTAGAACTTATCACCCGGAAAGCTTCGAGGGACAGCTACACGCAATTTACTCGTCGTATCCTAATGCACTTCTCATAACTTCTCCCGTGAACGCCACCCAAATGCTGTCATCATCCATAATAGAGAATCATTGTCTGCATGATATGAACAAGCGTCTCGTGTCAATCACTTATCGAGAACCACTGAAGTCTGGCTTGTAGGTCTTGACCCCTCCAGCCTTCATCAGCTCCCGCAGTGCCATTGTGGCATATTGGCTTGGACCCAAACAGAACTTGACGATGACGGCGAGTCTAGCCTGCTTGGGTGCTTCGACCTGAGACTCAGCGGAGACAAAACCCTCAGAACCTGTCTCTGCCTTGAGATCCCTTAGTGCACGAAGCTCAGGACTTCTCTCAATCGCGGATGAGATTTCCTTGGCAGCGCGCTTTGAGGGAGTCTTTTGAGGCGACAAACGAACACCACCATCGGAATCGGACAATGATCCGAATGAAGCATCGCTGGGGACTCGTTGGTGGTGAGACATATTTGCAGCTGGCTGGACAGGGTTGGCAAGAGCGGCAGACTTGTTGACAGCGTTCATAGCAGTAACCTCATAGCCCTCGTCTACAGCACCGTCGAGGCCTCCAATGACCAAGGTTGATTTGACGCCAGTACGACGACCCTCATTCTCAGCGGAAGTTTGAATCCATGTATCCCGAATGACAGGATGCTTGATCGTAGCAGGATCGATGTTCATGTTTGCCTCACGCTCCTTTTCCGCAATAGCTGCAGCGGCTTTGTCTTCAGCGGCCAACTTTGCGGGGAGATTTTGCCAAGCAGCTAGCTGAGCGGAGCCGCCATAAACAGCTCGGTTGTATTCAGCATCTTGACGCGTGGTGGTGTGGGGTTGGCTATGTTGACGTGTGGTGGAGCCGGGTTGGCTATGATGGCCCCGATTACTACGAGAGACTCCTTGGTGACCACCACGTCCTCCACGATCGCTCGATGAAGCAATGTTTGGCTCGTAGACATCCTTGTTCTGATCATTTCCAACTTGCGGCTTCGACTTGTTGCGCTCGTAGACATCCTTGTTCTGATCGTCTCCACCTTGAGGCTTCGACTTATCAAGCTTCTGCAGATCGGTTTCGACTAACTGTTGATTCTCATCAACATACATCTTGACCTCAAAGCTCAAGTCCTTGACCTTGGCCATGAATTTTCGGTAGCTACCACTGAGGCTGAAGTCCTTCTGGCGGCGGCGCATGTCTGCAGGGTCAAGTCCACCGCCTTGTTCACTGTTCATGAATTCCTTATAGTAATCGCCGATATCGTTGGCAGGATACTCGACGTCGAAACCAGGGGTTGGGAGTACAATGTCAAAGATTGTGTACCGACCACTACGAGCCTCCTCAGCAGTGAGAGGTCGAGCACGCTCGTACAGATCATCATGAGTAACAGCAATATCATTACCAGCTGGGTGGACAACGATCTCGCCATTCTCATCTACCTCGTCCTTCAAAGCATCCTTAATGGCTTGAGTATCAATGAGAACCAGGTCGCCTTCAATGACTTTGCTGCCGTAACGGCTCCAACGCTCACTAGCAACATGATTCCACACGTAAGATTGATACGCATGGACATACATAGTCTTGAGGTTTCTGAAAATCATCATGAGAGCTCCCAGGTAGTCCTTTGAGTTTTTAGGATTGCCCAAGTGACGAATGACGGCGGCCTCAGCGGAGAACTTTCGAGGAAGGATATTGATGGCTTCCTTGGCTTCGCCAGTCTTCTGAAAGAGGAGGATTGCTTTAGCCCGGTGAACATCGTCCTTCGCAACTGTATACTCGGAATCATGGGGGAACTCGGAAGATTGGAGGACGCGGCGGTTTTGGACACATTCTCTTGCATCTTCGCTGAAGAACAAAATCCCGTCAACGGCACGCTTGTAATCTCCCTGAAGAATACTTTTGCCAATGTCGTTCGTACCAACGCTGAATGTTCCGAATCTTTGCAAGCCATAGTAATTGATGAAACCATGACCTTCCAAGTGCTTCACAGCGAGGTCAACAACACCGGTAGCGTGCTTCAGTCTGGCGATCTCATCCAGAGTGGAATCATCGCCGAAATGACAGTCTCTCAGGGTGATGATGAACTGGTTACCCGCGAGCTCACCAAGTTGCAGCTTGTGCTGCTCGTGACTGAAACCACCAATACGCGCGTTTCGTAGCTCACGGTTCAGCCCAGCAAGGGCAGGTGCGAGCTGACGATAGACACTGACACGTTGAACAGTTACGGCCCGTCTGTCCTTCGTGCCAGCGAAAGCGAAATCTCTCGGCTTCATATGGAGGCGCTTTGCGAGATAGGCGATGACCTCCATCGTATCCTTGTTCTCCTTGTAGAGCGAAAAATGAAGATGTTGGCCACCAAGCTCGTCCCAACCGACCTTGCCCATTGGCTGGCTGCCATCCCCTTGGTTGTGATGGTTTATATTTTGGCCTGATTTCAGAGAGAAGCCGTTACGACGCCTAGTAGCGGGGGGAGCGGCGGTGATTCTGATGACTCCTTCCTCCAGTACTTGAGTCTGGAGACGAGAATTAAAGATGCGACGAACAGCATCATGCAGGTGGCCTCGAACGAACCTATCAGCGATTGGTTCGGAAAGAAGCTCGCCGAAATAGGATGATGGCTTAGGACCAGGAATGGAAATAACCCTCTGGTGGAAGCTGATGATTGCATCCTTGAAAGTAGCACCGACATATTTGGTGAGAGTCTCGTGATCGGCAGGGGAAACCACAAATGCTTGGAATGCGTTGTTATTTCTAGTAGGCTCGAGTTTGGTGGCAGCCGCTGCTGACTTTGCTTGGGCATTTTTTTGCGAGGAAGGATCCGTGGTGCCATCCTCTAGCTTGATGCTTTGAGAGAGGCTCGAGCTTGGGTCTGACTTGCGAATTGGCTTGACATTCTCTGCACCTCTGGTTGTTGTCAAAGAGCCCATAACAATTGGATCTGAAACCGTCTTTGAATTGTCAGTATGTGATAAACTTCAACATCTGCAAAAATCAACGCCAGGACGGTAAAGGCAAACTCACTTCCGGGAAAGTACTGGCAAGCATTGTCTCCAAAGCATCGTCCTTGACCATGTGCTGTTGTGATATCAGTTGAGTTCGCCTTCGCGGGTGAAAATAACAACTGAGATACGGCAAAGGGGAGGTCTAATGTCTGCTTACCTCTGAGGATGGCTCAAGCGCAGAAGGAACTCCATCAGAAGTCAAGCGAACAACAGTGCCATTAGGCATGATCTCGTTGACCATGAAGTCAGTGTATCTAGATAATGATCAGCTATTGTTTGAAACAAAAGCATCTGACCAAGGTTGAGCGTTCGACAGAGTGACATCGTCTTGAACTGGAAAGCACGAAAATACAGCGGCTACCAAGGGGAGGCAGCCAACCACATGTGAGCAGCGATTTCTAGAGAACAGACATGGGACAGTGTGATGGATCATAGCTTGAAGGAAGCCAGCGTCCAGGACAAAGGAGACAGGAGATGTGCCTGCAGAAACGTACCTTTGCTTGAGGGTGCCACTAAACCCAGGATTCTTGGCATTTACAAAACACAGCACTCCAACCTGAGTTTCACGCTCAGGCTGGAATCCATTGCCAGCAACAGCCAGGACTGTCTCCCGATGGTCCATCTTGGCGGTCTTGGGGGGTGGTGTTGTGGTGACGTTGGATGGGGTTGAAGGAGAGATTTTCTGTTTTTTTGTGGGTGGTCCCTCATCGTCAAAATCGGGCTTATCCATTTTGAGACTAGCCAGGGCCTTGCCTCATGTGACACGCCACTAGGCACTTCAGAAGTATCGCTTTGTTCACGTCAATCAGCTCGATTTCGATTTCGATTTGGAAAGATGCAAGATGTCCGATGAGTTAGAGAAGAACTGCATTATAAAAATTCGGCTATTCTGATACGGCCGCTAGTGGTGTTACCGTGCACACCCTGTTAAGCTCCTTTCGACCACCGTAATAATGCACTACAAAGTAAGCCCGAAGTTCAGCCGCCCCTTTTTGCAACAACATCAATCTGCAGCCCCCAAACCCCATCCCAATGCCTATGTCCACGACTACTATTGTGAATTGATCTTCTTTCTTGAAACCAGCTTGTGTCGTGGAAAGCTGGCTTCAAGTTCCTTCTTCTGGATATGCTCTTCCTTAGCCACGATTTGTCTCTCTAGAAATATCCTCCACTCGCTATAGGCAAAATCCCCTTGACAAGCCCGAATATGCTCTCCAACAATCCGATTGTACAGGGCCCAATCGTCCAGTTGCGAAGGCGTTGGGGTAACTATGATATCGTTGATCGATTTCTGGCCAGTGACCCTTTCTAGCACGAGCCTGCATTTGTATATATCCTGGTTCGGATCGACCAGTTTGTGCCCATACTGCCGGATGACATACCTGCATCTGATCAGCATGAGAGCTTCGAAGACCCTGGAAATGAGCCTACAATCCATCGTATCGAACACCAATTCTTGGTGCCAATCTGCTCTTCAAAGCATGGCCTCTCAAAATCCGGACTGGCCCTCCACGGTTTCCCAAGGTGCTGAAGGGCATCTCTTTACTAGTACCCGTTTTGAAGTACTGGTACATGCCCAGCGTCGGCCCTTCCATTTCTTCCCCTGAGAGCAATGGCAAGGCCGTCACGTTGTACGGCCCTTTCGTTGCCATGTCATTGGCTCCCCCAACAATTCCGTCCCGAAATGCGCATGCTATGTTTAGCCACCACCTGGCTTAACAGTCAATGTATGATCTAGGAGGAGTTCAAGAATGGGTTGTGCACCTGCCGACTTCGAATCCGAGGTCTCCTTGCTGGTGAGAGATCGGTTCATGGTATGTGGCCAACCAAACCTGATCTGCCTTCCAGTCCTCCGCACTTAACGATAACCCCTGGAGTGCTCTCTCCCACATGTCCTTGATACGAACGTCGTCGATCGTAAAATAACTGCTCGAAGTCAACATTTTTTGTTCCATAGTGTGCAGACTATTAGGAAGATGGAACGATCCCCGTGTATATAACAGATTATTTGGCTCGTAGGTCTCGTACCTCTCCTTAAATCTCTGCTGCCATTTGTGCTGCAAAGATGTCGCACGCGAAAGGATCCCCTGGATACTAGGATCTGCAATTGCAATATTCCTGGCCGCATGGGACAATATGGCGTCGAGGGTCTTGTCAAAGTAGGTCAAAGCTATCAAATCAATGCTCACTGCTGTGACTTGGCTTAGCTCGTCGATCAGGAGCGCTCTGAGGATCTCAGACAAGATATCCAAATGGGTACTGGGAATTGATCCCAGCTCTACAGCTTCACGAATCACATCCGTCATCTCCCTGAGTGTTTCGGTGTTCCATTCGTCATTTGTCAATTCCGCTGATTTGAATGACTGTATAGAGGCCGCGAAAGAGACAGTTCTGGTCATCGATGCCGGCGAGGTGGTGAACGGGATGGGAGCTTTTCAGCATCAGTGACCTTGTCTAGGCGAGATATGAAGCGGTCAACTCACAGATTCTGGAACCATAGCTTTTCAGGAGCTCTGCGCCACCATCAAAGCTTGCGTTACGGTCATGGTACCCGATATTGGAGCAAGAACGAGGTGTGATATCAGGATCGAAGGACTGCGTCGACCCAAAAGAAGCAGGGCTTGCGAATGGATCCTCGTCCAAAGGCCCCAGCTCTGCACATGGGAGGATGAAATCATTGTCTCTTGGTGGCAAAGAGATGGAAAGGTTGTCTCCTTGAATGCTTTTCTCAGGCGAAGTCTTAGAGGGAGAGCACTCTCGGGAAATGGCCGTGGTGGAAGGCATGCTGCTCGCAGCCGCCGAGTCATCGTCCCTGTCGAAGATAGCGCCGTGAGCGGAGATTGTGGAGGCTGCATTTGACGATGCATGAGCTCTGCTAGCTTCTTTAACGATGGTCAAATTGCCAACACCTCCTTCGGGGTCAGCGAACGGGTCTTGAAAGACGATCGGTTGCGATCTGGCTGGCGAAGACTTCTTGTAATCGTTGTTTGATTCCATGGTTAAGGATCATGCAAAGTTCCAGAAAGGCTTTGCAAGTCTTCATCATTGCATGTTGCAATGGAAAATTATTTGGGTCTGCGAATTTGTGGTTGACGGAAGGGAGGGTAGAAGGGAAGGTGCAACTCTGACCATTTCGTTTTACCAAACTCGAGGCAGGCACGCTATGATTGTATCAATCTCCCAGAACAATCAAGCTTTTCATTCTGTTCTCGGTTTCAAACTAGGTGAGG
>Ga0302140_10009830_pt1 | contig 11847 bp, 8 predicted proteins | sample I_Bog_E1_1_FD_202095 | JGI IMG/M metagenome (GOLD analysis project Ga0302140, IMG submission 202095) | Peat permafrost microbial communities from Stordalen Mire near Abisko, Sweden - I_Bog_E1_1 | ecosystem: Environmental > Terrestrial > Soil > Wetlands > Peat | place: Sweden: Abisko, Stordalen...
CGGCCGGGAAAATGGCGGAAAGCTGCAAAGGGAGATGGGAATAGAAGTATAGTTCTCCAAGAATGCTTTCTGATATTGAAGATTTAATGACTGTGTCGCCAACAACTTCAATAAAGTTGAAATCTCGAGCTGCCATCATGCCATTCTTGTCCGCATCAGTCTGGGATGCCGGGGATTCTGCGCTCGAGTCTTCCGCTAGCAAGCCAATATCATGCACAGGGCCTCGATAAGATTTGACTGAAAAATCATCCAAATGATCATCTGCCAAAGATTTGCTAAACTCAAGACCTATGATGGCGTTGGTTGTGTCATCAGATGAAGTAGAAACATCATTAGAAGCCGTTGTGAAGATCGATTCTTGCTCCATGTTGAGAGGAGTGTTCAAAGGAAGGTTGAGGATTCTCGTTGATATCGGCACAAATTATGTCACGTGAATGAATTGTAAAACTTGAGATATTTCCGCAGCCGAAATACTGAGGATTCGGGCCTTCTTATCTTCTAGACTGCGTGGGGCTCGGGCACAGCGTCGTCCTTGGTAAGAGGATCACGATCTCCGAACATTGCCAGGATGGAAATTCCGTGGGGGCCGAATTCTTAGGGGCCGGATCTGCAGGCTCCCGAAATAGGAAGGTTTTGCAGTCGAATATCTGGAGGGTGTTTATGACTAAGCAAGAGGTCCTTAGAAGGAAGTTAAGAGTGTTCAGAGAGACGTGTCAAATGCTTGCCAAAACAAGGGCCGGCCCACAGCCACGTTCGCGATCGCGCACCAACGTCGCTTGACGGTCCGCTTCTTACAGGCGATCCTTCTTGCCCCTTACCCGCTGCCGATCTCTCCATGTAAGTTTGCCATTAGCAAGCTGAGCTTCCACCGCCTCCTGCAACCGCCAGCATGCTATCCAACGGTGATCGTTCACTTAATTTCCTCCAAATCACGGGGTTTTTGATGACCATCATGGAATGACGGTGTAGTAAGGTGATGATGGAGGCGGGCCGACGTTAAAAGGGGTTTGGGGGAATTAAGCATACGCTGCAGCCACTCAGCACACGAGGCGGCTAGCCTATATGACTAAGCAAGCCACAAGGGCCTTAAAGTAATATGAATGGTCAGATCCATCAACTTTCGACCCCAAATTGCAACGCATGGCTGTATTTGCGCGGCTACACTAGTCGTTACGAAAGCGCGCCCGTGATTTGAAGGTGGAAGCCAGGGCTGAGTGGACAGCCTAGCCGTAATAGGAAGTCTTGATCCGGCAGCTGGACGCCTCCAAAATGGGGGCCAAAACAACCCATGTTGGCCGATGCCATTCTTCTAATATAAGACCCTTTCACTGCCCTCGCATTGCTTCCCCTTTTCAAGTCATCCAAATTTCCCCACAGGGTTTTATCATCCCTTATTCTGTTCTTCATCTCGAGCGAGCTTTTTAGATCCAAGACTCTCACGCTAGCAAGGCTCTATTAGCGCATTTACGGCATGGACCTTCGAACGCAAGACTTGTCGTCCGCTCCTGTGTATGACTATGGGCAGCAAAGTTTGGACAGTAAGAACGAAGCCAAGGGATCGGACATCCACCAAATTCACGAAGCATTGACACCTCCTTCGGTTCCACACTCTCAAGGGAAGGTTTGGCAGACCGGCTTCCTTCGAAATGTTCCATGGCTTGGGCTGGGGGCTTTACTGCTCGTTCTCTGTTCAATCATTGCCAGTACGGCTATTCTGGTCATCTCCAACGGCGACGCAGTCTCGACCTGGCGAATTGCACCCTCGGTTATCCTCGCCTTGCTAACATCTTTGTCAACTGCCTGCTTTGGGTTGGCACTTGCAAGTGGAATTAATGTTACATGGTGGCGTCGAATGCTTCAGGGCGGGAATCTGGATGATATGCATTACTACTGGGCGCAGGGTAGCAGCCTATGGGCGGCGGCGACTGCCGGACGTCGTAGCAGCTTCTTGTCCATTTCAAAGCTATTCATTGCTGTTGCTGCCATCGCTGAGGGTCCGTTGCTCCAGCGAGCTACTACTATCGCAGCTAGAGAGGTGTCAAGACCAGTTTCGCTCCAAGCTGCGCTCGCAGTAAATCTTTTCCCGGTCACAACAGCCCAGGTCCTAATAGAATCCACCCTCCCAAATTATCCTACGAGCAATTTCACGGGCGCCTACAACAACTATACGAATCGGGTCCCAATCACATATGGATTCGACAGATGTCCAGGAGTCTGCACCGCAGACGCCCCAGGGGTTGGTTTCAGTGTTTCGTGTGAAGACACGAACACAACCTGGAATACCAATGGCTGGGGAATCGCAAACTTGACACGACCGCAATTTGATGTTGACACGTCCTGGAATGTACAATATCCAGGGGGAGAGAATTTCCAACCTGCCGACCAGCCAGCCTGGCCCCATCCGGTTACTCACGAATATCTCACCTTGTCGGCGGGCTGGGCGGACAATACTGCCAATCCGCTCACGTACACCTCTAGAGTCTGCAATCTCTCTTTGGCTGTGGTTTCATATCCACTGCAGATTACCAATGGCACTGTCAGCCTCAACTTACCGGCTGGCACAAACCCAGAAGTTCTCTACGATCTCCCATTCGCCAATTCACATTACGAAGGCGAGGGAGGCGCAGCCACACTTGGAGGATTCTACATGATCGGGACACAGGATTTCTTTGCCAATGTTAGTCTGCAAGTACAGGGCGCTTTTTTCGTCTACGGCCTCGAAGGTCTAAACCCCTTTGCCTGGGCCCATCTGGTGGATCCCACCTGGGATGGAGAATTAACAGACTACGTCTGGCGAGATCCTGTGCCTGACGTCCTGGCTGCATATCATGAGATTATGTTCCGACTTGGATTGAATGCTGCAACAAATGCCACACTTGTCCCACCAGTTGAACTTGATGGCAAAAATGTCACGAGCGTCAACAACGTCCCAGCTGTGTACATATTTAGTGAGAACTACTATGTCACCAGATATGAATATCTTGCTGGTGCCATTGCCGTGGTCATAATAGCGCTCCTTAGCGTCGTACCAACGTAAGTTTCCCTTCGGCCACCGATAATTCCTCACTTTCCCACGAGGGTTCTACGTTTTCCTTTTGGACACAAAATAACTTTCCTTAATTGTACTGCGCTGATTCTTTGGTGACATAGACTCAGAGGATGGTGGCTACTTGGCCGTACAACCACACTCTCGCCACTTGAGATAGCAAAAGCTTTTGGGGCTCCTCAACTTGCAAACTGCAATTCAAATGACACCGCAAAAGAACTCGCCAGTACCGTCAAGCATCAGCGGGTCAAATACGGCGTTCTGGAAGGGAACGAGGGCGCCCATGGAAGCACATTAGGACTTGGGGAACATGGAGAAGTAATCCCTCTTAGGCGTGGGACGACGTTTCACAAATGAGTGAATGGTTGTTGTTGGTATACACTCAGGGGTGAGTACTCAAAAGGTATCGATACGGTGTACATAGCAATGTGTAAGAAGTTAAGTCGGGGAAAACGCCGAAAGCTTGTCCTTCGATTAAATTGTTAAGAAATACATAAAGGAGAGTAAAAGTACAGGTGCGTCTGCGCGCAAATAAACATGTAGCCTGGGCCTCCCACTAAGCTAGACTCTCTCATTGCACCGGCGCAACTCCCGGACTGGACAGGAATCGAGATCAAAGATTTTTCGAAACTTACGAATAGGCTACAACAGGGTTATCGCTCTCCGAAGGGAAACCGCTCACGGTCATGGGAGAAGACGTGGGTGCAGCCAATTGGACTTCCAACTAGGAACCTGTGGTCGGAGACGCCTTTGCAGTCGCAAAGCCGCAACGCAGACTTCCCTGCCCTCCCAAGCGCAGAAGCTGCCTCTTGTGTTCTGGTTTCAAGACTCAGGAGATACGAGATTCAGATTGGATCTAAATCGCCAGTTCCGGAATACATCCGCAAAATGCTAGAACCTTGGATCGGACAAAGCGGGGCAGAGAAAAAGGTTTTGAGGTAAGTAAAAATCCTTTCCAATCAGAACAAGTCCTTTGGAATCGGATCAGAGAGTCAAATTAATAGTTGAAATACGTCGTCTCCAGTGCTAATCATAAGTCAGAAACCCTTAGCGACTCGCTGGGTTAGCTGAATGCGGCAAAGTGGCCAGTGACATGGAAATACTGTATGGTCTTGTATCGTCGCCACTAGCGCCAGAACGATAGCTTATGAAACCACAATCGATCCTCCTCATCTTCGTCCTGCTACTCTTCTCAGACGACGATCCTTCTAACACGATTGAATTTCTTGCCTCACGAAGCAGTAACCCACCTCACTATTACCGGCATTGCCTCTGCAAAACCGATGACACTATGGAAGAGCTTTCAACGGCCCATCGAGAACTATTCGAGAAAAGTCGCTTGAGTAGAGAGAGGGTTCATCGATGGCAGATTGATCTCATATTTGTTCGGCGTCCGCTCAAAATTGTGCCAAGACAACCGCTGCCCTTTATTACATACGACCACCTCCAAGACCTGTGCAATAAGAGCGTCGCTATTTACAGGACAACACCAATACCTTTTCACACTCAGCAAGATATCAAAGACTTTATTTATGAGAAGTGGACAAAGGGCAACCTTCACAAAGTGGATATCGAGTTCTCATCATTCTTCGGAAAGTTGATTGATGTCAGAGATCCCCGAGAACCTGGTCCAGATCTTTTCCACGATATTCTCGAAACGCATAACGCCTTGCTTCATCGGCATAGGATAACGGAACCCCTCTTTCAGGATGTGGAAGAAACGATGCAGCCAGAGAATGAAGGTGGACTGGGCTTTACTAGTAAGCAATGGCAGTACCATAAGATTCGAGCTCTTTTCAGATCCTTAATCATGGTCATTGACACTTCTTTATCGACCAGTCCTGCGACACAATCTGTGCATCTAATTCGAACGGGACAGGAGTCCCTTGGCGCGCCTTTAAGCTTTGGACGGCTCGGCAATGGAGATGATAAGGCCGTCGAGACCACTCTGGAAAAAGCTATGGACTTTGCTTTGGAGTTGGAGCAATTAGAAGCAGATGCATTTCCAGAGGAACGAGAAAGGAGTGAATTGGACTCCAGGCTAGGAGGACCCGGATGCATTCGAATGGGTGGCTATTCCGGTGAGATACGAGGACCTTCCTCTTTGTGGATCATGGATTAATAGGTTGCTAAATATCTGTACTGCGAGAGGTGTCTGTCTAGCGAATAAAGAGCAAATGCGATAAATCACAAAAGGCTCTCAATAGGATTTCAGTTTGTAGTATATGACATGCCTTTTATTTTGGTACGGTCCAGTAGGATATACAGAGGAGATCGAATAACCGAGGCAAACTGCAAACTGACGGCTTACTTGACCAGGCTAGTGTCCTCCTCATCAATCGCATATCCTATCTGTGTGACCTTTCCGGCAACCATGTACACATGTTACACTTGCCATAACTGATAACGTTTCAGAACACAAAGTAATCATCCTTCACATAATCTTTACTTCACACCGTCGTTTCAAAGCCAATGCGAAGAACAGCCCCATTTCCCCGCTTCCGAAGCTCCGAATATTTCCGGATCCAATCCCACCTTTCGAATCAGCCCAGGTCATATTTCAAAATTGCCGACTGGGCAGCTCATGCTCACAATCAACGTTATTGGCGTGCCGCTCTTGGCACCGGCTATAAAAACCACGCTTGTTATACCGGAACGACGTCCAGAGGTCGCCACTTCTCCAGCCACTCAAGAGCTTCCATAGATGAACGGTCTGACTTCCTGAATGACTTTATTCGAGCGCAAAAGCCCTCTACGGATACCTTGAGATACTTTTCTTCGCTGGACTGGACTCGAGAGATTTTAGAGAACGATGCGTACCAGATGGTTCCTTTTTACTCGCGGTACTGCATTAACGAAACAGGAGAAAACCGCTTCTTTGCTCGGATTGTAAATACGGAGACGACTGTACCTCACATTCTGGCATTCCAACTGAAGGACTTCAAGACACCCGACTCTACCATCTCACGCGTCGACAACCAGACATGTCCAACAACGGTAGATCTCACGGAACCTGCTACGCCCGAGGTCATATGTCTGATGGCACTTGGGGACGACTTGCAAGCACATCCATCGATCGTGCATGGGGGCTTCCAAGGAGTCATCTTCGACGAAGTCATGAGACTCCTGATCCTGCTGCATCAGCACAACATTTGCGTACCTGGGCCGAGAGACATGCATTTCACTGCCACCATGACGATATCATACTCTGCTGCTGTCGTCGCTCCAAGTAATGTTATAGTGCGGTCTCGTCTTGTCAGACGGGAGGGCAGGAAATGGTTTGCAAGGGCTGAGATTGTAAATAGTGCTAGCAAAATCTTGACTAGTGCTGAGAGCATGTGGATTACTGCGAAGCCTGTTGTTCGTTCCTAGATATAGAATAGTTTGTTTTGCCTGAATCAATTCAGCATTGTCTACTTTGATACTTTTTAAAGTAGAAGGCAATATTTCATCAACCTATACTGTGGATTACTTGAAAGGCGATCGTTGTTGCTAGGGACTATTTAAGGGCTGCTCGCTAAGCTAAGTTGCATGGCTGATAAGGGATTCTCGAGCCTATAGTTGGGATACTACAGCCTGATGCTATGAGCAACATCTTTAAGTCTGCTAGGTTCTGGAGCAGTTCAACTAGCATTTCCTAAAAGAAAAAAAACTGGTTGTGCTTTTAATCTCCTTGAATTAAGCAAGAAAGAGTTATTAATAGACCGAGCAACCCGAGCACCCTGAGCACCCTGAGCATCCCGAGCAAGATTTACCACATCGTCACGTGTTTCGACTTCTCACTTTTTAACCAATCGTACTTAATCTGACCTCTGTTCTCTCACATCACTTTTGTCAAGTTTTGACGACGATGCTCAATGAGCCCAAACAAGTTCCCAAAGAACCCAAAGTGGACACTTTCCAAAAAAAAAATATACTTAGTATGCATGTGATGCGCTTGCACATTCATAGTTGTGTAGGATGAATGTCAGGAGAACGGAATGATGGATGGCATCAGTGCATTCCTCCAGATTAATGACACAAGTTGTAGGATGAATGTCAGGATAGTAATTAGGAGAGCGAAAACGGTGTTAGGGAAGGAATCAGGAAAGACTAGGCTCGTTTGCGAAAGCTGACTTAGAGGCTCGCCCACACGCTGCCATAAAAAGACTTTAGAGTACATCACGTGACCTTTGATTTAAAGTAAAAAGAGGAGTAGTGCTTTGACTATAAACAGTCTAAACAACCCCCTCCTAGAAAGCAAAGAGGTATTGAGCTATAGTACTCATACTATTTGCGAATCCTTGCCTTATATAGTCCTATCCTAGTTACACGGCTAGTCCCCCTTTCCTATCTCACCTATTCTTAGCTCAGAAGAGAAGGTAATATACTTCGTATGTAGTTCGTCGAAGGAATAAAGTAGGCTGTCCCAACCCACTTTCGTATAGCACTATAGAAGAAGGCCAAATATCCCCTATCCAAGCGTTCACTTTACTCTCCCGCTCTTTCTCTTCCGGAGCATTTAGTACAAACTGTATAAGTAGTTTACTAAGTACCTTTTGGCTTTGATCATTCTTTACATTTCTACGCTAGGTCTATCGTTCTTAAATTTGAGCGATAAATCCTCTCCTATCGTCGCTGTGGGTTCGGTAGATTATCACATTACTCGCAAGGAACTCTCTAGTACCGCTGCCGCGGGATAGTGGTACATTATCCCACCCCTTTCAGAAAGCTTATTATAGCTATGCTCCTATTCCATTGAAGTTGGAAACATATTGTTCTAGTCAATTTCTTTAACAGCCTAGATTCATTGGAAAAGTCTTTGGAAGGTTTCAATGAAAATAGCTTGAGAATTGATCCAACCTGGAGAGTGAATCCACCCACCACATCCAAATTTCTTATTCCAATTCAAATACGCGGCTGTTTTTCAGAGACGATTCGGTTGCAAGCTCTCCATGCATAACGCCGTGAACATAGGCGTCTCCAATGAGTTCATACCGTTCTCTTACCTCTCTCAAGACGAATAAGCAATCGCCCCCGTACAGCATCACCACCAAATCTCCGGATTGAGCACACGAGGGCCCGATTCCCATACCCCCGTCGGTAGTAGTAAAAAAGCAGCGGTCATTTACGCATTTCTCCATACTTTTAATAAAAGGAGAGGTGAATTCGTAAATTGAAAGCGCTTCTTGTGTTCCTGTCCGCGCACTTTCGGGTCCAGAGCCTTGGCAATAAGCAGCCTCGAACATAGTACCGAAGTCATTGGGGGCTGGGTATTCTGGATGTATGTCGCTAGAGTCATGGTCGAGAACAAGGGTTCGCCAAAGGGTTTCCGTCTCTCCATCGCCGATCAAAGATCGACTAAAGGATATCAGCTGACTCATAAATGTAACTCCACCGGTAGAGCTGATGAGTTCGATTGTAGTAGTCGTGTTGGCAAATTCCGTGGTTGGTGGACGTGGACCTTCGATGACAAGCTGTAGCGTCCCGACCATAATCCCTCGGGCACGAAGGATGGCACAAGTGAAATCGAAACTCACATCGGGAGGGATATGTGCCGATGCCTGCAACTGGAAGTGGCCTGGTATCCACATGTCGTAAATACAATGAGCGGTGAGCTCTGGGAGCCAAGAAGCTCCAACTCGCTCTTTCAGGGAACGGTTCCCGAGGAAAATATTCAGATTCTTATCCTCCTCGATGAGAAATTCGACAAGGTGCATTAGGACATTCTTTAACGGCTTCCAGTCTTCGTAGACTACTGGAAACTCTTTATAGTGCTTGGGAGTCAAGCCGAGCACGGCGTAGATTTTGTCGCGACTATCTGTTGCTTGAAAACGCTTTGTTGCTCTTATCAGGAACGCCAGCCCCTGCTGGCATTGTATTGACACCCACAAATAGTTTGAAACATGGTAATCCCAGCCGGATGGTGGCCTCTTAAGGCAAGTGAACGCATCGGCTCGTCGAGGGTGAAAGAATTTGCTTGGAAACGACTTGAGGAGGCCATAATAGTAGTCACGAGTGTCGTGCAGGTATAATCGTACCAGACACGTTCAACGATAGCCTTTCCACACATGATAATGCCTCTGCTCTTGTCGAGGAGCCCGTCTGCGAAAAGTTCCTGGATAATCCATATCCTTTCCCAATATGGGCGGTCAAAGAATTTCCACAACGAATTCCAGATCTGCGTCGATGTGGAAACGCCAAGCATTTCCAGTATCTCGCTACGTGCTTGGAAACCCGCATCTGTTCCGTCGATGTCGGCAATAACATCGTCGTACTTCCCCTTCCACAGGTTCTGACTGAAACTTCCAAATTCTCGGATCAGCTTAATCGCCACATTGCTATCTTCAGTAGCATCGCCTATCCAAGACACAACTCTCGTTGCTGCTTTATAGATATCGTACATCTTCTCAACTTGTTTCTCTCGTTCTTCCAGGTCCTGCTGATTGATACAAAGGGCATCAACCCAGAGTACTCTGTCGGCGTCCTCGGAGCGCAAATGTCGAAGTGCTGCTTCAAGATTGACCGTGACATGATGAGCACAACCGTGGAGAGAGATGGGCTTCAAGTTGGTCTGGGGCCCCCAACAGTACGAAAGAGTCTCGTAACTAGGCTGGTCGATGAGGGCTCTCTCGCGCAATTCGCATTGAATGCCGAGGTTCCAAGGACCGGCTTTGAGGACCACGCGAATGGTGGGGGTCGAGGTATCCAGTGGCGTGTACTGATAGGCTGCCATAGGGCTGATTCTTCGAACGATGACTGGATACGGTAGTATAGAAGAAGAATAGTTGGGCCCTACAATCATGTGGGCTCAATTTGATCTCAGCTCCATATCAACATCGGTGAGAAGTCTTCGCGTCTCGGAAGATTCCAGTTGTGCTAGCGAGAACAGCACGTGCAAGAAAAAGCAATCAAGCATGTATCTTAGTTGGGGCTGAAATTTCGCTTGTTTGCTGAGCGCTGCTCGTGGTGAGGAGGACGTCGGACGTTCGGCTTGAACCTCATGTTTGCTATCGTCCCAACACAGTTTCAATCTTATTCCTGGCTATGAAAAAGTATCGACCAAGAGAGGTCCTAACTACATGACGGTCCTGTCGCAGCTAACTCAGCGCTTCGCTTACCTACCTATCTGACCCTGTGGTATATCACGTGATTCTCCTCCTGAAGTGAGGATGGGAGAGAAGGAGACGTGTTTTGACTGTAGACAATCCGTAGAAAAGAAAGAAGACGATCTCACCCACACCCACTAACCCCCATCCGCCATCCGCCATCCGCCATCCGCCATCCGTCATACGCACAAATCCACTCCCAGCTCCTCAGCACCCTCCCTCTCGAGATCCGGCGTCAAATCTACGCCCACGTTCTCCACTCCTATGGGGCCGTCCAACACATCCTTATCTCCAATAATAGAGTGACACACATGCGCTGCGCGTCGCCAACTTCACATATCTATTTCAAACCCCAACTCCTACTTAGGAACCCTTGTAAGGGGAGCAGTTCTGGCAAACTTGGCTAGGAAATTGTAGCCGAGGCGCACAGGGCACCAAAATCGGACCCGTATTAATAGCGGGCAGGCTGACTTAGGGGGTGCTCAGGCTCTGAGCAGGTTCGCTCACTCTTGGCTCAGGTTAAAGCAGCAGTTGCTCACAGCCGGAGACTAAAACGGAACCAGCAAAAGAAAAATTAATCCTGAGTCTATGGGTATAGAAAGACGATTTGTCGTTCCCAGGAAATCTCAAACTGACCTTGAGACTAGAGCACTCCCATCTTATAGTCTCTTTTGTATAGAAGAGTATTATTGTACTCAACTCTCGTTCTTGTAGTGTCCAACCTCTTTGAAATAGGGGCTGAGATCGAAAGTTGTAGAGATAATCGTCTGAAAGGAAGATGCAGACTTTTTGAACGGGTAGCTGTTATGCCCACCAACCACCAGAAATTCCAGCACAACAGGTCCCATCGGTATTGATTCTTGATCAGTCTTGCAACCTTCGCTGCTATTCGTGGAACTTGTCGCTGAAATTGTGAGGAAAGCTTCAGAATAGACGGAAGTCATATCCGCAGCTTCTTTCTCCCAGTCCTCGTTTGAGTCCTGAATGATGCACATACTGTCAATCCAGACATAAGGAATCCTTAATTTCCTAGCAATGTTTATAGCATCTCTGAACGTCAGTGATAAGTCGGAGACCTTGATTCCACGAAGTCGGTCTGGAAGAGTTGCCATCGTATCAGCGCATAATTAAAGGCTCTGCAAATGCAGACCAAGGAAACCATCCAGAGCAGCACGCACACCATTCATTACCAGCACCAACTCCAAGATCACACTCTGCACTATGGAATCTGCAACGGCAAAGCTTTCCAAAAGGTTGCTCAATATCCAAGCCATTCGCATTTGACAAAGTCCCTGACATAGTCTCAGATGAAGACGTTGTAGTCGTAGCTAACTCCACCTCAAATTGAGCTCCCAGCGTGCCAGGCAGTTGAGGTATAACATTTTCGTCTGTAAGTTGTGTACCCATACAAAGCTCGTCTTGTGAGAGTTCCCACTGCGAGGATGTAGGTGGTTCATGGGAATCAGAAAGAATTCCGTGAAGTGATGGGCCACCGAAGAAATGTGACGGACCTGGCGTATTAGTCTCTGATGCGAGCGGCAGGTGCATATTGTTGAGGGCTGATGGTGACATAGACTCCAAATTTCCTTGTCGAGATTCGGATGTGGACGTAGGGCCGCCTGCATGATGAAAACTTCCAGGTTCTGACCGTGCCGCCGTAGTATCAGGCCAATCACTCAAACTGGCGGTGCGGGTTCCAGAGTGTAATATGTC
>Ga0302140_10009831_pt1 | contig 11846 bp, 10 predicted proteins | sample I_Bog_E1_1_FD_202095 | JGI IMG/M metagenome (GOLD analysis project Ga0302140, IMG submission 202095) | Peat permafrost microbial communities from Stordalen Mire near Abisko, Sweden - I_Bog_E1_1 | ecosystem: Environmental > Terrestrial > Soil > Wetlands > Peat | place: Sweden: Abisko, Stordalen...
TACCGCATCCCGGTGATCAAGAATGATGCTTTCCGTCACGGCATGCACATTGTAAGAAATTGGACGGCCGATCTGGCCGCACTGAAGGAAACGCTGCCGAAGATTCGCGACTTTCCCACGCTCCTGATGTGGGGAACGAAAGACGGAGCCGTATATTTTCAGTCCGCCGAAACGCTGCGTAAGAATTTCAGGAACGTGCGACTGATTGCCTTTGAAGGTGTTGGACACCTTCCGTATGAAGAGGCTTCCGCGGAATTCAATCGCGCGCTGATAGACTTTCTCACCAAAGGTTCCGGTTTTCATTTCCCAGTTCTTGGGTCGCCAGAGAACTGATTGCCTCGATGCCCCTGACCATCTTTCAATCACTCCGCACATTCGTGGCTGATTACGGATACTGGGCGGTGGCTTTGACGCTGCTCTGCGAAAACGCAGGCATACCCGTCCCGGGCGAGACCACCTTGCTGCTGGCGAGCTTTCTGGCCTATTCGCAACACCAGCTTAATCTGGGATGGATCATTTTCGTTGGCACATGTGCAGCGACGCTCGGCGACAATTTTGGATACGCGCTGGGCCACTATGGCGGACGCCCCCTCCTGGATCGCTACCGAAGCTTCTTCAGGATTTCTCCAGCGGCGCTAGAACGGGGGGAGGAGATTTTCGCCCGGTATGGAGCCGCCGCCGTTTTCTTTGCCCGCTTTATTTTCGGACTGCGCGTTTTTGCCGGACCGCTCGCTGGCGTGCTGCGTATGCCGAGGCGAGCGTTCATTCTGTTCAATTTTCTTGGAGCGGCGCTCTGGGTCACGACCATCGCGAGCGCCGGATATCTTTTCGGCCAACACTGGCGCACGCTGCTAAGCGTTCTGGAGCGCTTTAACATCGCGGCTGTGATTGGGGCCGTTGCCGTGATCTTGTTTTTGTGGTGGAGATACCGACGGCGATCGGAGTCGGGAAATGAGTGAGAGTCCCGGCGGAGGAATCCGGTGCTATTCTGGTTTCAAAATTTCCTGCGTAGAAATTCGAAAAAGCCATAACCGAGAAGAGCGGCCGTGGCGGCGATCTCGAAATTGGCAACGGTCAGAACGTCCCTGAGCGCCCAGGCAATCCCCCGCTTTTGGCCCATTCCCGAACGCTCAAATTCTCCCATAAGGAGATTGGAATAAAAGAGAAAGATGATGAAGCCAACTTCGATCACTGCTCTCCAAACACTCTTCTTCATGGCAGATTCCTGACTTGGTTGACCACTGGGGCTAGAAGCGCCGCCGTTCCGTCGGCGGTCTCTGGTGGGAATACTAGCAAGCGGTGACAGACAAGAGGAGTGAAAACGCTTCTGTCGCAACGGTTCGGCTAGACTACCAGGCGACTTGGGCGTTAGCCGCTGCCGTATCTTCCGTCACTATCCACTCCTCACTGAACCGTCATATGCTGGTATAGAGTGTCGTCCCACTACCGGAGAGCCTTCTTGATCTCGGAACGCACGCAAACCAACCCGTTGCTGCCCGCATCCCGCTTTCCGTATTTGCGGATCGGTCTCTCCCAGGTTTGGGTGCGGTTCCTGCTGGCTCTTGTCGGATTAGCGCTGGCCTTCGGTGCCGCGCTTTTTTCCACCGTCTCGCGTGAAGCAGGGAGCGTCTGGGGCACTGTTGCTCTCGCGTCACTGGCGCTGCTGCTAGCGGTCTTCGTCGGCCTCACCACAGTGCCGTATCTGGCAAGGCGCGTGGTTGCGAGCCGGGTCCGCGAGGCGATGGATTACGACGTCACGCGCGCCGGTCTGATTTACATTCTGATCAGCGTCGTTATCGGAATCGCCGCCATCAACACGGGCAACAACCTTCTGTATGTCATCGTGGCAACGCTACTTTCGGCCATTATTGTTTCTGGAGTCGCCTCGGCGCTGGTTCTGCGCGGACTCACCCTCGATGTTCGTCTTCCAGAGCACGTTTTTGCCGGACGGCCAATGCTGGCACGGCTGCTTTTGCGCAACACCAGTTCGTGGCTGCCGTCTTTTTCCGTGCGCGTGGTTCCCGCTAAGCGCAAGAAGAAAGAACGCTGGCGCTGGGAGGCGCAAACCTTCGGCTGGCCCCGCAATCGCGACCCCCAGAAGCAATGGTTTCGCCTGCCCGACCGCCAGTTGCGCCGCGTGCGGGAGGAAGCGGATAAACCCATCTTGCAGGAATCCGTCTACTTTCCGTTTCTCGCGCCGGAGCAGGAGCTTCGCGCCGATCTCGAATTGAGTTTTCCTGCGCGGGGCCGTTATTGCGAAAAGAATTTCGGTCTGGCCACGCGCTTTCCTTTTTCTTTCTTGATGAAAACGCGGCGCATCAATCTGGCGCGCGAAATCATCGTCTATCCAGTGGTCGAGACTGCCGATCAGTTCCTCGAAGTTCTTCCCATGGTCACGGGGGAGTTCGAATCGTTTGTCCGAGGACGCGGCAACGATCTTTACCTGATACGCGAGTACATGCCCGACGATTCTGCCCGCCACGTGGACTGTAAAGCGACTGCTCGCACGGGCGCGCTGAAAGTGCGCGAGTTCAGCCGGGAAGACGAACGCAAGCTTCGCATCGTTTTCGACAATCCCGCGCCAGGAGTTCTCGCGCCAGCGGTTTACGAACGAGCCGTACGCCTGGCTGCATCTCTCGGGTGGCATTTTCACCACGAAGATGTCGAGGTTTCATTTGTGGCGCCCGGCTTGGAGCCGACCGAAGATGTTTTCGCTTTCCTGCGCTACCTCGCGCTCATCGAACCCCAGGACGCGACGCCGGTGTTCAACCGGCTCCGCGCCAGCGAAGACTACAACCTGATCATTACAGGCCGCACTGTAGACGAAATGCCGGTCGGGCTGGCCCAGCGGTCCTATGTGATTTCACTGGACGCGAGGCGTGGAGCCTAACTTCAGCTTTGGTGTGAAGATGGGCACGAATTTCTTGTCCGCGTTTTCACTTTTATCTTCCCACCCGACCCATTTTCGACATATACTCCGCCCCGGGTTTGACCGTTTTGTGTCCTTCGTCGAGGGGTAGCTTTGCCGATCTCCGCCGGGCACTTCGCTTTCCGGCACATGTTCACGGGAGGTACAAGTGTTCATCAGCCATCTGCTCGAGAATCAAGTCCCAATCTCCGCCCAGGCGCACCAAACGGTGCTGGAGGTTGCCAGCTTAATGGTAGAGCACAACATTGGCGCCGTTCCGGTTTTAAAGGACGGACACCTTCTCGGCATTTTCTCGGAGCGAGACTTGATGAGCCGCGTGGTCGTTCGCGGCAAGGATCCGGCTCAAACTGCCGTGAGCGAAGTTATGACCGAAGATCCTCTAACGGTCGCTCCGAACGACGCCATTGACATGTGCATGACCTTGATGAAACGGCATGGCTTTCGACACCTCCCCGTCTGCGCAGGACGCGAACTGAAGGGAGTGGTGTCGTTGCGCGACATTCTTCTCCACGACCTGGACGAGAAAGTTGATGAGGTGCGGATGATGCGCGCCTACCTGCATTCCACGCCGGAAGCTTCCTAAGCGCGCGTGGACCTCAGCTAAGTTTGCCGAAATAGGTTAACCGAAGACTTCGACGCTCCCAAGCGGCCGGCGGGGGCATGGCTCCTCGGTCAGGCCGTGAACCGGTCGACGGCCTACGGTAATAGTTACTAAGGTTACCTAAGTAGGTTGACCTGGAGGGGCAACCGGCCTGAGGATGTGATGAAGGCATAAGGCGCTTTTTGGGCCGTACCGCCTTGCAAGAAAATATGACATTGCAAAGCCATATCGTCGCGCTTTGTTTATGGTGCGTGCAGCCGGCCGTGCAATCGGTCGTTGCGGTGATCATGTGGCGCCGCAAATTGCACAAGCAGTTTCCTGCTTTTTTTCTGTTCCTTGTGGTGCAGGAAGTGAATTTTGCCATCCTCCTTCCGCTTTGGCTCGCCGGACCCTTTCCGCTTTATTTTTGGCTGTTCTGGTTGGGAGAGGCGGTGAACGCCGTTCTCGGCTTCAAGGTCATTCACGAGGTGTTCATCGATGTGTTCCGCCCGTACCACACGTTGAAAGATCTTGGCACTTTGCTGTTTAAATGGGCCGGTGTGGTGATGCTGCTCATTTCCGTGGTTGTGGCCTTTTCGAACTCATCCGATAGCAGCCCGTTGGTTCACGCGATTACGACTCTGCAACGCTCGGTTCGCATTGTCCAGTTCGGGCTCATTCTCTTCTTGCTCCTCTTTTCCCGATTTTTGGGGGTTTCGCGAAAGCAGATTAGCTTTGGCATCTCGCTCGGCTTCGGACTGTTTGCCGGTACCGAGCTAATGTTGATGGCCTTGAATTCGGGCGGGTTCGTGAAGCAAGGATTATTCAACCAAATCAACCTGGTGACTTACCTGGTGGCCACTCTGGTTTGGACCGTTTATTCGTTATCGCCGGCCGCCGTGCGTCCAGCCAGTGTGAACCGTCTGCAAACCCAGCGCTGGGAACAAAGCCTGGCCGATCTGCAGCACCCCGCCGCTTCGGATTCGCTCATTCCGATGTTTGAAGGGATGGTGGAGCGCGCGTTTTCGCGCAACTCCAATCTCGATGCTGCCGACGATCAATCTCTCTTGAACGGAGGAGTTCGTCTGCCTAGAACGCGCTCCGCCGCCGCAGGTTCCGATAGCGTGACCTAGCCCCGACTTACCCTAAAATGGCTGTGTCAGAAAATGCTGTCAAGACAAATTTTGGGCCTCTATAACTCCCTCCTGTCGAGCTAAAACTTAACCAAGCTTGTTTAACCTTTACGTTAACTAGATTGCAAAAAGCCCTTTAAAATTGCGCTCGAAAGGGTCACGTGGCCCGTCGGTAGCTGTTTGGAGCTTCCAGACGCTGCTTAGCCTGCGATTAGCCCCCTATGACTGAGAAGCTAGAAGGGGTGTGTATAATTCGCGACGCTGAAGGTTAACCCTAAAGTTGTTATGGCCTTCGGCAGACCCTAAGGAGAAAGTAAATCAAATGAAACGTTCGCTCAGGGCGTTACTGTTGTTGGTAGGTCTGGTAGGTACGTTGGCGTTTGCAGCAGTCCCGAAGGTAACGACTCAATCGGGACCGATGCCGCTTTGTCCTCCCAGTCATCCGGTGTGCGACCAGTAATCGCAAGACGTAAATAACCCATAATCAAGATTACGTATTTGCACACGAAAGCAATTTTCCGGGCTGGCCCACCGTGGCCAGCCTCTTTTTTGTTCGGCTGTCATTCTTTTTTTGGCCCGTCCTCAGTCGCGCTCTTTGCGCCGGCTGACGGCTTCGAGTCGCCCGACTCTTTTCCGTCCTCGCCCGGCGTTACTGCAGCGTTGATGTCAGCGGTGATGTACTGCACAATAATTGAAACGCGGCGGTTCGCCGGATCCGATGAATCTTTGAGATTACGCAGTCGCTGGTCGGCAAAGCCCCGCACTTGCGTCACCTGATCGGGACGCAGGCCCGATTGCTGCATCAGGCGTCGCGCCGCGTTTGCCCGGTCCGACGAGAGCTCCCAGTTGCCGTAATTGCCCCCGCTGGTAAAAGGTCTCGAGTCAGTGTGCCCCTCGATTGAGAGATGGTTGGGAACACTCTTCAATTGCTCGGCCAACAGCGCCAGTAACTCTTGCCCGCTCTGATTCAGCGCGGGACTGCCGCTGTCGAAGAATGTTCCTTTTTCCGATTCCAGCAACTCGATGCGCAAGCCTTCCGCCGTCACCGTCATCTCAATGTTTTTTCGCAGTTTCTCCAGATCGTTCATTTTCTGGATACTCTTCTGCAATTGTTCTTTGAGGCTGGCCATATCTTGTTTAGAGATTTGCAGATTTTCTCCCGTGGCTGTCAAGCTGGTTCCCATCTTCTTGCCGGTTCCACTGGGATCTTTGAAGTAGCCGCTGATCGCCAGTTGCTCTTTCTTGCTACTGCTGCTCAACAACCAAAGAACGATGAAGAGTGCCATCATCGCCGTGACGAAGTCGGCATAAGCGACCTTCCAGGCGCCGCCGTGGTGGCCGCCATGGCCGCCTTTTTTCTTGATAATGATGATGGGTGGTGTGGGCATCGTGATCCTCTATCCCGCGGAGGCGGCTGCGGCCGCCGAGGAGTCTTTCGCGCCGCGGCAGGCTTCCTCAACCGCCTTGAACGATGGCCGCACGTGTCCCGGCACCATGCGCCGTCCAATCTCAACCGCCATGATCGGCGCTACGCCCTTCAGAAAGGCAATCATGGTGACGCGCAACACCATCAGGAACGCGTGTTCTTCCTCCGCCATCTTGCCCATGCGCGCCGCCAGGGGGCCGACCAGCCCATAACACAGGAGGATGCCCAGAAAAGTTCCCACCAAGGCGGCCGCTACTTTCTTGCCGATTTCTTCCGGAGGACCGCCAAGCGCGCCCATCGTGATCACGACGCCCAGCACCGCTGCCACAATTCCCAGCCCGGGCAGGGAATCGGCCATCGTCGAAAGGCCGGACACAGGTTCGTTGGCCTCGTGGTGATGTACTTCCATATCGGCTTCCAGCATCTGATCGAGATCGAATACTTCGACGCCGCCGCTGACCGCCATGCGCATCGTGTCACAGACAAAAGCGACGGCATGGTGATTTTTTGTGAAGTCCTTATACTTCGAAAGCAGTGGGCTCTTGTCGGGCTCTTCGATGTCCGACTCCAAGGCCACAAGCCCTTCCTTACGCGCCTTTTGCAGCAGTTCGTACATCATCTTGAGAGAATCGACGTAGCGTGCCGTGGTGTATTTCGAGGACCCGAATACGCCTAACAGGCCGCTGATCATCTGTTTCAACGTGTGCACCGGATTCGAGATCAGGACCGTTCCGAGAGCCGCTCCTCCAATAATGATCAATTCCGCCGGCTGCATGAGCACCTTGACGTTCCCGTGCTCCATGAGATAGCCGGCCAGAATGCAGCCAAAAACGACAACGATCCCTATGATCGAAAACATGGTTCCTCATCCTCGCGAGCGTCCGGAATCCCCGTTGTTGTCCCCGGCCGCGGCTGCCTTCGCGGCACACCCCGTGCGCGGAGCCTTAATTTCCCCGAGAATGGTCTCGAGGTTGTCGCCGGCTGCGGCGACGGTATAAGTGACTTCCGCTTCGATGGTGAAGTGGTCACCCCACCAGAAGACCTCCGAATGGCTCAGCAGGTTGCTTAAGACTTCCGCGGTCATCGCCACCATAGCCGGACTAGCCGAAGACAGCACCGCCAGAAATTCGTGTTCTTCCCAGCAGCCAAGAAAGTTTTCTTCACCGAGACTGTGGCGTAGCGTGTGCGCCGCTGTCCGCAAGAACGGCACCACCGATTGCGGACCGTGCTTGGCGCGAAATTCCTCCAAACCGAGTATCCGTATCCGCACCACTCCGAAACCGTGGCGTGTGGCCTCGAGACCTGCCATGCATTCGGTGAGCACGGCCCGGGTTAAACGGCTCGAAGGTATGCCGGTGGTCGCGTCGAGACATCCGTACATCGGGGGTTCCGTGGCTTCGCGATAGGCAAAGGCTTCTTCGACCAGCACGGTGGCTCCACCGATGTTGTCGCCGTATTCCAAAATCGGACGCGTCCGAATTCTCACGGCCGTGCGGTGCCCACTTTTGTGCAAAGAGAAAGCTGTGCATTGCTGCGATTTGCGCAAGTTCAGTGTCATCGTCACCGGACAGTACTCGCCAATCAACTGGTTCCCCCTGCGGTCGCAAATCTGCACCGCGTCTTCCAGCACGTGTCCCACAACCTCGTGCGACAGATAGCCGGTGATGCGCTCGACGCCGCGATTCCAAAAACGGATCCGCCGATCCTGGTCCACGATGTAAATCCCGACCGGCAAGTCTTCCACCAGGTGCCGAAACAGCTTTGGGTTTTCCAGCAGATTCGAAAACATGGCAAGTCCGCCACCTTCCGGATTCATCGGCAATACGACCTGGAAACTTCAAGGGCGAGGGAGGAGTGAGGAGGGCGAAGTTGCTGGCGCTAATCTCCTCCGGCGGGCGTTGCCAAATGTCCGGTTCTGCGTGCAAAGTGATAAGCGTGCCGGAATTACCCGATATTGCCGCTTACATCAGCGCGCTGGAACCGCGCGTCGTCGGCCAAACGCTTGAGCGCATCCGATTAGCGAGCGCGTTTCTCTTGCGTACCGCGCAGCCACCGCTATCGAGTGTGGAAGGCTGTGTGGTTCGCGAACTTCGGCGGATCGGAAAACGCATTGTTTTCGGGCTGGAAGATGATCTTTGGCTTGCGTTGCACCTGATGATTGCGGGCCGTCTGCACTGGAAGCCCGTGCAGGCGAAACTCGCCGGACGACAGAATTTGGCCGCCTTCGATTTCCCAAATGGATCATTGATTCTGACCGAGGCTGGCTCCAAGCGCCGAGCCTCGCTGCATCTTTTCAAGGGCGAATCCGGTCTCGCATCGCTCGATGCCGGGGGCATCGACGTTTTCGACAGTTCCACCGATCTGAACGCATTTCGCGCTGCTCTCTCCGCGGAAAACCATACTCTCAAACGCGCCCTGACCGATCCCCGACTGATCAGTGGCATCGGCAACGCATACTCCGACGAAATTCTGCACGCGGCTCAGTTGTCTCCGATCACGCTGACGAACAAACTTACGGCCGAGCAGTGGGAGAGATTGTTCGCCGCGACACAACAAACGCTCCACCTCTGGATCGATCGTCTACGTGGTGAGGCGGAGGCCGGGTTTCCCGAGAAAGTGACGGCGTTTCGAAAGGATATGGCGGTGCACGGCCGTTACGGCGAGCCTTGCCCAAGGTGTGGCGAGAAGGTCTTGCGAATCCGTTACGCCGACAAAGAGACGAATTATTGCGCCCAGTGCCAGACCGGAGGGAAGGTTTTAGCGGATCGGAGCCTGTCTCGCCTGCTGGGATCGGACTGGCCGCGCACGCTGGACGAACTCGAAGCGCTCAAGCGCCGCTGAGGCCGGTAGATTGCAAAGTTTTTTCGTCGATGCCGCGATCTGTCTTGAGTTATGCAGCGGGACGCACTTGCGCTCCGAGGGTTCGCGCCAACTCCGACGGATCAAAAACCGGCGCCTGGCAGGCGAATCCCGAGCAGACCACGGCAAACGATCGTTGCCCCGCCAGCGCCGGAAGATTCGGAATTGTCTCCGCCAAGGCTGGTGGAAGATTTTGCGCAACCGCCTTGGATGCGTCGAGTCGCAAGACCGCCGTATTCAAACTCATCGGACGCGCCGCTGCGCGATACAATTCCGCTGCTACCTCGTCGCTCCCCACCACAATGACTTGCGCATGAGGATATAAGAAATGCGTCACGGCCAGCCCGTAAGTCGCCGCAAAAATGCCGTGTTGCCCCGCCACGTTGGCATAAAGTTCGAGCGTCTGTTCGGCTTTCTCGCGATACGACGCATCATTCGTATAACCGTGAAGCCGCGAGAGCGCGATCACCGCCGCCGAGTTTCCGGCTGGGGTTGGGGAATCCTGAAACGGTTTCCGTCGTGTCCCCAACAGGCCGAGTGTTGCTGCATTGCCGGCGGAAACTGGAGTATCAAAGAACCCCCCGTTCGTGGGGTCGAAGAATGCCGCGATCATCGCATCCGCAATCGATCGCGCGAAGCGAAAATAGCTGAGGTCCGCCGTCGCCTCATAAGCGTCGAGGCAAGCAAGCACGGTGAAAGCATAGTCATCGAGCACGCCGGGGACGCCGGTCTTCGGCGCTTCAGCCTTCGGGTCTGAATAGGCGATCACGTGCTTCATCCCGCGCTCTGCGTTCCATCCCTCGGAGAGAAGTCGATCTAGGGATCGCAACGCGAAGTGACGCGCCTCAGCTAGATCGAGAGCCTTCGCCGCCTCCAGATACGCTGAAACGCACATCGCGTTCCAGCCAGCGTAGATCGTCTTATCGACGTAGGGCGTGGGACGCAGCAAGCGCGCGGCATACATCTTTCTCTGCGCGGAAGCCAGCAAGATCCGCGCTCGTTCGTCTGAAATCTGTAAACGTCCCGCAGCTTCCGCCACGTCGTCCGTGTTCGCCTTGGACGATCGAAGGTGTAGCACATTCTTCGCCGGATTATGGTGCATGTCTCCGACTTGTTGAATGTCGTAGTAGCGTGTAGCCACGGCTGCTTCGTCCTCGTCCAGCACCGCTTTCGTTTCCGCCAGCGTCCAGGTGAAATAATCGCCGTCGTCGTCCATAGAGAGGTCGGCATCCTGCGAAGCGTAAAAACCGCCGCGATTGCGGTCGCTGAGCCACTCATCCATCCAGCGAATCACATCACGCGCGACGTTGGCGAAGAAAACGTCGCCCGTGGCCTGATACGCGTGCACATAATTCTTCAGCAGTTCCGAGTTGTCGTAGCACATCTTTTCGAAGTGCGGAACGATCCAGCGCTCGTCGACCGAATAGCGATGGAAACCGCCCGCCAACTGGTCGTAGACACCGCCGCGCGCCATCTTCTCCAGCGTGTGCACGAAAATTGTGCGAAGGTCTTCCTGGTCCACGCCCGCATTACGGGCCCGCACGTACTGGTCGATCACCAGATCGAGCGCGGCGGGATGCGGAAACTTGGGTGCGTGGCCAAAGCCGCCGTTAACCTCGTCAAACATCTTCCGTGCCGATTCCAGAATCGCATCGATTACGGTCGCGGAAACGGTGCCGCCGGCGGAAGAAAGAGACTCCGCGCGCGCGATCGCGCTCTCGACCAGTTGGGCTTGCTCCATCACGTCGCCGTTTTTCTCGCGATACGCTGCCGCAATCGATAACAGAACGCGCTTGAAACTGGGTCGCCCGTAGGCATCCGCCGGAGGAAAGTAAGTCCCTCCATAAAATGGTTTTCCGTCCGGCGTGAGAAACGCCGTAAGCGGCCAACCTCCCTGGCCTGTCAATGAAGCCACGGCGACCTGGTAGCGGCTGTCGATATCCGGCCGCTCATCGCGATCCACTTTCACTGCAATGTAATGCTCATTTACGATCGCCGCGACTTCTGGATCGTCATACGATTCACGGTCCATCACATGGCACCAGTGGCACCAAACGGCGCCAATATCCAGGAGCACCGGCTTGTTCGCAGCGCGCGCCGCGGCAAACGCTTCCTCGCCAAACTCGCGCCACTGCACCGGTTGGTGCATGGCCGATCGAAGATAGGAAGAGGAAGCGCGGGCGAGGGAATTGAGCGAACCGGTGTCCATCAGGAGAGTCTATCGTGATATCGGTCCGCTATGGGACGCGGGACCGCAGGCTCACTCTGCTAAACTTCGAGGTTTCGTGACTTCATAATCCGGCGAGGCAATCATGGCGATTCAACGAGTGGGAGTGATTGGCGCGGGCACCATGGGCAACGGCATTGCCCATGTTTTCGCGAGGAGCGGGTTTCGCGTGATCCTGTGCGATATTGAGCAGCGCTTTCTCGACCGCGGATTGGCGACAATCTCGAAAAATCTAGATCGCGAAGTGGCCAAGAGCAAAATCTCGGCGGATGAGAAGACCTCTACATTGGGCCGGATTACGCCTGTACTCGAACGCGCAAGCCTCGCAGATTGCGATCTGGTCATCGAAGCCGCGACCGAGAGATTCGAGATCAAAGCTGAGATTTTTCGCGAACTCGATGGCGTTCTCCAGTCGAAACCAGAAGTCATTCTGGCTACGAATACCTCTTCAATTTCAATCACAAGGATCGGCGCATTGACCAAGCGTCCCGACAAAGTCATCGGCATGCATTTTTTCAACCCCGTGCCGGTGATGAAACTGGTCGAGGTCATCCGAGGCCTGGCGACTTCTCAGTCAACTTTTGAAACGGTGCGCGACCTGGCGACACAATTAGAGAAGACGCCAGTCGAAGTGAACGACGCGCCGGGATTCGTGTCGAACCGCGTTTTGATGCCGTTGCTCAACGAGGCCA
>Ga0302140_10009832_pt1 | contig 11846 bp, 10 predicted proteins | sample I_Bog_E1_1_FD_202095 | JGI IMG/M metagenome (GOLD analysis project Ga0302140, IMG submission 202095) | Peat permafrost microbial communities from Stordalen Mire near Abisko, Sweden - I_Bog_E1_1 | ecosystem: Environmental > Terrestrial > Soil > Wetlands > Peat | place: Sweden: Abisko, Stordalen...
TACAGCAGCACACATCAACTTTTTCAAAAAAATTCAAATCCAACAACTAATAAATTCAAATTCAATACTTGTTCAAAAGATATGCAATCAATATGGAGTCTACGTGGAAAACTGAGAAATACTTTCAACCCAGTTGGGGTGAAAAATATGGTCTTCGCAGCAGTTGTGCCCAATAATCAGCTCATCACAGTTTTTGACGATGCTGAAACGTATGGCGAATCACACGAAGAAGATGATGGCGCAACAGACGAAGAAAATGACAACGAAGCATTTGGTGAGAAGGGAAGCATTGACATGAGCGCTGACGGGGATGATCCTGGGCGTGAAAATGATTTAGCAGAGACTGATGATGAAGGAGAAAGCCAAGAAGAGGAAAAGAAAACAGAAAGTGACCACAAAAAGAAGGCGAAGTACAAATACCCTGTGGTGATTGTGCAGGTGATTTTGAATGATCCCCTCTTGTCATGAATTGTTCATTGTTATATGTTTTGAACACCAGATAAAGAACACAGACACTGATTTTGTGAAACGACTCAAGCGAGAAATCAATGACCGTAAAGTGAAACAAAAGCCCAACGATTCAGGATCGCCTTTTGATGCGACTAAAATTGGTGGACCAAAGATAGGACAAGTTGCTGAAGGTCTGATAGACAGTTTTGCCAAACACAACACAACTCGCGACGCCCAAAACGAATTCATCAGTATACTCAGTGATGCTTCTCCTTTAATGAGCTGTTTTGTCAAACAACAAAGTGAAGCTGCAAAAAATGCGGGAAGAAGAGTTCAACATTGCCTTGAATTATACATTGACGACGACTACAGGGATATGCCTATTGATGTCTGTGTCAACAATTGCATGATTTTTCAGGGGATGCACACTCTAGCCAACGGTACTGTTGTTGATAAAGCTACGTTGATTCGATGTGTGTTCTGTTCCACTCCGCGGTGGACTCATTGCGGACACGCTGCTTGCAAGGACAAGGCTTATGATCTTTGCAATCCTTGTGGACCAAAACAATTACACGGCAACGCGATGAAGACGTGTGGTGTACCATCAGGTCCGAGAACCACTTCCCACAGCATATTGAACAGGTTCTCCTTGAACAATGTCTTCTATCGCTCAATGACCTCGAGGTTCACTGAGATGTTCACGCTGTCCTGCACGAAGGAAAGAAAGGGGTTTATGTCTTATCACAGAGAAAGAAGAAAAATACCTGACAAGATTATTGACATATGCGACGGAGCGATGAACGTCAAACACTACGCCGAGATGAAAGCAAAATTCAAGACGTTTCGAAAAGGTTTCGAGAAAGATAACAAGAAGAGAGTCTACCAATGCTCAATTTGCTACAGCATTGGTTACGATGGAAAGACGAACTTCCAGCGAAGCAACGACAGCATGTGGCCAGTGGTGATATCTGTTCTCAACTGCAATCCTTCAGACAGGACAACCATCGGACAAGGACTTTTTCTTGCGCTGCTGCACAACATCACTATTAATTCCAATGCAGAGACAAGCGTGATGCAACTCATGGGCGAGGAGATGAAGGCGCTTGAGGAAGGCTTCATGTTCACCATTCCTGGCTCATCCGAAGACACACACACCCATGTTTTTCTGCAAGCTCGATGTGTATTTGCGCATCTGGACACGAAGGGCTTGGAGTCTTTCGCAATGGTTCAAGGCAGTGGTTCGAAACACGGCTGCTGCTTCTGCAACCTCTGCAAAGGTCGTTACGAGTACGCGTTGAAAAAAATGGTGTACGACAACAACAGACGGATATTGTCCCACAATCACCTCATAAGATTTTTGGGAGAATCTGCATTCATGAGTGTTGTGGAGGAGCAGGAGTACTACTCACCAAACAAAGTGATTGCCAAACGACTACACGAAGCATTGAAGAAAAAAGTGACAGCAGAAGTTAAACTTGATACTTCTGTGAAAGATTCTGACGATCGAAGGCCACTACCAAATCCTGTTTTTCGCGAAATCCCTGTTGATGCGAACGGCAAGCAAGTCAAATTGGATTGGTACAACAATGCTTTTCCGTACGAGTTGTTCATGGCTTGTCTGAGATTTGCTTACATTGATCGCAGACCTCAATTGGAGTACAAGCATGTCGCACATCCGACATACGTGAGGTGTGGCGACGAATCAGAGAGATTGAGAACAGCTCACGAAGAACAACAAAGAGCGGAAGACAAGCCAAAGCCCAAGAAGCCGAAAACATTTCCCTGTGCTGGCATTCATGGCGTGTGTGGAGTCATGAGACCAGGACTGAAAGCATTCACTTATGAATGTTTGACTTTTGATGAGATGCACGCTCTGATGAATGCTTGCAAGTATTTTTTCGATGCTTGGAAGGGCGAGAGATGTGTGAAGGACAATATTCGACAATTGTCAGTCGTAACCAAAAAGCATCCGGAAATGGCTCACAAAGGATCACATTATCATCAGCCATTCAACGCAAGGTTGTCGGAGCAAAATGTGATGGACGCTGTGGTTAATTCGCTGTTGATCAACACGGCCTATAAATCGGATTTTGGTTTCAAGGATCCTTTTCATTTGACGGGTCACTTGATATCGCATCAGAAAATGGTTTTTCTGACTGTATATGCACCGTATGTGTTGCGCTTTGCTGCTAGCATGCATCCAGCATACATGCATTTTGCTGCACGCTATGCGAGCGATGTGAACAGGTTGTTTGATCCTGTCGTGGACATCCATGAGTTGAAGACCAGCATTATCCAGAGCATCTACGAGACGAGATGCATACAAGAAGGAATCTTCCCTGTCTCTGAAGCTGTGTACATATTCCACGAGTTGCTGTGCATCGCAAACCACATTGAGATGTACGGTCATGTGCGTGGACTGTCGACCTACTTCAGTGAGCGCGCAATCGGCTCAATTGGACGCAGTGTAAACAAAGGAGGCATGCACTACATCAAAACAACTAATGCCAAGTTTACGCGCAAAGAAAATGCTGTCAACAACATGGACAAAGGCAATCCAGACATGTTTGACAACCGTGGCAAGTACTCTGACTTCGTGCTCAAGCTGTTGGGAGTAGGAAAGAAGACGGAATGTGAGTGGCACACCAATGACATCAGTGCACTGTTCGACAACTTAGTCAGCTTTTTGGAGACTCAAGAGAGCGAGAGTGACTGCTTTCGAAACAGCGCGGTGTACAGACTGTACAAAGCATTTCACAGATGCAAGAGCAAATTTGCGTTTTTTCACAACTTCCACTCATGGATGAAAACGGTTGCCCGAGTATTGACCCATATCAAAACACTTCCAGAGAATTCTGTTGCTACAACAGACAAGACGGAATTCAACAAACTGCTTGTTGATTTGATCAGAGCAGATGACATACGGTTGACTTCCCAAGACATGGAAGCCGGAAAGATCCATCTGAGAGATTTCAATCAAGTCAAGGATGCCATCATTAACTTCAGTCCACCACTCCATTACAAGGCCATTGTGAAAGGAATTTACCTCAGTGCCAGAGGTGAGGAGTATGCAGAGTCTGGAGAGTGGTATTATGGTGCAGAGTCCAACAACAGCGTAGTGCGCAATGATCTCAACAAGTTGAAGAAGTTCTGGTTCAAGCCAAAGCAGTATGGATGTTTTGTACGTGTCTCTGATTGGTTCACGAGAGCTTCTGCCCCCAAAGCTACTCCTGCAAATATTGCTGCAATTGCCAACAAATCTTCATCTGCTGCTGTGAGTGCTGCCGCGAATGCTGCCATGCATCGTGAAAGAATGGATCATGCTGCAACTGAAGCTTCTGCAAGTGAAAATGCTCTCATTCAAACAGCTAATGCTGCCAAGCTGGAATTAGAAGCTGCCAGAACCAATTTAACAGCTGCAAGAGCTCATGTTAATGCTCTCAAAATCAGCAAAACGAACTTCAGTGCTGGAGCTGTATTCAATGATGCCAAAGCTGCTTTGAATGGCGCAAAATCAAATCTCAGAGAAAAGACTGTTACGGTTGCCACGACGGCTTCTGCTGTGACCGATGCAACAATCGTGGCGAAAGAATCGGCTGACGCTGCTGTTGCTGCTTTAGTTGCTTTGAAGACTGCCGAAAAGATAGTTCTCGCTGCCAATAAAGTTGTGCAGACTGCCACTGCTGCTGCAAACAAAGCAAAGAAAAGCAACAAGAAACGATCCTACTACGAAGAGGACGATGATGACACCGAAGAATGTCAACAACAGCAAGTTCTTCGCTTCAATCGCGAGAAAGAATGCATATCTGTCACTCGTTTTGGACAAGCAAACGCGTTTTTTCGGATAAAAGTTGGCGACCCAAGCATCGACGGGTTGGCATTTGCCAACATCACGTTTCGAAAGGCTGAAATCAGCGACAAGACTTATCATCACTTCATATCCGCTGAAGACAGCAGTATATATTGCAAACAGAAGTTTGTTTGCTTGAACTACGTCGATTCATCTTCGATTGCTGTGAGTGCACTTGGCGGAGAAGAAAACTTGAAGTACCCGATGGGCAGACCCTTGATGAAGCCGGTCGATTCCATGAGATTCTCTGATCACTTTGTGAATCCCCTATCCCATGACACAAAGTCATATGCACCAAAGAACGCGGAGCTCACCAAACTACACTTGATTGAACTGCATCCCAACAGACTCAAGACGTCATACGCAACAGGAGTTTTCAATGACGATGACGGAACACGAGTTTTTGAAGTGATTTGACGTTCTGTATGTTGGTGTTGTGTAATACAAACTGCATAAATGAATGTTTTATTTTTGTTTATTAAAGAGTAGAAATTACAACAGAAACAGTCCCAACAATCCAATCACAACAATCGATGAGGACTCTCTGTTGAATTTGTTTGCTCTTTGACAATTCTGAACAACGGATAATCAATGGCGACGATGTGCAACTTGATCAAACACAGTCCAACACCCAGATGTGTCCTCAGATTTGAATCACAGTTCAAAATCGACATTACAAGTGGCCAAACGCTCTTCTTTTCACGATCAAAAAACAGTTTGCCGTCATAGAAGTTGTCAATGTTGGTATTCTGGACACTGGTGACAATTGGAATGTCCATCGAAATCTCTTTGACTTTCCTTTTTTTGATGAAATTGTGAGAAATTTGAGCTGCTGTAGCTGCTACAGCAAGGCTCAGACGATCAGGAATGAGCTGCTGTAGCTGTACAGCAAGGCTCAGACGATCAGGAATTCAGAAAAACTTCAAAAATCAAAACAGTAAAACAAGGCTGATTGATCTGATATGAGTCTCATTCTATCATTGAGTGATGGCTTGTTGTGCTGGAGCTACGAGTGCAAAATAATTCGTCATTAGTGGTGATTGTTTTGTGATGTTTAATCAAAAATATTGCATGTCAAAATTGCATTTCTTTTTTCAGTACAGACAGAAAAAGAAACACCATCATTCTTCAGCGACGACAGCACCCAATGCTTCTTCTCCAACAACAAGAGGACTTGATGTGAGGAACAAGGATGTGGCAACAGCAACAGACTGTTCAGGAGTGTTTGACTCGTCAAAACCCATCAACCTCTCCTTCTTGGAAACAGAAACATTTTTCATTGCAGACGACGATGGCAACGATTCAGTCGCAACGCTGAAATTGCTCAAATTTGTCATTGCAGCAGAAGGAGTCTTGTTGGACGGAGTGGTAAATGATCCGCCAGACGAAGGGTTCACTTTTGAACGACCTGAAACGGTGCTAACAGGGGTACTGTCAATTGCTTCGTACTCTGCAGCAGCCCGCACATCAGTAATCATTGAAGCCACAAGGCGAGTCAATTTCTTAACTTCAGATTTTAGCCGTTTGTTCTGCAACAACACAAGTCATTGTTTTAGATTGCAGTCAAAACGTTGTGACAAATACAACACATTACCTCTTCCGCAACATCGTTCAAGTCGTTGACAGTATTTAAATCAACAACAACATCAATGTGTTTTTTGTTGGAGGCGGTCTGGACGGTGTCCATCAAATTCCAAGCTCTGAGCAAAAGCTTACCGCTCAAATCTGTGAACTTGGCTGCATTGCCACTGATCGCTCCACTCAAAACACTGAACAAACAGAGTTCTTCATCTGCAGCAGCTGGACTCTCAGTGCTGTCCTCTGTCACCTCATTCACAGCAAGATCCCACATGTCACTAAAATTATTGACATTGCGCGAAATCTCATCAAATAATTCAACAATCAGCAAATCATAATTCGCCTGAATGTCAGATTGGGCGGGGCTCTCAACCACAAAACAATGTTTGTCGCTGAATACACAGTAGTTTGGAGGATGCACCACAACTTCAGCAACTTCAGCAAATGTGGCACATAGTAAACCTGGCAGTTCAGTGTTGTTGGGCTTCAGCTTTTCAATCCAAGAACTGACTGACATGACAGCATAACCCTCATTTTTGCTGCCATAGTTAATGTTTGAATTGAAACATGTGCAGTCACCGTATCCCAGCCAAGCTGAGTCCGCGTAGTACATCTGATCAAGATTTCTCATGAACTTCGCTGGAATAGAGTAAAATACTTTGGCTTTGTCCACTCGCTCCTTGTGGCCAAGACGCGACACTTTGTCATACTTCGCACCACCCAAGGCAGAGACTAATTTGTTCAAAGAAGCAGAAAATTCCTTGCAATTCTCATGAGTACGTTGCAATAGACTTCGATCTTTCCCAATCATTTCTTCAAGAGTGGTAGCGTAGCCGTTCTGTGCGCGATAATTGGTGAGAAGCCAAACAGTGTAGACGCACCACCCGTTGGGTGAAGTGTTTTGGTAGTCAGTGTCTTGGTATGGAAGGAGAAACTGACATCTGATTTTATCAAACAGCTCACTTTCCTTGAACAGTGCAAGCAACTCATCAGAAGAAGACTTTTTGTGTTCAAGCAAAAACAGCAAGAGCTCATTTTTGTTTTTTGCTGATGTGGAGTGAAGCGTAAATCTCAATCCCATGACATTGTTGATTGCCTTCGCGCTCATCACCAGCTGAGAAATAACTTTGCCAAGGAGTATCTTGACAAAGTTAGCGGGTGCTGAACCTTCTTTTGTAGCATCAGTGCCACTGGCAGACTTTTTCTTTGGAAATTCAGACGACACTGGAATTGCACCGGCACCAGCATTCTTCTTCACAATTTCAACTTCTGATTCATCAACAGAAGCAATAGATGTGGGAGAAACAACGACGCCATTGCTCTTGGCAAGCTTTTTCTCTTCCGCTTGTTGTTCTCTCTTCGCTTTGTCTTCAGCCTTTCTTGCAACACTCTTCGCCATTTTTGCATTGAAAATCTTCATACACTCGTCCACTTCCGCTTTGTTCTTTGGCGTGAGATTTGCTCTTGGCTTGTTGTTCATCACAATGATCATATCTTTCATGTAGTTGACATCATTCTCGGTTACTTGCATGAGTGAGAACAAAGTGCTGATGCTGCGCGGAATCTTCGCTGCATCGAACTTTCTGCCACATCGCTCAAGAGTAAGATTCAACGTTTCTTCTTCATGACCGCCCACCAACAAATCAGGAGAAGAAGAGCTCGCAATGACGTCCATGCTATTCTCGCCACCACTGCTCACGAGTGGGGATGACGGAGCTTCCGTTCCATCAATTCTGGTGGTGCAAAAACGTGATGCCAAATCGTTTTCGTCTCCTTCGTCACCATTGCGTTCATAGTTGAACAGGTCATCGGTGCTTTGGTTTTCAACATCCATCCCACTGGTTGTTGTGGTCTTTTGCAACATCTGGAAGTAGCTCATTTCCATTGCAACTTTGTCACTGTCATCAGCAAAGTGAATGAGATCACTGTAACCAAAGATCTTCGCCCAGACCATCAACACCCTATTGGTGATAATTGACACAAGCACAGTGACCTTCCGGTTTGCACTCTTGTATATTTTTTCCAAGCCTTCTGCGTTTAGATTCAGCTGCTCGCAAAGTTTCGACAAACTCTCTGTCATTTCACTTTGCTTCTTTTGAGCTTCTTCACTGCAATTCACAGACACAATCTTTGACAGTCTGTGGCGCTCATTAGTCAGATTCTCATTCTCAATCTTCATTTTGTTTTGCAAATCATTGTGGACACGATCCAGCTTCATTCTGATTTCATTGCCAATGAGAAAAATCACCTCAGCCCAATCAATTGACATCTTCTCCGTGTCTTTCACTCCGGCAGCTGCTCTTGCCTTGGTGCAATACACCACAAGATTGTATTCAAACACACAATCTTTGAACACCTCCGTCAGCATATGGTCACTGAGAAAATTCTTGAAATCCTCATGCAACGATATGCTTTGTCGTGCAATTTCTCTTCTAGGTTTGCCAATCTTGCACTCAGAGGGCATCTTTGTGTAGGCCAAAATCATATCCCCATTGAGAACTCCCTCTGTGTCTTTTTTAGGCTTTATGGTTGAGTTGCCTTCAGATCGACTTATCTTTGACACTCCACTCTCACAATTCTCTTTTTTGCGTTTCTTGTTACCAGAAGACTTGGGAGAAGTTGCAGCAGGTTTCTTATTCTTGTGTGCTTTGCCACCAACTTTGCCACCAACACTTCTTCTCCTCCTGCTGTCGAAGGCGCGCATCTCACCATCGTCATCATTTGTCGTGTCTCTTCTCTCGTCAGGCAGGCTTTGTTTCAAAACTAAATTGCCATCGATGCAATCCAGTTCAAACTCGTCAGGTGAGCGATCAAGAACCTTCTTTGGCTTCGACGTACCCACAGCGCTCTTCAAATCATACGAGTTCAGCAATGAACCAACAGCAGCAGCAGTGTTATGCTCCCACCCACCTTTTGCCCCGACACCACTGCCCTCATGATCACTGTCTTCACTGTCCTCACTGCTGTCAGTCGTGTGGACGCTTTTAGTCGCTTGGCTCCTCTCATCGTCGTCGTTGTCAGAATCGGAGGAAGAGGAAGCTATCTCCAGCTTATTCTTTTTTGACAGTAAGGGAACAGCAGGAGGAATGGAGATGGAGGAGGTTGATGCACACATCACCGCAGTTTTCTTTTTTGGGTAGATTGCTCTGATGGTAGCTGACTTTTCAGCAATTACCTCAGCATGTTTAGCCATCAAAACTTTGTGCAACTCCTCTTTCGCCAGCAGCTTCTCCTCATATTCCACAAGGATGGGTGCGGAAGGAAACATTAGATTGTTGTAAATACTGCAAGCATACATTCAGAATCAATACATGTTTTTCTGTCACTTACACATGAAAACAAACCTGTCGTCTGCCATCTCTTGCATCACGCCAGCTATATGGTTGCTGCGCATTTCAGCGACAAATAAAACCAAAGAATCTTCATTGTCGTACGTCAGCGGTGTGCTCGGCAACGGTGGCACTGTTTGCACACGGAAATACGCTCCAACTTGCAGCGTGCCTTTAAAACGTTTCAACTGCTCCGATCTCGTGATAGACTCTGATATTTTAGCTTGAAATCTTTTAAAGCTCTTGATCAACAAATCATCCATGAACGTCTCATAATTCTCCAAAGACTCCATTCTCTCATCTGACAACAAAGGCTGAATAGGTAATACACAATGTCAGTCACTGATGAACATCAAATAAAGTTGACAAAGTAATCACCCTCGCCATTTTCAAGTACTCTATGCAGCACAATGTTAAATTGCAGGTGGGTTCAGTAGGGTGGCAACACTTGTCTGTGAATCCACCTTTAAAAGCCGTGCATAGAAACTTGTCGTCCCTGCACTTTTTAATCTTTGCTTTGTCAAACAGCCAACCATAGCGGAGAGTTTCCATTGCACGCTTGAGCAAAGCTAATTTTGCAAATACCTCTCTCAGCAGATATTGTGCGTATCTGTGCGGATAACTCATCTCCTCGACTGCTTTTGCTTTTTTCGGCTTCTTGTTGCTGGGTTGCAGATCAATGGCAGGATTGGCAAGATTTTGTGGAGCAACTGGTCCAACGGATGGGACATGCTCAAAAATGAAACAGTATTTGTCAACTGTTGTGTCACAAAATACACTTGAGAGATGGTGGAAGTCATTGTAATCCTTCAAGAATGCATCATACACATCATCAGTTTCTGGTTCAGACATCTTCTAGTTTGCTGGCTTGAGTCGCTGATGAACATGTGCAATGAAACACCAAATAGCACACCATCACACATTTCTCCGGCCACTCAAGATTTGAATTTGAATCGTGACTTTGAAAGATATTTTGTCATAATCGGTTTGACTGTCTCTGATTGCCCAAAAATTCATCGAAACTGTAAAAGTACGGTGAACGTTTTTCAAAAATGATTTTTTAGAATTTCATCAATATTATCACTCCACAATCAAAGAGCATCGCAAGCACAAACCTGTTTTGCAATGTCGGTCTCACCTGGAATGTTGAAGGTGATAATGTCTTCAATAAATTATTACATCGAAGAGAAGAAGACAAAGAGCACACATGGAAAGAAACTGAATCCACCACCACGCTGCACCACACCTTGTCAATCATCTCAGGAACAAGACCTCACACCTTCATCTGGAAGTTCTCAGTCTGTGACAGAAACAGAACACTTCAACAATGATTTGTCTCTCACGGAGCAATACAACAATATTGTTGATGCAAACAAGAAAATGCAGTTGTTTTGTAAAGAGAATATTAACTTGGAAAACATCACTTCAAGGCTGATTGAACCGTCATTCTTCAATGAATTAGCCAGGGTTAATGCACCTTTCCTGAAAGTTGACGTCAGGTTACTGTGTATCGTTTCCTAATTTTGCTGTTGTGAATTTGACACTGTGATGCAGGGACATTATCATGTTGCGTAGACCTGTGACTCAAGATCAAGCATTGAAGGTCCAGATGATCGTTCAAAAAATACACGAAAAAAAGAATTCAGGTGGCTATAAAGACGGAGTTTCAGCAGGCACTAAAGTCCCCAATAAAAGTCTGAATGATGCCGCACACAGAACAGCATGGACTCGATTTTTACGCGCAACGTATAAAGATGAAGTGAATGGGTTTATGCCAACCAAAAGTGGTGAGAAACCTTTCGGGTTGCAATATTTTGTGTTGACAGTTGTTTCTTTATCAGGGCCTGACACTGCAAGCATAAAAAAGAAGATTGCCATGACAATTTTTATGTATTTGTTTGATGGCCAAACATGTCTTGAATATTACGAAGAAAATTCAAAAGGAGAGAAGACTGGTCGTCGGAAGGCGATTGACTTGCCACCCAATTGTGATGGTGACAAGTTTGTGGGTTTCTTGTATGTTTTGATAATTTCTTTGTGACAGCAATTCAAGCGGATATAAGTGGTAAGTGGCGTGACAGAACAAATCAAGAACACAAGACGATAAAGAGTAAAATGAAGCAAGTGACAGAAGAAGCTTCATACCTCAAAACTGTCCGGGAACTGTCGTCCTCGCCAAATGATCCAGAAAGCCAGGAGACATACGTGAGTGAAACAGTCACTTCACCCTTGTTGCCCAACAAAAAACAATCCAAGACAGGCATTCTAGTGAATGGTACAGAGTACAAAACACCAGAGACACGAGTTAGAAGAATACAGCCCAATTTTGGCGTGTCTGATGTTGTCAAGAAAGATGTAGGCAATTTAAAGATGAGAGGTACGAAGTCATTGTCTGCTGATCGTCTGAGCACATGTTTGTGTGGTTGTTGTTGGTGTGTGTTGTGTGTTAATTCCTGATCGTCATATGCATATCACATATATTTGTTCATATTTAGTGTTGTTGTAAGTGTTATGTGGTCAGTTTTTGTGCACGTCAGTAATCGTATGATGTTTTATTTCAGATGATACTTCTGTTGCTGCTGAGTCAAAGAAACGGAATCACCCAGGTTCGATATGTGTGTGTGTGTGTGGTTGTTGAT
>Ga0302140_10009836_pt1 | contig 11842 bp, 19 predicted proteins | sample I_Bog_E1_1_FD_202095 | JGI IMG/M metagenome (GOLD analysis project Ga0302140, IMG submission 202095) | Peat permafrost microbial communities from Stordalen Mire near Abisko, Sweden - I_Bog_E1_1 | ecosystem: Environmental > Terrestrial > Soil > Wetlands > Peat | place: Sweden: Abisko, Stordalen...
CAGCACCCGCCGCGCAACAACGGGTGCCGCAACAGACAGCGCCCGCCGCGCAACAACGGGTGCCGCAACAGACAGCGCCCGCCGCGCAACAACGGGTGCCGCAACAGACAGCACCCGCCGCGCAACAACGGGTGCCGCAACAGACAGCACCCGCCGCGCAACAACGGGTGCCGCAACAGACAGCGCCCGCCGCGCAACAACGGGTGCCGCAACAGACAGCGCCCGCCGCGCAACAACGGGTGCTGGCGACCGGCATGTGGAACAGCAGTCCTCGCCACAACCCCGGCAATCTGCGTGCCGCACCTGGATATCCAAGCGTGGGCGGATTCGCGGTATTTCCGGATGACGCTACCGGGATTCGTGCCATGGCGGCCCAGTTGCGCCGCTACGGCACACGGGGGGTGAATACCGTCGATTCGATCGTCAGTCGATATGCACCGCCGGGGGCCAATAACGACACCGGCGCGTATATCCGGGAGGTGGTGCGTCAGACCGGCTATGGGCCCGAGGCTCGCCTGAATATGAACGACCCGAAAACGCTGGCCAATTTGATTGCTGCCATGACTAAGCACGAGGGCGGCAAAGCGCACTTCACACCGTCAAGCGTCATCACTATCATGAATAATACTGGCGGTAACACGTACGCCACAGCAAACCAACTGGCTCACTGATATGACAATCGCGCGCTCGTTGTTTCAGCTCGGAAATGAAATCTCGCCGATCATCCTGGTGGGGGGGCTTGCACAAAATATTCCCGGCCAAATGTTGCCCATTGTTGCCATCACCGAGGCTGCCAATTTCACATCGGGCTTGCTGTCAGGATCTTTTGATCTGGATTTGGATCAATATCTGTGCCACTTTGAGCCGCTGCCGGGGTCAACCCTGGTTGAAAACAGCATCGGCTCCTATCCATTCGCGAATCAGACCGTCGCGGCAAATGCAATTATCGCGCAACCGCTTCACATTTCGCTGAAAATGAGTTGCCCGGTAAAAGGTTCATCCAGCTACGTGACAAAATTCGTGACGATTAGCGCGCTCAAAGCGGCGCTTGACGTGCATAACAATTCAGGTGGGACTTACATTGTAGCCACCCCGGCTTTTATTTACGAGAGTCTAATTCTCAAAGGACTGCGCGACATCAGCGGCGGCGACACGCGTCAGGTTCAGACCCAATGGCAATGGGATTTTGAGCGGCCACTACTCACTTTAAATCAAGCGGATCAGGTACTAGGCAATCTGATGAATAAAATTGATGGTGGATTGCCAATCGCCACCCCGTCGTGGTCTGGTGCTGCGGTAGCCACCGGTTCCACGCTTGCCGGTGCGACTTCAATCAATGGAGCATCAAGCTTGACCGGGACAGCCTCTGCGCTGCTGGCTGACCTATGACCACCGTTTACGATTTCACGCCAACCGCCACCACGCCGTTCCAGTTTCAGCCGACGCTGGACGGGACGACGTACAACGTCATCATCACGTGGAACATTTTCGGCCAGCGGTATTACATCAACATCTATGACCTCGGCGGCACGCTGATTTTGTGCATGCCGTTTATCGGTTCGCCGCTCGGGTACGATATTTCACTGACCGCCGGATATTTCACTAGCACCCTGGTGTATCGGATTGATAACGCGCAAATAGAGGTTTCGCCGTAATGCGCTATTACAACATCGTCATCAGCGACCCGACGACCGGGAGTCCCGTTAAAACTTATTCGTCGTTGCAGGCCAACGGGCAAAACAATCCCGGCGCGCTGACTGTTGAAATTGATATCCCGCTATATGCGATGGCGTCGCCAATGGGTGCCGCATACATCAAGGTGTGGGGCATTGGGCTGGCTGACATTTCGCAGGGATCCAACCTCAACGGGAAAAACATTCAGGTGTCGGCGGGCATGTCAAAGGGCTTGCCGCTTGCAAACCCGGCGCAGGCGGGGCTGATTCTTGAAGGCACGATTTTCCAGGCGTACGGTAATTGGCAGGGTGAAAATCAAAGCCTCGACATTGTGTGCTACCCGTACTCGGGCACAATCAACGATACCGCGAATCTAGTGTTGAACTGGAAAGCGGGCATGCAACTCGGCACCGCGATTACCAACACTCTAACGACGGCGTTTCCCCAATATAAATCCACCGTGAATATCAGCCAGAATCTGGTCCTATCGCATGACGAACCCGGCTTTTACGGCACGCTGGTGCAGTTTGCCCAGTACGTTAAACAAGTGAGCCAGGCTATCGTCGGCGGTACGTATTCGGGCGTATCGATGCTGGTCAAAAATAATCAGATTATTGTGTACGACGGCACCACGACTGCGACGCCGAAGCAATTAAATTTTGTTGACATGATCGGCCAGCCGACGTGGATTGCCCCACAAACAATAAACGTCCGCTGTGTGCTGCGCGGTGACATCAGCGTGGGTGACTATATTGAGTTGCCGCAGGGGTCTGTTACAATCACGACGCAGGCGTCACAACCACAAGCGCGAGATCGGTCAGCTCAGCAGGGCGTGTTTCAAGTGACTGTCGTTCGCCACATTGGCAATTCTCGCCAGGCTGACGCAAATTCCTGGGTGACTTCAATCGACGCGGTGATACCGGCATGAGCGACGCACAAAAAACCCCACTGGCGCAGACGCTCACCGCGTTTGCGCAGACCAAAATCATCGACGCATATCAATTGCTCGGTAAGGGTTTGCCCGCGTCCGTCGTGTCGGTCTCGGGGGCGATCGTCACTGTTAAATTCGAGATTGCGTCTGATTACACGTTGCCGCAAGTCACTATCCCGCTGTTCGGACCCGAGTATGCGCGCTACCCGATTAAGGCTGGCGACAAGGGGGTTGTCATCCCATTCGACGCGCACCTAGGCGGCATGAGTGGATTGGGCGGTGGCGTGGCCGGTCTGACGCAACCCGCCAACCTCTCAGCGCTCGTGTTCCTGCCCATAGCAAATACTGCTTGGGTATCGGTGGACCCTAATGCCGTGACGCTATACGGCCCTAACGGGGTGGTGCTGCGCGACACCGGTTCAGGGGCGGTAATCACGCTGACTCCGACCGGAATTAATTGCCAGGTGGGTGCAAGCGTGTTTAACATCACCGCTGGCGCAACAACACTCACCACGCCGACGTTTACGGTTAATGGGGCCACGGTATTAAACGGGCCACTGTCACAAGGCACAGGCTCTGGCGGCGGCACTGCGACTATGCTCGGACCAATCACCGTGACAAACGACGTTGTTGCCGAGGGCAAGTCGCTTGGCACTCACCACCACGGTGGCGTTACCACGGGCAGCGGCAACACGGGGGGTCCGGTATAATGCGCACATATGGACGAATCAACGGCGTGTGGGTCGAGGTTGACACCGACGCAAACGGGTACAATGACCCCGTGTGGCTAACCACGCTGGCGCAATGCCTGGCGCTTGCGCCTGGCGAATCGCCGTTTTACGCGCAGTACGGCATCCCGGCTCAGATGTCGGTGATTCAGCAAATTTTACCGTCGTTTTATGTGGCTCGCACTCAATCGCAATTCTCCGGTTATTTTGCGAGCCTGCAGATTGCCAAGACGACAGACGTCAACCCGACATACAATATCAACATTCTGACCAATAGCGGCTCACGAATTATTACCCAGGTGGCCACATGACCCTGCCGACTGTTATTACCGCTGCCGGACTGCAACCGCAATCACCCGCGACGTTGCGCGCTAATCTGATTGCGTCGGTTGCTGCGCAGAACCCCGGTTACACCGCGAATCTACCGGGATCACTGATTGAGGATATCGCCAGCACTGATGTGGGGGCGCTGGTCGTATGTGACCAGGCTCGCGTCGACCTGGTCAACTCGCTGTCGCCGTATGCCGCCAACGAGCAATTGCTGATTCAGCTCGGGAATATTTACGGGGTCCAGCAGGGTACGACCAGTAACACCAGCGTGTATGTGGTTTTCTCTGGCTCAGTGGGCTTCGCAATCAGTCCAGGAGTCACCGTGTCGGATGGGACCTATCAGTACACGGTGCAGGAAGGGGGTATCATTGGTTCAAACGGCCAGAGTCTCTCCATGTATTGCCTGGCAACCGCGAGCGGCACGTGGGCCGTCCCTGCGGGCACGGTGACGCAGCTCGTGACCTCAGTCCCCAGCACGATCGCGCTTAGCGTGACTAACCCGACCGCAGGCACGCCAGGTGGCGCAGCGGAAAGCATCGACACCTATAGGTCGCTGGTGCTGCAAGCCGGTCTAGTGGGTGCGCAGGGTATGCCCAACATGCTCAAGACCAACCTCGCCAATCTGCCGGGTGTGCAGCCGCGCCTTGTGTCGGTGCGTCAGGCGGGCGCGTCATGGGAGGTGATTTGCGGGGGTGGAGACCCGTATCAAGTCGCCAATGCGATTTACACCAGTCTATTTGATATTCTGGATTTGACCGGCTCAACTCTGGCCGTGACCGGAATCACCCAGGCAAACCCCGGCGTCGTAACCACGAATTTAAACCATGGGTTCACGACCGGCCAGGTCATTAATATCGCGGGCGTCGTCGGCATGACCGCGGTGAACAACACGCCGCTCACCATCACCGTGTTGACGCAGACTACATTCAGCATCGGAGTCAACACATCGGGTTACGGCGCGTATGTGTCAGGCGGTGTCGTCACACCGAATCTGCGCAACATTTCCGTGAGCATTAACGATTACCCGGATACGTACCTGATTCCATTCGTCAACCCGCCGCAGCAAACCGTGGCAATGACTGTGACGTGGAACACCAGCGCGACGAATTTCATTTCAAGCACCGCCGTTGCGCAGCTTGCACAGCCAGCTTTGACCAGCTACGTGAATTCGATTTCAGCGGGCCAGCCCATGAATCTGTTTCAGATGCAGGAAGTGTTTCAGCAAGCGGTGTCGTCAATCGTGCCGACTAATTTGCTGACGCGACTTATTTTTTCGGTGTCAATTAATGGGATATCCACCGCGCCTGCCACCGGAACAGGCGTGATTTCTGGCGATCCAGAGTCGTACTTTTTCGCGCTGTCGAACAACATCGTCGTCAATCAGAGGTAACCATGCTAACGCAAGTCATCCCGTCATACCTCTACACGCAGTATAACGACGACGATTCGTTGCAGGCGTTCGTGTCGGCGTTTAACGGTGAGGCCCAGGAGTATGTGGACTGGCTCAACAGTGTGGGCTTACCAGTTTACACCGGCGCTCCGATTCAGGGCGCGCTGCTGGATTGGGTCGGGACTGGGCTATACGGATTGCCGAGGCCAGTGCTACCGAGCGGAACGAATCAGAGCGTCGGCACGCTGAATACCTGGGCGTTAAACACCGTTGCGTTAAATACACTCGAGCGAATCGGGCCGACGTCGTATTATGCAACAAACGATGACGTGTATAAGCGCATCCTGACATGGTTTTTTTACAAAGGCGACGGTCAGGCGTTCACAATCAAATGGCTGAAGCGGCGCATCATGCGCTTCTTGCTGGGCGTGAACGGCACTGACCCCGGCATCAATCAGACATATCAGGTAAGCGTCACATTCGGATCGGGCAATCAGGTCAATATCACGATTCTGAACGGTATGCGCCGCGTGACCGGAGGAGCGATACTCAATGCTTTCACCCTCAATACCGTGGCACTGAATACGATACAAAGTACGTTTACCGCCGCCAATGCCCCGTTGGTTATGGCGCCCGTTTTGCAAGCTGCGATAAATGCCGGCGCGGTGCAGTTACCGTTCCAATTTACCTATAATGTCGTTATCGAATAGGGATAAAATTCATGCCAACGACCTCCGAAAAACAGCACCGGCTCATGGAAGCGGTGGCTCACGAGCCTAAGATTGCGGAGAAGACAGGGATTCCGCAATCGGTGGGCAAAGAAATGGTCGCGCATGATAGCGCGCCAGCTAAGACACGCTATATGGACAGGAAGAAAAAATAATGGCAAATATCGTACTGTTTGCAAACAATGACCAAACAACTCTGGCGGGGGCGATTACATCAACGGCGCTCACCGCGAATTTGTCGCCCGGCTCCGGCGTGCTGTTCCCGTCTCCCGTGACCGGTCAGTATTTCCCGATGACGTTCGTTGATGCAGCGACCGGCTTGCTGCGCGAGATCGTGTATGTGACCAACGTCACGGGCGATGTCATCACTATGACCCGGGCGCAGGAGGGCACAACCGCGCTTGCGTGGAATGCGGGCGACATTGCGGCCAACCTGCTGACAGCGGGCTCGATGAATCTGATGGTGCAGACGCCGCAGATGCAGGCGATGAGCGGAAACGCCTCGACAAATTCGGCGTCAATCACCGGAACGACGACGCTGACGGCAGCCCAGGCGGGGTCCGCATTTTCGCTGAATAGTACATCAGCGTATCAGGTCACGCTGCCCGGTGCGGCCGGGCTCTCGGCTGGTGCGCAATTCGACATGTACTGCACAAATTCGGCAGGCGTGACCATCGCCGCGCCGGCGGGCGTGACCATGATCACCGGGGTCGGGCAAGCGGTCGTCGCGGGATCTGTGGTGCTCTACGGAGGTGAAACCGCGAGCTTCAATTTTATCGGGGGCGAGTGGCAGCTGACCGGCGGCAGTGTAGCGCAAAGATTGAGCGCCGTTGGGGGTGGCAATTTAATTAACGTCCAGATTTTTAGCGCCAGCGGGACATACACTCCGACGCCTGGGACAAGCAGTGTAATCGTGGAGTGCATCGGTGGCGGCGGCGGGTCTGGCGGCGTTGCCGCGACATCTGCATCACAGTGCGGTATTTCGCCTCCGGGCGGAGCTGGCGCGTATGCAAAGAGCCGTTTAACCACTGGCTTCTCCGGCGTGTCAGTCGCAGTGGGTGCGGCAGGTAGTGGTGGTGCGGCGGGTGCGACATCGGGTACGTCTGGTGGTACATCATCATTCGGCGGTTTGGTGTCATCGCCCGGTGGCAACGGTGCGCCGAACGGCATCACGTCATCGTCATTTCCTTTTAACACGGGCACTACGTCGTCATCCCCGGCTCCGACGGGGGGAAATATCATTGCAGCAAAAGGCCTCGGGGGAGCGCAAGCGCTCGCAGCAGGCTTAATTGTAGCAACGGGCATGCATGCCACTCCTTCGGTATTTGGAGCGGGTGCTGGACAAGGGGCTTCGGGCGTCTACCTGGCTCCAAGCAGCAGCGCGACGGCTGGCAGTGCCGGAAACGCCGGCTTGGTTATGGTTTGGGAGTACACATAAATGACAGCTCAGCAATATGCCCTGGTTGACGCATCGGGCAGCGTCGACAACGTAGTGATGTGGGATGGCAGTCCGGACTGGACGCCGCCTGCAGGCTATACCGCCGTGCAATCGAATACCGCTGCGATCGGCTGGACGTATGCTGGCGGTGTATTTTCTCCGCCGGCAGCGCTCGCGATGACACTCGTGCAGGCCCAAGCAGCGCAAATCGCAGCCCTTCAATCGGCATACGAAGCCGCGATCACCGCCCCGGTCAGCTACACGACGGTCGGCGGCGCGACCGCGACATTCACACAATCTGCGACGAATACGCAGAATTTGCAGAACGCCTTGGTCGCCAGCGCGAAATCGCAGGCGTGGCCGCTCAATCTGTGGCTCAATTCCAGCGGCCAGCCGGTAACGCCGTTCACTTACGCGGACTTGCAGGGCCTTGCAGCGGCAATGGAGGCTGCAGATACGCCGGGATACATGGATTTACTGACGAAAGTGGCTGCAGTGAACGCTGCGACCACGGTCGCGGCAGTGCAGTCCGTGACGTTCTGATCAGACATCCCAGCAGCAAACAATAACCCGCCGCGATCGGGATTTTTTATGACAGAAATGAGGCGAAATGACAATCACCGAGGTGCTTCTGTCCATCATGAGCGGGCTGCTGTCGATCCTGCTGGCTGCCATTGGCTGGTGGCTGGTCAACCTGCATGACAAGCACGAAAGGTTGCGCGCAGCGCACGAGGAATTGCGTGTCGAGGTGGCGGGCCAGTTCTTGAAGAAGGATGAGATCCGGGAGATGTTCAGTGAATTTAAGCGCGACCTCACGGAATTAATTGAGCGCGCAACGGGAAAGGGAAGGGAATGAACCAGGCATTACTTGAAGCTGAATTGCGCAGGGACGAGGGTGTGCGTTACACGATCTACGCCGATACGATGGGGATTCCGACCGTCGGCGTCGGCCACAACTGCCGGTTCTAATTCCAGTCTAAATATTCAAGGACTTAGCATATATACTTTTTACGAACAAAGTAGTTCAAGTACAGGCATTGGCATGCTTACTGGAATTATTCCACCCGGCGCACCATATAGTGTGGTTCATAACTCAGGTACTAATACTATTACTACTTGGTATGAACTCCGATAAATAAGGTAAAAATTATGTCTATTTGGCAAAACCCCGCAGACGGTACTCTGCATGATGACATGGATGGCGCTGCGCTGGCATTGCCGACGTGGCCGCAAAATATGACGCTACTGACCGACGAGCAGGCGCAAGTGCTGCAAAACCCAGCACCTAGCATCGATAGTCTGGCTGCTTCGGCGCGCGCCCAGCGCAATGCTTATCTTGAGCAATTGCAGCCGCTCTACGTGCGTCACAAGTCGCAGATCGACCTGGGCATGGCGACCACGCTGACATCGGCGCAATTCGTCGATCTGCTTACTCTGATGGAGGCGCTGCGTAATGTGCCGGAGCAAGCGGGGTTCCCGACAACCTGCGTGTGGCCGACTGTGCCCGCGTGGCTAACGCTGCCGGGAGCCTGACGTGTGGCGCTGGTTTGCATGGCCTGTGTTAGTGCTGGTGTCGCTGCTGCTGACCGTTGTCACTGCGATTGGGGCCCCCCTGTGGGTGTCCCTTGCTGACGCGTCGGGTAACGTCCCGGTATGGCTATCCTGGTTACAGACATCGGATAACACGCTGGACGGCGACGCTCCGTGGCAGGATCCAGCAGTGCATCCTTGGATGTGCCGATTGCCCCCGTTCTGGAAGCGCGTTTGCTGGATGTGGCGCAACCCCGGCGGGGGCTTCGATATCGGCCCTGCAGGCGCGACAATCGATCAGTGCATTCGATGGCGTGGCAATCCGGATACTAGTAACCAGGGGGGTTCAGGTGGTGTTTGTGTAGCCTGGGCGTCGCAAGCATGGATGGTCTACATCGTCATTCCCTACGGCTCACATTGTTTCCGCGCATATTTAGGCTGGAAACTAATGGATGCAGTTCACGATTCAAATTTCACCGGACGCCTGCCACTCGTATTCTCAATTAATCCTTTTATGGGGTACACTCCAAAATGAAACAAAGCTATATGAAACGGAAGAAAAATGCCCGCGATGATTCTGTTGATCCTCGTACTCCCCCGCCTGATTGCCCTCCGGCTCCCTAGTCACGGGCTAAACTGGATAATCACAGAATACAGCCATACGCTAGCGCTCACCGCGCTGGCGTTTTGGCTTGTCCGCTCAATTCCGTATCGCAACTTAAGATCAAAGTGCATTGCCGCCGCCATCGCCGGATATTGTCTATCGGATTGCATCATCGGCGCGATTTGGTACACAACGCGGTGGCGTGGATACTGGCTGGCTGCTGGAATTCAACTGCTAGTGCTCGCTGCCATGTGGCTGACGTATTGGCTGAGATCCTACGATCAGCCATCCGATTCTATCAACGACGATAACGTGTATTGCTTGCGGAAAAAGCCCGTGCGCGTACAAGATTTTGCCATATCGCTACTCGGATGTTTCGGGCCGAACGGTGCGTATGCAATATGTCACGAGCGAATTGTGTATCTGTTTCGACATGGACGCCTGGTGACGATCGACGTGTCTAAACTCGATTTACCTGCATACCATGTCACCCGAGGTAGCGCGACCGACGACGACACGTTAAAATCCAGTCTGGGGGCCACATGGAAATTCTTAGGCCCGAACTGTCTAACAATTCTTCGCAGGTTCTGGGCTGAGCATGGGCAACGAAACGAGCAATGAATTACACATGCAACTCGGGATCCTAATTGGGTCCAGTCAGGCGACGAACGAGGCGCTAAAGCAGCAAACCGAAACGATAGCACGTCTATCCGGCGACATCCAACAGTCGGTACTCAAAGTTGATCGGCTGGAAAGCGGATTGACTAAAACCAATCAGGACATCATAGCCCTTCGGAACAGCGTCTTGACGCACGACAAATTAAATCGCTTCGGTTTACATGTTGACGACGCCGATGCGATCAAGCTAGATCTTGCGCACGCCCGGGCATCGCGCATGGCCACGGAGGATCGCAAGCCAGTTCGCAATCAAGTGCGATCCGTGGTCATCGCGGGACTGGTGCTGAGTATCGCAGCTTGGATCGGAGAGGCGATATACAGTGAGACGGCTGCCGATTTCGGGGTCATTGCAATTCAAGCCGCTCACGTGAAGGGACTGCAGCAAAATGGCAATAACCACTAGGCATGTGGCAGGCGGTGCGGGAATCGTCGCCCTATGCGTTAGCATGATTGGCGCTCACGAGGGGCTACGCACCCATGCGTATAAAGACCCGGCGCGCGCCACCTTGGCGACGATCTGCTATGGGGAAACGCAAGGGGTGTATTTCGGTGAGACCAAAACGCCCGCCGAGTGCAATGCGATGCTGGCCGGTCGGATTAAAGATTATCTCGGTCCAGTTGATGATTTAATGCCTGGCCTGCCAGATAATCGGCGCGTTGCATATACAGACTTTGCTTATAATGCAGGTGTTGCGACATTAAAACGATCTCGTATTCCGACATACGAGGCCGCTGGGAATGTCCAGGCGGCGTGTCATGAATTAACGCGCTACGTGTACGCCGGAGGCCGCAAGCTGCCGGGGCTGGTGCGCCGACGTGCGGACGAGGAGAAAACATGCTTGAATGGTTGAAAACGCGAGCGCAGGAACAGCGTACCCGAGAGGCGCTATTATTCTTGGGTGTCAGCGTCGCGTGCTACGTCGGGTTGCACACTGACATTGCCACGGCAACTGCGACCGGGCTAACCGTGTCTAATTTTTTCAAACTGGTGACGCCGGATGCTAAATCTTAAACTACTCGGAATCATCATCGCGGTTCTGGGTCTGGCCGGTGTCGGAGTGTGGTCTGCGCATGGGTATTACGCGCCACGTATTGCACTTGCCGAACATCAGGCCAGCGAGTCCCAGGCGCAAACTCACGCAATTCAACACGCGCGCAGCGTCGAGCACGCGGTTGCGGCGAGCGACGCGGTATCGACAACTGCATACATCAGTGAGGTGCAACATGATAATCAAAAACTTGCGGAGGCTAACTCCGCTCTGTCTAGTCGTCTTGACCGCCTGCGCCACAACGCCGCCACCGGCGCCGGGAATTTGTCCGCAGTTGCCGCCCCCGCCGCCGGAAGCGATGATTCCTTCTACGGCTCACTATCTGCACGCCAGCGAATCCAATTTATCGACGCTATTTCGCAGTTTGGGCGTGCCGAATACGCCAATTCAGACGACGCCGACACCGTCAGCGCACGACTCACAACCTGCCAAAATGACCTACTGACCCGGAGTGCACCACAATGAGTTTATATCCAAACGACCAGGGCAACCCTGCGGGCGCAATTCCCGTTTACGTAATTGCGGGGGGGTCCGAGGGTGGCGCGACTTCCGAGAATCAGACGAATGGCACACAGAAAACGCAAGTCGTCGATGCATCTGGAAATGTAATTACATCGCTTTTGGGTACCGGCACTGGGTTTGCGCTGCTTACCGGCGCGGGCCCGACGCAATTTGTCACCAGCACCGGGAACACATCAACGGCACAGCTCGCCAGTAATGCGACGTTTACTGGCACGATTGAGGCGGTTGTATTCCAGCCTG
>Ga0302140_10009850_pt1 | contig 11833 bp, 8 predicted proteins | sample I_Bog_E1_1_FD_202095 | JGI IMG/M metagenome (GOLD analysis project Ga0302140, IMG submission 202095) | Peat permafrost microbial communities from Stordalen Mire near Abisko, Sweden - I_Bog_E1_1 | ecosystem: Environmental > Terrestrial > Soil > Wetlands > Peat | place: Sweden: Abisko, Stordalen...
TTAGGGGGATTTTCGACCCCTCTCAGTTGCTCTAAGTTGTTGATTTTATTTGGTGGACGCGGTAGGAATCGAACCTACAACCTGTCGGTTAAGAGCCGAATGCTCTGCCAGTTGAGCTACGCGTCCAGATGATCTATAGTTTCCGCTCCGCAGTGCCCCGCGAGCGGCGAAAGCCAGCCCGAAACCCCAGCCAACCCTTGAAGAATATAGCACATTCCCGCCCAGATTCCAATGGCCGGCCCGCCGTCAAAACGTGAACGCCAGCCCGCCCTGCACGCCGCGCTGATCCTGTGCGAACACCAGCAGCGATCCGTCGCTGGTAAGGTAGGGCCGGTAGCCCTCGGCCAGCAGATTGCGTGCATCGAGAAGCGCCTCTAGCCCGCCCGATCCATCCCGCCTCGCGCATATAGGCTGCCGCAGGTGGACGTTGAGGAAGGGGTCCGCCGCTCCCTCGGAAAACGGGGAAACCCGCGTCATGCTGTCTTCCGACTGCCAGCGATAGCTCGCCCGCCAGCGCGTCCCGGTTCCCTCCAACGTGCCCGAGAGCGAAATCGAGTACATCTGGGTGCGCCGTGGATGCGCCGTGGCAAGCATCTGCGCCAGCCCCGCCGGCAGTTGCGACGCCGACATTACCAGCGAATCCCCGTTGGCATAGCTCAGGCGAACCACGTTGGCGCCCGGCAACCGCCTCTCCACCGTGGCCATAACGCCAGCCGTCGAGAAGTCATTGCCGATGGCCCGAATAAGCCCGCTCCCCGGATCGAAGAGCGCCACGTTCGTTATCGCCGATGCAACCCCACCTGCGCCGGAATCGCCGCCTGCAAAGTGGCCCATCGCCTCAATCACTGGGTTGTCCACACGGTCGGCGAACACCATCACGGCCATGCTCGACTGCCCGGTCCGCCGCTCCCAGCCAATTTCCTGGTGCAAACCGTGCTCCATTGCCAGTTCGCCATTCCGGACTGAAAGTGCGGGCAGGGACGCCTGTGCCTGCGAATCGTCCCCATTGGGTGTCCCGGCCATCGCGGTGGCCACACTGTAGTGAACAGTGGAGTTGCCGGTCCGCCAGCCTGCGGTGGCAAAGGGCAGCGCCGCAAGCACCGTGTTTGGCGATTGGCTCGAGAAACGCGCCAGCACCTGCGTCGAACCAACCTCCGCCTCAACCTCGTCGCCCAGATGCATCGACTCCCAGCTGCGGATCGCCCCCTCGTCCAGACCCTCGGCCCCACCGGCCGCTACCGCCGGATGAACCGAGATTGCGGCCACCGATTGCACCGAACCCGCAAAACCCAGTTCCTGGCGGAAGCCCAGCATCGACTCCATGCCAGCGTTGGTGTCCGGAGCGAAATCCACGCGCGCCAGAAGTTCACGGCTATCGGATGGCGTCTCTTCCACCGTGCCGGAGATTCGTTCGCCGCTCTCGCCGAATGTGCCTTCCTGCCCGGTGGCCATCAGGCGAGCCTTAAGCCTGGGCGCGGCGCCCGAGCCGTCGGAGACCACCACCAGCGGTCCGTCTTCAAGCCAGCGCAGCAGCGGCCGGTTTGCGGCGGAGCGGAGCGTGTAAACCCAGTCGTCCGTCTGCTCGTCGCCGGTGCGCGGCTTGGCCGGCAGCCATTGCATCGCTTCGTATAAGGTGGTCAGGGTCAGGTTCACCACAGTGCTGGTGCGCACCCGCACATCCTCGCGCAACGATGGCAGAAACGACGTCCCCATTGCCTTCACCGCGTACCGGCCAGGAAGAACCCGCGAAATCGAGAAACGCCCATCCGCGTCGGTAAATACGCTCGCTATCAGCGTCAGGTCCGGCCGAAGCAACTCCACAACCACCCCGATTTGCGGCACGCCTGCGGAATCCCGCACTTGCCCCGAAACCGTGCCGGGCGCTGCTGCGCGATTCGGCGCACCAAAGCTTGGGACGCTCCCCAAGGCAATCAGCGCCGACAACAAAACGAAATGGACCCTGCGCATTCTCACGTTTGGTGAATTGGCGGCGTCCCTGGCAGTTTTCTTGCAATTGGTTCCCGCGCAGGTTTCCAGATCTACCGTCCGGTAACCATCTCGCGAGGGATACATACTATTCCACGACAAAAGGCGCCGATTGTGCAATCTCTTGTTTTGAGATTGTGTCATTTATTTTGATCGTCACCTTGTACTTTCCTGGCTGGAGGCCAGCCATGGATAAAGTTTTCTCCACAGTCACTTGATCGCTGTGGGCACCCAGATCTTTCGACTCCAGCTCTTTCTCCAGAATTACCGTATTGGTCGCGCTATCGATAATCTGGTAGGTCACCGTCGCCTGGTTGCTTTTGCTGGTTTCGTCGATACCCAGATTGTAAACCTGCATCCAGAAGTTCAGCTGCTGGCTGCGCTTGAAGTTCACCGGAGTTGCCGCCGTCGCCATCACCCTGGGACAGATATGCGTATTGCCGATCACGCAGCTGCCCGCACCGATCTCCCGCGACGAAACCGTGTTCATCTCGTCGGCCAGTATCAGCGACGATGTGGCCAGCCTTTCGTCGTGGAACGTCGGAACTTCGATGCCGCGCCCGTAAATTCCCACGTGCTCCGGATTATTCACGTCCTTGATAGCGATATCCAGCCGATAGAGACCCGGAAACAGCGGAACGGCCTTCCAATACACCGATCGCTTGTCCATGCTCTTCTCCAGCAACTCGGCCGGCTGCTCCACCTCAACCGTGTCTTCAAAGGTCTGCACCGTCTTGTGGGTCAGCGTAGTCACTTTGCCAAGAATATTCACCATTCCCTTGGCCACGCCGTCCTTGGTCACGAACGTGATATCCCGGTTCCTCAATTGCAGCGTCACCGGAACCAGAACCGTGTTCTCCGTCACCCGGATGAAATCGGTGCGCACGTCGAACGGAAAAATCGGCCCGCTCATCAGCTTGTGCTCGGAGATGAAATTCTCAAGATCCTTGAACTTGATCGGCGGCGGAGCGAAGATCTTGGCCGCCAGTTCCATGCGGTCGAATTCCTTTGACTGATTCTGAGCACCGATCCCGCCCGGGCCCGTCCCAAGATTTTCGATGTTCCCGCCCTTGAAGCGATCGGACTTCTTGGCCGAGCCCATCTCTTCATACTCCGTCAGGCCGGCGCCAGGGGTCCGCAGCAAAGCATCCTTCTCGCTGCGGTCGATGGTGAAGTGATAATCGCCGCACATGCAGCTATCCACAAATTCAAGATCGATGTTCTCGCCCACACCTTCCAGGTAACGGTAGTGCCACGTCTCGAACGGAAACGTCGAGGTTTGGCCGCCGCCCTCGTCCATGGGACGGTTATACGCGCCGCCGGATGGATGCGAATCGATCGAGTCGGGCTTGCCGAAAGAAATGTAGATGTGACCGCGGTCAGTCTTCCATCCCGGCTTTCCGGCCGCAAAGTGATCATTGGCATACTGAATGCGCCGGTAGTGTTCTTCGCGGAATTCGTTGTCGGGAGAGTCGGGGTTCGGATTGCGCCTCAGCCAGAAATTCTCAATAAACGATTCGCGTTCGTCGTCGTTGCTCAGCGACTTGAACGCCTTGGCCTCGTCTTCCGTGATGATCCACACCACGTCCTGGTTCAGCCAGGATTTGAAGGCGCCATGAAGCTCACCTTTCAGAGCTTGAGTGGCCTTGATTTTATCTTTGTCTGAACGCTCGCGCTTGCGGGGATCCGGTTCGTCGCCCTGGCTCGACGCCGGCTGGGCCTGCGGCTGCGTGGCCGTCGGCTGCGTCGAGCCGGACTGCTGGGCCAGCAGCCCGCTAGTCGGGGTAAAAATCAGGCCGCAACCAAGTGCGGCATACAAAATGCGTCGGCTCTTCAGCGTCATTGCCTTCAAAACTCCTGCGATCCTCTATTCTACGGTTCCCGGTAAGGCTGGGCAAGGCTTCTTACGGAGTCGGCTGCCCTTTGGACGGGAATTCGGCTGAAACGTAATCCGGGAGACTGGGCCGGCACCGGAAATTCCGGACTCGCGCAGCCCCTTTTCGAAATCCGGAGGGAGCAGGGGCCTTCAGGCCCCTGAATAGATGCCTGTTTTCAAGGGCTTTAGCCCCTGGCCTTTCCTGGATTTCAGGCACACTAGGTCCGGTTGTGATGTGGTTTCCGCATACCCGACGATCTTCCCAAAAAACAAGCTTGGAACTTATTCTCACCTCAGCATTCGCGATCAGTTGGCTTCCGGCGGCTCCGCATGGTCGATCACGACTACATTCACCGATGCCTTCGTTCCTTTGAGATTCAGCCCAAGCTGCTGCGGCAAGGCATTCAACAGATTTGGCGGGGCCGTGTCCGGCAGTTGCGTCATTCCAAGCCCATCAGCCTCCTCGCGCGTGAACGAAAACCGGATGTTGTAGACACCCGTCAGGCCGGTCTGGTCAACAATTGGCCTGTCCACCACAACGCGCTGCAACTCACCGATAAAATCGTCGATGGATGCGTTCAAGCCAAACCCGTACATCGTCTGCCCGGGTGCCCCGGTAAGGCCCATGGTCTGGTTGGCTTTGATATTGCCGTCACCCGCTGTGAGCTTAGGCCCGCCCCTCGCGACCACCAGCGCGAACGTCGGCATCTCCTGCTTTTCTTCATGCAGCTGAAGCTGGAACCGGTCGATCAGTAGCTTCCGCACAGCGATCCTCCACTGATGATCGTTCGGAACGCCATCTCCATCGATCTCGCCGACGATATCGAAGCGTGCAACATCCATCCATTGCGGGCCTCCCATTAGCTGCTTGGATTGCAGCCTCCATGCCCACTGGATCAGGTACCTAAGGCTCATATTATGGGTGTTGAAGTGCCTGCCGTTGCGTCCCCATCCCTGGGAGCAACACTTCGCCGGGTCGCTCGGTTTGATCGTCGCAACCTCGAATTCAGGTTCGCCTCCGTTCGGTGAGCTCCACGGCGCCGGCGCAGTAGACACCTCTTGAGTAGCCGTTGGCCCCACGCCGACACTTTGCGCGATCGCTGTCGCGCCGCCCAATACCAAGCCAATGCCGGCAATCATTGCACGAATTCGCATCTGCGGTACCGCCTCCAAGGCGGAGGGAGAACAGTTCCTGACAGCCTCGATTAAAAGCTCTCGTCGATCAAGTATTTGAGTGCATCGAGTTCACGTATTCTTAAGGAATATCGTAGCAAACTGCCGTTCCGAGTGTGTTACCGCAAATCCGGAAGTATCACCGCCTGTTTTACAGAAATCCATTCCGCATCCGCAAAACCTCACCGCCCACCCCGCCTTCCAAAACCAATACCGCGCAAACCCCAATCCACAACCCGCCATCCAAGCTTTTGCAACCCAACGCCCTCCTCAATCGTCCAAAAGAAAAGCGCAATCCTTTCGCTATGTTTTCCCATGGAACCTCTGCGATTAGCCGGCCCGGCAAAGCCGCGCAAACGCTGTCCGGCAACGGCTTCTCCGGCGGCATCTCCCAGGGCTTTCTCAACACCGGTAAATCCCGGCGCTGGTCGCCCTGAAAACGTTTTTTAATACCCGTTGGGAACCGTACCGGCAATCATTGCGTACACTAGACTTGGAGATACCCGGAGCACCGATTACCCATGAAAAAGATCATTCTCATTGTTCTCGCCGTCTTAGTAGCCGCCGGACTTGTCGCCTTCATGGTCATCAAGCAGCAGTCGGGTTACACCAAGGTCCTGACCGCCAAGCTCGCCAAGCAGGACCTGTCCACGGTCGTCAGCGGCACCGGGCAAATCAAGGCCAAGTTCTACGTCAACCTCGGCGCAACCGCCATGGGACGCATCACCCACCTCTACGTCAAGGAGGGTGAAAACGTCACCAAAGGCGAGACGGTTGCCACCATCGAGCATGTGCAGCAGGAGGCAAGCGTCGAAGGACAGCAAGCCGCCATCGCTGCCGCAAAAACCGATATCGCCTCCTATGTTGCGGCGGAAAAGACCGCTGAGGCCAATGTCGATCACGCCAAGGCCGACCTGGAGCAGAAAAAGCTGGATTGGGACCGCGCCCAGGCCCTCTACAAAGCCGGCATTATGGCCAAGCAGGATTTCGACGCCAAGAAAGCAGCATACGACTTGGATGTGGCGTCCGTGGCCCAGGCCGTTGCGGGGGTCAACCAGGCCAAGGCGCAAACCGACTCGGCGCGCGGACACCTGGGCACAGCTGAGGCTACGCTGCGTGGCCAGCAGAACATGCTTGAACTCACCAGCGCCATCGCTCCTTTCGACGGCATCGTCACCAACGAGCCGCTCCGTGAGGGCGAAACCGTGGTCGAGGGCATTCAAAACACTGAAGGCTCAACCATCATGACCATTGCGGACATGAGCGTCGTGACCGCCGAAGTCAAGGTCGACGAAACCGACATCGTCAATATTTCCATCGGCCAGCCCGCAGAGGTCACCGTCGACGCCATCCCCGGCAAGGTCTTCAAGGGACACGTAACCCTGGTTGGCGATCAGGCCCTGCTGCGCTCCACCGGCCAGGCCACCTCCACCTCCACCACCGGCACTGAAGAGGCAAAGGACTTCAAGGTTGTAGTCACGCTCGACACAGTTTCCAACGAACTGCGTCCCGGCCTCTCCACCACCGCCAAAATCACCACCGCGCACAAAGTCAGCGTGCTTTCGCTGCCCATTCAGGCCCTCACCATGCACAATCCCGACGACGACAAGCCCAAGGGATCGGGCAGCGTGCAGGCCGCGTCCACTTCCACGGCGGCAAAATCGGCAGCGGTACAGGGCGTCTTCGTGCTTGACAAGGACAAGTCCGGCAAATTGCGCGCCAAATTCGTTCCTGTAACCACCGGCATCACCGGCGCCACCGACATCGAGGTACTCTCCGGCCTGACCGAAGGACAGGAGATTGTCATCGGTCCCTACAAGACGCTGCGCGGCTTGAAGGGCGGTTCCCTCATCAAGCGCGACACCGCCAAACCCGCCACTCCGGGTTCCAGCACATCTTCGTAAATCGGCTCGCTTTGAGGGAGCAATCCGGAGGGAGCAGGGGGTTTCAACCCCCTGAAACCGGAGCAAATCAGCAAGGCCTTCAGGCCCGGGCCCTGTGACTCTCCCAGCAAGGGACCTCTGATTGAGAAACACCCGGCAGGCAAAAAGCGGAAAAGGATGAGATGCGGATGGCTACGGATACCACAACAAAAGAAGAGATTCCTCAAGCGCCGGCAAGGCCGCAAGGCGACGTCATCGTCGTCGAAGATCTCTGGCGCACCTACGACATGGGCTCCGAGCAGCAGGTGCAGGCCCTGCGTGGCATTTCCATGAAGATCAAGCACAACGAGTATGTGGCCATCATGGGTCCATCCGGCTCCGGCAAGTCTACCCTGATGAACCTCATTGGCTGCCTCGATACGCCATCCAAGGGCAAGTACTGGCTCAACGGCCACCTCGTCAGCGAACTCGACGACGACCAGTTGGCGCGCATCCGCAACAAGGAAATTGGTTTCGTCTTCCAGACCTTCAACCTGCTCGCCCGCGCCTCGTCCCTGCACAACGTCGAACTGCCCCTCATCTACAACGGCACCCCCGCCGTCGCCCGCCTCGCGCGCGCCAAGGAGTCGCTTACCAACGTGGGCCTCGGCGATCGCATGAACCACAAGCCCAACGAGCTCTCCGGCGGCCAGCGCCAGCGCGTCGCCATCGCCCGCGCCCTCGTCAACAAGCCCTCCATCATCCTTGCCGACGAGCCCACCGGCAACCTCGACTCCAAGACCGGCATCGAGATCATGGCCCTGTTTGACACCCTGCACGCCAATGGCAACACCATCGTCCTCGTCACCCACGAGCCCGACATCGCCGAATATGCCCACCGCGTAGTCCATATCCGCGACGGTCAGATCTTCTCCGACGAACCGTCCAAGCGCTTCCGGTAAAACCCCCACAAACCCCGAAACTACCCCGTCAGGACCGGAAAGAGCACCCATCTCATTCCGGTTCAAGTTTCCCCCGCCTTCGCCGATATGACATCTGTTGGCCTGCTACAGCCACTTGGGGCCAGGGAGTGAGGCGAGGCATCTTGATCTCCATGCAGAGCGCGGCTCCATTTCAATTCTCCGACCCCGGCCTGAAGCTTGTGGATTTTGAGTCCCACCCAAGCATGCAGATGGTGGGCGTCAGCGCTGCCTGGCGCAAATTGCTCATGCAGGCTGAGATTGCCGCCCCGCACCTCCAGGTGGCCGCCATTGAAGGCGAGCCGGGAATCGGCAAGCAGACCCTGGCCCGCTATCTGTTCAGCCGTTCCCCGCTCAGCAATTCCGCCAGCACATCCCTCTTTCAGCGCCGCGACGCGCGCGAGTGGCTCGTAACCGACGCCGATCCTTCCACCCTCGCCGGCTTCACCTATCTCGATCGCGTCGACCTGCTCGCTCCTCCGGGTCAGGGCCTCCTGCTCGGCTTCCTCAAGGCCCTCCAGGATCGCCCCGCCGGACGCGCCGTAGTCCTCGCTTCCTCGCAGATACCCCTGCGCCAGATGGCCGGACAGGGCCTGCTCCTCCCCGACCTGGCCTTTCGCCTTACCGCCGTCCGCTTCGCCATTCCACCCCTGCGCCAGCGCCGCGAAGATATCGCCCCGCTTGCCCAGTTCCTGCTCGAACGCATCTGCAGCCGCTATCAGCAGCGTCCCGTCGCCCTCGGACCAGGAGCCCTCGGCCGCCTCATCCAGCACACCTGGCCCGGCAACGTCCGCGAACTCTCCAGCGTCCTTGAAACCGCTTTGCTCGAGGCCAACAACGGCGTCATCCGAGCCTCCGACATCGGCATCTTCAACAGTGTCGACACCCAATCCAGCCTGCAACCCGTCCTTGAGATTGAAACCCTCACGCTCGATTCCGTCATCCGCCATCACGTCCAGTCCGTGCTCGAACTCAACCATGGCAACAAACTCCGCTCCGCCCGCCAGCTCGGCATCAGCCGCTCCACCCTCTATCGCATCCTCGGCAACGAAAGCATCCTCGCGCACTGAAGACCCGCCACAAATGCACCGTGCCTGTGGCTTCCAAAATTCTTTTACCACGATTTACAGAATTCTTTTACCACACCACTGTAAAAGAATTCTGTAATCCCATTTTCCATAGTCTAGAAAACACCCCTGAAAACCGGACAAAACCGGACAGCTTAGAAAGTGGTCCGGATGCCCCATCCCCGACCCGGACAACCCGGCCCGAATTTACCTCCTTTGGACCAGATTCTGGCGACCTTCCCGACAATAACTCAAACCATCGCGAAATGCCCTACCTCGTAATAAGTCGAGACATGGTCAGATTTGCTCCCAATTCAATGATTCACCCAGGTCGCCCCATTGCAGAAAACTGCAAATGTTGTCGAAGTGCCGGGCGTCCCACTCCCCCCCGCCGTGGCATTGTAAGTACTGGCGGTGTCGTCATTTATGGATCGCATGTCACCAGCGCCGACATGCGAGGCGTCCCACGTCGAAGCCGTGCAGGTTGGCAGAGCCGAATAAAGCACTGGAACGATATAGGGACCTCCTTGCGCATCGACTCCGGACACCACATCATTCGTCTGCACGTCCGTAAACGTGGCTAACTGCGCCGACTGAGGCGTTCCGCCACCGAGTTTGAATCCCACGATGGATGCGAAAGCCCAGTGCCCAGCATTGGCCGTAGTATTCCAAACGGCTGAGAGGGGAACCGCACTTTGCACGTAGGCACTATCGAGTTCGCAGCATCCAGATGCCAAGGCACTGACAAATGAAAACCCGGCCGGAGCCGCGCCGGGACCGGCATCGTCCGCGGTGAGCCACGAAAAAACCATATCCCCAACCGAAGGGGTAAACGTACTTGTGCTTAGTGTCGATCCCGAAGAACCGGTGTAGGCTCCCGTCCCCCCGTCGAAAGGCGACGTCAATGCGATATTCGTGAATTCCATCACTTGCACATAATTGCCGCCGACGGAAGACACCGTGTCCGTGCCTCCTATCGTGATTGGAATTGTAAACACCTGCAGATGGTGGCTCGGCGCGCTGCTCTCCATATACCAAGCCGCGTTGCCGTTCGCGATAGTGTTACCCAGCGAGTCGGTCAAACTGTCGGAACTGCCGCCCGCATCCCAAACCGCCACCACGAGGGTATTTCCAACAGACACCGACGAGCCAAGCGTACATGAAGTAACGTTGCCAGAAGCTGGGCAGTTTTGCACTTCTATCGACGAGGTTGAGACTGCACCTTTTACATTCAAGGCCGCTGTGGATGGAGTGCCGGGGATCAGCGATTGCAATCCTCCAAAATTGTTCGAGCCCAGCGTTGCTGTTGGAACCCCGCCAACGGTAAGCGCGGTTGTTGCATTAAGTGTTCCCGTCACCGTCGTCGCGCCGCTGTATGGGGTGATTACCACGTTTCCATTAGCATCCGCTGACAAGGTAGACTTGCGAAGAGTTCCACCAGAGTCATAGTTATCCAGTGCAATTGGCATGGAAGGTTCGCTGTTACCTATAACCGTAGGTTCGGCATCAAGGCATGTAGTAGCTGAGCTACCTTCGCATTGAAAATCAGTCGTCCAATGAACCCCTGAAATACCCCCTAAAGTTTCCACGAGAACAGCCGTTGAAGGGGCCGAAGGTTGCGCTCCCCAAGAACCTTGTACTGTAATGCCATAAGCCTGATCGCCGGCATTTAGAGCATTAATATCAAATTCTGCTGCTCTAATGGTGCCCGGATTTCCTGGGTTTGTACTAGCAAGAAAGTTGCCTCCCCAGGCGTTCATGCTATTTCCAGTTACGCGAGCTTGACCATAAACACCGACGCAAGCCGATGGCGCGGGCGAACCTCCATCGGAGGAGATATTGCAGAGACCCATAACTCCAAATCCGCCGCCGATGTTTCCGGCGTTGTTCATTTTTATAACACCAACAATAGGCGAAGAAAAATCCAACCCGCCTTGCACACTGCGAAACTCTGTCTGAGCATTTCCCCCGTTAATGCTTCCGTAAATGTAAGGTATGCTTGCGCCGGCGATTAAAGGGTCGGTCGCCGCGCTAGAGAGCATGCCTGTGCCTGGTGTGGAGAGACCAGCCGCTCCGCCCACTGTCGTACCCGTCCCGCTGTAGTAGGCCATGGCGTTGGCCGTGGCAGTGCTCACGGTTCCTGAGCCGCCACCGCTTGCGCCCACGGCGTGCCAAGTCCAGGTGCCGCTCACCGGGAAGCACTGATACAAAACGCTGGCCGCCTTGTCGGTATAAAACACGCCGTTGTACGCTGTCGCCGAGCATGAGAGAGACGGCGCTCCCGACCCCCCGATCCATTGCGCGGAGCTTACTCCAAGGTTCTGTGCCCCCGCGAATCCCAGCTTCGAAAGCAAAGCCAAAAGCACAATTATGCGTTTCATCAGTATCCCTCCAAAACGATCACGCCCGAGCTGGGCGCGCCGCTGATTGTTACCGCCGTTGTGGATAGAGCCGTCAATGTTGCGCCTGAGGCCGATGCGCCGATGAAGTAATCGGGTGTTTCGGTGAAGGCGACCGGGAACGTGTAGCTCGCTGTTCCACTCAGCGTTTCGAGGAGCACAATCACCTTCTTGTAGAAAGCGCCTTCGAAAGGCTGCGAAAAAATCGCGTTGCCAGAAGTGGATCCGGACACCGTCGTCTGGCCAGATCCGGCTGACGCGCCCGATCCGCCTTGCATCTGAAAGTTCGTCCCGTCAAAAACAACAGTGACGATCTGCCCAGCAGCGATCTCGCCGCCCGTGAGCGCGGCGGTGCCATTCTTCTTGATCGGGTAAGCCGTAGCCGCCACGTTGAGCGTCGATGCGCCAGTGTTGGCGTTGAGTGCCTTCAGCGCCAGCATTGTTCCGGCCACCGGAGGCTGCACGGTATAGAGCGGCCACACGTAAGCGT
>Ga0302140_10009851_pt1 | contig 11833 bp, 5 predicted proteins | sample I_Bog_E1_1_FD_202095 | JGI IMG/M metagenome (GOLD analysis project Ga0302140, IMG submission 202095) | Peat permafrost microbial communities from Stordalen Mire near Abisko, Sweden - I_Bog_E1_1 | ecosystem: Environmental > Terrestrial > Soil > Wetlands > Peat | place: Sweden: Abisko, Stordalen...
ACTAAAAACAAGTAAACAACCGGTTAGGTTTTATTTCAGGCAAAGTTGCCAATTGCTGCCGGATGTATTATCCTACAATATAGTAGCTGAACTGACGGGCACCCAAAATCCAAACAAATATATTACTGTTGGCGGGCACCTTGATTCGTGGGACCTGGCCGAAGGCGCAAGTGATGATGGTACCGGCGTGATGCAATCCCTGGAAGTTTTGCGTATTTTGAAAACAATGGGTTACCATCCAAAAAATACCATCAGGGCGGTATTTTTTATGAACGAAGAGAACGGCGATAAAGGCGGGCAGAAATACGCCGAATTAGCGGCAAAAAATAAGGAAGAACACCTTGCAGCTATCGAAACCGATGAAGGCGGCTTCACTCCCCGTGGCTTTGGATTTTCCGGACTGTCCCCGGCATCGTTACAAAAAGTAAAACAAAACTGGAAACCTTTGTTTGAGCCCTACGAGGCAGACCGTTTAATATCAGGCGGGGGCGGTACAGATATCGAACCACTCAAAAATGTCGCGCCATCGGTCGTGCTTATCGGTTATATCCCCGATTCGCAGCGATATTTCGACCTTCACCATAGCGCCAAAGATGTATTTGAAAATGTAAATAAGCGGGAACTGGAGCTTGGCTCGGCCGCCATAACGGCGCTGGTTTACCTGATTGACCAGCATGGCTTTAATTGAGAATTGTTTCGGCCGCGTAAATTTTAAAAGAAAAGAACGGTTGTATTTATTCACATCAATACAAGTCGTACTTTTGAGCCTCACTCAAACCCAATTTAGTGTTAGCCGAAGGCGATAGTCAACCCATCAAAAAAGATCCTTTCGCAGCGCTGCGATATAAAGATTTCAGGTCGTACCTCGGTATGCGGTTTTTCTTCACGTTTGCATACAGGGCACAAGCGGTTATCATTACTTTCTATATTTATAGCCTCACCCATAATAAAATGGACTTGGCCTGGATTGGCCTATTCGAAGCCATACCGGCGGTCGGGATCGCATTATATGGCGGGTATATAGCGGATAAGTCCGAAAAACGTAAAATGCTACTCGCTATATCCTGGCTGGTAATTTTTGCATCAATCGTAATGTTTGCCGTTACCATGAAAAGCATGGGCCCGTACATTCAGAAAGGGTGGATCGTGCCTATCCTTTTTTCTATGATATTTTTGAATGGAGTGGCCCGGGCATTTTATGGCCCGGCTACGTTTACCGTTTACGCCCATAGTATCCCCAAGTTACTGTACCCCAATGGTAGCACATGGAGCAGTTCGAGCTGGCAGGCGGCAGCCATCCTGGGGCCGGCCGCCGGCGGTCTGATCTATGGCTTTTATGGAATCAGCATCGCATTTATTGTCATCATCGCTTTTCTGTTAATTTCCATACTGATCATTTATTTTTTGAAACCGTACCCGCCAATTAATATGCCTACGGCAAACATGTGGAGAAGCGTTTGGGAAGGAATAGTTTTTGTCTTTGAAAGCAAAATGTTGATATGGGCTATGAGTCTTGACCTATTTTCAGTTTTTTTTGGCGGCGCTGTGGCGATGCTGCCGGTTTTTGCTCGCGATATCCTTAAAGTGGGGTCACAGGGGTTAGGCGTAATGCAGGCGGTGTCGTCTTTGGGCGCATTGCTAACTATGCTTGCCATGACGCGATTCTCCCCGATGGGCCGGCCGTGGCGAAACCTGTTAATTGCAGTAACCGGCTTTGGCGTATCCATCATCTGTTTCGGCATCTCACGCAGCTTTTATTTATCCCTATTTTTTCTTTTTGCCGAAGGCGCTTTTGATAGTATCAGCGTGATCATTCGCGGCACTATCATGCAAATACTAACACCCGACCACATGCGGGGGCGCGTTTCGGCGGTGAACTCAATTTTTATCGGTTCGTCGAATGAGATCGGCGCCTTTGAATCAGGTACAGCAGCCACGCTGATGGGAACTGTGCCATCTGTGATTTTTGGAGGTAGTATGACCCTGCTCATCGTCACCATTACTTATCTGAAAACCAGGAAGCTGATACCGCTCTCGTTAAATGAAATACAAACGCCTGATTGAGTTGTAGGGTTGTCGAAGTTGTAATTGGTTGTAAAGGTTGAACTTGCTACGACTTTACAACTCACTATAACCTTTACAACTTATTGCAACCCTTACAACTTACTACAACCTTTACAGCTATCTAAAACCAACACAACCTTTATCATCTCATAACGTAAAAGTCTCTTGAACTGACCGGCAGGGACACCTGTGTTTTAAATGGCTTCCGAAAATTGCTGCCCATTTTCGACCAATTTTTTTAATGAGTCCCCGCTGGTAAATCAAATGACGAAAGACAAGTTAAAATCGTACTGTATATCCTTTATCGCATTTTTATGTTCCTTGTTGCTGAGTCATATTCCGCTACAAGCGCAGCAAAAAAATGTTAATTTCTCTTCGCTAAATACAACCGACGGCCTTAGCCAGAGCGATGTAAAAAGCATTTTAAAAGACCACGAAGGATATATGTGGTTTTCAACCGACGACGGTTTGAATAAGTATGATGGGTACCACTTTACCGTTTACCGACACGATGGTAAGAACATCCATTCACTGCCTACCAATAATGTGTCAGCACTCTACGAAGATAACCAAGGCCGCATATGGGTGGGTACGACGGGCAGTGGGGTGTGCCTGTATGATCGCAATGCCGACTCGTTTACTACTTTCCCGTTCAGGAAAAATGATGACCATTCGCTATCGAGCGGAGAAGTGAATACAATTTTCCAGGATAACAAAAACAATATTTGGGTAGGCACTTATTCCGGATTGAACCTCCTTAATAAAAACACTGGTAAGTTTAGCCGCTTTCTGTACACAAAAAGCAGGAGCGATATTCCGACCCACCATATTTACGCCATTTCGCAGGATGCCTCGGGCAATTTATGGCTCGGAACAGGCGGCGGCCTGGTAGCGTTTAATTACCAAACAGGTTACACTAAAATATTTCAGCATGGCGGGGCAAACAGTTTAAGCAACGATCAAATCAATACCCTATTTAAAAATAAGGCAGGCAATCTCTATATCGGAACTGCCGGCGGCGGGCTCAATTTATTTGATATTAAAACGCAATCATTCAAGCATTTTACACATCAGGCCGGTAACACGAAGTCATTGGTTAATAATAACGTATTTGCATTAGCTGCGGCCGGCGATAAACAGGTATGGGTGGGAACAGAAGATGGCTTGGATCTTTTTGATGAAACCAAGTGCACTTTTACCCAATACACCAATCAGCGCAAACGCGATGAGGACGAAAACAATTCGATCGGCTGTGTTTTGGATACGGAAGGCATTCTTTGGCTGGGTACTTACGAATCCGGTGTTAGATTTTACGACCGCAATTTATCATCATTCGATTTCTATAGTAAACAAACCGATCAAAAACACAGCCTGAGCAACAATATCGTCACCTCATTTGCCCAGGACACCAAAGGATTTTGGATTGGAACGGACGGAGGCGGACTAAATTACTTCGATCAATCCACCGGGCAATTCAATCATTATTTACACCGGCCGCAAAATAAAAATTCGGTTAGCGGTGACCATATTTTAAGGTTAATACACAATCAACAAGATTTATGGATAGGTTATTATGATGCCGGGCTTGATATCATGAACCTGGAGACCAAAAAAATAAGCCATTTTACAACCGGGCGAAAATCGGATGAGATCAGCGGGAGTTCGGTTTTCGGGCTTGAACAGGACCAAAATGGCGACATCTGGGTGGGGATGGACGGCAACGGGATAAACATTATTCATGATAAAAAAATCACTAAAAGGTATCGTTACGCGCCTTTGGACACCCTGAACAGCCTGCCGAATAATGATGTGCAGGTAATTTATCGCGACAGGGAAAACAACATGTGGGTTGGCACCTATGATGGATTGTGTTTATATAATGCAAAGCATGATAATTTTACGACTTTCAAAACCTGGAATAAAGGTTTAAGCAGCAATATTGTCATTTCAATTTTGGAAGACAGCAAAAATAATCTTTGGGTGGGCACCTTGGGCGGAGGCTTAAATTTATACAATAAACACACGCAAACTTTTGTTCCTTATTCATTTCCTGATGGCGCCAGCTATTCGATCATCAACGGGATGACGGAAGACGACCGGGGTTTTATTTGGGCGAGCACCAACAGCGGCCTGATTAGCTTTAAGCCCGGAACTGTCAATTTCAGAAAATATACACCAGCGAACAGCCTGCAGGGCAATGAGTTTTTTGTTGGTGCGGCGCTGAAAGCGGAAAACGGACAATTGTTTTTTGGCGGTCACGGTGGTTTTAACATCGTCGATCCAGGGAATCTTGCTACAAACAGGCGTATGCCCACTGTTGTATTTACCAATTTTGAGCTATTTAACAAAAAAGTAACAATCGGTGAAAATTCAGTTTTGAAAAAATCGATTACTGAAACCAAAACGATAAAATTAAAATACAAACAATCGGTATTTACCATTGAGTATAGCGGGCTGAACTATACCCTGCCGGAAATGAACAATTATGCCTACAAGCTGGAACCGTTTGAAAAAGACTGGAATTATGTAGGATCGCAAAGAAAGGCTACGTACACCAACCTTAATCCCGGCGAATATATTTTTAAAGTAAAAGCTGCAAATAACGACGGGCTTTGGAACAATACGCCCGCCACAATAAGGATAATTGTTATTCCGCCATTTTGGATGACGTGGTGGTTAAGGCTACTAGTAGCGATTTCGGCCTGCGGGATTGTTTATGGCTATTACCGGTATAGGGTATACGCTATAAAATTGAAACAAAAGGTTTTAAAACAACTGGTTAAAGAGCAAACGACGGCAGTATTTAAACAGGCAGAGGAATTACAAAACCAATCGGAAGAGTTGCAGGCTTTGAATGAAGAATTGCAGGCACAATCGGAAGAATTGCAATCGCAATCAGATTACCTTCAAGAACTGAATGAGGAACTTACCGAACAAAAAGAACAGGAACTGCAAGCACGCAAAGAAGCCGAAAAAGCAAACCGGGCAAAAAGTGTTTTCCTGGCTACGATGAGCCACGAGATCAGGACGCCAATGAATGGGGTAATGGGTATGACCACCCTGTTGCTGGAAACCGCGTTAAACCAGGAGCAACGCGAGTATGCAGATATTATCCGTGTGAGCGGTGAAAACCTGCTGAATGTGATCAATGATATCCTTGATTTCTCGAAGATCGAGTCGGGCAATATGGAACTTGACCACCACGATTTCGACCTGAGGCATTGCGTGGAAGACGTGCTCGATCTTTTTTCGGAAGTTTCGGCAAAAAAACAACTGGAACTTTTATATAAGATCGATCCAAATCTTCCTGTCAACTTAAAAGGCGACCAACTACGGATACGCCAGGTGCTGTTGAACCTGGTAAACAATGCCATTAAGTTTACCAGCAAGGGACAGGTGTTGATAGAAATTGGGCTGATTGACCGAATCGGTGCAGTTGTTAATATAGGTTTTGCGATAAAGGACACTGGCACCGGCATACCAAAGGACAAGCTTTCGCGCTTATTTAAAGCCTTTTCGCAGGTGGATACTTCAACCACACGCAGGCATGGCGGTACCGGGCTGGGTTTGGTGATATGCGAGCGACTCGTGGAATTAATGGGCGGCAGCATTGCCATTGAAAGCGAGCCGGGCCTGGGTACAACCGTTACCTTTAACCTGAAAAGTGAAATAAATGATAATATCACTGCAACCGATCCCGGTTGCATGCTAAAGGGAGCCGAAGGAAAGCAGGTATTGTTGATTGACCGCAATGAATTTGCGCTTGAAATTCTGGCGGAGCAGCTGCGGCAATGGAGATTGAACCCTGTTTGTGTCCGCACAGCCGACGAGGCGCTGAGACAGTTGACCAATGGTACTAAATTCAGCGTGGTGATTACGGGAACACATATCCCCGGAACGGATACGCTGGAACTAAGCCACGCCATTAAAAAGATCGACCCGTCGGTCCCGGTAATATTGGCCTGCACGATCATCGAAAAAAGCAAAAATGCCGACCGGTTTGCTAAGATTTTATTAAAGCCTGTAAAACAGCAACAATTGTGCAATGTCCTCCAGTCGGAACTGACACACAGACAGCTAGTGCCGGTTGAACACGTGCCGGTGTCGCTGCTAAATGAAGAATTTGCACAGAACTTCCCGATGAACATCCTGATTGCTGAAGATAACCTGATCAATCAAAAGCTGATCACCAAGATCATTACCCGGTTGGGCTATCAGCCGCAAGTGGTGATCAACGGCGCACAAGCACTGGAGGCCATAAAAAAAGAAAGCTTCGACCTGATATTAATGGACGTACAGATGCCGGAACTTGACGGGTTGGAGACTACCCGCATCATCCGCAAATCCGAAACCCGCCAGCCCTATATTATTGCCATGACGGCCAGCGCCATGGCTGAGGACCGTGCCGCATGCGTGGAGGCGGGTATGAACAGTTTTGTTTCGAAACCGATCAGCATACAGGAGCTGGTTTCGGCTTTGGAAAGATCTTTTTCAGATAAGGAGATTGGGCATTTATCGGAGTAGATTTATAAAATCTTCAAGATCGTTGATTAGTTCTTCCCTTCAAACTCCCCGCTGACACTTTCTGTCAAATCATACAATAACCATTGTTTTTTAGCGATCGCACCCGCCTTTTTATGCAGTAAGGCGATAAAATCGTCTACGCCTACAGGTTCATTTCCGTTTGCGTGTATGAGCACAATGCTGCCGGCATTTGCTTTTTGGCCCTTGGCCAGCCATGCATCGGAGCCGATGGGTATGAGGCCGAAATCGGTGATCCTGTAAACCAATTGCTGGTCGGACACCAGCCCCGGGAACCTGAAAAACACTGATGGCAGCAAGCCATTTTTTAGCATGGCTTTTTCGGTTTCCAGTACTTCGTAATTAATGTCGGTACCCGGTTCGAGCAGGAAATTTTGTTTGAGCGGAGCGGTGGCGCTAACGCGGTGATTGTAGGAGTGGTTGATCCATGTGATATTGATTTCCTTATTTTCCTGCTGCAGTTTTAGCCATTCCAAGTCGGCGGGGTGCTGTCGCATCCATACGCCGGTGATTGACAGGGCTATTGGCGCCGGGCTTTCCACTTTTTGAAACTCGGTAAATATTTCTGTAAATATCCGGCGGTCGAGCGGGCGATGCGAGGGGCACAGATCGGCCGTTAGGCTTATGCCGCTTTCTTTGGGCATACCTGCTTCAATGCCGGCATCCTGTATATTAACCGATCTTTTTTCCGCCTTCGCAATGGCCCGCATATAAGGCGTATTATTAAAAAACGCGCGGGCTTCGGTCCAATCCATGGGTTTAACTTTGTAAAAGCCGGGTTCATCGATCTTCGTCTCCAGCGTTTGGGGATTAACCAGTAAAAAGTAGTTTTTGCCATCGTTTACAAATTCGCGCAAAATGAGCCAGTCCTGCGGGTAATGACTTGCCCAACCATAATAAACTTTGTAATCGGTGATTTTGGAATACGTGCCTTGAGCGCAAGCCAGGTTTTGAAGGCCGGTTAACAGTATGGAGAATAAAAGTATCGCTTTAAAATATTTAGCTTTCACTTTGTTTGCTATTCCAGTTTTTTCCGGTCAAAATTGCAATAATAACCAATATGAGGAGGAAAAAGATTTGAATATAAAATTTGTTAGTTAATATGTCGTCGAAATCTGAAGACGACAAAGGAGGACGATTAGCATGCAGGGCAGACAGAGGCGGATACACCGTCCTTCCACAATTGATTGAAAATACTACGGCGAAAAATTTTGTAATAGCTAAAAAGTAAATATTGACAAACAACACTGTCACTAACAATATCACGTTTTGAAACCTTCGTTTGTATTGATAGAATGCCTCTTTAATAATATAGACCAATGACAAAAGGATTAAGATTAGAAATATCAGCCTTTGAGTTGGAATTAACCGATACGGCTTGTTGAGAAAATGAATGCCAAAAGCTGAAGAATTGATAAAAATTACGGGATCAATTGAAAGTACAATGAGTAACAATGCGACTACCAATATAGCTGTCAATTCAAGTTTAGTGATATTTCGGTTCATGACGTAAATCTAACTAAACGCGTCAAATTATGTTATATGAAGATTAAACGATATGTTAACTTTGACCTGACAGATTTCGACAATAAATCATCAAAAAATAAATCCGATCCCGATAGCTATCAGGACGAAAACCGAAACTATCTCTTGAGTGTAGCGAAAAATCCGAAATTAAATGACCCGTCTCTCCATCAACATCAATAAAATAGCCACCCTGCGCAATTCGCGCGGCGGCAACAACCCTGATTTGGTACAGGTTGCCAAAGACTGCGAACGCTTTGGCGCGCAAGGCATCACCGTTCATCCGCGGCCGGACGAAAGGCACATCCGCTACCAGGATGTGTTCGACCTGAAAAAGATCGTGACCACCGAGTTCAATATAGAAGGCAATTGCCAGGAGCAAAAATTTATCGACCTGGTGCTGGCCAACAAGCCTGAACAAGTGACACTGGTGCCGGATGCTTTGGGGCAGCTTACCTCCAACCATGGCTGGGATACCATAAAAAACCAGGCTTACCTGAAAGAAATGATCGCCGTGTTTAAACAAGCCGGCATACGCGTGTCGATCTTCGTCGACCCGGTGATAGAAATGGTGGAAGCCGCCGCAACAACGGGAACGGATCGAATTGAATTGTACACTGAAGCTTATGCGCATCAGTATCATGAAAATAAAGAAACAGCAATTGCTCCTTATGTTAACGCCGCCAAAAAGGCGTGTGAATGCGGTTTGGGCATAAATGCCGGGCATGACCTTGACTTGCATAACCTGAAATATTTTGCGCAGCACATTCCGCATTTAGATGAGGTTAGTATTGGGCATGCGCTGATCTGTGATGCCTTGTATTATGGGCTGGAGAATACAGTGCAAATGTATTTGCGCCAACTGATCACAGATTGAGGATGATTTGTTTGATTGCACAGATTTTTTGTGGTTCTGTTGCTTATAAATTTGGGTGGATTTTTTCCATGTAAATGCACTGTCAATATAAGGTTAACAATTGTTAGTCACCCGCTAAAATTGTAGCTTTGCAGCAAAATTTGAGGGACACCATTTCATGAAGCTGGACATCGATTACCAGGAAAAATTTCAGTCGCGGCATATCGCGCCAAACCCGGCAGATACCGCGCAAATGTTGAAGACGATAGGTGTGGGTTCGCTGGACCAGCTGATCGACCAAACCATTCCAAAACAGATCAGGCTAAAAAATCCGCTTAACCTGCCACCGGCAAAAAGCGAGTATGATTACCTGGCCACGCTGAAACAAACCTCTTTAAAAAACAAGGTTTTTAAATCGTTTATCGGTCAGGGTTATTTTGATGTGATCGTTCCCGGTGTTATCCAGCGCAATATCTTGGAAAATCCCGGATGGTACACCCAATATACCCCCTACCAGGCCGAAATAGCACAAGGCCGTTTACAGGCGCTTTTGAACTTCCAGACCATGGTGATCGACCTGACCGGCATGGAAATAGCCAATGCATCCTTGCTGGACGAGGGCACAGCGGCTGCCGAAGCCATGTTTATGCAGTACAGCCTGCGCAAAAACCAAAGCGCCAATGTGTTTTTTGTTTCGGAAGAGCTGTTCCCGCAAACGATTGATATTTTAAAAACGCGCGCACAGCCTTACGGCATCGAATTGCAGATTGGCAACCATCAATCTGTCGAGCTGAACGAAAACATTTTTGGTGCGATTGTTCAATACCCTGCCGGCGACGGTGCGGTGTACGATTATACAGGATTTGCAACCTCCGCGCACGAAAAAGGCATTAAACTGACCGTTGTTGCCGACATTATGAGCCTGGCCCTGCTCACGCCGCCGGGCGAATGGGGCGCGGATGTAGTTGTGGGTTCGACCCAGCGTTTCGGTGTGCCAATGGGCTTTGGCGGGCCGCATGCCGCATTTTTTGCAACTAAAGAAGAATACAAACGTTCTATACCCGGCCGCATTATCGGAGTAACCATTGACAGCGCTGGGAATTATGCCCTGCGCATGGCGCTGCAAACCCGGGAGCAGCATATCCGCAGGGATAAAGCCACCTCGAATATTTGTACAGCACAAGCTTTGCTCGCTATTATGGCCGGCATGTATGCCGTTTACCATGGGCCGAAAGGCGTAAAACTGATCGCCGAACGTATCCACGGACTAGCGGTTCTACTTTCTGAGTCCTTAGCGCAACTGGGCTTTAAACAACTGAATGAGTCGTATTTTGATACGCTAAAGTTGGAACTGGGCGACTTAGCCGGACCTATTCATGCCGAAGCGCTCAACAATGAAATGAACTTCCACCATAAAGGTTCGGAGGTTACCATTTCGATAGATGAAACTACTTCACCCGAAGATATCAAAACCATTGTCCGCTTTTTTGCCAGGGTTAAAGGTAAATCACTGAATGATGTGTACTTTGAAGGGCTGAAACAAAATCTAAAAACAATCATCCCGGCAGGGTTGCAGCGTAAGTCTGCTTATCTGACGCATGCTTTGTTTAACTCGCACCATTCGGAGCATGAAATGCTGCGGTATATTAAATCGCTGGAAGCAAAGGACCTTTCGCTTTGTCATTCGATGATCGCATTGGGTTCATGCACCATGAAACTGAACGCGACTACCGAGATGGTGCCGGTAACCTGGGCGCATTTCAGCAAGATACATCCCTTTGCCCCTAGCGACCAGGTCGGCGGCTATATGCAGGTATTTGACGAGCTGAACAACTGGCTGAGCGAGATCACCGGTTTTGCAGCCATGAGCCTGCAACCCAACGCCGGCGCGCAGGGCGAATACGCCGGGCTGATGGTGATCCGCGCTTATCATCATGATCGCGGCGATGCGCACCGTAATATTGCGCTGATCCCTTCATCAGCGCATGGTACCAACCCTGCATCGGCAGCAATGGCCGGCATGAAGATCGTAGTGGTAAAATGTGACGACAACGGCAACATCGACGTCGCCGACCTGAAAGCGAAAGCTGAACAATACAAAAACGAGCTTTCGGCATTGATGGTGACGTACCCGTCAACGCACGGCGTGTTTGAGGAGTCGATCATCGAGATATGTGAGATCATTCACGAAAACGGCGGCCAGGTTTATATGGACGGCGCTAACATGAACGCACAGGTTGGCTTAACCAGCCCGGCCAATATCGGCGCTGACGTTTGTCACCTTAACCTGCATAAAACATTCTGCATTCCACACGGTGGCGGCGGCCCGGGGATGGGGCCCATCGGTGTAGCGAAACACCTGGTTCCTTATTTGCCGGGACATGCTGTTGTGGATATAGACCGCGGAAAATCCATACATGCGGTGTCGGCTGCGCCATGGGGTTCGGCCTCTATCCTGATCATCTCGCATGCTTACATCGCTATGATGGGCAGCGAGGGGCTTACTGACGCCACCCGTTACGCTATTTTGAATGCCAACTACATCAAAACACGCTTACAGCACCATTACCCGGTTTTGTATGCTGGCAAACACGGTCGCTGCGCGCACGAAATGATCCTGGATTGCAGGGCTTTTAAAAACTTCGGCATCGAGGTTACCGATATTGCCAAACGCCTGATGGATTATGGCTTCCACGCGCCAACTGTTTCGTTCCCTGTTGCGGGAACAGTAATGGTTGAGCCAACTGAGTCGGAACCGAAACACGAGCTGGACCGTTTTTGCGATGCGATGATCTCTATCCGGCATGAAATTGACGCTGTAGAAAAGGGCATATCGGATAAAACCGA
>Ga0302140_10009861_pt1 | contig 11826 bp, 9 predicted proteins | sample I_Bog_E1_1_FD_202095 | JGI IMG/M metagenome (GOLD analysis project Ga0302140, IMG submission 202095) | Peat permafrost microbial communities from Stordalen Mire near Abisko, Sweden - I_Bog_E1_1 | ecosystem: Environmental > Terrestrial > Soil > Wetlands > Peat | place: Sweden: Abisko, Stordalen...
AATGGCTCGATACCGCCGCCTTACTGTCACCAGTTACGAAGAAAAGAATGGAGACGTCACTGGCGCCACGTTTTGGGACCGATACAGTTTGACGGCGACATGGGAATTGACGGATCGTATGAATGACTGCACCATGGCAGGTGCCTTACTTGCGGAGAGGTCGCTGAGATGACAACCGATTTGAAGCCGAAAGGCCCTGGAAGGGAAAAGTCACCCTGGTTCCAAGTGGGACAGTTCCTGTTTCTAGTCGCCTTGGCAGTGGCCGTTTTTTTTCTTGCCCAAAGCATGGTGCGCCACCGCTTCTTTCAGGGCGGCCGTGTCGACCGATACGGCCATATCAAACAATAGCAGGCACTAAGAGAGTCCTGGACGTGGCACCGAGTGCCAAGCTGCGCACTACTTGAACCAAATATCTTACCGAAATCACCCCAACGCGATTATGCGATTCCCTTCAATTTTCTAGATCTCGGCGAACTGCGCACACGGCACGTCCGACGGTAGGCCCATACGGCATAGCTTCCACCTCCTAGGAACACAACGTAAATAGGTATATGAATGAGTGTTGCCGACGCCGTAAGTCCGACGAGAGGTAGCCACGACGCACTTGATCTCCAAGCCGTTGTCCTTGAGTTTGTCTCCAGGAATTCTAGAATGAACAAAAACACAAAGAATGTTATGATCCCAACGCACACTGATCCCATACCGAGCACCAGCAGGTCAATGGATCGATCTCTGATGTGTTCTTGAATTTGATCATGTGCGTTACCCACCGCCACAAAGCTCCGCGGATCACAAAACTCTTTCGCCTGTTGCGGCACAAGGCCATCGAGAGCATCATAGAAGCGGTGCTGGAGATCGGATAGCCGGTCTGGGTGCTCAATGGCGCCATCCTGAATCACATTGAGAACGTCAATCCTGGCTCCGAACACTTCTGCCAGGGTCACCGCATAAAGTGCGGCGCTGGCCGCAGCCGGTGTAAAGTCGGTGGCAAAGAGAATCCTCTCGAATGGAAGAGCCTTTGGGGTGACAGGTTGGACCTGTGGGCCAACGGTAAGCGCCGGCCAGCGAGTAGACCGTAGAATTTCCTCTGCGACGGAGCCAATAATCCCTCGCTCCAACCTGCCCCCGCCATGGGTTCCCAAAACGATTATGGAAGGTTCTTTTCCATCGGCAAGTCTCGGAATAACGTCTTTCGGATCGCCTTCCAGAAGAATTGGAGTGGGTTCCATCGAATCCATTCCTAGGAGTAGTGCCTCCTTTGCCAGGAGTCGCTTCAGATCGGTTCTCTGCTGGCTCACTTGCCGGTCGCCGATCTCAACCTCCAAGGCAGCTTGTGAAAGCGTGAAAGCATGAGCAATAAAGAGGTTCGCCGAGAAGTAGGCAGCCATTCGCGCCGCGTATAGTCCAGCGTTCTGGGAACAGAGAGAGAAATCGGTCGCGTACACAACCGAATTCTGGTTTAGAACAGGCTTGTCACCTATGACAGGCATCATGGCTATCTCCCCGCAATCATGCGAACAACAAGAGGGAACATATTTAGGAGGCAACTTTCTCGTGTTTTGCTGTGTTTACACCGCTCACCACTACAACTTTGTCTGAGTCTTCATGCACATGAATCTTCGAGTGGAGGTGTCGTCTAACCACGCCGTGGACGCGAGCAATCTCCAACAACGTCCTGATCGGCCCTTTTGGATCTGGACCATTGAGCAATACAAGGCTAAGTTGTCGCCGGATCGGACCGTTGTCGAGTTGCACTGTCTTGACTGTCCCCAGCCTCAGAGTTTTCTCAAGCGCGAGCCTTGGCACAAAACCAATGCCGAGGCCGGCCTCAACCGAGGAAATAATGCCCTCTGTCGAGTTTATGTCGAGGAAGGTCAGAAGTTGCTGCCGCAGAATGCCATTCTGTTCAAGATATTCTTCGACAAAATGACGAATTCCAGACCCGACCTCTCGCAGAATAATCGGTTCCTGAACTAATTCGACAGCGCCTATAGATGGCTTCATTGCCCACCGATGATCGGGCTTGACAATGAGCGTCAGCTCATCTTCACCGAATGCTTCAATTTTAAGATCCGGGCGATGAGCGGGGGCCTCAATCAAAGCAATTCCGATCTGATGCGAAGTCAAAGACTGCAAGACGTCGTTCGTGCTTCCACTTATGACATGGATTCTGAGCTTGGGCCATTGTCGCAAAAGCTGAGGCAAGAGAGTTGGCAGAAGATAGTCGGCTATAGTGTGTGATGCTCCAATACTCAGCTCAACCCCTTCGAGTCCACCAAACGGCGCAAGCGCTGCAATTGCATCGTTGGCAACCGCCTCGATCTTTCTCACATATTGCAAGAGTGTCGTCCCAGCCAAGGTGAGACTCGTTTCACGACCCACGCGGTCAAAGAGGGCAATTCCCAGGCTTTCTTCCAGTGACCTGATCTGCGCGGTCACTGCAGGCTGGGTAATATGAAGTTCATCCGCAGCACGGCGATAATTCAGATTGTCCGCAACCACGCGAAAGACCTTCAGCTTGAAGTTTTCGATCATGGATTTGCCCCTGTCTGATAGTTGAGCGTGGCGAGGGAAAGCCTGTATTGGTATTGCGCGTCTGTGCTGCCGATTGCAGCGTCAGTCTGTTGAAATTGCGCCTGGCTTAGCTCGACGATTGAGCTCAGTCCCAGTTGGTAGCGTGTTTGCGCAAGTTTCAGAGCAAGGTCCGCTTCTTTGAGTAGCTCTTCTGAAACAGTGACGCGCCGATACGCTGTATTTGCAGCAAGCCACGCAGTGCGAACATCCCGAGCAACCCTGTCACGCAGATCGCGGCTCTGTTCCGAAGCGGCCCGAGCCCGGATGGACGCTTCCTTTGCCTGAGCCGAGTAGAGAAATCCATTGAAGATCGGAATATTCATATTAACTCCGATTCCGCCCCACCAATTCGTAAGGTAGTACGCTGAGGGGCGAATAGGAACGCTGCCAACGGTCCCAGCAGCAGTGATGCTCGGCAACATTTGATCTCGCTGCGCATGGCTGAACTTGACGGTTGCTTGCTGGCTATAGGTCAAGGCCTGCAGGTCGGGTCTTTGCTGGAACGCGAGTTTCACGAGTCGGTCCGCATCGGTAGGAGGTGCTTCTGCGGCCGATTCGTCTTCAACAAGGTCAAATGTTGTTTGCCGATCGAGTCCCAAGACCGCATCCAATGCCGCCATTGTCGAGTCAACGTTGTTCTGGGCGTCGAGCAGCAACAACTTGGCTTGCGACAAGTTGACATCAGCAAAGCTCAAATCGAGGGTCGATTTGAGCTTATTCTTCGTAAGCTCGCTAATCTGTGCTTCCGTGGTTTTCCGAGTGTCGACGTTTTGTTCCGCAACCTTAAGCAGCGCTTGAGCCTGAAGAGCATTGAAGAACGCCTGATCGGCCGCGAGGACGATGTCTTCAGTTGTTGCAAGAGCATTCGCGTTTTGTGCCTTTTCCTGGAGCTCTGAAGATGCCAAGAGATTGCTGGTCCTTCCGAAATCAGTGATCAGCTGAGTGAGCTCTCCACCCGCCCCTGCGTGCTCAAACAAGCGCGAGGCTGTTAACGATCCCGCGGAGATACGCGAGCCATCGTCCGCATCCTCGGCCGTGATGGCGGCAGTTGCCGTGGGAAGTCGCGCCGCTCTGGTTTCGCGCACCACCTGGTGCTGAGCCAAAGCAAGCAGACGCCCAACGCTGACACGAGGGTTGTTCTTGATGGCCATCTGTTCGGCGTTGATGAGCGTGAGGGGTTGGCCGGAGCTTGCGGTTTGAGTGTCAACAGGCATCGTTGGAGCTTGAGTTGCCGCACTCGATATCACTTGACCAATCGGCCCAGCCTCAAGCAGAGACGTGACATGAGCTTGCGGTGCATCTGGAAGGCGATCCTGTACGGCTCCTGTCTGCGCAACAAGGCTAGCTGAAACTGCCAAAGCCAATAGTCCTAAATTTGCCGGTTGAAATGTGTGCCTCTTGTCCTGCTTCATCATTCTCTACACCTTTCCCTCGACAATGATTCTGTTCTGCTCTCTGCCGTGAATAATCAGATACACGGCAGGAACGAGGAAGACAGTTACGACAACGGACACACCAAGTCCGCCAATGATGGCCCTGGCCAATGGCGCATATTGTTCACTGCCAGCCTCCATGCCCAGAGCCATGGGGATCATGCCAAGTAGTGTTGCTAAAGATGTCATCAGAATCGGCCGCAACCTTATCTTGCACGACTGAACTACAGCCTCAGCCACAGTCATACCTTCCTTTTGGAGATGCCCCGCGAAATCTACGATCAAAATACTGTTCGATACGACGATTCCCGTCATCATGAGTACGCCCATGAGCGACATGATGTTCATCGTGCTATGAGTCAAAAGAAGGATGAGAAGCACTCCAGACAATCCAGGAGGTATGGCCATGAGGATGATGAATGGATCGGTGAATGACGCGAATTGCGCCATCAGAATGAGATAGACCAGCAGAATGGATAAGACCAGACCGATGGCGAATCTCTTGAAAGACTCGTTCATGCTTACCACACTGCCGCGCACCGTCACGCGGACATTTCCCGGAACCTTGATTCCCGCGATGACATCGTTGACTGAGCTGTTGACTCCTTGCAGGGCTTCAGTCGATGGCATCACGTACACATCGATGACGCGACGAAGTTTATAGTGATCCACTTCCGTCGGAGTGTTGATTTCGGTGATGTCCGCCACGGAGCGTAATGGAGTGTAGTCCGTCTGACTTGCACCCCTCAATGGAATCTGCTTGAAGTCGTCCATGCTCATATGCCCGATCTTGTTGTCGGAGTACTGAACCGTGAGCATGTAGTTGTTTCCCGTGTTCGGGTCGATCCAATAGCTGGGCGCGATCATTCCGTTCGAGGTCAATGCTGTAATAACGTTGTCAACCACTTCCTTCGGCGAAAGGCCGATCAGGCTGGCGCGTTCCCTGTCAATATTCAATTCAAGGCCGGGAAAGCGAAGATTTTGTGGAATGAGAACGTCGCTGACATTCTTGAGACCCTTGACCTTTGCGGCAATCTGGCTGGCGATCACAAATGACTGATCCATGTCATTTCCACTTACCTGAATGTCGATCGGCGCGGGCAGTCCCTGATTGATCACGGAATCCACCAGCCCACCAGCCTGGAAGTAGGTATTCAGCATGGGCATATCTTCGGAAAGCTTCTGGCGGACTCGCTTCATGTACTCGTAGCTCCCAAGCTTGTTACCCTCCTTCAGGCTCACCTGAACGAAAGCCGTGTCCATGGATGAATTACTGGTGTAGATGGCAGATAGATCGGGTGTGATGCCGATATTAGAGACGATCATGTCGAGATCTCGCGCAGGGATCGTCTGCCGGATTTCGTTTTCCACTTGTGCAATGTATTGATTGCTCAACTCAATGCGAGTACCGCTCGGACATTTAATGTTAATGACAAACTGACCGGGGTCCGTGCGTGGGAAATACGATCTTCCGAGCAGCGGTAGGAGGGCAAAGCTCAATAACACCATGCCGAGAATGCCGAGAGTTGTTGCGGCTGGTCGCAGTATCGAACGGTTTACAGCAAATACATATTTCTCCAGCATTTGTTGGAAGCGGCTGTTGAATCCTCTGACAATCCGCTGAAAGAAGGAGAGGCTTGTCGGTCTGAGATACTCGATGCGCCTTTCCTCGTCGATTTCTTGCTCTTCAGAGGCATCCGCTGTGTGTGGCTTGATGAACCGCGCACAATACAATGGAACGACAGTCATTGCCACTATGTAGGAAGCGAAAAGCGAGAATACAACAGAAAGAGCAAGCGCGGTAAACAGGTACCGGCTTACACCATAGAGAAGCGCAACGGGAAAGAAGACGATAGCAGTAGTGAAAGTTGCGGCTAAGACTGCCATTTGCACTTCTTTGCCGCCTGCTTCTGCTGCAACTTCTGGCGACTCACCCATTTCGAGATGCCGAAATATGTTTTCAAGCACTACAACCGAGTTATCGATGAGGCGAGAAAAGGCAAGCGCCAAACCTGCCAGAACCATGGTATTGATCGACCCGCCACCCATGCGAATGCAGATGAAGGCAGCCAGTGCAGACAGCGGAATCGAGAGAAGGACCGCGAAGGTCGCGCGTATGCTCCCGAGGAAGAGCAGGATCATCAAAGCTGTCAAAACAAGGCCTATCCCGCCCTCACTGCCAAGATTCTTCAATGCTGTCTTGACAAAGACCGATTGGTCGAATACCACAGCTGTTTTGAGGGAAGAAGGAATGTCGACAAGATCCTTGATCGCCTTTTTCATGCCGTTCACAATCGTGATTGTGTTGCTGTCTCCGCCTTGCTTCAGAACAGGGACATAAACCGACCGCTGACCGTCGATGCGAACAATGTTCGTCTGGATGGTTCCAGAGTCCTCCGCTTTGCCCACGTCCCCAACGAGCACCGAAGCATTGCCTACGGACTTCAGTGGAAGATCATTGATAAGTTCGGGAGTTGGAACCTGGCTATTTGCATAGATGTTGTAATCTTTTGGTCCGATGCGCACGTCGCCCGCAGGTAGAATCAGGTTCGAATCGTTTACGGATCTTACGACATCCATCAGGCTGAGGTTATGCGCCTCAAGTTTCAAGGGATCCACATAGACCATGATCTGCCTGTATCGCCCGCCAAACGGCTGTGGCACCGAAGCTCCGGGTACGCTGGCGATTTGATTGCGCACCTGAAACTGCGCCAGATCCTTGAGGTTGGTCTCATTCAAGCCCTCACCTTTCAACGTGACCAGGCAGACAGGTTGACTCGAAGCGTCCATGCCGAGAACCACAGGCGGCAACGTGCCAGGGGGTAGTCGTCGCAAGTCAGCCATAGCCAGATTGGCGATATTGCTTAACGCTGCATTTGCATCCGTTCCTGGCTTGAAGTAAATCTTGATCAGGCTTACACCAGTTAGGGATCGAGACTCGATATGGTCGATGTTGCTGCCAAGTGTAAAGAATCTCTCAAACGTGTCTGTGATGTCAGCTTCTATCTGCTGCGGGGGCATTCCAGAATAAAATGTCGCGACAACTACGACTGGCATATCAATTTGTGGAAATAGATCAACGGGCATCGATGCGATGCTGACCCCGCCCACGACTACAATGACCAGGCAGGCCATAATGATAAAGAAGGGGTATTTGAGTGAGAAGTTAGGCATTACTTATCGCCTCCTGACTGCTCTTGACTTACGTCTGCAGTGGAAACATCTTCAAGTCTCGGTCTTACAGCTTCACCCGGCTGGTAGTTGGTCTGGCCGCCAGTGATGACTTTGTCCCCCTCGTTCAGACCACTTTTCACCTCAACCAACGTGGTGCCCTGCATACCAAGAGCAACATTCCGTGCCTGGACGCGCCCCCCACCGTCAACCATCAGCACAGATGCTTGATTGCCATTTCTTATAACCGCCTGCACTGGAATGAGCAGTACATTGTTCTTGCGTTCCAGCTCCAGAGTTGTGTTTGCATACATGCCGGGCGTGAGTGAGAGATCGTTGTTCTCTACATCGATTTCCGTCTCCATGGTCCCCGTCGCCAAGCTGACATCTCGCGTGAAGCGAACCACTTTGCCCACGATCGTACGGTGGATGGCATCGACCGTTACGTTCACTTCAGCGCCCTCATGGATATACGAAACGGCGTCTTCCGGTACCGGTAGACGGAGGCGAAGCAGACTGCTTTGCGAGAGTTTTACAAGAGGAAGAGATTGGGTGTCGGAGGCCGTGCCGGCCTGGATCAACGCGCCGGTATCCGCGTACCGCCAGACAATGATCCCGCTCAGCGGCGCAGTCACATGGGTGTAGTCGTTGAGATCCTGCACGCGCTCTCGATCAGCGTCTGCTACATCCGCTCCCTGCCTTGCCCCCGATAGGGATGCCTTGGCAGCATCAATCTGAGCAGCTGTGGATAGATCCTTTGACTGGGCGTTGTCCAGCTCCTGCTGTGCAATCAGCCCAGGTTGCGCAGTGGAGGCTTGCACCAAGCGAAGATAGTCGGCGTGAACCGCGCTGTGCTCGGACTCGGCGCGTGCGACCTCATGCTGCGCACGGGTGATCTCGTCCTTGCTACGGCCAAACTGCGACACGGTACCTTTCAACTGAGCGTTCAGCTCTGGAACTTCCAGAACCGCGAGAGTCTGGCCGGCTTGTACCCTATCGCCGATATCTACATAGATGTGCTTGATGTAGCCAGACACCTTGGCATGAACGTCAACAACCTGGTAAGGCTGGAACTGCCCGGCAAGTTTCAAGGTATGCGCAATCGTCCCGCGTGTTACGGCGACTACTGTTGCGGAGGGAATCTCTGCGGCAATCGTTGCTGAGTGCCGATCCTTGAAACTGTATGCAATGATGCCAGCCAGAACAGGAATTGCAATTCCTGCGACGAGGATCAAGGATGTTCGCTTTCGCATATCTCGAATACACCTCTATATGAAGTTGGGATTGCCCGGTTCACGACTACGGGACACATTCCCCGTTGGAGAATATGGCCTGCTGCATTCGACCACAGAGGTTAGTCGAATGCTTGAGAATGAACGATGAAGGAGTGCCTAGGCGAGAGCGGGAGGAGGGCGAATAAAGAGGGTGCTTAAGATAGCTATGTTTAAATTCAAAAACTCACAAGTCAACTGCCCTACCCTCTTTGAGGGTGGCTGACCAAATTGGCTGACGGCCAGTAATAGGATCAAGAAAACGACAGTACATGCGGCGTAGATGACTCGGGTGGATGTTTTGGTCCGGACTACCAGTGGACTTTGTGCTGTACTGGACTGCTCGTCTCTGGATAAAAGCTTGGCTTTTGGAATCTGGTAGGAAGCAGTCTGAGGTGAATCATAGAGGGAAAGCTTGTATTGCAAGCCCCAGGCAAATACGCAAAAGGCCAATCCCAGGAATGCAAGCATCCCAAAGAGGCTGAATGGCCGACCTGTGCTGCAACGATTCACAATCACCGCAACCTAAAGTTAATTCTGCAAAAACCATCCGCCACAGCGCATATGCGGACCTAAATAGACCTTACAGCATTAGATCGCACAATAGTGCGGAGAGGTTGCACGAATCTTTCTTATCCGTCATAAGAAAAGTTTATCGAATTTGGCGGGCATCGGAACATGGACAATGGAACGCCATCGGTATCGGGCGCATCAACATAGCTTCAGAAACCTCCTCCGCATGACCTTGGCGCACCAGGAACAGATCAGTTGGGAAGCTTCTCAGGGACATCCGGTGGAAGGATCTGCATGAGTCAACAATCGCATAAACAGTTCATAAATGGATAGTTGTTCGCAAGGGTGAGCATCTTTACGGTCCACGACACATCGAGTGAGCCCGAACCAAATGGGTTAAGCTCACTTCGGAGGAGCACTATGAAAATCGGTTTGGTTGGGCGATTGGGGATCACCGCTCTTCTTGCATTCGCTGTTCTTTCTTTCTCGGGACAGCTCCGAGCGCAGTTTACTCCGGCTCCTGCGGGAAGTGCTCTTTCCATTCCAAATGCTCAGTTGCTGAAACCGGAGGCGTTGGTCCAACTGCTGCATACGACAAACAAAGACAAACCTCTGATCTTGCAAGTTGGTTCGCATATGCTCTTTGCCCAGGCGCATATCCCCGGATCGGAATACGCAGGGCCGGGATCACAGCCAGCAGGAATCGAGCAACTACAGGATCGCGTGAACGCACTTTCGCGAAAAAAGCTCATTGTGCTTTATTGCGGCTGCTGTCCCTGGAATCGTTGTCCGAATCTTGGGCCGGCGTTCGCGAAATTGCACGAGATGGGTTTTACCAATGTGAAGGCCCTCTATCTGGCCGACAATTTTGGCGCCGATTGGGCCGACAAAGGGTACCCGGTTGAACAAGGCTACTGAGGAAGTATTGCGGCGAGGCGTGTCAGGTACTCCGAAGGCCGTATGGCTTGCGACGCACACTCTCCGCCGCTCATTTGCATTAAAGCTGCTTTTGGGCCTCTGTGTTGGGGTATGCGCGGCGCAATCTCCTGTAGCAACGACTTCGCTCCTTCACAAACAAGCGCCAGAGTTCGTGCGCACTGATTTGGAGAACCGGAAACTGGACCTCCGCGCCTATAGGGGCAAGGTCGTATTGCTTGATTTCTGGGCCACATGGTGTGCCTCCTGCCAGATTGAAATGCCTCGTTTCGTTGCTTGGCAAAGCCAGTACGGCCCGCGCGGCCTGCAGATCGTCGGCATCTCCATGGACGACGATCCTCTCCTAGCGCGAAAGCTGTACAAGAAGATGAAGCTTAACTACCCAGTATCGATGGGCGATGAGAAGCTTGGACGACTATATGGAGGAGTGCTTGGCCTCCCTTTAGCGTTTCTGATCGACAGGCAGGGCAAAGTCCAGGCACAACTCCGCGGGGAAACTGATTTGAACTCAATCGAAGAGCAGTTTAAGATCCTTCTCCGTCCTTGAGTTCGCAACATCGGCGCAGCCACAACCGCCAGATAGACAACCAAGCGAAAATTATCGAGACTTGCCACGGAAGCTTTCTACGGCGCAACCAATTCAATCTTGATTTCCGGCGGCGACAACAGCGTGTTGTGAATCAGGCAGTGATGCACGGATCGCATCAATCCCTCGGTTTGCTCTTCGGTGAGAGAAACGGGGCATGCGACTCGAATCTGAAAGATGCCCAGCCGTGCCGGCGCTTTGAGTTTTTCGGCGGTCACCGATACTTCAACACCCCTATCTGCGAGGTTGCGCGTCTTCAGATACTGTGCGGCATAAAACGCCGCGCAGGAGCCCAACGAAGCGAGCAATAGCTCCGGCGGCGTCATGCCCGAGTCTTCGCCGCCATTTTCTGACGGCTGGTCGCAAACAATCGTGTGTGATCGCGCCTGAATGGCGAACTTGACGCGATCGAGATGCGTAATCTTCACTTCCATGATGGTTGTCCTCTTCCTTTAGAAGAAATACACGACGGAGCCGATTTGTTACAGAACAGTGAGAACTTTTTCTGCACCCGGAAGGCCCAGCAGGCGAAGATACTCCTGCGTGAGGATAGAACGCAAGCGGGGCGCCACAGCAGAATCGCAAGGAATCTCCAGCAAGCGGCAGCGATCGATAGCGGCGCGCAGGTCGCGTAGGAATGCAACGCAAGCTGGGCAGGCTTCGATATGCTGGCGCATCTGATCGCAGGTGCGGGGTTCCACGTTGCCATCCAGATACTCCGAGAGGTTCAGGAATAACTCCCGGCACTCGGTGGGGCGTTGTCCACTCTTAGGCGCCATGCGTTTAGACTTCATCCTCAATGGCTTGCTGCAAACCGGCGGCGCGGACGCTCCCTCGACTATCCTATTCATCTCCTTGCGCACGGAAAGGCGCGCCCGATGCAGGCGAACTCGAACTGTCCCTGGCTGTAGATCGAGAATCTGCGCGACTTGTTCGGTTGTCAGCTCCTCCATGTCGTGGAGTACAAGAACGATACGCAATTGCACAGGGATACGCAAAACCGCCTGATGCAACAGATGGTGCTGCTCGGCGTGGAGCAGATTGCCCTCAGGGCTCTCGGCTGCATCGTGCAGCAATCGCCCCAACTCCGTTGCGTCGGGCATCAATTCATCCAGCGAGAAGGTCTGGCTGGGCGCATGAGCCGGCTTGCGGCGCATGCGCCAGCAGCGGTTTCTGGTTACGGTGTAAAGCCAGACGGCAAGAGCCTGCGGGGTATGAATCTTGGCCAGGTGGCCGAGCGAGCGGGAGAGAACCTCTTGCATGGTGTCCTCTGCGTCTTCGCGATGCCCGCAGACCTTCATGCTGAAGGAATAGACCGTGTTCTGCAGCAAGCCGATAGCTT
>Ga0302140_10009864_pt1 | contig 11825 bp, 8 predicted proteins | sample I_Bog_E1_1_FD_202095 | JGI IMG/M metagenome (GOLD analysis project Ga0302140, IMG submission 202095) | Peat permafrost microbial communities from Stordalen Mire near Abisko, Sweden - I_Bog_E1_1 | ecosystem: Environmental > Terrestrial > Soil > Wetlands > Peat | place: Sweden: Abisko, Stordalen...
GATATTCGCCCGGCATAAGGGTGATGTTGTAAGGCAACGATGTTATATTGATACTGGTACCGGTAATATTATCGTACCAGGTACCTGTTGAAGGAAAACTCAAAACGGCAGGTTCGGGTACAACGTCAAAATTACCGACAATTTCAACATTATTTGTATTGTTAGGGTCGAGTAACTGGATAAACTTAATAGAACCGGAAAGATTATAACTAAATTTGGTGGTAGTAAAAGCTGAGTTATTAGTCTTGTATTTAATCATTTGGGCATAAGTATTATATAAAAGCACCCTATTCGGATCGCTTTCATAATTCCACAGGATCGGTTTATCACCCAAGCGGCCATTATAGTTAATGGATATATCATAACCTAGCTCGCCAAACTCCCACAAAAATTTCGGGCCGGGTGAAGAGAACATAAAAACTGCCGCCATTTGGTCCCGCTGAAGCCCCGTAGGGATGTTCTGCGTGCTATAGTTTCCTGAACTGTTTCCGTAGGTCTCATTTTGGAATTGCAACCTTTCCTGGTCATGGCTTTCGAAGTACGATATTATACTATAAGGTGTTGAGGCAGGAAACCCAAATTGGTCGTAAAACAAGGGTGAGAGGTCCCAGCTGGGATTTGTAGGCCAGCCCATAGTAGCCTGTTCGCCTTGAGAGCTCAGGTTATTCCAGGGCATATACCCCAATTGTGCAACCGCTAATTGTTCAGAGTTGTCTACAAAGTACTCGCCGGTGACTAAGAAGTTGGGGTTAACGCTTTTCATATAGGCTATATACTTAGTCCAAATAGCAACCCTGCTCGCATCATAAGCTGAAGCCGCACTGTTGCTTGTTCCGGAATTTGTTTGCGTAAATGATTGACCTTCGTCGAACCTAAATCCATCGATATGATACTCCGTCATCCAGTATTTCATAACATTTTCGGTGTACGTCACGGTCGCGGCACTTTGATGGTTCAACTGATACCCTACCCCGTTTGGATGCATGGTTGTCTGATCAAACCAGGGGCTGTTTGCGGCTGGCTGGCCCAGCGAAGAATTCCAGTACATCTGTACCATCGGAGAGGTACCAAACTGGTCTTCGAGTACAATATCTTGTATAACTGCAATTCCTTTTGCGTGGCAGGCGTCAATAAGCGCTTTATAGGCATTTGGCGTTCCATAGTATTTATCAAGGGCCAGCATAAAATCGGGATTATACCCCCACGAATCATTCCCCTCAAACTCATTTACAGGCATCAATTCAATAGCGTTAACACCAAGCCGGGCAATGTAATTAAGGGTATCTGTTATAGTTTGGTAGTTATGGGTTGCAACAAAATCGCGCACGAGCAACTCATAAATAACCAAATTTTTGGGAGCAGGAGGCGTAAAGCTGGCGACCTGCCAGTTATAAGCTGGCGCGTTGTATTGAATATCCGTTACATACCCTGTAGTAAGGCCTGTAGGGTATTGTTTTAGGTTAGGATATACACTGGCTGGTATACCCGGGTCATTTGCAGGGTCGAGTATTTTATGACTGTAAGGATCGGCTACCTTTAATGTGCCGTCTATTACGTACTGATAACTGTATTCCGTAGCCGGGTTTAAGTTATCTACTTCTACCCACCAGCGTGTGCCGTCAGTTGAATTCGTCATGGCGGTCGGTGTCCAATTGTTAAAGTCACCTATTACTGCAACTGATGTTTTGCTTGGGGCATATAAATTAAAAACGACCGATGTACCGTTGTTTAAAAACGTTACCCCATCACCATCGCCCGTGGGTACATCCTTGCCATTGGGATTTCCGGTAACGTTCCCGGAGTTGGGTGCAGGGGCGGCTGGTTTTTTGCATGAAGATAAACCGACCAGCAACATACTGATCAGTATTAAATAAAAATTCTTTATAATCATCTTTTCTTCTTTATAATTGGTTGATAAATTTAAACTGACTTTTTATATTTTTTTTTGTAAAAGCAAAATATAAAATTTACTGGTAAATTTTAGCCCGGTTTTCGCATAAAAAATACAGGGTAAATGTATTAATTTATATTTAAATAAATCAACAGGGCGGTCATGAATCAGCCTATTTAATAAATTTTTTAACAATGCTAATCAATTCAGCTATATCAAATGGTTTCTTCAAATAATCGTCTGCAAGTCCTGCTTCAGCAATGTCCTTTATGTTGTTTACCGCCGAAATAATGACTATAGGAATATAGCTTGTATCAGGATTAGTTTTCAACTGTTTACTTAGTTGTTGTCCGTTAGCATCGCTCTTCCATTCGGTAAGCCAGTTATCCATTAAAATCAAATCAGGCTTATAATCATTTATTGACCTAAGTATCTTAGAATCGCCGGAGGATATCACTTCGTAATTTTCCCCTTCGAGAATATAGACAATAGTTTCCCTTATATCTGTATCATCTTCTATTACTAAAATTCTGCGCGGCATAAAGTTTTAAAACTATTTTACAATATTAAAACACATGGTATCCAATTTGTTTTAACAATAGAATTTATTTTGCGTTTTAAGGGCAAGCCGAATCAAGAAATGCTAAATACGACAAATTATTGCCCTTTGGGAAGGTGGAAACAGACACGGCATCTCGGCTCATAACTCTCTTTTTCACCAAGCAATATCTTGCTTTCGTCGTTAGTAAGCCTGTAAGAATATAAAGCAGGATTGCCGCACCTTACGCAAACTGCCTGCAGCTTGGTTACCGATTCGGCTATCGCCATAATTGCAGGCATCGGACCAAACGAACGTCCTTTAAAATCCATATCAAGACCGGCAACAATTACACGGATTCCCCTATTTGCTAAATTGTTGCAGACATCCGGAAGTTCTTCATCAAAAAACTGTGCTTCATCTATACCTATTACATCAACATCACTACCTAGTAATAATATTGAGGAAGCATTTTCAACCGGTGTTGACGGTATAGAATTTGAGTTATGGGTTACCAGGGCATTATTTACAAATCGGGTATCTGCCTTCGGACTAAATATTTCTACTTTTAGCCGGGCTATCCTTGCACGGTTTAATCGTCTTATTAATTCTTCGGTTTTCCCGGAAAACATGGAGCCGCACACCACTTCAATGCTGCCTCCGTATTCGCTCTTTCGTTTAAAAAATTCCTCGTAATAAGCCAAATCACAGATTAATTAAAGTTTGCAGTTTTCAGTTGGCATCAAACATTAATTTACTTAATATTTATACTGCAAACTGAACTGCTTAATGACAACTGCCGACTGCAAACTGCTAATTGCAAACTGGCAACCCAACCCCAAATATCATAATTAAATCTTATTTTTGACAAGTATTTATAAATTGTGACATGAAGCAAAAGGATATTTTTAAAAAAATAGGTGTAATAATAAATGAGCTTAGTGACCAATATGAATACCTGCAGGAGTCTGAAAATAATTTGAATGACCTTGAACTCGAACTTTTTGTAGCTAACGCTCATTTCCTCGCAGACCATATTGAAATTTTGTGCAAATTGAATCTTAAAAACAATAAAATTCATCAAATTGCTGATACTCCGGATATAAAACAGGAACAAAAATATTTTGAACCGGTTGTGCAAAAGTTAAAATATAGTGCTGACAATTCAGAAGAAAAATATGCGAATACACTTTCAAGATCAATAGGGCTCGAAAACTCATCGCTTTACCAGCTAAAAAACGAACCTATTTCAAACGTTGATTTAAAACAGCAAAAGCCATTAGAAACTTACACATTTCCACGCCGGGAGCGTGAGACGATAAAGAATGAACCTATTCCAGGTAAGGCTCTAAACCTGGATGAAGAACAAAAACATACCATTGATGAAGTTTATAAAGTTGCTGAAAAAGTAAAACCCGAAACGTCACAAACTGCTGATTCGATATTAAAACAAGCTGAACCAGTAAAAGAACAATCATTTGAAAACAGCCAACCGCCGGAACTCATAAACCGACCAAAGGAAGGCGACGTGATTACAATAAACGAAAAAATCTCATCCCAACTTGCGGAAAGACAGGCAGCCAGGAGCGAGCTGTTAGCAGAACCACCTATTAGCGACATTAAGCAGGGAATAACGCTTAATGATAAATTACTTTATGTAAAAGATCTCTTTAATGGATACAATCTTGCCTACAGCGAAGCAATTGAAATACTTAACCGCTTTTCAAACTTTGATGAAGCTTCCCGGTTTTTAAAAACCAATTATGTAACAAAAAATAACTGGGAAAGCAAGCCTCAAACCACTGAAAAATTTTATGCGCTATTAAAGAGAAGATATACTTAGCTGATAGCCTTTAGCTTTTAGCTGTTAGTTGTTACCTGTTAACATTAACAGCTAAAAGTAAAGGCTAAAAGGAAAAAACTAAAGGCTAACAGCTAACAGCTAACAGCTAATAGCTAATAACTAATAACTAGAAGCTCCCATCCGGTTAGAATCAAGTTTTAGGAGTACAAATAGTAGTACGGTAAAATTTACCAGGGAAGAACCACCATAACTTATAAATGGTAACGGGATGCCTATAACGGGCGCCAAACCTATTGTTGTTGCTATATTGATAAATACATGGAAAAATATCACCGAAGCGACCCCGTAACCGTAAATACGCGTAAACGGCGATCGTTGTCTTTCGGCAATCATAATTATTCTCAAAACCAAAAATAAATATAAGCCAAGTACGACCACTGAACCTGCAAATCCCCATTCTTCGCCAACCGTGCAAAAAATAAAATCGGTACTTTGTGCTGGCACAAATGAATACTTTGTTTGCGTGCCATGTAAATATCCCTTGCCCCAAAGTTTACCTGAACCTATCGCAATTTTTGACTGGTTTACATTATAACCTTTCCCCTTTAAATCTGTAGTTATACCCAAAACAATATCAATCCGCACTTTTTGATGTGGTTTTAAAACGTGGTTGTAAATAAACTTAACACTAAAAACAAAGGCGATACAAATAGCCAGGCCGGTAAGCATAGTAACAACAACGCGTTTATTTTTCCTGATTAATAAAACCACCAGCAAAGTAGCTCCGGAAATTACCGCGATTACATATAAGGGACTAAATAAAATTGAGGTCAAAAAAAGTAATATGAACAGTGCACTGATCACTAAGAAATAGGGAGAAAGACCTTCACGGTATAAAACAAAAATGAGAGAATAAAACACCAGTGTCGAGCCCATATCTGGTTGCAATAAAATCAGCACCATCGGAAAAGCAATAATCGCAAGTGCTGTAAAAAAAAACTTGGGTTCGGCTATTCTTACGTTTGGACCGCTTAAATAGCGGGCTAAAAGTAAACAGGTAGTAAATTTTGCAAATTCAGATGGTTGTAACCTAAATCCCCCGCCTAGCGATATCCACGCCTGGTTACCACCAACATTCCGTCCAATTACCAATACCAGCATTAATAAAATTATTGTTATTCCATAAAAAGTTGGCGCCAGGGTAATAATCAACCTGCTTTCGAGCAATAAAATAATGATTGCCAAAAGGAATGCTATGGTAATGAATAGAAACTGTTTCCCATAATTGGTTGCAAAATCTATGATGCTCTTGTGCCTTTCGTCGTATACAGCAGCATGGATATTAAACCACCCTATCAAACAAAGTGCGATATAGATAAATACAGATATCCAATCAACATTGAAAAAGAAACTACGCTGGTTATTCATTGTTCTTTATGAATGGGTTGAGCTGCTAAGAATCTGGCTGTTGTGTCTTTTTTGCTTTTTTCGGAAGCACTTTTATATACTCTTTTTTTGACGGCAGTATCTTTCATTCGCTTTTTAGAACCGTCATTTGATCCGGCTTTTTCGCTATGTCCTTTATAAAATGACATATCGGGCATCAAATTTTCGTTCATTATGTAATCTACTTCACTTTTGGGTTTAGAAATAGAACCCGTTAAATATTTTTCAACAATATAGCTTGCAATTGGTGCGGCATAAGAAGCGCCATAACCAGCGTTTTCCACTATCACAGCTATAGCAATTTTAGGATTATCGCGTGGGGCAAAAGCGACAAATATAGAGTGGTTTTTTCCATGTGAGTTTTGGGCAGTACCTGTTTTACCGCACATTACAATGCCCGGTATCTTTGAATTTGCGGCTGTTCCGCTTTCCACTACCCTTTGCATACCGTCGATAACCGGAACAAAATATTGGGTGTCTATGCCAACATAATTTCTGGTTGTGTATTCGGGTTTAGTAATTTTATCCGCACCTATCGCTTTTATCAGGTGCGGTTTATAATAATAACCTCTGTTGGCTATTGTGCACTCAACATTTGCCATTTGCAAAGGGGTAGCCAACAATTCCCCCTGACCAATTGCCAGGGATATTATAGTATTTGCCCTCCAATGATTTTCACCAAAAATTTTATCATAATGCAAAGATGTGGGTACATTCCCTTTTTTTTCGTTGGGCAAATCAACGTCCAGCTTTACACCGAAGCCAAATTTGTTGACATCTTCTCTCCAGTTGATAAAAGTTTGTCTCGTATTTTTCGCTCCGTTCTGGTTCATTAATTTGTAAAAAACATTACAAAAATAAGTGTTGCACGACATCGCAATACCTTTACGCAAATCAGTAATACCATCAAAATGTTCACAATTTACCTTGTGGTCTCCGGCCATATAATAATGCGGACAAAAGAAAGTAGTTTGAGGGGTAATAATCCCTTCTTGCAAAGCGATTAGAGCATCCAAAGGCTTAAAAGAAGATCCCGGCGGATAATAGGCCTGTATTGGCCTTATTAAGAGGGGGCTATAAAGGTCATTGTACATTTTTGCCGCATTATTACCGCGGTCTCTCCCGACCATAAGATTGGGGTCGTAAGTTGGACTGCTGACAAAGGCCAAAATTTCTCCTGTTGATGGTTCAATGGCGACGATACTGCCTACTTTATTTTGCATCAGTTTTTCGCCAAGCTTTTGGATATCGATATCTAATGATGAAGTCAAACGCTGCCCGGCAACTTCGGCGGTATCGTATAGTCCGTTCGCATAGTGACCTTTCGGATTTCCACGGGAATCCACCATTAAGATTTGAACTCCGCGTTGCCCTCTTAAAACATTTTCATATGACTTTTCAACCCCGGTAACACCAATATAATCGCCGGCGTGATAATATCCGTCTGAACGTTGTATATCCCTGTCGGTTACTTCACCAATAAAACCGAGGAATTGTGCAGCCGCGGAATCCGGATAATTACGAAGATACCTGGTATTCGAATAAAAACCAGGGAATTCCGACAAACGCTCCTGAAGCGTAGCAAAGGTTTGTGCGGATAGTTGTTTTTCGAAAGGGGAAGGCAGGGTGGTTGAATATTTTATCGCCTTAGTCCATCGCTTATAAAATTCCGGTTTATCAATACCCAATAAGTTACAAAACTCAAGCGTGTCAAATGGTTTAACCTGTTTGGGAACCACCATAATATCATAAAACGCCTGGTTTTGAACAAGTATTTTTCCATTCCGGTCTAAAATAGGGCCGCGGGCGGGAAACATAATTACCGGTCGCCGCACTTCGTTACTTGCGTTTATGGCGTATTTGTTATCTATAATCTGGATATAAAATAGCCTTGCCAGAAGAATAATAATGATGGTAATAAAAATTCCTGCGATAATATATCTGCGCTCAAAAAAACTATTCATTTGCGTTCTTTCCTTCTTAAAAATAACAGTCCCGATATTAGAATTAAAAACACTGTAAATATTGAACTCATCAATACCCTGCCTATTGTATACTGTATTTCTGAAAAGTTAAAAGCCTCTAAACTGAAAAGAAAAAAATGATGGATTAAAGTAAGAACAACTATATAAGTAAAAAACCAGGTAAAACCCATGTTAGTTAGGGTAGGCTCGGGTTCGTTGTCGAACCCATCTTTCTGAACCGTAATGCTTATAAATAATATACGTACAAACGCAAGTAAAACACAGGCCGCCGTATGCAGGCCAGGCGTATCGTAAAAGGCATCAATGGTAATACCCATCATAAACGCAAGTACAAATAACAGAAAATTCGGGGTTTCGAATGGCAGCAAAAAAATGAATAGTATATACGGATAAGGCACAGAAAGGTTGTAAACACTAATGTTTTTCAATAAAAAAACCTGTAAAAAAACCAAAACCACAAATCTAACCAGGTTGACAAAAAAACCTTTACTCATTTTTTTTCTGTTGGGCCTCCAATCCCGACTGCTCTGTAGCAAATTTATTTTCTACCACGTTAACAAACAAGAGTTTGCTAAAGTCAACTGATAACGCAACTTCCATATTTAATGAATAACCGCCGCCTTTAATGTGAAGATTGCTTATTCTTCCAATTGGTATACCTTCAGGAAAAAGAGAATAACCAGATGTTACAACAAGCTCGCCTAGTTTCGGAAGGGCATTATTCGACACATCTTTTAGTATGCCTTTGTGCGGATCAAGGTCATCATTCCATTGAATGGTCCCTATTTCCTTATTATTGGCCAGCATTGCGCTAAATTGTGAATCTTTATGCAACAATGATTGTACAACCGCAAAATGATCAGATACATAAACCACTTTTCCGACAATTCCTAAATTGCAAATCACGCCCATTCCTTTGGCAACACCTTGCTCGAGCCCCCTGTTTATTGTTATATAATTATTCGCCCTGTTAACTGAATTATTTATCACTTTGGCAATAATGTACACATATTGCTTTTTATAAATGGTATCTGATGATTTATGCTTTGAAACGGAATCAATATAAAAAGTCGACTTCAACGTGTTGCGTAAACGCGTGTTTTCTCTCGCCAAACTGTCATTTACTTCTTTTAATGACAAGTATTCATTAAACTCGTTAACTCTCGCATACAAATTACCGGTAATTTCATTTGATGAATTTACAAATGATGCATTTTGAAACGAGTTATATTTTACATAAATAATCAGCGCAAAAACTTCGAAAATGAGGAATAAAAAAAATGCGTTATACTTCGTAATAAAGACAAGGAGATTACGCATGGTAGTGAGTGGTGAAAAGTGAATGATGAGTAAGTGAGTGGTGAATAGTGAGTGGTGACGAGACAATCTGCGATGCTGTATCAAATTCACCACTAATCATTCACTACTCACTTACTCACAACTCACCTAAATTATTGCATTAAAAATTTAAAATTACCAATATTTTTAAGCGCTGTTCCTGTGCCGCGCACTACAGCGCGTAAGGGGTCTTCGGCAACGTGTACCGGCAGTTTAGTTTTCGCGGCAATGCGCTTGTCAAGGCCACGAAGCAACGCCCCGCCACCGGTTAAATAAATACCCGTTTGGTAAATATCTGCAGACAGTTCCGGGGGTGTAATTTCTAAAGCTTTCAAAATAGCCTCTTCGATCTTTGAAATAGATTTGTCGAGGCAATGGGCAATTTCCGAATAGGAAACCATAATCTGTTTTGGCACGCCGGTCATCAGGTCACGGCCTTGCACGGCATAATCACCCGGAGGGTCGGCCAGTTCAGGCAACGCGGCGCCAACTTCAATCTTGATCTTTTCTGCAGTACGGTCGCCAATCATTATATTATGCTGACGGCGTATATATTGCACAATATCCGAGTCGAAATTATCACCGGCCACGCGGATTGACTGATCACAAACAATGCCCGACAAAGCGATTACGGCAATTTCAGTAGTTCCTCCGCCAATATCAATGATCATATTCCCCATTGGCTCCTCCACATCTATCCCGATACCTACGGCGGCTGCCATTGGTTCATGAATGAGATAAACCTCCTTGGCGCCCGCAATTTCAGCCGAATCGCGCACAGCCCGTTTTTCAACCTCGGTTATACCCGATGGTATGCAGATTACCATACGCAAAGACGGAAAAAACCATCCTTTACCCTGGTTTATCATTTTTATCATACCGCGAATCATGTGTTCAGCAGCGTTAAAATCGGCAATTACGCCATCTTTTAATGGCCTTACGGTCCTGATATTATCGTGTGTTTTGCCTTCCATCTGCATGGCTTGCCTGCCTATGGCAATTAATTTGTTTGTTTGCCGGTCAAAAGCAACTATTGACGGTTCATCGACAACAACTTTATCATTATGTATAATCAGCGTATTTGCGGTACCCAGATCAATGGCGATTTCTTGTGTAAAAAAATTAAATAGACCCATTTGGTTTTATTTCAAAAATAATTTGCAAAGTTAATTATAACGATATGAATTTTACGAATTTAGACTAATTAAAGCGGATTAAACTAATAAATCGTAACCCGTTTAATTAATTAATGTTTGAAATGGCGAACACCTGTAAATACCATAGAGATATTTTTTTGGTTGCACATATCGATTGAATCCTGGTCTTTAATTGACCCTCCCGGTTGCATAACAGCTAATATACCCGCTTCGGCAGCCAACTCAACACAATCAGAAAAAGGGAAAAAAGCGTCTGAAGCCATAACAGCGCCTTCCAAGTCAAAACCAAAGCTATTTGCCTTAATAATTGCCTGTTTCAACGAATCTACCCTCGACGTTTGACCTACCCCGCTTGCCATTAACTGGTTGTTTTTAACAAAGACAATGGTGTTTGATTTTGTATGTTTTACTACCTTATTTGCAAAAAATAAATCTCTAAGCTCATGTGCTGTCGGAGTCCTGTTTGTAACCGTTTTCATTTTGTCCGGCCCTTCTATCACCATATCCTTATCCTGTTCAATTACCCCGTTCAGCAAAGTTTTAAACTGTTTAACCGGCAAATCAACCGGCTGCCTTATTAGTATTATACGGTTTTTCTTCTCCTTTAGTATTTGTATCGCTACATCAGTATACGCGGGCGCTATTAAAACTTCGTAAAATATTTTGCTTATTTCGGTGGCTGTTTCCGCGTCGATCTCATCATTGGCAATAATTACACCACCAAAGGCAGAAACGGGGTCACAGGCCAGGGCATCTATCCACGCCTCTTTTATAAAATTGCGGGAAGCAATGCCGCAGGCATTCGTATGTTTTAGTATCGCGATGGTTGGTTCTGTAAATTCATCAATTAAGGCCACCGCAGCATCAACATCAACCAGGTTATTGTACGATAGTTCCTTGCCGTGTAATTTGGTAAACATGGCATCGAGGTCGCCAAAAAACACGCCTTTTTGATGAGGGTTTTCACCATAGCGCAAAACCTGGCTCTTCTGGATACTCTCTTTAAAAACAGGAAGCGGCTCTTCCTGGTTAAAATATTGGAATATACCTGTGTCGTAATGCGATGAAATATTAAATGCCTTATGGGCGAAATTGCGCCGCTGATTTATAGACGTCGCACCATTCTGCGTTTTAAGTATATTTTCCAGCACCGGATAATCCGCTTTCGATGCCACTATAACTACATCCTTAAAATTCTTTGCAGCAGCACGGATCAGCGAAATACCCCCAATATCAATCTTTTCGATGATATCTTCTTCGAGGGCATTCGATTTAACGGTTTCCTCGAAAGGATAGAGATCAACAATTACGAGGTCTATCTCCGGAATATCGTATTGGGCCAGTTGTTGTTCGTCGCTATCAAAATTCCTTCTCGCTAAAATGCCGCCAAAAACCTTAGGGTGCAGCGTTTTAACACGTCCGCCTAAAATAGAAGGGTATGATGTGAGGTCTTCAACGGGTATAACATCAACACCCAAACTACGGATAAAAGTTTCCGTTCCGCCCGTTGAATAAATGTGTACACCCAGGCGGTTCAGCTCATGAATTATAGGCCCAAGGTTGTCTTTATAGTAAACAGAAATTAATGCATTTTTTATTTGAACAGGATCGCCCATAAACATCGAAATTTTGAGCCGCAAAGGTAGGAAATAGAGATTAGAGAATA
>Ga0302140_10009865_pt1 | contig 11825 bp, 6 predicted proteins | sample I_Bog_E1_1_FD_202095 | JGI IMG/M metagenome (GOLD analysis project Ga0302140, IMG submission 202095) | Peat permafrost microbial communities from Stordalen Mire near Abisko, Sweden - I_Bog_E1_1 | ecosystem: Environmental > Terrestrial > Soil > Wetlands > Peat | place: Sweden: Abisko, Stordalen...
TCCGCCTGGAGCTGATTGAACGCGCTTTCCTCTGTCCCGTCGGGGGCCGCCTCGGCCGTCGCGGCAGGGTGGCCTTTGTCTGTTTGAGTCTGCATTTTTGGGTCGCTCATTTCTTTCGTATTACGATCAGGGTGATGTCGTCGTTCTGCGGGTAGTTTCCGATGAAGTGCATCAGGTCATCTGTCAAGCGCTTGCGAATCGCCGCCGCACCCTCGTGCGCGCTCGCCTCGATGGAGTCGGTCATCCGTTTCACCCCATACTCGTCACCTTTCAAATCCAGCGCCTCGGTGACGCCGTCTGTGTAAAGGATGAGGCAATCTCCGCTCTCCATCTTGAAAGTAAAGTCTCGCGTGACCCGCTCGAACACGTCCCCGGCGTCGATCCCCAGCGCCATCCCCGGCGGATTGAGCCGCTGCACCGACCCGGTTTTGGCCTGGTAAAGCAGCGGCGCATCGTGGCCGGCGCGGCAAAGGGTGATGTCATTCCCGTTTTCATCCAGGAGAAGGTACGCCATGGAGATGAACATGTCCTCCTTGATATCCGGATATATCTGGCGGTTTACCTGGTTGAGCACTTCCGCCGCGCTCGTCTTCCCCACCGCCTGCCCCCGCAGCACACTCCGGCACATCGCCATGATCAGCGACGCCGGGACCCCTTTCCCGGATACATCCGCGATCGCGACTCCCCACCGGTCCGGCGCCACCCGGATGTAGCCGTAATAATCCCCGCTCATTTGCCGCGCAGGCAGGTTGATCCCATCCACTTCATAATTCTTCAGCGTTGGCGAGGCCGATGGCAGCAGGATTCGCTGGATCTCCTGCGCCACCTGCAGGTCGGAATCCATTCGCTTCTTCTCGTCCGCCACCAGGTAGATCATCGCATTATACAGCGCAAAGGCGGATTGCTCCGCGATCGCCTTGAACGTCGAGAAATCGGTGTCCGTAAAGGCCGCGCTCAGTTGCCCATTGGCAATCGCAATCACGCCCAGGTTCTGGTGCGCAAACACCAGCGGCGCCAGCATCGCCGAGCGTGTCTGGAGATTCGCCCCGCGCAACGGCCCCAGCCGCGTATCCGGCGGCGCCAGCAACAGCGCCTCCCGGTCGCGCCACACCTTCCCCACCAGCCCCTCGCCCGCCTCGATTGTCTGCTGGCGCAGATACCCTGTCAGCGCCTGGGGATTGCTTTCGCTCTGCAGCAGCACATGCGGCGGCGCCTCCATGAGCGGCGGACACCCGCGCGAGATGAACCGTGGCGACAACCCCTGCCCTTCCCGCGTCACCGTGTAGAGCGCCCCACCATCCGCGTTCAGGATGCGGATCGTGCTCTCGACTATGAGTCGGTGCAAATCATCCGGGCGCAGGTCCGTCGAGAACGCCTCGCCCAGGCTGTGCAGGAAATCGAAGAGGCGCGATTCCTCCAGCTCAACCTTCTCCAGTGCCCGCTGCACCGCCAGCAGGCGCCCACACAGGGAACGGTCGCGGAAGAAGAAGACCACCCCACCCGCCAGCAACAGGAGGACAGGAGCGAGTGACCATGCCATTCCTTACTCCGCCCGATGGAGATCCTGCTTCAGGTAATCGAGCACGTCCTTGAATTTCGTAAGGTTTTCGGGGTCCGCCTCCACCAGTGCCTCATGCGCCTCCAGCATCGTCTCCGCCTGCGCGGCGTGATCGGAGGGAACGTTCGGCGGCAGCGTATTGCGAACGGCGGGCCCACCATCCACCCCACAGGCGTCCATCGAGAAAAGCTGGTCCAGCCCCAGGTTCGTCAGCAGATCGTGATTGCGTTCATTCAGGTTCACCACGTGCAGATTTCCCTGCCCGATCTCCCGGAGCCGCAGCGCGATCATCGCCAGCGTGCCCATGAATGTCGAATCCATCACCGGACAATGCCGCAGGTCCACCACAAATTCCCGGTGTCCGCGGTTCACCATTTCCTTCGCGAACTCCTTCACTCCCGCGCTGTTCAGGAACGAACCCTTCCCCTCCACTTTGATCCAGACGATCTTGTGGGTGGTGCCGACGAGGATGGAGGAAGGAATGCTCACCGAAAAAATGTCTCCGTGGGTTCACCGAAAATATACGGAGCGTCCGCCGACACTGTCAAACCGTGTGAGAGGCGACACCCTTGCGCCTCGTAAGCCGTTGGGAGCAGGGTCAATCCCAAAGGTAGGATTGAGTGAGGCCCACGATTTTCCCCTCGGAAATCAGAAGGGCGCGCCATGAAATCACGCGCCCATCCTGGAGGTAATCGTCGCCGATGACTTGAAATTTCGTTTCCATCGTTCCCTTCGGATGCCCGTAATCCACCTCCCGGGCCTGTACATACGAGCCCAGGTTCGCCTGCCGGTACTCGAACCGCACAGTAATTGGCCCGGTCTGTTTCGTGCGCCAGAAAAAGTTGTAATAATGCCCGCGGAGCAGCATGTGATCCACATTCGTTACCGCGCCATAATAGACCCGCTGGCGCTCGAAGGCCACCATCGGATCGGTTGTCGGTTTCGCATACTTCGGATCGTTCAAAAACTCCTCTTCTTTTCGGAATTGATACCGGTCATCAAGTGCCAGCGGGAGCACATTCGCCTCCTGAAGCCGCCGCTGGGGCGTCTCCGGGAGCGGAGTCATCGTAGCTGCAAAAGCCGGTGCCATGCTCAAAAGAACGAGCGGCAGAGTCGCCACGGCCAATGTTGTTCTCATTGGGGGGGCATTGAAGCGTGGGTGGGGGGCGGTGTCAACCCACCGGTCCCCTGCCCGAATCTGCGTCCGGCGGGGCGCCATCCTGTTCATCCCGTTATTCTGTCAGAAATGCCTTCTCTTCACGCCGCCCATTTGTCCCCGCTGCTCCGGGTCTCGAAAGGTCGATAAGCTAAAAAAAGGAATGCCTGATTCGCTTAATTTACCTTAATTGGCCTTAATTCCTGAGTCGCCGTGGGAGGAGAAGCGGGGATGGAAGCGATTGCCCCTATCGCGGCAGAGCCGCAACCAAACGGGGAACTCCCGCAGGGACGCCGGGGCGCAGAGGATAGAAAATCTACGCGGCGCGCGGAAACTTTCGAGGTTTGCGTCGCAGTGGGAAGGGGCTCTTCTGGAGGGCAAAAACAAAAATCTTCGTTCACATTTCCCCATTATGGCACATTATCTTGCATTTCCAAACGAAAAATCAATCAAATTGCTCTATATTGTGATTCACGAGGGTTACGCGCGTTCTCCTCTCCTCCCGTTTCGGTGAAAATCTGACCTATTCGCCGCAAAGGCTGCGGCGACTGCTACCGTCCGGTGGAGGACCAACCCTCCGGACGAAGCCTGACGGCGCGCGAGTTCGGCCGTCATCTCTGATCACATCACCCTCAGAATTAAGACGAAAGGCGGCTCCAGCGAGGTGGAGAAGATTTGAGCCGGGTGGAATCGATGAAAAACCGGGGCGAAATCAATCATTTTTGAGAAAAGGGGAGGGTTGGCACCAATGGCGCTAGCGTGCTCACCATCTCTTCTTTGCTGCGGCGCAAGGACGCGCCACCAAAATGGAGCAAACAATTATTTCCGGGAGCAATCCCACCTCGGTAGAGGCAGTCGCGGAGGTACGGCGCAACGAGACGCTGATGCAAGCCGGAGCCCTGCAGAACGCCATTTTCAACAGCGCGAACTTCTCGAGCATCGCCACCGACGCGAAGGGTGTTATCCAGATCTTCAACGTGGGCGCCGAGCGAATGCTCGGCTACTCCGCCGCCGACGTGGTTGATAAAGTCACCCCGGCGGACATTTCGGACCCGCGAGAAGTGATTGCGCGCGCCACCTCTCTTAGCCTGGAACTCGGCACCCCGATCACACCGGGTTTCGAGGCACTGGTTTTCAAGGCCTCGCGGGCTATCGAGGACATCTACGAGCTTACCTACATTCGCAAAAATGGGAGCCGCTTTCCCGCCACGGTCTCCGTTACGGCTCTACGCGACGCGCGGGGCGATATCATCGGCTACCTGTTGATAGGCACCGATAACACCGCGCGCAAGCGGGCGGAGGAAGATCGAAAGCGCCTTTTCGCGCTCTCACAGGACATGGTCTGTATCCTCGGTTTTGACGGCTATCTTAAGGATATCAACCCGGCTTGGGAAAAAACGCTGGGTTTTACAAAAGCATACCTTCTCAGTTTTCCGCTCATCGATCTTATCCACCCCAGCGACAAGGAGATCACGCTCGCCGAGGCGAAGAATGTCGCCGGTGGCAAGGCGCTGAGCGGGTTTGAGAACCGCTACGTTTGCCGAGATGGCTCCTACCGATGGCTCGAGTGGTGCGTCACCCCGGCCCTCGAGAACCAGGTCATGTACGGAGTGGGCCGCGATGTCACCGAGCGCAAGCTGGAGGAAGAGGCGCTCTTCAAGGCAGGGGCGTTGCAGAGGGCCATTTTTAACAGCGCCAATTTTTCCAGCATTGCCACCGACGCCAAGGGGGTGATCCAGATCTTCAATGTGGGTGCGGAGCGGATGCTGGGTTACACGGCCGCGGAGGTGGTTGACAGGATCACCCCTGCGGAGATTTCCGATCCGCGGGAGCTGTTCGCACGGGCCACGGCGCTGAGTGTGGAACTCGGCACGTCCATTGCACCGGGTTTCGACGCCTTGGTTTTCAAGGCCTCACGGGGCATCGAGGACATCTATGAGTTGACCTACATATGCAAAGACGGAACGCGGCTCCCTGCGGTCGTATCGGTCACGGCGCTGCGCGATGTCCATGGGAGGATTATTGGTTACCTATTGATCGGGACGGACAATACCGCACGCAAACAAGTGGAAGCAGAGCGCGCGCGGGCGGAGGAAGCGCGACGGACGAGCGAGGCCCGCTACCGGGTTCTCTTCGACTGCGCGCCGGACGGCATCGTTATCGCGAATCCCGAGGGCGTTTACCTCGATGTAAACGGAAGCATTTGCAAGATGCTGGGATACGAGCGCAATGAATTGATCGGGCTGCCCTCGTCGAGAATTGTTGCGGAGAGAGAGTTTGACCACATTGCGCCGGCGTTAAGGGAAATTCGGGCAAACTCCCCTTACCACCACGAATGGCAATTCCGGCGCAAGGACAATTCGACCTTCGATGCCGAGGTGATCGCCACTACCATGCCCGACGGGAAGGTGCTCGCGATGATTCGCGATGTGACCGAGCGCAAAAACGCCCAACTGGCATTGCTGGAGAGCGAGGAGCGCTTCCGGACGATGGCCGATTCGATTCCTCAACTCGCGTGGATCGCCCGTGCGGACGGCCAAAGATATTGGTTTAACCAGCGCTGGTATGCTTATACCGGCACCACGCTGGAGCAGATGGAAGGCTGGGGCTGGAAAAGCGCGTATCATGCCGGGTTCGTGCCGGCTGTCATGGAAGCCTGGCATGCCGCGATAACCAATGGCATTGCTTTTGAGATGGAATACCCGCTCCGCGGAGCCGACGGACGTTATCGCACGTTCCTGACCCGGGTCGAACCATTGAGGGATCCCACGGGGAAATTGGTCAACTGGATTGGCACCAATACGGACGTGGAAGAATTGAAGCAGGCGGAAATTCAACTCAAGGCCTCCTTCAAGGAGACCAGCGATTTGAAGCGGGCGCAGGATGAGCATGCCATCGTCGCGATTACCGACCGTAAAGGAAAGATCACGTACGTGAACGATAAGTTCTGCGCCATCTCCAAATATTCCCGCGAGGAGCTGCTCGGCCACGACCATCGCCTGATTAATTCCGGGTTTCATTCCGGGGAGTTCATCCGAAGCATCTGGGACACCATAAGGGATGGACGGGTCTGGAAGGGCGAGATCAAGAACAAAGCCAAGGACGGCACTTATTACTGGGTGGACACCACCATTGTGCCTTACCTGGGCGAGGATGGTAAACCGGTCCAATACATCGCGATCCGGGCCGACATCACGGAGCGGAAGCGCTTCGAGGAGGCCCTGCAGGCCTCGCTGGCCGACAGGGAACTGCTGCTCCGGGAAATCCATCACCGCGTGAAGAACAACATGCAGTTGGTTTGCAGCCTCCTCCAGTTGCAGGCCAGGCAGCTCCAAAATCCGGAGATGAGCGCCATCATGTACGAAAGCCAGACCCGCGTCCGCTCGATGGCGCTGATCCACGAGAAGCTTTACGGTGGCGATTCACTTGCGCGGATCGATCTTGCCGATTACCTGCGGAGCCTAGCCGCGATGATCCAGCGCTCCAACTCCGACCGCGCCGGTGTCGGCCTTCGCTTTGAGCTGATCCCGCTGACCGCGGGCATGGACACGGCGGTGCCGCTGGGTCTCGCGGTGAACGAATTGCTCACCAATGCGTTTAAACATGCGTTCCCGAGGGCTGCGCGATCCACGATGACCCCGCCGGAGATCGTCATCGCCCTCCGCCCGGAACCGGGCGGCCGCCTGCGGCTCGAGGTGCGCGACAACGGGGTGGGACTGCCGGAGGATTTTGCGCCGGCAAAGAACGGCTCGCTCGGAATGCGGCTGGTGCAAATTTTTGCCAAGCAACTCCACTGCGACCTCATCTGGAGCACTTGGAGCGGCGGCAGCACCTTCCAGATGAGCTTTGAAGAACTCAAACCCAAAAGACCGCAGCCCATCAATTCCTTAACTGAATGAACACTGAATGAACAATATGACCAAAGGAGATATCCTCATCGTAGAAGACGAAGCGCTCGTCGCCGCGGACCTCGGCGATCGGCTTCGCGAAATGGGCTACACCGTCGCAGGTGAACTCGCCTCCGGCGAGGAAGCGCTGGAAAAAATCCCAGCCCTCCGGCCCGACCTCATCCTGATGGATATCGTGCTCGACGGCGAGATCGATGGCATCGAAGCAGCCCGGCAGGTGCGCAGCCGCTGGGACACCCCGGTGGTCTTCCTGACAGCGCATGCCGATCATAACACGCTGCGCCGCGCACGGCTGGCCGAGCCCTTCGGCTACGTGATCAAACCCTTCGCCGAGGCGGAGCTTCACGCGACCCTCGAGATGGCGCTCTACAAACACAAGGTCGACAGCAAAATCCGGAAAATGGAGTATTGGCTGGCGACCACCCTACGCAGCATTGGCGACGGCGTGCTCACCACGGACGAGCAGGCCCGTGTTACTTTTCTCAATCCCGTTGCAGAGCGTCTCACCGGCTGGAGACTCATGGAAGCCACCGGGCGCACCAGTGCCGAGGTGTTGCCATTGGTCAATAGACTGACCGGTCAAACCGTCACCGATCCCGCGCAGCGGTCAATCGCCGGGGGCGTCCATGTCACCATGCCTTCCCACACGGCACTCCGCAGCCGCGACGGGAGGGAAATACCCGTCGAGGATAGCGCTTCCCCCATCCGCGGCGACGATGGCCACATCCATGGAGCGGTGGTGGTCTTTCGCGATTGCACCGAGCAGACTCGGCTGGAAGAAGAGCGGCGGCGCATGGAGGAAAAGATGCGCGAGACGCAAAAGCTCGAGAGCCTCGGCCTTATCGCCGGCGGTATCGCGCACGATTTCAATAACCTGCTCACCGGCATAATCGGTAATGCAGACATCTGCCGTGACAGGTTGGACCTCACGAGTCCGTTGCACGAGAATCTCGAGAAAATTCAGGTCACCGTCCTGCGGGCCGCGGACCTCTGCAAACAGATGCTCGCCTACGCCGGCAAAGGCAAGATCACACACGCCGCGGTGGATATCAGCTCCCTGGTTGCTGATACGGTAAGCATGGCGAACCTCTCAGTCAGTGGCAAAGTCACGGTCAGGCAGGACCTCGCCACCGGCCTGCGCCAAGCGGAGGGCGACCCGACGCAACTCCGGCAGGTCGTGATGAACCTGTTTATCAACGCCTCCGAGGCCGTGGGTGAGCATCCGGGCGAAATCCAGGTCTCCACCGGCATCAAATCCACCGCGCAGTGGGAGTTCGCGTCCGCCGTCCTCTCGCCGGAGCTGCCCGGCGGCGATTATCTCGTTGTCCAGGTGCGGGACACTGGCACAGGGATGGCGCCGGAGACGCTCTCCAAGATCTTTGATCCGTTTTTCACCACGAAATTTACCGGGCGTGGGCTCGGGCTTGCCGCTACCCTCGGCATTGTCCGCGCGCATCGTGGCGCACTATTCGTCGAATCCGAAATCGGCAGAGGCAGCACCTTCCGGTTGCTGCTCCCGGCTTCCGATCGCGCAGCGGTCAAGTTGCTCTCCGATGTGCCCCCGCCCGAATCCCAGCCTGCAAAGCTCAAAGCCCCGGGCAAAGTGCTGCTGGTGGACGACGATAAGGAAGTGCGCTTTGTGACGCGCGCCATGCTGAAGCGCTGCGGCCTGGAGGTTGTCGAGGCGACCAGTGGCCGGGCGGCGCTGAAGATCTGCACCGAGAGCGCCGAGACCTTCTCCCTGGTGCTCATGGATATCACGATGCCGGGAATGAATGGTGTGGAAACCTTTGAGGAAATGCACCGGCTCTACCCGGCATTGCCTGTCATCCTGATGAGCGGCTATAGCGTCGAAGAGGTGGCGGAGCGCTTTGGCAATGCAGACGGGAGCAACTTCCTCCAGAAACCGTTCCTCCCCAGCCATCTCAAGGAGACACTGCGCCAACTGCTGACGTGAGGCGGGCGCATTCGGCGCTTCCGGAGTTGGCGTTTCTCTTGGAGGGCCGCACGATGATCTTTCGGTGAGCCAGCAAGCGAGGAGGCCGGGATCGATGGAGTGCGGCGGTTGGACAGGCCGGTGCAGCGAGGAACGAGCGGAGCGCCCGAAAATCACCACAATCGCGCGACAAGACCAAAAGGGGCGTGATAAATGGGACGGTCGCCGTTTTGATCGTACTCCCGCAACTGCCGCTCGAAAAGCGTGAATTCTGTATCTGTCTCGTTCATGTCAGGAGCGGATTCAGCGTCTTGGGCAGCGCGTGAGCGCTTCCTGAAGAATGTCTCGGCGCCGGCCTCGCAGCGCGTCTGCTGGCGCGCGAAGAGGAGCAAGTGCGGGGCGTGCGGGTGCATCCATACGCGCCAATCCACGGTCGAAGGTTCTTGGGAATCCATTTGGTCACATCAGCGTGCTTTCCATGAAAAGCGTCACCCTTGTCCGGTTTAGTCTAAAATATTTGGAAATGGCTGCTGTGAAATACTCACGGAAACATCCGCGCGCAGAGCGCCAGCCATTTAAGCGGACCCGGAAATTCCAGGTAGCCTCATTGATTGGGAGGACCGCCCAGTCTCCCCTGCAGCCCCGGATCGTTCGGGAATTTGGTCAAACCAAGCTGCCATGTCGATTGGGCGTTGGCGGTCTGGCCCGCCTTTTGATATTGATCGCCCAAGAGCAAATAAGTCTGCGCGAATTGCTTGGGCGTGCCATTTTGCTTTTCTTGCCGGCGGGGCTTTTTCTTCAAAGTCTTCTCGCCGCGCGCTCAGTCAGATGAACTGGATGGACTCAAAAAAGTCACCGAGCCGGGATCGACCCGCACCTTGAGCCCGGATAACTCGGCCACGTATTTCACGACCTCCCACATCGGCATCTGATCGAGGGAGAGGCTGATCTTCCCCGCGCCACTGGGCGCAGCCGCGAGGACAAAGTGAACCCCGCGCCGGGACGGGATCGACTCACCGGCATCCAGACGGATGCTTTCCTGGTTAAGGTAAGTCACGATATCCTGCATCGTGGCGTTGCTGAATTCGAATTTCGGAATGATCAGATTATTGAGTTTCTGCCGTGTGTCATCTGTCGCCACTGCGTTCGCATCCTCTGGCGCTGGAACATCAGAGATTGTTTGCTCTCCATTGACACCCCTGACGACTGCATCAATCAACTCTTGATTTCCCGGTGTTTCACGCACCACGAGCCGTCCGGTCTGCGGGGTGTAATCCATCGAGGATTCAGAGGATATTTGAACGCCATTGCCGGCAAGGAACTGCTCGACGGTCTTGGTGCCCAGGGCGCTTGCGGGCAAATTGTACTCCTTGGTGTCCATGGCGCTCGGATCGATGGATACGCCGTAGGGAGTGATGGCATAATGCACCCTGAGCCGATCCAGAAAAGTTATCAGGGGTCGATTATTGAATGATGAGTTAAAGGGTTCGTAGTAGTTATTGTTCACGTCTTCGGATGCGAGTGTGATTTTGACACCACGGCGTGATGGATCCTTTTCGATATTGTCATACTGGACGCCCCCTTTGTTGATGGCGTCCACAAGCTGGTTCAAATGCCCTCCATCGAAGTCCAGCTTGCCAATGATGATGTGCTCCAGCTTGTACTCGATGTATTGCGGGGTGCCCCAAGCTGCGCTGGCCCTATCCGGGATTCCGGAGAAAGTTGCTGCTGGGTGATCATCGCGGGGACCCACCTCAGCGGCCAAGCCCGACGCTGAGGTGGGTGCCAGGTAGGCATCGAGGATCACATCCAGCACGTCGATATTCGGCTTCGTATTATGAACGATGAGTCGATTGGATTTGGACCAGTACATTACATTGGCTCCGGGCGGGAATGGGACCCCTTGTGCGCTGAGGTAGTCCAGGGGCCCTCGCTTTCCGATAGCGGCACGAAAGCTACTGAGCATCCGGTATTCCTTTGTGATGAGTTCATTTGGGCCAGCCGCCTGGGCGGGGCCCGTCGAGGTTGCGAGCGGAGGGGACCCTGATGCAGCATCTTGAGCGTGCGTAGCTCCCAGCACTCCGAGCAGGACGATTGCAAACGCTGCCACGATGGCGCTGAGCGGACCCGGACGGCGATAGTGGGCGATGGCGGTGATGCGGGAACGCAGGCCGCGACCCGGCTCAAAGATGCCGACGAAACCGATGCTGAGCCACGGGACGCAGCGGGCGGATTCGGCTTTTAGCAAGACGTTGCCGTAGTCGCTGCGGCAATCGGTGGTCTCCGAGGCAAGGACCTGGGCATCGCAGGCGGCTTCGCGGTCCTGGCAGGTGCGCCAGGCTGCCAGCCAAAGGAGGGGATTGAACCAGTGGAGCGTGTTTAGGAGGAAGAGGAGCGCGTTGACCTGCAGGTCAACGCGCTTGAGGTGCATCAATTCGTGCTTCAGGACGAGGCGGGCTTCCTTGCCGGTGAAGGCGGATTCGAAACCCGCGGGAAGGAGGAGCAGCGGGCGCAGCAAGCCGGTTACGGCGGGGCTCTCGACTGCCGGGGAAAGGATGATGCGCGGCGGACGCCGCAGGCGAAGCTCGGCCGAAAGCGAGGCTATCATGCTCGTGAGCGAAACGTCCGGTTGTTCGGCCATTTGCAAGAAACGGCGGAGGGCGAGGTGATAGAGTAGCAAGCCGCTGCCCAGGCTCAGCACCGCCCCTGCAGCCCAAACGATGGCCGCGCCCGTTTCCTTCCAATCCAGGGAAGAAACACTCGGGGCCTCAGAACCGGCAGGGGTAACTTCGACCTCCGGTGCGGTGGCCGGCTCCAGGACCGGCGCGGGAGCGCGAGTGTGCGAGGCGAAGAGATTTTCCACGCTCCAGCGGCTCCGGGGTAGGATCGGCGTCATGAGCACGATCAATACGGGCAGCCAAAGGAGATAACGGGCGCGAGCGGAAATGATGGGGCGCAATGCGGCCTGAAACAGCAGGACTGCAATGGAGAGAAGAGACGCCCGGAAGCCGGCGGCAAGGATCCAGTGAAACAACGAGAGAAGGATATTCATGGGGGGTTCCAATTCCTGCGGTTATTGATCGATGGATTGATCGAGAAGTTTTTTCAGCTCCTTCACCTCCGCGGGGGTGAGCCTGGCCCTTGTGGCGAAATGGATAAGCAGCGGCTTTGGAGCGCCGCGAAAAATGCGCTGCATGAACGACTCGCCCTCGGCCAGGACGCAGTCCTCCCGCTTCACAATCGGAATGAAGGTCTTTGGAGCGCCGG
>Ga0302140_10009866_pt1 | contig 11825 bp, 5 predicted proteins | sample I_Bog_E1_1_FD_202095 | JGI IMG/M metagenome (GOLD analysis project Ga0302140, IMG submission 202095) | Peat permafrost microbial communities from Stordalen Mire near Abisko, Sweden - I_Bog_E1_1 | ecosystem: Environmental > Terrestrial > Soil > Wetlands > Peat | place: Sweden: Abisko, Stordalen...
ACATGACGAAAGAATGATCGATGTGAACACCGAGGCTATAAGACTAGCCGTCCCTCACCAGCTCATTCTACACAAAGTCTTGGACAACTTCATGAACACCTTCAAGTCTGTCCAGCAACTTCATCACCGTTTTGTCACTGGAACCAATGAATATATCCTCGAAAAGTTCCCTGAAGGCCCAAAGCACGTTCCAAAAATCTCGTTGCGTAGTCGAGCGGTGCTTTTCGAGCTCGAGGATGGTGCATTTGAATGGAAATTGGCCGCGATTTACAGAGCTGGTCTGGTAGAGCAGGCACAGCGCATAGCACGCGAAGCTGCATTCAAAGTTAAGGCTCAGAAGATTGAAGAAGAGGAGAGACAGAAAGAATCCATCAGATACCGTGCCAAATCGGCCCATCCACGAGGTCGCAGCACCCACAAAGATAGCACTCGGCAGCGAAGCAAGAGTGAAGAAGACACATCCCGCAATGGTCGATCGAGGTCTCGTCGCGGCCGCAAATTGCGGTACGATCCGGAAGGCACATGTGGAATGAGTGGCTCTGCTAAGATATCAATCGCTGAGGCACACGAGAAGTTGCAACGTCACAACTCTCAAAGCTGGAAGCAACGAATTGATCGCATTTTCAATTCTGCAAAAAATGGCATGAAGGAGCTGCGTGGTGTGTTTTGGGGACCTGATGAGCTTCCAGATGATATGGAAGAGACTGAGGAAATCCTAGAAGTGCCTCAACGGCCTGCTCTCATGGCGACGTTGATCAGTGATCTTCATATCACCATTGATAAGCCTTCATTTCATATGAGCCAATTGCCAACATTCATCCACCGTGTCGGGAAAGGCATGCCCTACGATATGAAATACTCTCTTTTAGTTCCTTTGCACGTCCAAATAGACATGGGAGAGGCGCGGGTAACTCTCCGAGACTATCCTTTACCTCTTCTCCATGTTCCAGCTACAAAACCTGGACAATCGGCTAGATTGCCCGCGTGGTCACTCAAGACAGACTTTGTCATTGCAGAAGAATATCGTGGACCGGAATCGACTCGCCACGTCAAGGTCGATATAATCCCTCCGAAAAATCGAGAGCCTGGTACGTCAAATGAAGGTGGATTTGCCATCGACGTTCGAAGGACTGTTTCTCCGGTAAAGACGTATTCGGATATTACAGTGGACATTAATACCGGTTATCCAACTCGAATAACCTGGGGGGCTTCTTATCAGCCGGCAATTCAAGATATGATGATGGTGATCGAGGGCTTCACGAAACCTCAAGTCGATCCATCAGATCGCACCGGGTTCTGGGATAAGATTCGACTTAGTTTCCACTCCCGTGTCCAAGTTGCGTGGCGTGGCGATGGTGATGTCCACTTGATGCTTAAGGGAACTCGCGATCCGTATATGGTGACCGGAAATGGCGCGGGATTTCTCATGTGTTGGCGAAATGACGTGAGGTGGAACATATACCGAGAAGAAGATCCCAAGAAGTTCATGACCGTGGACAGTGGCGAGTATATTCTTGCGATTCCGGATTACAGTCATCAAGCTCGTGGCACTGCAAGACATAATCGCGATGACGATAGTATCTCGAGTGCAGACAGCTTCAAGCGGGGCGCATCGTTCAAAAAGGTGGTGATGAAACTTTCTGGAAATGTTCAATGGCTTGCCGGCTTGATGTTTGAGAGGAATTTGGCGCAAAAAGGACAGCGATCTTTCGAATTCGAGCCTCACTACAACGTCGTTTTCAAGGAACCACAATTTGCAAAGGCTCCGCCTGGCCTCGAATACGATGCTTTCCGGGGCTTCCGAAGTCATTATATTCACATGTCAATAGCAGTGAAAGCTCCTGTTGATAGAGAATGGAGCGTCACGAATACAGAGGCGTCTAAGAGCTACAATACTGTTCACTTGACTCCTCGGTTCTTTACACATTTTTTTGCCTGGTGGGCGATGTTTAATGGTACAATGTCACTTCCTATCCGTCAAGGAAGTTTATGGCCTGGAATTGAAAAGTCCAGCAAGAAATTTGGCCGTCATATTGCCACTGTCAAATACAGTCTCTTGTTGGCACCTCTATTCATGAGCCACATTTACAAGCACAAGGATGCGGAGGACTACTCTGAGGACGTTGTGTCTGCTACTGGAATCAAGATGAGGCTCGATAGCTTTATGCTGGATGTTCATCAACGTCGTGAAGAGTTCAATACACAAGACAAGGGACGCAAAACTCAGGGCAAGACCACTGGCATGAAAATGCATCAAGCTCAGCTTGATTTGATATCGGCAGATATTCGAGCAGTCGCAGCCAGCATTGCTGGCACCACGCCAGAAGATCTTCGAAAGGCATCGGCTCCTAGTCTTCTAGTTTCTCAACAAGAGGAAGGTGCTACGGATCTGTCGCACTTTGAAATTCCAGATAATGATTTCAGTTGGATTGACATGGATGATTTCGTGGAACTGGATTGGATCCTACCCTCAGAAGCAAATCCCGAGACGAAGATAATGCCACTTGCCTACGCTCCACGCTTTACATATTTTCGGCAGACCGACCATGGCGATACAATTTCCGGTGACCCAGACCGAACTAGCATGTTTGGCCATGAAGCAACACATTTCTGCATCATGAGCAAGGACGATGACCCTCGTCGTGTTCAATGCCAGCTGATTCAAAGCCGTCTGGACCAATTGCAAGAACAGATGGACTCTCACTCTCGGATTCTCGGAGACGCTGAGCTCAAACATATCAAGGACGAGAACAACCCAACCCTAAAAAACGACTTCGAGCAATTGAACCAACATGGTGATGTGTTGCGAGACAAAAAGCTATTTATGGAGTCCATGATGCATCGCATGGCCATGCGTGTAGAGACCAATACGAAACGAGCAGTTCCGGATGGAGATGCCGATGTCGACAGTGAAGGCGAGACTCCATTACCCGAATCTCATGACCCGGAAGCCGAGGGCATGGATACCAATCCTGGAGCAGAATTTATCAGCGATTTCAATAACCGTTTCGTCATTCACAACATGCAGCTGAAATGGAATAATATGTTGCGGAATATCATACTGCGATATATTCACCAGGTCAGCCAAAGACGTGGCTTTGTCTACTATCTTTCCAGACGTGCTGTCAAGTTCATTCTGGATATCGTCGAGGAGCAAAATAAAGGAAAGGCAACAAAACCTTCCACGAATACTCAAGCAGATAATTCCGCTGCAGCAAGTTCACCAATCTCGCCTCAAGCTGATGATGCTGGATCCCAAGATATTGAGGATCGTATCAGAGAAATCCTTGCCGACGGGAAGAACTTCGTCACTGTCGATGATCCCCAGACTCAGGAAACAAGTGAGAGAGCCTCGCATGAGCAGTTGAACGCCAATATTGCTGGCGACTTCATGGCTCAGAGCAGCTACCACCTAAGGCTCATAGCCCCTCAAATTCAGCTTCAGAGTGAGAAGAACCCGAAAGCAGTTGTCTTAGTGACCGCGAAAGGCATGGAATTGAAGGTCATCGAAGTCATGGATAAGGATCGCATCTTCGATGATGTGAGTGGTCTTGTTCAACGACGCTTCTCGGTTGAAATGGACAGCACCCAATTTTTTGTCACCCACCAGAAATGGTACTCCTCGCAGCTTCTTTCCATGTATTCCGGCAATCATTACGGTGTGCCGGCAGGATCTGCTTGGCCTCCTTGGGTGCCCATGGAAGTCATGTTTGATTTCCAGGTTGATCCCTTCGGTTTCAAGCGAGTTGTGCAGAAAACATCCGCTAGTCTTCGTTATGACAAGTACAATACTCTTCGACTTAAATACAACGACGAGATTAGCGCGGATGGAAACCATTCTGCCAGCCCCAATAATGTCGAGAGTCGAATGGACCACCTCTGGGTCGAATTTCCTCAAGTTCGTGCCATTTGCAATTCCGCACAGTATTATGCAATGTACATCATTGTGTTGGATCTTCTCATGTACAGTGAACCATTGGAGAAGACAAGAACGGAGCGCTTGGAGAAGATCATGCTTGCTTCGGATTTCAGCGATCTGCGAGGTGCTCCAGAGATGGTCGTCCGTCTACAAGAACGCATCCGGCAATTGGATGAAATAAAGACACAATTCCAGATCAACTCGAAGTACTTGGACAAACGAGGTTGGGAAGACAGGCTTGCGCTCGACAAGGACCTTACAAGTTGCGAAGATGAATTGTTTTTCATGATGAAAGCTATCACCACTTCCCAGAGAAAGTATGATGGGTCACAATCAAGTGGGTTACTGAGATGGAACATCTCCTCCCAGCAAATCGTTTGGCATTTGATTCGAGACAATAATGAGCCATTGATGGAATTCCAGCTTCAGAAGGCCGAATACGATCGAACCGATAACTCTGACGGATCACATATCAACCTGATGCAAATCGGAAAAATTGTTGGACTCAATCTCTTACCGGATGCAATCTACCCTGAGATGTTCGCTCCGTACACGGATGCGGAGAGAGGCGCCTTCAATGAAGGGGGCAACCAGTACATGTTGAGAGTTTACTGGTACATGCTTGAGGCGATTGCTGGAATCCCCGTGATGGACCATTTTGAAGTCAACCTCTTCCCAATGAAGATTCAATTGGAACGCGAGGTTGGGAAGAGACTTTTTGATTATATGTTTCCTGGTTCGAACGACTCGAAGACCAAATCGCCATTTATGGTCAAAAACATGCAGCCTGTTGACGATGATGACGAGGAAGCTAAGGCTGACAGAGGCAATTCAAGTCAATTGACCATCTCGGGCACAGGGAAACGTGACTCTGCCTCTAGCACCAGAGCAGGCTCCTTGGAACTCCGCCTTCACCCGACCATGACTTCAGAAGCCAGGCCTAGGACGGCAGTTTCACAAAAGACGAAGAACTCATCACCTCCGACGGAGGGTCATCATTTCCGCTTGTTCCAATCAAATGGCAAGAATTCGTCGAGCTCACGCTTCTCCTCAACGACAAAACTGGGCAAGAAAGCCTCCGCTGAAAGCTTGCAGTCTAGCATTGGTTCACGTCCAACACTTGGTCGAGCGTCGACGATCAACTCGCTGCAAGATACACAATCTATCAACAGCGACACTAAGTCCAAGCGATTTGGAATCCATCGCAGCAACAACAAGAAGAAGGAGCAACCATCCGATGATTTGACGAAGATGATGTCACGAGCTTCAGAATATATGACTCTGGGTAAGCGAGCGCTCTTGCTTGAAGCAGCGAAAGCTCATACTAATTCAACGGGTAGCGTATGTGAAGATACCGTCTGTCGTATTGTGCTTGTCTTATAAGGGCAAGGGCGATCGCAACATTGAGGACGTTCATGACTTTGTGGTATGTGATTTCCGTCAGCTGTCCGTCTCCTTCTTGGGTGCCTGTTGCAAGGCGTTAGCAATAACCCCTTGGTGGCCGAATCATCTCAAAACAAGCAATACTGACTGAACTGTGCAGTTCAAACTACCAACCATAGAATACCGTAACAAGACATGGTCGAACCTAGATCTTGCCCAAAGTATCAAGAAGGACATCATAAGAGCACTGGTTTCTCACACAGCACAAATCATCACAAACAAGGTAAGATCTTCTTCACAATGCATCTTTACCGACAGGCAGACTAACTTGCAAATAGTTCTCGAGACATCGCCCCAATACTGCTCAGCAGCATCGCCTACGCGAGCTCGCAACCTCCTCGGTCGTCTTAGCCTCGTCGCCGTTAGACACTTCCAGGGACAACAGTGATACTTCCAGTGCTCTTGCTCGCTCTGATCGATCCAGAAGTCCGCGTCGCTCGTTCGCAAGTGAAAACCAGCTGACTCGCACTCCGAGTGCGACCTCGAGTGAGATGCATCTGCCGATGGGCGGTGGGCTGTTAACAATGACACCTTCAAACCCAAAGCACCGGCCTGGAAGTTCCAACAGCGACACCACGCGATCGAGGAGTATCAAGAACGGCCTCGATTTCGTCAATCGTTTGAAGAAGAAAGACAAGGATGGCGGATCATCGCCCGCGTCCAATGGACAGGATGAGACTGAAGAATTGTCGAAGAAGAGGTCCAAGTCTCTGAAGACCATTCTTAGCGGCATGGCTTCCTAAGGAGAACATGTCCGAACAAGAAATAGTTCATTGTAAGATAAACGGCCACTGGGCCAAGTGTGGGAGGATCTGGTAGAGCATCAGTCGGCGTTTCAGAAGATGGGGTGGAGGAAGATTTGTGTTGTTTCGAGGCAACAGGCAACATAGTATATAGCTTTCTTTCTTGTCTTATCGTAGAAGCGAGAATCATAAAGATGCGATTGAACAGAGTGATGGACCCGTGGTCCATTACAGCTAGAACCCTTAGATGACTACCGATGCTGGAAAAGGGGCTCGCTTAACCTCCTTTCGTCTTTCAGCAGCCTCTACAATTCCAAAAGGTGAAGACGCGACAAGAATTACGATATAACGAAGGTACATAGCAGATAAACCGTGGGTATCCAAATCTATTCTCGCAAGAGCTACCGGTCTAGTCTTAATATACACAATCGTCTGATCGTATCATCATAAAAGCGTCACATAGTCGGTGCCCTTTTCAACCCCTTGCAGTACCGGACGAAAAGCCCGTCGATGAAATGGGCGTGCTTGATGCCGTTTGGTCTCCGCTTAGCAAATTCGTCGATGGCGGCTTGCACATCGTAGCCAAGTCGCTCTACGAGGTAGCAGACGATGAAGAATCCGGTTCTGTTGAATCCTGCAAACCATATGTTAGTGCTTTGCTCTTTCGCACCCGCAGGCTTACTAAGAGGGATGCGGAACTTACCATAGTGACAGTGGACTCCTATGCAATGGTCGCCCCACTCCTCTGCGACCGCTCTTTCTTCCTGCTCTTCTCGCAGCCGGTCTACGAGTGCGATGAAACCTTCCACCTCCTGCGCTGTTGGGGGAATCTTGCTGATGGTTGGAAATTTGCTGGAAAGGCACGTTAACAATTGCTCAACAACCAGACAAGAGATTGTTTATGTATTGGTTCTGCACCAACTTACTGGTAATGTATGCCACCTTGCTCGAGCCCACGAGAATCATAGACGGGGCTGTCGTGACTGATGTCTATTACGTCCTTGATTGTAGAGCCCCAATTTTCAACAAATATTTTGGGGCAGTGCGTGCTACAGACCGTCGACCGTCAGCATCTTGCCAAGGCAAGGGAGCTAGAAAGGTGGCTTTTGGGAGAGCGGAGATGAAAAGGATCAACTACTTACTCGTCCACCTCTCGTAGAGTTTTCAGTGCCCTGAAAGTCCCGGCTATGAGATCAGACACAGGTGCTACCTTCTGCCATTTTGCAAGGTTTTTGACATCCCATTTAGAATTCTGAGCCAAAAATTGCAACTGCCAGCCAAGGCTCAGCCGTGGGGAGATCTGGCTGGACAGAAAATCCGAGCATAGACCTGCAAGAACTCGAACTTCTGTCGGTTGGTAGACGAGTGCATGTGTAGCTGGAGCGGGCAGAACGATCAATTTGAGAGCCTTGCTGGGTTTGGCCGGCTGTGGAGGAATAACGGAGAGCTCTTCGTTCGGAGTAGACGGATCGTCATGCTCCGATGTCTCTGGTTCAGTCTCGAGGAAGTCTTCTTTCCGAATCAACTCAATTGGCCCGGAAGATGACTTTTCATTCGCAGAGGCGATCCGGTCAGGCACAGCAGAACCATTAATAGGTTGGCTGTCTTTGTCAATCTCAGTCTGATCTGGATGAGATTTTCCAAGAAATGCGGCGATCTTGTCCAGCTCTGCAGGCTTGGTGATATTGTCCATCTCTCCTCCTATCAAAAATACTGGAACTTCGAGGCTGGCCCATACTTCTTTCCCTGGAAGTCCTCCTTGAGGCAGGCCATTCTTGTAGGTGGGGAGGCTACCAGCGGCCATCCTTCTCCACACCGCACTTCTCGACTGCTCATTATAACGAAGTTGAAGTTTTTTGCACTCCTGGCTGGCACCTTCCCCGACAAATCGAATAACACTTGCGCTCTCCGTGCCTCCTCGCCTATCCCACTGTCGCCAGAGGTCGAAGATGGGATTTGGTATCCAGAGCAGTTTTTTGAAAGTCGAAACTTGTTTTTCTGTTGGTGGTTCCGCTTTTGGGCATATACCAATTAGGCCAACGACATGTTCAGAGAGTGTTGTAGTTCGTGAGGGTTCCTTCGTTGCCAACCGTGCAGCTAGAGACGCTCCCATAGAATGTCCAATCAGGACAACTTTTTGACCGCCCTGCTCACGATATTCATTAATTATGACCTCAAGCAATTCCACAAGAGCGTCTGTAGTGTAGGCATCCCAAGAAGTGATTTCGTATTTAGATCGTCCACATCCAGGCAGATCAATTGCTAGGCATGAAGAAATATTCACCAAGGAAGTTAAGAGACCAGCGAACTGAGCAGCCGAGCCTCCTAGTCCATGTATAAAGACGAGTAGAGGTAGAGGAGGAGCAGGGAGTTTGTCGGCTTGAGGATGCCTCCTGAAGAACACGCGTATGTTTGAATATGTAAATCGACTTGTTGTTAAAGACTTGAGTTCCGAATGTTTCCGCAGAAGCCCCGGATCTGTCGTGTCGGCATCTGCCATGGTCAGTGAAGTCGCTGAAAGTCTACACAGCTCAAGCCTTGCCTGTTGACTCCACACTATGCCACATTATGCGTCCGTCGCCGTGCTGAGCGTCCACCGAGCTCGAAGACGAGCTCCAAGTTCTTCTTACTATCCAGAATCCTGGAAGAATACTGCACAGTGTTATCGCCACGCCAACTCTCCCCCAGGTCATCTGCGGATGCAATCGTTCAACAGCGGACACAAGAGCTTGCATCTGCATTCTAACCCTGCCAGATGGAGCGGAGATGCTGCTATCGGAGAGGGCGAGGACTCCAGCGACAAGAGAGAGAAGAATCAGACATGATGATAGAGGGACATCTGCCATCCTCCAAGGGATAATAAATGAAGGGCTGTTGAGCACCGAAGTCTGATACTCCAGCTTTCTCGCAGGGCGACCAACCAAGGCACCTCGTGTGGCCGAGCCGGCTGGCACAATTTGCTGACGGATGGCGTTTTCAAAGCCGAAGCTTGGGGTCCTCGGGCAGCGTTTGCGGGCCTCCCATCGACTGTGTACGGGGTTATAGAAGCGATGGGAGGGATCTGGAGTTCACGCAAGACATGAGGGAGTGCCCCGAGGCAACGTGCGTCATTCCGACTCAATGACAGGCTTAGCCTCGCGGGGCCCAGGTACCAATCACAGTCAAGGAATGGCCCTAGGCAATTGCGCCCAGCAGGGCTGCAAGTACTCTCATTCTGCTGCAGTCTCTCTTCTCAGGCTGTCAGCAAAGGAGCCTCCTTCTTGTGCTCTTGGGAGTGGGTGTGAGGTGCTGCCGCCGCCGGATGGTCCCGAGGCAGGAGTCTCACTTCAGCGAGCAGTGCAGGTGCTGCTTGCTTGTGCTTGCTTGTGCTTGCCAGTGCTTGCCAGGGACGGCTTCCACCCGGCTGGAGCCTTCCAATTGCCGGCCTCCACCTCCAGCGACCTCTGGACCAGACTATTGGCCCCGTTAGGCCTTGTTGTATGCACACATCCGGAGTGCGCCTTATCTTTTCACCGAGACCCGAGGAAGAGAAGACAGCTCAGCTCAGCTCAGCTTGTGCGGCGTCCTTTATCTACTTGAACCCTTGGCTTCAACTGCTTGCAGTGCTTGCTTATCCGTCACAGATGTGAGAAGAGTTCCAATGGCATCGTCTTCCGGGCCCCGATCGCGGAGCTCTCAACTGCAGCCTTTGTCCTCCGGACAGCTCATGACGGCTCCTGACTTCGGACTATTTTCATTAGTTACCTACCCCTCAGGCCAGCGGAAGCGCTACCATTATTGCCCCTCATGCTCCTCCAAGGTGGGGCGGCTGGACGTCAAGGTTTGCACTGCAGCAAGATAACTCTATATCATTGTGATGCCACAATCACATTTCCTTAAATCTAGGCCTCTCCTCAAAATCGCCCCGTTTTCTCTGTTCTTCTTCAATCCGTCCTTTCCGACTGTCTTTACCCAGTCTCTTTGCACAATCTGTTTCTTGACAATCCTCGGCTAGATTTACAAGCATTAAGTGCACTATGGAGCAATCCAATGGGACCAATGGACATACTGCAGAGGCACGATATTTGAACTTTCCTGCTCTCAAACATGGCACGATGGTCAATGGGAAGCAAGCGCTGAACAGATGGTCGTCCACTATTACGAGAGGTGGGATATCAACCCTACAATGAAATCCAGACTGACATATTGAAGAACACGACTTTCCGGGTGCTCAGGTAGGAGCCACCTCTGGTACCCTCGAATACTGCTAATTTGAAGAGGCGATGCTGTATGCTGCTGGTGTTCCGAATAAAGCAGCAATGAAGAGTCAACCCCAAGTTGGGTGAGTATCTCGCAGGCTAGACATGAAAGCATACACTAATTCTTCATTCCAGGATTTCTACAGTATGGGTACGTACTTTTCCCACCAATTTACAATATCCTTTCCTCGAATTCGATTCGAACGATCGTGGAGGATGAATCCGAACTTTCCAACCTCTTCGACTAGGAATGATAACTGAGGTAGATACAAGTGGGAAGGGAATCCTTGCAAGTGAGTAACACCTGCGAGATAAGAGAGTTGTACTGACTGTGCCACAGCATGCACCGTAAGTTTCACAACACGGTACTGAAGGTTTCAATTGACGGTCCTTATCTCAGTCCTCGACCTTGGAAAGACGGTGAAGGAAGCGGTACAGAAACAAGGAATGATTGGATGGCAGTTTAATACGGTGGGTGTCTCGGATGCGATTACGATGGGAGGTGATGGTAGGTCGTTGTTACACAAAAAGGGGGTTAAGCGAGGTTGACAACAATAGGGATGCGATTCTCACTACAGACGAGAGAGATCATAGCTGACAGCAGTACGTACCTTGCCAGTGGAATCATTTTGTTTGAGCGGTGATGGGCTCGGTCCACACTCACACATTAAAACAATTACTAACACTTGGGAAAAGTTGAAACGGTGACATGCGCTCAAGTACGGAGCTCACTGGCCTAACAAAGTTCGTTGATACTGACAGGAACAGCACCACGACGCCAACATCTCGATTCCAGGATGCGACAAGAACATGCCCGGCGTCATCATGGCTGCGGCTCGGCACAATCGACCATTCCTAATGATATACGGTGGTACGATCAGAAAGGGCTTTTCGAGGCTGCTCAACAAGGACATTAACATCAGCACAGTAAGAGTGGCCAAATATATCACCAGTGGTTGTCAGAATTCGTGACGCAATGCTGGCTTCCAATGTTCTGTAACTCGAGGGACATTCAGAGCCTGACTTCCATTTTGCTTTTTCGAATGCCCCTTCATCTGAGGAACAAATCGAACATCGCTTTGCGAATGTTCCATGAGTTAAAGTATATTGAAAGCCAGTCTTGCGCCACGAGTTCCAGCAACCCGTGGTGTATCTCCAGCTTCAACAAACAATATGCTTTCTGACAGAATTTAGTGCTATGAAGCAGCGGGTGCTTTTAACTATGGTCGTCTGAAAGCTGCCGAGGGAGCTGGGGAGATGGGACGCACTCCAAGCGATGTGATGGATGACCTGGAACAACACGCCTGTCCTGGAGCTGGTGCCTGCGGTGGAATGTATACCGCCAATACCATGTCGACAGCGATTGAGGCAATGGGACTCTGTCTGCCAGGCTCATCGTCAAACCCTGCCGAATCGCCAGCAAAGATGAGGGAATGCGCCAAGGCAGCTGAGGCAATCAAGATATGCATGGAGAAGAACATC
>Ga0302140_10009867_pt1 | contig 11824 bp, 8 predicted proteins | sample I_Bog_E1_1_FD_202095 | JGI IMG/M metagenome (GOLD analysis project Ga0302140, IMG submission 202095) | Peat permafrost microbial communities from Stordalen Mire near Abisko, Sweden - I_Bog_E1_1 | ecosystem: Environmental > Terrestrial > Soil > Wetlands > Peat | place: Sweden: Abisko, Stordalen...
CATTTTTTGTAGGATGTTATTAGATGGGTAAAAATTAATAAGATTTAAGAGATATAGACTTTAAATTTGAAAAAAAAATACTAATGAATTTTAAGAACGAATGAATTAAACTATTTTGTTTTATAATTATGAATATTAAAAGCAATAAAAAGAAAATAACGCAATTTTTTATTTTTTTTTTTTGGCCGTCCCAAAGGTAGAAAAGTGGATTTTATCATATAGATTATCAGGAATTAAAAATGACTTTTGAGAAAAATAAAAACCTATTGAATTTTTCTTCTAAATAATTAAAAAATAAAACCGCAAAGAAAAAGGGATGGAATTTTTGAGAAATCAAGTTTTCTTTAATGCCATTATAAAATTCATATAATAAATTCCTAAAAAGCATGTTGTTGAGAGGAAAACTACAACTGAGAACTCAACTTTGACTTTAAGTAAGCATGAAGGACCTACCAAATTGGACACTTTTACATATATAAGGCTTTTATTCGATGATTATAAGTTTGATAAAGTACCTCCTTTCTCTGATTTTTTATTTTCCATATGTTCTTCATCTCTTTAGGCTCATTTCCTCCTTCAAGAATTGAAGAAATCTGACCTGTAAACTGATAATTAATATCATTTTTCTAAATGATTTCCATTTCAGTTCATTCATTAACAAGAAGAACCATTCTGATCTCGAGCTTATCAAAGACCTAGAACAAATACATAAAGAAATCCTCTTCGTAACAAGTCAAATGGATGTGGAAAATGAATGGATTATTGAGAAAGTCAAAGCCGGGGAAGAACATGTGGTGCTTAAATATAAGAAATTACCAGGTGAGCCAATTTATGCTTTGAAATATGAAGCCGATCTTCATATCCCTATTTTCAATCTCAGTGCTATGATTTATGAAGTGGATCTATTCACGAAATGGGTGCCTTTTTGTTCAGAAAGCAAAACTGTATATTTTAAAGAGAAAAATTAACTTTTTTCTTAATGAATTTCATTTACAAGATCAAGAAAATCAGCAAAGCTTTCAAAATCGCCTATTTCAAAATGGATTTACCGTTTATCTATAATAGAGAAGCCTATATCAAAGGAATCGGGGTTGATCGATTGGAAGAAAATGGGACTATTTTGATAGTTTCTGGTAGTGTGGATGTGGTAAGCGATTTTCCTAATGAGTTTTTCCAATATATTTAATTAAGGATAATGCTTTTCAGAAGAAATATAATGTGGAAATCCCTGAAAAAACGAAAACTGTTAGATTAAATTTGACTAGTTGCGCGATGGAAATAAAGCCTGAAACAAGAAATCAATTCAAAGTCAGAGTGATTTCCTCTTGTGACCCTAAAATCGATTATCTTCCTCAATTCGTTTTGAACTTTTGTATGCGAAAAGTAATGATTTCCTTTGATTTTTTAAAACTAATAAATTAAATTTCAGGGCGGCTCATATTTCTTCGATAAGATGATAACCCATGCGAAAAACATGGAAGTATTTGAATTTTTCTAAATAAAAAAGACCTAAAAAAAACATTTTTCAGGGCACGGAATGGGAAAAAAGGATCAAAGGCACTGAGGATAGAGACTTTTATTCCTGGATCGAACAAAAACTCGATTCTTACTTCAAAACTAAAAATGTCTAAGGATTAAATTCTTAATTAGTTAACTAACAAAAAAACCTTGATAAAATCGATAAAACAACATCGAAAAAATGAAATTAATTCGCAGGTTCCAAAAGTTCCTCGAGGAAATGAAGGATCATAAACTAAATCGTGAATTCGTTGGGATGGACAAATATGGCAATAAATATTATCAATATTTTAGTGGTTTTGGTCTCCCCACAAGAAGAGAAGTTTCATATCTTTTTGCAGAAAATAGCCTCTTTTTCATTACAAAAATTAATAAATTTGTAGATCGAACCCGTACAAAAGAAAAGAATCCATTTTTTCGAAGATCATGCCTTTTTCTTCTGGCTGAGAAATTATAATGTGATGCCTCCTACCCCTCAAGAACTCAAAGATTAGTATTTTCCTCTTTTTTCTTTTAAATTATTAAGAAATTTCATTATAGTTATTTAAAAGAAGAAGAAAGAAGAGTGAAGGCTTTAGAATGGGATCGTAAAGAACAACAATATATAGAGGAATTTAGTAAGAAAAGACAGAAAATCGAGGAAAAATGGCAAAAAGCTGACATTTTGCCTGAAAACAATCAGAAATTCGAGCCAGAAGCCTGGAAACCGGATTTTTCAAAGCCGAGAAATGGAAAAGCATTGGATCAAAAGCCTGGAATTTAAAAATTAAATGTTTTCATTCTAATCATCACGTTTTTGTGAATAAAAATAATGGTTTTTGGTTTTCTTATATATATTAATCAGATGTTAGCAGCATCCTCTTCTGGTTTCTTTGGAAATATCTTTGCTTCCTTCTAATTTCTTTGGTTGTGTCTTGACATCTGGCTTCTTATCATCTAATTTCTGGACCCGACCCTTGATTTCATTGGCCAAAGTAAAAAACGCCTTCTCGACATTGGAATTGTTTTTCGCGGAAGTCTCCAGGAATTGAATGCCCAAACTATCGGCATATTCTTTCCCCTCATCGAAGGTCACTTGTCTTTGAGATTCTAAGTCGTTTTTGTTACCCACAAGCAGCTTTATCACGTTTTCATTCGCGAATTTCTCCACTTCTGTGAGCCAATTCTCTATATCTTTAAAACTCTGCTTGTCTGTTATGTCATAAGTCAAAATGATGCCATGGGCACCCTTGTAATAGGAGCTGGTGATGGTTTTAAATCGTTCTTGACCGGCAGTGTCCCAAATTTGAAGCTTGACGGTTTTGGAGCTCAATTCGAAGGTTCGGATTTTGAAATCGACTCCGATGGTTGGAAGGAAGCTCTCATTAAAGATGTTGTCTGAAAAACGCAAGAGGAGAGAAGATTTGCCGACTGCGGAGTTGCCAATTAATAAGAGTTTGAAGAGATAATCATAATCATTCTGGAGAGTCATGGATTAGGGAAGACTAGAAATATTTTTAAATTTTTCTAAGGTTTTGTAATGCTTTTTTTTGGAGGAAAGTATTGATAAATCTTTAAGTTTCTGGGTTTCATTGGGAAATAAAAAAATAAAAAGACTTTAATTCGAGACATTTTTAAATTTCAAATTAATTAATATTCCTTAATTAGACATTAAATATTTCTTCTTAAAAACATAAAATGCCAAAAAATACCTAAAATTACCTAAAAACCACTAAAAATACCTAAAAATACCTAAAAAACAATATTATTCGCATAAAATGAATTCCAAACTAGCCAGAATTTCCTCTTTTATCCTCATAATGATATCAGAATTGGGTTCCTGGCTGGTTATTTGTAAAATGACGACATATTTCTCGAAAAACACCATTTTCAATTGGAAAAAGAGCCTGCCGAATAAGGCGACGAAAACCCCCCATTTCGTGATGATATCATTAGGGTTTTTATTGAGGAAAATGGCATTTGGGAAAATGTTCATGATATCCTCATAATTCCGAATGAGTTCGATATTTAGTTTCAAAGGTTCTGAGGTTATAAGATTTCCTTTGAATTTCTTCCATTCGGCTTTGAAATCCATTGGAATATTGAATGGGAATTCGAGGAATTTGAATATGCAGAAAGGAAGAGGCAAAGTGAGGATTTTCTGATTAAGTTGTTGATAATTGACACTATTAGATTAAAAAAATTAGAGGAATTTTCTTAGAAAAAAGAATGTTAGTTTTACTAATAAAAAATGTCGATTAAGAGGAAATCGAAGGTTTCCTCTGGAGAACAATCTATAAGGATTTCCTGTTGAATTGAGGAGTTCGATTCGAATAACGGGATATTAATTTCTCTATCTGGGATCAATTTCACTTAATGAAGAAATATAATTAAAAGACTTAATAGAAATTATTAATAAAAAGATAAAAATATAGATTAATCTGTAAAGATTATTAAAATCTATACATTTGAAGCCTTAGATCATTAAAGATAAAAGACTTATCAATAAATATAAAAGACTTATCAATAAATAAAGCTTTCTTATAAATAAATAAAGCCTCCTTATAAATAAATATAAAAGACTTATCAATAAATAAAGCCTCCTTATAAATATATATAAAAGACTTAAAGACTTTATAAATGAATATAAAACACTTAAAGCCTCCTTATAAATGAATATAAATATTAAAAGCACTTATATACCAATAAATAATTTAATAATAAAATAATAAAATAAATATAAATAAATATATCATCTGATAAATAAAAAAGAACTTATTTATTACTTCTCAAGTTTTTTCTTCGAGGTTGTAAATTCAAGCAAAAATGATTCAAAACATTCTTCGACTTATTAGAAATAAACAAATTGATCTTAATTTGATTGCCTTTGATGATCGTTTTCGACCCAATTTGAATTTCCATATTTTCGAATAAAATCGTGGAAGTGCCTAAACAAGCCTTTTTGAAATTCTTGACATCAGTTCTGAAAATCGCGCTCGCAGTGTTCATTTTCCTGATCAATTTCGCTAATGATTTTTTACTAACATAGACGATTTTCCTTTTGAATTTCTCCTGACAAAGATAAAAATTCGGGTTTTTCTGATTTCCTTCTTTATATCTTCTATTTTCTCTCGAGGCATAAATATTCTTATAATCCTCATAATTCAGATTATTGCTTTGATTTATCGAGATCTTCACATCCCCATTGAAATTATATATAGATCCTTTATTTTTTTCTTCGAATTCCTTTAGTATTTCATAAGGATCGTGCCAAACTTTCTTAAAAACTCCATCATTTTTATAGGTTTTCCTAAGGAATTTCTCTCGTTCTTCGGTTTCCTGTTGATTGAATTCATTACAGAATTTCTCAATAGTTTCCAATGGGTTATTTCTTATAGGACTTATCAAGATATTATGTTTCGAATCAATCAATCGATGTTTTTCCTTGAAATCGGAATAAGAAAGTCTTGAATTTTCAAGAATCTGACTTTGATTAGAAGGAATGGCTTCGTTTTTCATTAATTTCTTCACAGTATCTTGTTTTGGCTCATTTTTCTCAGTTCTGGGTGGGGTTATTGAGATATTAAAAACTGAATTCATGACTTTATTGAGGCTTCTTCTATTTGGACTTTCTAATGGATTAGTTGAGGGTTTAGACATTGGATTTATTAGGAATTTCTCTGAGGAAACCTTCAATTTCTCGGTTTTCATTAAGAATTTCTCCTTGATTTCAAGCTCAAAAACGTCTCTTTTTTGCTTAATTTCCTGATCTTTTGTGATGAAAGTCGTGATTTTCTCAATATCTCTTTGAAGGATTTCATAGAAATCCTTCAAACCTTTGAATTGAGTCTTGAAATCGCAAACTGTGTTTTCTATATTTTTGAGTTTTTCCTTAGAAACTTCATGAAACTCCTTGATTTTCTCATCATTTAGCCTCAAATCGCCAATTCTTTCGTTTTTCACGATATCGACTTCCTTTTGAAAAGATTGTAATAAACTTGAGAATTCGTTTCTTAAAACATTATAATTTTCCTTAGAATTTTCATAGTCTTTTTCGCTTTTCTGCAATTCGCCAATGAAAAGCCCTTTTTCTACTGAAAAACCTCGGGTTTCAAGCTTTTCTAAGAGATTTCGTGTGGATTCTAATAAAACACTGAATTTCTCATGATTTTCGCTATAACCAAATTCAAGATTTTGTTGCTTATTCTGAAGAAACGCAATATCTCCTGATAATTTCTCAATGTTTTGCAAAGAAATAGAGTCTTTTAAGGCGATTTTCTCTGAAATCTCCTTAATATTATCCTCGATTTGCCTAAAATTCGGGTCTTTTCCTTTAGGAGATTGCAAATTTAGCGATTGTTTCAATTCTTTCTTCAAATCTTCTTGATCTTTACGCATTTCTAAGTAAATTTTCTGCATTTCTTGGAGATTTCGCTCTAAAGTCTCGAATTTCTGAGGAGAACTCTGATCTGATAATAGATTATTAAGCTTTTCATGATCTTGAAGTGAAAAACGAGCCATTTCAGTGCTTTCTTGTTTCAAAGCTTCGAAATCATGAGCTAAAGCTTGGATTTTCGCTTCAGTTTCAATGATTTGGCTTGTTTTTAAAGAGTTTTCCTTGAGAAAAGCCTCGAATTCTGCTAAATCCTGAGGCTTTTTCTTATAGAAATCGCGATTTTCCTCTTTTTTCTCATTAATTTCTGGTTTTTTTTCAGGGATTTCAGCTTTTTCATTGGAAAGCTGATTTTCTAATATTTTCAATCTATTCCCTTCAAAATTCTCAACATTTGGGTCTTTTTCTTCATTTCTTAACGAAATATCATGTTCTTCATTGACTTCAGGAATAGTTCCTAAATCTTCTTTTATCGAAAATTCGTTTTTCCTGAGACTATTGACGATTTTGATCTTTTTTTCCTCAGTGTATTCATTCATATTCTCATTTTCTAATAAATCCACCTTCTTAAAATCCTTAAACATATCAGAATTTTCCTCATTTGATCCGAAATCGCCTGGAAAATCAAAGAAAAACTCGTTTTTCTCTATATTTTCTAAGTTTTTCCTTTCATCTGAGGAATTCTCTGAAAAAACTATCAAATTATTGGCTTTATCGATGTTTTTCGGATCTATAGTCCAAATAGTCGCTTTTTCAGGCATTTCAGTAGAGATATTTAAAGGTTCAGGGGTTTTATTCAAGGCATCTTCAAATAAATCAGGCTTTTCCTCAGTTTCTAAGAGAAAATCGGGTTTCTGATCTTTAACGCTAGGTTTTTCATATAAAATCGCATTATTATTAAGGAAGTTTTCAGGGTTTTCGAAGGGATTAGCAGGACTTTTATCAGTTTTCTCTATGAAATCCAATCTTTTTTCAGGCTTTTTCTCTTCCAAAGTCAAAGAAACTTTCTTTTCTTCAATATCCTTTGAGTTTTTCTCGATAAAATCATAGTTTTTCTTATTAAAACTATCAGCATCGAAATAATCCATAATAAAAGGCTGCTTAAAATGCTCTTTTTCAGGGATTTCGGGTCTAGCTGTCTCGATTATAGGCTTTTCTAATAAGTCTTGAGATTTTAGGTCATTTCCAAAGAACCAATTATCCTCGTTTTTCGCAAGAATTTCAGGCTTTTTCTCATTTCCGAACCAATTTTCATTGGTTTTTATTGGCTCATTTAAGGTTTCTGGGCTTAATAAATCGAAATCCTTAGGAAAACCCTTATTTCCCTGGAAATCCTTAGATACTTCATTATTATTTCCCTGAAAATCAGGGAAATCATTAGAAAACGCCTGATTTCCAAAGAAATCATTAGAAAATTCCTTATTTCCCAATAAATCATTAGAAAACGGCTTATTTCCAACGAAATCATTAGAAAAATCCTTATTTTGCTGGAAATCAAATAAATCCTGTTTTTTCTCGTTATTTCTAAGTAAATCAGACTCTGCTGGACTTAACAAATCCTCCATAATAGGTTCTTTTTTCTTTAAAAAGTCAGTTTTTTTCTCTTTTTCCTCATTTTCTCTGATATTTTTCATCGAACGGCTTGAAAAACCCACGTTTTCATTATTTTCTTCTATAAGAGTCATCGATTTCAAAGTTTTTTTCTCTATGATAGGACTTATAACTTGTCTGAAATCTTCTAAATCATCATAAGAGCGTTTTCGATCAAAAGAACTCGGAGTTCTTTGTAGATTCTCTAATATATTCACTCCTTCATTGGCTCTTTGTTGATTTTCAATGGAATTATTCTTGAATTTCTCAATTATATTCTGATTTTCCCAGAAATTCAGCTTGTTTTCTGATAAATCCTGAGGAATTATAGCCAAATTCTGGTCTTTTACTTCTTCTGGACCAGGTTTTCCTGAGTTATTATAGAAAAACTCAGTGGAATTCTCGAGATTTTGGCTGTTTTTCTCGCTATTCTTATCGAAGTCCTGGAATAAGTCCTCTGTTATCATGTTTCCCTGAGGAATTTGGCTTGAAATCGTCTGGATTTCAAGCTTTTTCTCAGAAATCATGTTTTCAATTATAGGCTTTTTCTCAGAATCTATTATTATAGGGTTTTTCTCAGAAAATGGGTTTTCCATTATTCTAGGGTTTTTCTCGGAAACCGTGTTTTCTATCATTGGATTTGTAGAGGAAAATGGGTTTTCCATTATTCTAGGGTTTTTCTCAGAATCTGTGTTTTCTATTATTGTAGGGTTTTCCTTAGGCTCCTGGCCCCAGAAATCCATTATATTAGCTGTTGGCTTAGAGTTTTCTGAGGGCTTTTTAAAAAAATCATCAAAATCCTGCTTTTTATCTATAGCCTTTTGATCATAAATTAGGCTGTTTTCTTGGCTTTGACTGCGATTAATCGATTTTTCTTCTTCTAAATCGCCGAAATCGTCTAGATTCAAACCGAATTCCTGTTTTTTCTCATCAGGTTTGGCTTTTTGTAATACTTTTTCTTGATTTCCTTTAGTTTCATTAGAAAAAGCCAAATTTGCTTGTATAAATTGATTGTTATTATTCGAAGTTTCATTGAAATTGAAGGTTCCTTGATGTTCCATGCCTTGAAACATGAATTGTGGGTTTTCTGTAATGATTTTCTCGCTTTTCTGAGGGGCAAAAAGCTCGTTTTTCATGTTATTTTGATTGAATTCGTTGTTTTTCTCATTGAAAAAGTCGAAAGCTTCATTATTTCTATTATTCTCATTATTATTATTATTATCAATAAAAAATGGGTTATTATTTCTCATGAAATCTTCGTTTTCCTTTTTATTTTCATCTCCAAAACCCAAGAAATTTTCGAATTCCGAACTTCCTCTTTTCGTGACTTCAGCTTTAATTCCCAAATCAGCGAAAATATCATCAAATTCTTGTTTTTTTTCGAATTTGGCTATTTCTTTCTCATCGAATCCTAATTCTTTCAGATCATTAGTATAGAATTGTCTGGAGATCATATCAGCTCCGAAACCTCCTCTGGCTGAATTTTCTAATGAAACTGCTAAATTCGAAGAACTACTCACGATTTCCATAGGATTATCATTATTATCAGTATAAGAATGAATCACCACATTATTTTTAATAGCTGGCTTTATGAAATCAGAACCTGAGAGAAAAGCACTTTTTCTATTAGAAGATAAAGTGAGCAATTGGCTTGAAAATTCAGAGATTTCCATTGAAACGAAGTTCTTTAGGATGAAATTAGCGAAAATCAGGTTTTCAACAGCTCTTTCCATCGTTTTTTCAGGCAAATTATTAACCAAAGGTTCGAGGGTTTGTGAATATTTCTGGATATTCGTGAATTCCGAGGATATGAAGCTTTGGCCTAAATAATTTAAAGGAATTCATTAGAAAAATGATTTTTTTATTAGAGAAAAACAAGTGAAAAAGTCCGATTGCTTAAGGAAATCGATGATTTTATTGAAAATCGATTCTAAATCAGAGAAAAGCTCTGCTGTTTGAAGAGGATCGATTTCTGAAGGGTTCAATATGAGGTTTTCAGAGAAATAACGGTTTCTCTGAGGAAAACACACATCTTTTTTCATTAAAGAAACATAAAGCTTCTTATATTTGGAATCGGACTTCGTGGTAGAATCCAAAGGAAAAAGTTCTTTCCAATGTCTAATAGATTCTAACAGAAGAATGAGGAAGTTTTCTGAGGATTCTTGATCTTTTTTCGTGTTTTTTAATAGAAAATTTAAGAAAAAAAAGCCTATTTTCTGAGAAAAATACCAGTATTTGCCCCGAATAAGGTTTTCCCTCGGGTCTCATCCTTGCTTTTTTTATTGAATTCAGCCATTAAACCTAATCTTTTCAGGAGTTTCACTGATAAATAATTCACAAAAGCCTCATTTTTCAATTCCATTGCATCTTTAAGGAATTTTAAAGCCAAAAACTTGATTTTCGGGGGTTCTTTCTTATCCTTGATAACGATTTTGAGATAATCGATGATTTCCTTAACAATGAGTCTATGAATTTCTTAATGAAATCAGGGTTTTTAAATGGAAATAATACTGATTATTTGGAATTAGGACTTTTTCTAGAAGAAAAGCCTGGTTTTTCTCGAAATCGTATTCAGATGTAAAGGCTTTTTTCAATAAAAGACGGATTTCATCTTTTGTGGCCATTTTCTGATAATTTAATGATAAAAAATTATTTTGAATTCTTTCAGAAATCACGGAAATTTAAAAATATAAGAAATTTCTTTTGATTAGTAAAACTCAGCTTTCTCAAGAAAATTTCTCAATATATTGGAATTAATTTATTATTAATCTTTTCAATCCTTTCAAGAAAAAACCTCAGCTTAATGGATTTTAAACAAAGTCTTGATTATCAAAATTCATTCGATTTCCCTTTGAATTTAGGTTTTAATAAAATTCATTTTTTCTAGTTTTTTATTTGAATTTAGCTTCAAAGACCCATTTTTTCCATAAAGCAGAAAGTCTCGTGAAATCCTCAGAAAAGATCTTCGATTCTTTCGATCTCCCTTTCGCGATAAATTCCTTAATATATGGTCAAAAGAAACAGAAAATCCTGAATCGAGGCTTTTATCGATCCTGTGTTTTCTATATAAATGAATCGAATATCAGGTATTTAATCTGGATAGGCTCGAAACACAATTCCCTTGATTTATTAAGAATTCGTCTAATTCATGATATCAAATCCTTCGATTTCAAGAAAACCAAGGAAATTAATGAATTTTTATATATAAATTATTCGGATTCTAAAGGGAAAAAACAGAAAATCACGATAAAATTCCCTTGTTTTCGGAATAAAAAGATTTTTTGGCAAGGAATTCTTCATTTTATGCGAGAAACACGACTTTTATATCACGAAAGATCCTTTATTGATGGCTTGGCTTCGCATTTTATGACTGAGGAAAAAACCATGAAATTTATCGATTTGAAGGCTTTTTTAAAGAGAAGAGGAATTTTTATTGAGGAAAATGAATTAGAGAAGATCTTCAAAAGGTTGAATTTTAAAGGAAAAGGCCCTGATTTCCAATTAAATCGTGAAATGTTAAAATCTTTATTGAGGGAAATGTTGACTTATAATGAGATATTAGAGGTTTTTGAGAAATATTGTGGTTCTTGGTTCGAAATTGAAAATAATTCTCAAAAAGATTGTTTTCTCATATTAGAAGAATTAAAGGACTTTTTCATTCAAGAACAAAAACAGGTCTTAACTGATGAAAATCTAAGGAAAATCATTGAGAAATATGAGGAAAAAGGCAAAACTGAAGAAATTTCAATAAAAGGTCTTAGAAACATGCTATTTTCCAAAAATAACCAAATTTTCGATCTTAGGAGAAAAGAGCTATTTCAGGTTTTCTCATTAATTAAGTCTTTTTCTTAAGGTTTTTTCAATGGTTTTTTAAAGGATATGAATAGACCTTTGACGGAATATTATATCAAATCCTCTCATAACACCTATTTAAATAGTAATCAAATAATTGGATTTTCCAGCGTTGAAGCCTATATCAAGGCTTTATCTAATGGATATCGATGCATAGAATTGGATTGTTGGGTATTTTCTAAAAATCTCTATAATTTTCTAAAAAATCTCTCATTTTTCTCTAAAAAAGTTTCGATTTTATTGATTTTTCTCTAGGATGGTGAAAAAGGCGAACCAGTGATATATCATGGTTATACTTTGACTACTAAAATCCGTTTTTCTAATGTCCTCCAGGCTATTAAAGATTATGCTTTCATTAAAAACCATTTCCCTATCATTCTCTCATTAGAAAACCATTGTAACAAAACCCAACAACTAAAAATGTCTGAAATTATCTTGAAAATCTGTGGAAATTCTCTATATCTCCTCCCAGAAAATCATGGGAATTTCAAC
>Ga0302140_10009869_pt1 | contig 11823 bp, 13 predicted proteins | sample I_Bog_E1_1_FD_202095 | JGI IMG/M metagenome (GOLD analysis project Ga0302140, IMG submission 202095) | Peat permafrost microbial communities from Stordalen Mire near Abisko, Sweden - I_Bog_E1_1 | ecosystem: Environmental > Terrestrial > Soil > Wetlands > Peat | place: Sweden: Abisko, Stordalen...
ATGGCCATCTCAATCCATTTCAAGCATCTCCCAGATAATAGGAACTCTGTCAACTTGTCGCATAATCGGCAGGCCGTGCTTATTTCATCAGCGTCGAGTGATTGTGGCAGCTTTTTGAGAAAGAATGAATTCCAGAGACCATAAGCCATCTCGAAGTATTCCGCAGTGTTGGTTATGTAAGGGTCGGATCGTAGTTTTTGTAAGAGCAGGTTTGTTTTCGGGGATTCCTCAAAAAACCACACACTAGTATTCCCGCGATAGAGGGCTTTCAATTGCTGTGGTTTGAGGATCCGTGGTATTTCGAAAGCTCTTTCTTTGCTGCACATGCGAACAAATTGTGCAGCTGTGTGGTGAACAAATTCGACATTGATTTTTTCATCCTCGTCTCGACGCAGCTCAATGAGAGGTGAACATAGCAGCCGCGCCAAATCTATCGAGTCGAACACTTTTTCGCCGCCATTTTCAGCTTGAAATACCAGGTCCAATAGTTTGCGATCCAGAGACCTTCGTCCAACCCGAACGAAATCTACTATGTCGATCCAAAGGAAAATTTGCTGAGAGAGTCTGAGCTGCAGTGGAGAAAAGGATCTTTCCATTGTCGAGAAAATCTGCTGGTAAAGTTGAGTGATTCCAACTGGGATATCCTGGAGTTGTCGTGCGATAGATTGCGGACTTGGTAGGCGCTGTATCTCATCCATCATCAGCCGCGCTGAAAGCCACAAGCCTGCTGCTGCTTGGGTCACCCTCAAATGAATTTGAAATCCTAGAGCAGTCCCAGAAATATGTTTGCACCTAGAAACTCTCTCTTCAATATACTCAGATACAAGACTTTCAACCTTGTCGTGGGATATCTTTAGCTCTGAAATCGGACGATTGAAAGAATCCATTAGCTCTGGATCTTCTCGACACTGGAAGGGTTTTAGGTCAGTAATCGCTGATCAAAAGACTAGAGCTAAGCGGGTTCAATGAATTTCACACTCCAGGGATAATCTCTATGAAATAGAGTCTGGGAGTATTACTCATGAATTGTGTCATTGTCTGAAGAGAATTGAAATGAGAATGGCGTACTGTTATTAGGACCTTAATAGTCTTCTTAGTTTCAGCAGCCGCTGCCATCATAGAAAAGACTAGATCTTTGGCTTCCTGGCACTCATCGAGTGCATCTACAGCAATGAAGATCAACTGCTTCGATGTGTTCCTCAGCGCAAGTTGAAAGGATGAGTGCAAACTCGCGAAAGACTCTGCTGTTTCCTGTCCGCTTTGCTGGTGAAGTGTCTCGAACCAAGGGTATAAAGATTCGTCTTTTGCCAAAAGTTGCGAAACCAGCGTCCTCAGGACTTGAAATGGGTGACTCTTCTTATCGTCGGTTCCTTTGCAGAAGAAGTAAAGCACATCATCTGTGGTAGTCCTCGTGATATAGTCAATCAAAAAAGCGAAGAGGGTGGTCTTCCCACTTCCAGGTGCGCCGCCAATCCTCAAGATCTCCGAGGTTTCAGAACTTAAGAAGACTTGAACGTCGAGCACTTCCAAAGCCCAGTTGCAGGAACCCGTCATGCAGTCTCTCTGATGTCGATAGAGATCATCCCGAACATTCGCAGGACTCAACCATTTCTGAACATCAGCACGCATTTGACCTGAACACATTGTCAGCCGATCAGTCGGGCGCTGAGAAGAATCAGTGAAGGTTACTTGACCGTGCCGTATCTTCAATTCCTCGGGCTCTCTTGGCTTCCTCAATATTGGCGGCATTGGCTGCCCAATCGATCTCCGTACTATGATGAGTAATGTTGTCTGATACTTGCTGGAACTCTTTATCAAACGATACGAATACTCCAGCTGCGAATGGATAAGGTGAGCTAGAATTCTAACATGCCGTTGAGGATTGACGTACTTAAGGCAGAGCGTGAGTGAAATTTCACAACTCGAGTACAAAGGTCAATCAAATCACTATACAGGATTCCGATAGCCCTTTGGGTATTCAGGTTGTTTTTAAACAGGGCCTCGTAATTGCTGTAGCGCTGTAGCGACGCGATAATCCTCTGCAAAATCCTCGCCAGCTTCTCGATTGTTTCTACATGATCGCTAGCCACCTGGCTACTACGTCAGCACATGCTCCATCTCATGCCATCGGTCATACTGTTATTGCGAATCTCAGAGGGCCCCAGATGGGAGAGCAGAGCCCGCCGTTCGTTTGAACAAGGACGTCGATCACGGCCTCAAACCGTCGCAAAGGATCAATGATAGGCCTCATAATATTCAAAATTCTCGAAAAGCCTCGGACACGATGTGATTTTGCGATAAGTTTCATGCAGTCGTCTGCACTTGCTGGAGCGACGAAGGCTGCTTTCTGCGAGGCAGTCAAAGAGGCCAGGTGAGTCTCCACGGCGATTTGCCAGGCGTCAGGCACACTAGCCTGTCGAATAGGAAGCCCGGTGCTGGTGTTAGGATTCATCTTCGAGAATTAGGTTGAAAAAACCTCTATTAGAGGATCTTGAAAGAGGAAGATAAAGTAGGGAGCCTTGCAAACGTGAAAAGCGTGAATTGATTGTCATGAGGCGTAGTTACAGCAAGGCGCGGCTGAGCATTCCTTGGGGGCTGCAGGCTGCAATCTGCATCACTCAACAACCGCCCACACCGCTCAACCGCTCAACTTGACTTTTGGAGACCTTAACGCCACAACTTCGAAGGATTAATACAATATTCTGAGTGTTTTGAGTGTTCTTCATTGTATAGCGGGTTTTTGGAATTTTCCAAAGACTTTGAAAAAGCGAGAAAATTTTGGTGGGGTGGATGTGGGCGGTTGAAAGGGGGCCCTCCACGCTCGCTAAAGAAAGGAACACCAAATCTCCCAGTTTTGAAAATTGCGCATCGCAATAATTACAATTCTGAGTACTTTAATTCAAGCTTTATGCGACAGAAAAGAAGCTGGAATATCTCATTGAATTCGCGACTTTCTAGTTTTGGGGAGTTTTATCGCGGATTTTTGAACGCTAGGGAACGGTTTTCAAGGCTCTCGCTTAGTAGGATGGACGTTTTCAAAACCGTCGGCCTGTCAATGGCCACCTTTTTCGCTGAGGAGCGGTGCTTCTGGACGGTAGGCGAGCGCGAGTGGTAGGATCATTGCAAAAGCCTATTACGTCTCTCTGGGTGTCCGGTCATGACTATGCATTTCAATTTTGATACCGAAGGACGGCTAACTAGCACTTCTAGCAAGCCTTCGCTTCGGGCGCTCTTTCTCACTGTCAGTGCTTTCAATCGCCTTTAACCGCATCTTTATTCTAATACGCTGCTAGTACGCAGGCTGACTCAGGGAGTGCTCAGGATACTCAAGCTCTGTTCAGGCTCTATCCAGGCTTTCATCAGGTATACTCACACTCGGCTCAGGTATGCTTATCCTTAGCTCAAGTTAAAGCAGCAGATGCTCACGTTTGGAGACTAAAACGGAACGAGCAAGGATGGGGTCAGGGTCTAGCTTTAGTAGTAGTTAAACTCTAATCCTTTAATCTTCGTGTATATTCAGTTAGTACGCATGACCACTTTTTCTCAGGGTAATAATCACCCTCAATTCACTCCAGCAGCCTGAAAAGTTTAAGTAAATTCCTTAAATAATTTAAATAATCTAATATTCGCCTTCTTAGAGGAGACCTTTCTGGCCAATTACAACTAGTTTAGCTTTGGCGTCTTATATTTATGCGTTAAGCTTTGGTGACGACACTTAAAGATCCTAAAGTAGACACTTTAAGAACATAGTTTATACTTGTTCACAGTATAAGGCATTTTAATATAAGTGCGATAAATATTGCTTAGATATCTATAGCACTTCCCGTTTATCCAAATTTCAAAGCTGCGTAGGGTTTTGCTAAGTCCATATAATAATGAACCTCTACTCTTTGCACTTTCTTTATTATAGAACCACCAAGAATCTCTTATCAACGATGAATTTTTCTATTTCTCTAAGTAAAAGACAACAATCTATAAGCGAGTATGAAAAAGTGTAACCTCTAGCTTCTACCAAACTTTTCAAAAACTTCTAAATCACCGAGCCTGAAACAACTGAAAATAAGGGTGCAAATACAAAACGAGTGTAGTCCAATTCCCAGCCCTGCAACCTCTTCCGTTCGTTGATTCGCTTAGACGTAACCAGCGTAGAAAGTAACATCGAACACCGAATTCGCGGAAACAATAACTGGAGAACCGTGCGCATCATCGCAGTAAGCCTGTCCTTGCACCTGTGAGAGGCACCAATTCTCGGAACTAGTGTTACCATCCTCAGTAGGTGCAAGATCCTTGGCCCCATCCGGCTTGTTCACAATTGCCGATCCTGGCGCACCGGGGAGGATGTCGTTGGTGAAGCCCCGGGCTGCCCCAGTGCCATCCGTAGCGCTCAGGGTAACAGGTCCATCATATCCGCGGATCAATGAGACATCTCCCCAGATCCTTCCGTCGCCAGAGGGATCGAAGTTGAATTCGAACCATGTACCAAGCCACTGAGCTTGGCCTTGAAGGTTAAGATTATCGTTGCCGCGAGTGACACGACCCTGAAAGTTGTGTGGAATGGAGACGAACTTGGTATCTCCTGCAGCCAGAGTGATATACTTCAAGGGCTGGAAAATGGTTAGAAATTGAGATGCAAACTAGAGAATGGAGGTAACATACCACAGAGTCGCACAAGTTCATGTAGACATACAAATTTTGGGCATTTTGTCTGTCTCCATTCTTAATCTGGAGTCCCCATCCGGCGCCATCACCGTTGGTGCGCTGAGCATTCTCAGGGCAGCAAGCACCATAGGGATCCTTTCCGCGTGCACAGTCGGCAGTGCTCAGACTTCCTTGGACCTCGGAGGAGTTGCGGGTATCTCGAATGAGACCACCGGTTTGCCAGCTCTGGAATGATTCGGTAGCAGCGGAAGTATCCTGGACGGCAATGGGGCTAGCATAAGTGACAGCCACGAGGCCAAGCGCGGCGATGAGAGTGCTTCCGATCATCTTGAAGGATTGTGAAAAAGTAGTGACGTGGAAATCAAAGTCAAATGAGTGATTGTGAGAAGAAATGTACGGGAAGGAATGTCTTGAAGCCGTTGAAGCTGTGAATTGAAGATGCTGATGATGATGAGGGAAAAGACCATTTGGAATAGAACTTCGCCAGATATATATACTTTTCGCCCTGCTGGAAGGTGAAGGCGTCTTGCCTCACATAGTATACCACGCCTCAATTTCATCAAGCTCAGTTGTTGCTACATGAGGCAGGGTAGAAAAAGGGTAATTCAACTCAAATGAATTGTGAGGCACATTGTATGGCAATAATCAAGGCACTAGCTTCAATTGTTGCTTCTCGAGTGGAGGATCCGATTGAAAGGTGCGGCACGGGAGGCCCCGCTATAAACTTTCTAAAGGGCACAACGCCTACTCCTGCGCCCCAAGATTTTGTCTTTGGCCTAGTTTGGGGCTGTGTAGGTATCGTAGAGATCCGCCCACTAGTCAGAGTGAACGAATTATTGACTTGACAGGCAGGAGATCTAGCAACTAGGCCTAAGACAGACTTCTCCGTGCTACGAGTAGAGACCTGTCAATAGGATCTTTGCAAACTCACGTAATTCTAACCACAGTGCAGATTCCTTGACGTCGAGAGTATAGTCTGCCAACTTACTACTTTGATACTTTAAAAATATAAGAGATTATTCTAACATCTAACAATTGCGACATCTTTTGCAGAGTCGAAGTCCTGCCACCGCACGTGTCGCTTGCAGCCATTGCTGTGGTAATACCATGGCCTTGAATTAGCTCGATTAAGACAATAGCAACTCTTTGTCCACGCTTCATTAGAGTATTATCAATTGCTCCTCGCGCCTCTCATAAGCCTGTTGGTGGCGATTCAAAAGTTGGTAAATCATCCCATATCCTGATTGGTCTATTGGAATCCCATGTGGCGCGGGCAATACATATTAATAGACTGATGAACTTACGAGGGCGAGGAGGGGCACGACTGGCACGACTAGGTTGGCTTTGTGATAATATACAGCCAGGCGCAGTAAACGAAATTCGGAAGTCGGAGAGGATTATGACCCGTGAAGGTTCTTGATATTGCTTTTCAAAGGCTCGATGGATATCTGCGGCACTACTTGCAGAAACCCTGTGCCGCAACGCGAACCTCAATGATACCTGATAATACCTGGACTTTAGTAAGGCTCAGCCATGTACTTTTTTAGTATACTTCTAATATGTGACCCCAAAAGCAACACACGAGATTCGCCCGACTGAGCCCGTGTTCAGTTGGCGTTAACGTTGACAGCTGTCGTCAACGAAATTCACTTCCAACCCGTAGAAACACACACAGTGATGCATTCTGCGCAGACGAAACTACAAATCCCCAATTTTTCAAGTACAGTCGGTGCACTTGCCGTTCTTGGAGACAATCCCCAATCCGTTCGTGCGGACGTGAAGAAGGTATTGCCTGAGATGCCAACCCCTTTCCTCCTAGAAGGTACGAAAAAAATCGCTCCTCGTGCTATAGCCTGGATTCCTGAGTTGCGGGTACCAATTCAGCCATACTCAAACTGTAAGAACACAAAGACGACATTAATTCATTAAGCGGAAGATGACAAGAGGCGAGGGCCAAGCAGTCATGTAATGAAACATCCGATAGCATCACGAAAGACGGCTCTCTAAGATCATATACAGTGACAACTTCATGTCACAAAGATCGCCGAAACTGTCTCGAGAGTTCAGGTATTTGACCCAAAAACCGAATCTACCCGACAAAGTTACCTATGCTCGAACTTCTACGCGGTCGATGCATCCACTGGAGAAGGTTTTGTTGAGTAAATAGCTCTTATTGTCATATTCGCAAGTTCAATCTTAGATTAAATCAATCTTGTCAAGTTTTAGCGATTTTCCTCCGACCTGTACTAACTGGACGAACCAAATTCTCAGCTATTAAAAAATCTTTTCATTACTCCGAGATCTTGATCTTAATTCCTAAGCCGGCTCCCTCATCCCCACAGAGACGGGTGATACATTCTGAAGCCAAGCGATGCGGTGACAGACCCAATAGCAGCGCCAGCCAAGACATCGAATCCCTGATTTTTGAAATCAAAATACCGCGTCCCCGCAATAAAGATAGCGAGGCCGAGTGGTGTGTATGGTAACAACAGCAGATATACCGGGGGAAACGTGGGTTCTTTGTCTGCTGAACGTGAGCTCTCATCTCCAGGCTCTAAGACGTCCGGTATCAGTGGCTCATCATCTTCATGGGTAGTGTCAACGTTCGTGGTGTACTGGATGTTCCGTGGTGAGGATGACGGTAGGATGCCAACGCTAAACCAGTGGCACAGAAAGAGGGATAGATACCACAACCCCGCAAAAGCAACTATTTCCATCGAATCAGTCCAGCATTTCAACTTAACATCTTAAATCTCAACCGTCCTTCAAGTTTGGAAATTGGCTTAACTCACCAGTCGCAAATCCACTCGGAAAACTTCTAAACCCATCCCTCAACGCCCCCTTATCCATCTGCCTACAAATCTCCACATCAACCATTACCCACAGCCTGTTTACCTCCGCTCCAAACCCACCAACAGCATACCTTTCTATGTTCTCTAAATCGGGATCACAGATAGAGAGGAAGTTTGGCCGAGGTTTTCCTGTCAGGTTTTTTACGCCAGTAAAAATGACAGTCGAGGTTGCGAGGCTAACGCCTAACCCGAGTAGAGAGGCGTTGAGAAATTTGAGCTTTTGGGTACGGGTCTGAGGGGACGATAGATGGTGTTGTGTTGGGCGGCGAGGGTGAAAGTTGGTGAAGAGGGAGATGGATATGATGGTTAGGAGTGGGAAGACGACGGAGAGGGTGACAAAGAGTGGGAGGCTGAGTTTGGCGGCGCGGGACGGGTAGGAGAGGGCCATGTCTAGGACGCAGAAGGTGTGCATATCGGGGTTCACGGTTGAGAGGAGGAGGGAGATGGTTGTTGCTGCACTGGATAGGCCTCATTGAGTGATAGAAATGAACATTGTGTGGAGATTTGTGCGTACGTTATTACGAGCCAGTCAATGGCGTGTGAGACTACGAGGCGTCGGGGAGCCATAGCTGGGCTATGAGATTTCTTAGATATTGAACGATTTCCAAGGTCAAATAAAAGGATGAGGCAACTTCGTATTTTCTATATATTGAGGCAACCCTTTCAAGCATTCAAGATGCGGGGTTACTAGCCATGCAGCCAGCCGAATTCGGCGGCCGTCAAGCCCGCCCCGTAAAATTACCGCTATCTTTCGCCCAAATTTGGTTTACTCTTAATTATATACTATAATCCTATTAAGAATCCGAAATTGGCTCTCTCAGTCTCTATCAGGCAGCAGGAAAGAATTGACGAGGCTGTCAGACGTGGTCATCGAGAGACTGGCGCTCAAAGTGAGACTCACAACAAATTTATGTCCTCGGCTCTAAGTGTTACACCCTAAGAGCTACAGGCGCTTTCCGATGCTAACATAGGTGCCAAGATGAGTTCTTCAGACTGTAGGCATTCTCTATTACATCTCTCTGAAATGCATCAGAGAGAACTTGTCATCCCGACAGGAAGGTTCAAAGCCTTCGATAATCGTGTTAATAACATCCTCCTCCCAGATAGATCACCATTTCGAGCAGATTTCAAACAGGAAACAAATTCCTCGAAGCACTCTTTACGGTAGTCTCTTTCAATCTCGGAAAACCCCAGTTCATGTAGAAAATCTGAAGTTCCAAAGGATCGAAGAAGCAAATCAAAACGAGAATGAAACTCATCGTCCGTATAATCTATTTCACATCGTGGGGTGTTCGCGTCCTAGTCCAAGTGTGAGAACGCATCTATAGCTACAACTGATGGAAAGAGTTTGGTATGGTACTCACTTTAACGGTTTCATTTTGAAATGACTGCTCTGCTTGTAGCTCTCTTGAAGCAGATCCACTTGCTTCAGTGAACTGGTTGTCCAATTGTACCATTAGTTCGGACACAATCTCATCATATTCTTTGCTTTCCCAGACTTTCATCTCATCATCCAGCTGGTCAAGTTTTATGACGCTGGAAATGTCCCAGAATCTATCTCCGCTGAGGGGGTGATCTCCGCTGGCTCCAAAGTAGCAGCATGTATGGACAAGATTCGTCTGGTCGAACTTGGCTCGACGTAATACAGATAGAGCGTTCGTTTTTGCCTCCAACAATTTCCCACGATCTTCTAGCAAACACAGCCATTCAAAAACCCAACATGGATTGTTAATTCTGCTTTCGAAAAGCGCATGAAGTTTGAAGGCAAGTCCGGATATTGGCAAACATCCACCAGAAGTGCAAGCACAGGAGCAATTATCTGTCGAAACGACATCTGCACCGTTTTTAAGAAGCATATCCAAGTATTCCAATATCTTCTTCTCTTTTTCTCTTGGTGCATTTAGTTCTTCAAGAACTTGGGAGAGAACACTATGGCCTTTATGGTTCTTCAAGTTGATATTGGCTCCTTTTTCGATTAAACGCTGAGCAAGTTCCACATCGAGAAATTTGGTAACCGCAAATAGTGAGTGCTCGCCTTCTTTGTCTTGCTCGTTCAACACCGTGAAGCCATGCTCAGTGAGAAGATGTGCATATTGAGGCAGATCAACAACGTGCATCATTGTTCTCCCATCTTCAAATAGAACATTAAAGTTGCGCAACTTTGACAGAATACTCATCATGAATAATTTTGTCCATATTTTGCCCCCTTCCAAGAATAGAGGAGGCCTTGGAACAGAGATAATCCTGGAGAAGGCGCTCAAAAGAAGGGTTGGATCTCTTGATTCAATAACTCCAACTGCATTCCAGATTAAAAACCAATGGTTCCTTACAGCAGCGTATGTGATGAAATCATAATTCTCCAAATAATCATGCATGAACAGGTCCGCTCCTCGACGGATTAGGATGGAAACGGCTATTGGTCGATTTATGGCAGCGGCATACATGAGAGGAGTGATTCCATTCTTATCACGGACATTGATATCGTGTCCTGCATCTAGAAGAGCTTTAAGTCTTGAAGGGCTATGAATGGCAATGTGTAGCGGAGTTTGACCAAGAAAGTTGACATTATCCTCCAGAGGGTGAGATTTCTGAATTAGTTTCCTGACAGCTTTCATGGATCCATGCCAGATGGCTTGGTGTAAGGGAGTAGTTCCCCCAAATTCTGCAAAGCATTCTTTAGAACAAGTTCAATCTCATACCGAAATAACTTCTTACCTTGATTAGTACGAACGATTTCGCTGAGATATTCAATAAAAAATGGGTCCTGCGGTATAATAGGCATTGAGAATTCTCCTGCCAGATCATCTACGCAAGGCGTGGGCCATGATTCAAATTGCGGAGCCGGGGAATTGTCGAAGTCGTAGCCAATCTCTAGAACATTCTCTAGGACGCGAAGATGACAACCTTCCGAGTTGTGAGAAGCGGAAGCGCACAGAAAGCTAGCAATATTATCAGTCGCATCTACTAAGGAGGATAGACCCAGGCATACTCGGAACTTTCCAGACCTAGAGACATGTTGAACTCCTTGATGAAGAGTTGTAGTACTCGTAGTAGGTTGTCGAAGTTGTTGCCGCCGTCACTGACCCATCCCAAAGCGTCCATAGCTTTCTGCAATACATCGCTATATTAGAGAGATGATAACAAGGCAATGGGAGAGTTAGTTAGTGAGAAGAAAACGCCTATCACCTACCTCTAGATATCCGCGTCCACTAGGATCAACTTGGCTACAAAAACTTGGATCCATTCGATAAAGTTCTCTGAATTGTGCTCCTGCATCATCCCAATCCAATTCTTCCTCGGAAAGTTTCCAAAGAATCTCGAATCCAGGGGAGGTGTACTTAACAACTCTCTGTAATTGTAGGGCGGGGCAGAGTGTGAACTTGCCGACCTCCACGGTTAGATCCACTCCCAGTATTACTGCCCATGGGACCCCAAGTTGAGACAATGCGGCTCGGAACTGAAGGCGATGACGACGAGCTGTGCATGTTGCGGTATTGCAGTTTTTCAACATATCGGCCAATGGACTGTAATGAATGTACCAGAACCTGCTGCTGATCTGCTTGGTGAAGTGGCAGGAGCAATGGCATTGTAGCATTGCACATTGAGGGCGCTGCCGTCTTGATCGCCAGTAGGGCTCATTTGAAACTGTTTCTAGCGGTAGCTGGGAATAGTTTCCGCCCACCTCAAGGTTTATTGTGGATGCTTCGGGTGAGGATGTGATGCTTTTGCCAAGCTTTTCATCTTTTGGGGCGCTTAATGAGAGCATATGCTTCTGCATGAATGCTCTCTGCTGAAAACACTGGATCCTGGATATCTTCAGTCAGCGCTTGAAAAGTATCACTTGGGCCAAAGGTGATGAAACGCACCCAATTAAATCCAATTTGAGGCCATGCACCGCACTCTTCAGCTCGTCGAATTCCATTTTCCACTTTCTCGTCTTGAATAGTGTTCGTAGAATTCGTGTCTGCGAACCTCCAGAGGACGTACTAGGCATTCCTGCAATGAGCGTTTCTAGCTTTTTGATCACGTTCTCACAGCCGGCTTGACACCGGCCAAGGGCTGGCGGGACGACCATGACTTTCAATATCTCGATGTAATCTACCTCAAGGCTGTGCAACTGCTCGGCGATGATTTCAAGATCTTCTATTAGAGTGGCGATGTTATCGTGAAGCTTTTTAAGGTTCTCACAGTGCTTTCGTAGCCTGTCGATCCCGTCTGCAAGTTGGATCGCGAGAGATGCCAGCCCTGCGCCACTTGCAACGACGGCCAGAACCTCAGCCATGGCATGAACTCGAGAATTTATGACTCGAAA
>Ga0302140_10009870_pt1 | contig 11822 bp, 6 predicted proteins | sample I_Bog_E1_1_FD_202095 | JGI IMG/M metagenome (GOLD analysis project Ga0302140, IMG submission 202095) | Peat permafrost microbial communities from Stordalen Mire near Abisko, Sweden - I_Bog_E1_1 | ecosystem: Environmental > Terrestrial > Soil > Wetlands > Peat | place: Sweden: Abisko, Stordalen...
TGCCACATCATCTGGATGTGACGCCAGTATGCGCTCATAGACAGACTTGGACTCCTGCCATTGACCTTGCTTTTCTTCGGCAGCTGCGAGCAGAGCTAGCGCCATTGCGTCGTTGGGCTGCAGCTCTACCGCTCTGGAGGAATACTTGGCTGCTGCCGAGAAATCCATGTTGTTGAAGTTAGCTGCTCCAATGTCGAAGTCGATTCGAGGCAACGTAGCGTCGGATTGCTGTGCTTTCTGCAGCCAATGCAATCCCTCTTCGTAGCTGCCTGAACTGCACAACAGCTCTCCGTATTTTTGCCAGACGGCAACGTTGCTCGGTTGCAATCGCAGGCATTCCTTGATCGTCTTGAGTGCCAAAGCGTCGTCGCCTTGAAGATGATAAGCCTGGGCCAGGTAATAGAGTGTGTCGCCGTCTCGCGGAGCTATTCTAAGGCAGTGAGTAAGCAGTCGGATCGCTTCTACCCGGTCGCCCGTAAGCAGCTTGTACGCGCCGACCTTCATGAGTAGTTCGGGGTCGTTCGGAGCCAGCGCCAAAGCTTTTTGATAAGACACCGCAGCAGCCTGCCCGTTCCCAATATCTTCCAGCAATGACCCTTGCAACTTCAGCGCAGGCTCAAAGTCCGGATGCTCGGCGATGATTGAATTCGCAATCAAAAGTGCCCGCTGTGCATCGCCTTGTTCCGCTGCGCTCAGCGCTTGTCGCATCTGCTTTACTTCGGCAGATGCGACGGGGTGTTGCACCTGAGCCTGAGCGCTCGTCAGAAGCTGCGCGGTAATCACGATTCGGCAGGCTAGAAGAAGATGTCGTCGTAACCTGGCACATGGCCAGGTCGTACGACAGACCTCAAGCGCATCGGTCAGACATGATTTTCGTCGTGGTCGCCAGCTATGCGCGCGATTTGACCGGTCCAGTTGACTCACGGATCACCAACTCAGGTTCTACGGCGATCTCATCCCGAGACACCGCTGTGCCGTGGATACGATTCAGCAGGCATTGCGTCGCGATTCTGCCAATCTCCGCAAGTGGCTGGCGAATCGTTGTAAGGCGCGGCAATGTATAAGCAGAAGCCCGGATATCGTCGAAGCCTACAACGGACACATCTGTTGGAACGCGCAGGTTAAAGTCCTGCAGCGCACGAATCGCACCCATAGCAGAAATGTCGTTGAACGCTAACAGCGCGGTAAACGGATGCTTGCTCAGTAGCAATTGCTGCACAACAGGGTATCCCAACTCCGGCGAAGTGAGATCGCGGTCCAGATTAACCACCAGTTCTGGCCGGATGGCTAGTCCGAGCTTCTCTGCTGCGGTTACGGTGCTCTTCCATCTTTCATCGGAATCTGAACTGAACGGCTGCCCACGCATGAAGGCGATTTCGCGATGGCCCAGCGCATAAAGATGTCTCAAGGCCAACTCAGCCGCGCGTGTATGGTCCAACACTACATTGGTTACGCCTTCAATGTGGCGATGGCCCGCAACTGCAACCACAGGTACGGGAATCGGATGCTCGAGTAGTGTATCGATTGCGAGGATGCCCTGTGCCCCACGGCCCACAAGCATTCGCGTGTAATCCTCAACCAGATCTTTCCGGTGTCGATGATGCGTAGTGAAGTAGAAGTAGCCAGCGTTCATCAACTGGTCGCCAATGCCGCTCATGACCTCCGTGTGATACCCGTCGCCCAATTCCGGCACCAGGATGCCGACAGTCAACGTGCGGCGGTTGCGCAGGGAGCGCGCCAGGAGGCTCGGCTGATAATTCAGCTCCTTTGCAGCCGCCTTGATACGGTCGCGAGTAGCCTGCGGAATCGACCGTCCCGGCACATCGTTCAACACTACGGATACAGTCGCAGGATTCAAACCAAGATGAGTCGCAAGTTGCTTGAGACTCACTGGTTGATGGCTAATAGCCTTTGCCGGTTGTTTCCCGCGTTCGTTCGTCTTCGGGTCGTCCATCTTAAAGTTTTATTTACCTCATCCTGGCCGCGTTCCTTACCGACAGCTTCGTAGTTACAGGGCTCTCAATCAAGTACGCCGCGGCTACCGGTTTTGGTGCATATTACAGGACTGTGTACAAGTCAGCATCCACTCTACCAAACAAGCGTGGCGATGGAGTTTTTGGCCAGATGCACTTCCGTCGCCGAGGAGGCCACCGTGCAGCGCACTGTTCGCGCATCTCCGCGGTTAGTCAGGACGAGTACACGGCTGCCGTCCGGGTTTTCCACGGCCACATGATGAATCCCGTCAACCTTCCCCTCTGAACTCACTACCTGGGCGTTGCGCTGGATAGCCTTCGAATAATGCGCAAATGCCCAGTACTGGCCACTTTCTATGACCTTCTGTGTTTTGGAATCAATCGTGACCAACCCGCCACACGGGAAAGGTCCGATATTTGGGTTGCCTTTCTCGTCCAGTGCGTAATTCCAGCCGACAATACAGCGCGCCCAGTTCCGCAGCACTCCCGTAAATGTCTCTGACCATTTGCTCCAGTCGGTAGCGTAGTCAGGTGCCGAAATATCAGGGCCACCTTCCGTCCAATACGTATGTTTATCGGGGAAGGCGTCATGAACCCGCGTCATTGCCGCGGTATCTCCGTAATATCCATGCCACGCCACCCCGTCGACAAATTTGTTCACTTCCGGGTCGCTCAACTCATCGATCGCCCGGCCCCACAGATTGTAGTTGTGATCCAGAATCCAGATCTTCGTGTCCAGCCCAGCCCGCTCCAGCGCCGGTCCGAGATGGGTCTTCACAAACTCCATTTCGTATTCCTGGCCCCACAGAGCGGCCGGCATCCTGCCATTCTGATCCGTATCGACCTCGTTTTGGACCGTAACCGCGTTGATCTTGACGCCATCCGATCCATATCCCTGCAGAAAACGAACGAAATACTGCGCATATGCGGCCATGTATTCCTTCCGCATTGACCCTCCGAGCATCGATCCGCCAGCCTTCATCCACCCTGGAGGACTCCACGGCGTCGAGAACAGAAAAAGCTCTGGATTCAGCTTTCGAGCCTCCTGGAGCACTGGCAGAATATATGCCCGGTCATGCTCGATCGAGAAGTGCTTCAGCTCCGGGTCCGGTTGAGCGCTCTCATCAAAGCTGTAAACGTCGCGGGAGTAGTCGCTCGCGCCCACGCAGGTCCGCCCCACGGACAACTTCAGGCCCTTTTGCCCGAATAGCGCATCCATCAGTGTTCCCCGGCCTCCGGCACTCATCTTGCTGATCAGGTAGCAGGAAGCATCTGTGAACGCCGCTCCGAACCCCAGCACCTGCTGGAACCGTTTGCCAGGCAGAATCTCAATGTCCGCAGCGCCCCCACCCCCTGATTTCCATTTGGGAGCCTCTACCGGCGCAAATCGCTGCGTATCGGACGTAACCCACAGCCGCGTTGGGCGCGAATGACCGGCGGAATCGCCCCACAGCAGAGTTGGCTTCGAAGAAAGAGCGGCTACGGAAGCAGTTAACCCGACCAGACTTCGGCGGGTAAAGGTGCGGCGAGAAATCGATTGCATAGTCACTCCAAATTCAACTGCATCGATTTACCTGAGGGCTCCGCGTCATTCAGAGGTTTCGTCTCAGGCAAACTTTTAAGACGAACGATTGTCTGATGCAATCTAAACCAAAAGCAGGGACTTGACAACCGTCTGTTGACGGGAATTTAATTCCTTTCGGCGATCAAGGCGCATCTGCCAAAAACGCAAAGACTATCGTTTGTCTACGTTGGTAGTTACGCGAAAGTTGTATGACCGGGGCAATCATAGGGGGGTGCCAAGCGCATCACAGGCTTAGTACCGTCCATTAAGACGAACGATTGTCTTCTATCCGTGTTGGACTGGCAACAGCCATCCCGGAGAAGCAAATGCAGGGTTTCAGTGTTCGACTCAGACACTGGAGGCTGGTTTAGTCCTAGATTTCCGCCGACACAGGCGGAAGCTAGCAACATAGTTGGTTTTGTCACACTAGGAGGCAACATGCGAAATATATTTCGTTTGATGGTGTTCTGCCTGCTCATGACCGGCATCGGTCTGGCGCAGAGCACTAACTCCGGAGACATTCGAGGATCAGTAACGGACGCAACCGGAGCACTCATCCCGGGCGTAACAGTCACGGTTCTCAATGTCGATACCGGAGTTTCAAAAGATTATGTCACCAATCAGGACGGTCTCTATGACACGTCCTCGATCGTAGCCGGAAGCTACAAGCTTACCTTTGCCAAGGATGGTTTTGAAGGACTCGTCCGTGGACCCATCACCCTTGAAGTCGGCAACACCACCGTCAACGCCAAGTTGAAGGTTGGTGCAACGACCGATCAGGTCGTCGTTAACTCCGACGTTCCGCTCCTGCAGACCGAGTCCGGTGACCAGACCACAACCCTGGATTCGAAGACGATGTCGCAGTTGCCCCAGGTGACCCAGGATTGGGAAAACTTCATGATCCTGCTGCCGGGCACTTCGGGTACTCCGGGTAGCTCCAACGGATCTTCTAATCCCGGTCAGGTTGTTTCATCCAACGGCAACCTCCCTTACAGCAACATTCTCGCGGATGGCGCCTCGACCACGCTGTCTATGAGCCAGAACGCCAACCCAGCCATCTTTGAAACGGTCGCGGAACTCCAGGTATCTCTTTCATCCTTCTCTGCGCAGTACGGCATTGGCGGCATGATCATCAACCAGATCAGCAAAGGTGGAGATAGCCACTTCCACGGATCAGCCTACGACTACCTGCAGAATGACGATCTGAACGCAAATTCTTTCGGCTTCCTCAACTCTCCACAGGTTCCATTCGAGCGCTACAACAATTTTGGAGCGTCTGTGGGTGGGCCGGTCATCAAGAAGAAGGCATTCTTCTACTTCGACTACGATCAGATCGTCGATCATGGCTCGGCCAGCAACTCTACTAACTCGATTCCTACGGCAAGTGTCATGGCTGGCGACTTCACCGGGGAAAACACCATTTTCGATCCGACTACGCAGACAATCGCCCTTGACTCGTTGGGCAACCCCTATCCGATCAGGAAGTCCTTTCAGCAAGAATATGGATCGAACGCGATTCCGACTGGAATGTTCGATTCAGTCTCTTCGAAGTTTCAGCAGTTGTACCCTACTCCCTCCAACCATATCCCCGGAGGAAAATTCATTCCAGGCAGCGTCGGTTCTGAAGGAGAGACACAGAACAATTTTTACTCCAGCCTGCCTCAGTCCACTCCTTACAGGAAGTACTTTGGGCGGTTTGATTACGACATCACGAAGAACAACCGCATGACGATGTCGGATACACAGAGCGATACGCCAGTTATTTATCCCAACTCGGTTACTCCCTGCCCTATTGGTTGCCAGGGCGGCGACGTGGATAATAACAACGCCCAGATTTCTGATGTCTGGAATATCAGCCCCAGCACGATCAACGAAGCCAGGATAGGCTACACGTGGCAGGGAAGTTTCTTTACCGATCTGGCTTTGGGCAAGGGTCTGGGTACCCAACTCGGATGGCAGTTCGGCAAGGCTGATGATTTCCCGGCAGTTCAATTCACAGGATCATATCCATACGCATGGATCAATCCCAGCTCGAACGCAGTCTACAAAGAGCATGTTTTTGATCCTTCTGACGTAGTAACCATGATTCGCGGCAAGCATATTCTCCACTTCGGCGGCGAATTCTTGATTTACCGGGACGACGCGACGGCATGGGGCAACACCAATGCGGGCACATTGCAGTTCTCAGGGCAGTACACACAAGAGTGGACGACCGATCAGAGCATCTGCGGTTCGAATACCCCAGGTGTAGCCTGCCCAAAACCGCAAACCGGTCTTGAGTACGCTGACTTCCTCCTCGGCGTGGCTCAGAGTTGGAGCGCATCGGTAACGCCCGAATATGGCGCACGTTTGAAAAGTCCGCAAGTCTTCATCCAGGACGATTTCAAGATGCGTCCAAATCTGACTATTAACCTCGGTCTTCGCTATCAGATCAACCACGGCTGGAACGAAGTCACCGGTAATATGGATGCTTTTGACCCCACTGTCACTAATCCCGCGACCGGCACTCCTGGCGCATATTGGTTCGGAAGTACCCACGCCAACGGCCGTCAATCCCTGCAAGCCAATGTGTTCAATACCTTTCTTCCCCGGGTAGGATTTTCCTGGCTTCCAAAGCCCAACATGACGTTCCGTGGAGGATTCGGACTGTACTCCTACAACTGGAGTCTGGACACTTACGGCACAGGAATGGGCCAGGCCTTCGGAGCATCGGGAGGCATTTCTGACCAGACAAATGGAATAACTCCAGTCACGCAACTCGACGGTCCGGGCACAGTCTACGGGACTAAAACTCCACTGCCTTACACACAGGCTTCTACCGACCCAGCTCGATACAACGGTCAGTCGGGCCCCGGTTATAACGAGTTTCATACCCCAGTTCCGAAGATCTATCAGTGGAACTTCGCTTTCCAGCGCGAAGTAGGAACAAACATGGTCTTCGAGCTTGCCTATGTTGCAAGCCACGGCTTCAACCTGAGCTACCCAACTGACCTCAATGCAGTTCCAATTACCAAATTCTCATCGAATGACAGCCAATATCGCCCATACCCGCAATTCCAGGGCCTGAGCGGTAGCACCAACAACGGTATCTCCAACTACAACTCGCTGCAGGCATCCGTCACCAAGAGGCTGACTTCAGGGCTGAGCATGAGCTTTAACTATGTCTGGTCCCACTTCCTCGATGATCAGGATTCTTCTGGCTGGGGGAGCCGCGAGGGTCCGCAGAACTGGCAGGCCGCGAATAATCCATCCGCGAACTACAGTAATTCCAACTTCGACGTCCGCAACGCCTTCAAAGGCTATGTGGTTTATCAATTACCCTTCGGCAAGGGCAAGGCGTTCCTGAATCACAATGCCCTGTTGGACGAAGCAATCGGCGGTTGGCAGATCTCCAGCACACTCCTGTTCTCATCTGGTAACCCATTTACGGTCTTTGGAACTCAAGCCAACTACCAGTTGGCCGGTTCGATGCTGCCAGACAGGGTTCCAGGAATCAGCGTCAAGCCTGAGCACAGATCAACTCGCTGCGAAGTGGGTTCCAACGTAAACATCACGACTGCGAGTGGTTCGGTGGTAAACACTGGCTGCATCAATGAGTGGTTCAATCCGGCAGCCTTTAAACTGGCCGCGCCGGGACAATTCGGAGACACGCGAAGGAACGATGTGTACGGACCAGGAATCAACCAGGTCAATCTTTCTGCAGGCAAGACTTTCTCCCTTCCCTGGGAAGGAATCAAGCTTCAGATCCGCGCGGATGCAGCCAACGCTTTCAACCATGCCAGCTTCTCTCCTCCAGGAGGAGGCGTCAACTTGGTAACCGATGTGAATGGCAATTCAATTCAGAAGGTTGGCCAACCTTATACCTGGTACAAAACGATCAAAGCAGCCGACGGCTCAGCCGTGCAGGTTGGCACAAATCAGATCAACGGCACTACGGTTGGCGGACGTAACGTACAACTTGGCGCTCGTCTGACCTTCTAAGTCAAGCACCTTTTCTACCCCTGGAGAGACGGCGATACTGCCGTCTCTCTTCTTTTTGAACCGCAACAAAATCGCTCATCGAGCAATATGTATATGATTTGGATGTTATGAGAGTAAAGAGTTTTGCGGCCTGTCTTCTGCTCAAACTTGTAACCATTGCGCCTCTGTGCCACGCGCAGGACACGGTCAACGCGCAGCAGGTACAGGAGCATCTCCAGAAGGCACAGCAATTCCTCCAGGCCAGGCAGCCAGATCTCGCTATCCCAGAGCTGCAATCGGTTGTCGCACTGGATCCCAATAATCTGGGTGCACGCACCAACCTAGGCGTCCTGCTGTTTTTCAAAGGAGACTACACAGCCGCGACTCCTCAGCTACGCGCCGCGCTCCAACTTCAGCCTGATATGTGGAAGACTCAAGCCTTGCTCGGGATTAGCGAAAGACGCATCGGTGATACGGTCACCGCACGCACCGATCTTGAATCAGCCTTCCCGCATCTTAGCGAAGATAAGATACGCAACGAAGCAGGTCTCGAACTCGTCGAGATTGAGTCAAATACCGGCGACCTCGTCAAAGCAGGTGAAGTAGTCTCTCAATTGCGTGAACACGACCCGACCAATATGGCCGTTCTCTACGCCGCATATCGCATCTACTCCGATCTCGCAGGCGAAGCTATCCTGAGCATGTCATTGACCGACCCGAACTCCGCACAGATGCACCAGGCAATGGCCCACGAACTAGAGAAGCAAGGCGACAAAGCCGGAGCCATTGCTCAGTATCGTCAAGCAGTCAAAATCAATCCTGCATTGCCCGGTCTGCATTTTGAACTCGCCGAAGTACTCAACGCATCCGGCGAAGTAGCCAATAAAGATGAAGCAGAACGCGAATATCATGCTGCACTGCTCGTCAATACTCACGATGAAAAAGCGGAGTGCCGTCTCGGTGAACTCGCAGCACAACGCGGCGACGTAAAAGAGTCATTTACTCACTACCAGCACGCATATCAGTTGCAGCCGCAGGACCCCGACGCCGCCGTCGGACTGGCCAAGGCCTACACTTCGATGGACCAGCCGGACAAAGCTCTGCCGCTTCTCGAACAAGTAGTAGAGCATGACCCTGCTAACGCCATTGCGCACTTTCGCCTCAGCACACTCTATCGTCAGACAGGGCGCACCGCCGACGCTAAACGCGAGGTTGAAGAATACAAGAAGTACAAAGCCATGAAGGAAAAATTAGGCGACCTCTACAAGCAGATGAGACTGCAACCCGGCAAAGAACAAAGCGATGAAGCTGATGAGCCAAAGTAATCCAGCTTCGTCCAAAGCCAGTGTCGCCGCACTATTGTGTTTCGCTTTCTCCTGCTTTCTCGCAGTGTGTTCTTTTGCGCAGACTGCTCCTCCTCTTCAAGCAGGCAACGCGCTCCCCTTGCATCTGCCCGAGTTGTTAGACATCACCGCCTCAACCGGCATCCACTTCGACCATCTCTCATCACCCGAGCAGCGCTTCATCGTCGAGTCGATGGGCGGTGGCGTTGCCATGATCGACTACGATCAAGACGGCTGGCCCGATCTCTACTTCACCAACGCGCAAAGTGTTCAAATGGCCATGGCCGGCAAGAAAGCCCGGAGCGCCCTCTATCGCAACAACCATGATGGAACGTTCACCGACGTCACTGACAAAGCAGGCGTCGGCTATCCCTGCTGGGGCATGGGCGCAACCGTTGGCGACTACAACAACGACGGCTGGCCAGACCTGCTCGTTACGTGCTTCGGAGGCGTCGTACTCTATCGCAACAATGGCGATGGCACCTTCACCGACGTCACCAAATCCGCAGGCCTTAGCAGCGATCATGCCTGGGCCACCGGCGCAGCTTTCGGCGACTACGATGGCGACGGCTGGTCTGATCTATTCGTAGCTCACTACGTCGATCTCAACCTGAACGATCTGCCAAAATTTGGCTCCAGCAAGACATGCAAGTATCACGACATTGAGGTGCAATGCGGGCCGCGCGGACTTAGAGGGTCTCCCGACAATCTCTATCACAACAATCACGACGGCACCTTCACCGATGTATCCAAACAGGCAGGAGTGGACGATGCCAGCCGCTACTTTGGACTTACCTCAGTCTGGTCAGACTTCAATCAGGATGGCCGCCTTGACCTGTTTGTAGCCAACGACAGCGAACCCAATTACCTCTATCGCAACGACGGCAACGGACACTTTACAGACGTTGCATATCAAGCTGGCGCGGCCGTCAGTCAGGATGGCCAGGAGCAGGCCAACATGGGCGTCGCGCTCGGTGACTACGACCACAGTGGACGCTCATCCATCGCCGTCACGCACTTTAGCGATGAGTATGCAGCGCTCTATCGCAACGACGGCAACATGAATTTCACGGACGTTTCCGATGTCGCTGGTATTGCTCACAGCACCTCCCGTTACGTCGGATGGGGCGATGTCTTCTTCGACTTCGACAACGACGGCTGGGTCGATTTCTTCATGGTTGATGGCCATGTCTATCCCCAGGTGGATAGCTCAGATATCGGCACCAAATATCGTGAACCCAAATTGCTCTTTCTCAATGAGCACAACGGAAAATTCGCAGATGTAAGCAGGCAAGTCGGCCCCGCGCTCCAGGTTCCATCGGTCAGTCGCGGAGTGGCGATGGGGGATCTCTTCAATGATGGCGTAGTCGATCTGGTGATTGAAAATCTGCAGGGCAACGCCATAATTCTCAAACCCAAACCGACCTCCAATCACTGGATCAGTCTAGAACTGGCAGGCGTGCAAAACAATCTTCTCGCACTCAATGCCCGTGTTCGCATCACATCAGGAAGCGTAGTCCAAACGCAGGAAGTTCTCAGCGGAGGCAGCTACCTTTCGCAGAATGATCTCCGACTTCATTTCGGTCTGGGGACCGCAGATCATGCGGATAAAGTTGAGATCTTCTGGTCCGACGGAAAGACGCAGACACTCACTAACCTGGCATCCGACCACTTTTACTATGTGCTCCAGGGCAAGGGCATTGTTCCCGCAGAACAAAACCGGCCAAGGCTGAGCCAGCCGTCAGCATCGCCACATAAGTAGCGATCTATTTCGAAGGGTATGCGCTTGCGATTCGGGTGTTCGGATAGTAATGCGAAAGTATCTCGGTGAATGTTGCTCCGCGTCTGCCCATGTCAGCGGCGCCCAATTGGCACAACCCTAGACCATGCCCTGTCCCACGTCCCGTCAACACTTTTTCTGAATGGGCCGCAACCCCTTTCGACACATCGATAGGGATGCTCGGAATTGCTCCCCAGCCATGGATCCGATTCCATTCCAATCGTTCACGCTCTGTGCTGATTCCATGCACATCCACCGTCCGTTGCCACGTCTCTGGATGATGAGAACAATAGTCGCAGTGCACAGAGTAATACGGATACCCTCTGTTGGGCGAGACACCAATCTCTTGGAGGGTTCGTGTCTTTCCTCCACAACTCCTCGCATACATCGCAGCCAGCGGAACCTCTACCGAGTTCGAATTCTGATACATCAGTACCAGGCCGCTGGTAGCTTTGGTGGCTTTTGCCGCGAGACTGTTGGCAGCGGGCGATGCACGCAAAAACTGGCAGTGCGTTGTGTCACAAAAATCAAAATCAACATGCCCCGATTGCCGAGCGACCAGAAAGGACCGTGACGCGACAGCCTGCGCCTTCAGTGCCTCCAGCGTAGCTCCTGGTTGGGTCTCAGCTTGTACCACGGACGCAACAGCAGTCTCCAGTGGCATCGTGACAACGGGTTCCAATATGCCCGTTCGTATCCGCACGCGCAACGTACCGGTGTACTGCCGTCGCAGCTTTCCACGAACCTCCAGCACGAAGGCATTCATCCCATCCACAACTCCGCTCATCCGCAGAGTCGTCCCTCGCAGCGTCTCGAATGCAGCGCATCGAACCTCGACCTGATCATCGACAACCTGAATAACAGCAGCGGCATCGTAGCTTTTCAACACGTGCCTCTGTCTCTCCCCATTGGAGTCCATTTCGAGCGCAAGCGCTGATCCATTGACTGGTCGCAGCAGCAACTCCTTCGGATGAAAAAGGGATAGCACTCCAATTTCTACCGTATGGTCCTGCGCAAGTGCGGCCTTGGATGAAACTAACGCCAGTACCATCCAAGCAAGCATGCGAAGCAACGCAGCATTTCTATCTATCCTCGGCATCGGAATTCTCCAGGCTTTGCAGCATCTTGCCTGCTATTTCAGCAGTCTGTGCCCCCGTCGTTCCTCTTTCCCGCACCAATATCAGCCAGCGCGGCCGCGTTGC